>OJMN01000187.1_pt1 | contig 39340 bp, 20 predicted proteins | sample 1597261 | NCBI WGS metagenome assembly OJMN01 (sample SAMEA2452130, study PRJEB22498) | human gut metagenome | biome: human feces; feature: human gut; material: feces | place: Australia | collected 2012 | reverse complement strand
GGAATTGCCCACTTCACACTATTCAACCGTGATACGACAGTGGTGAGCGAACGTCTTGTCTTTGTCAGGAAGCCTGACGCTGTGTTTCAGTTAGCGGTTTCTGGTACTCCGGCCGACAGTCGCCAACCTGTAAAAATGGGGTTACGCATTTTGGATAATCAACATAGGCCGGTTCAGGGAAATTTCTCTTTGAGTATAACCGACGATTTCGCCGTGAATATGGATGCTACAACCAACCATGTGGTCAGTGAGCTATTGCTGAATTCTGATTTAAAAGGTAATGTCTTTTCTCCCGCTTACTATTTTTCTTCTTGTACTCCGACCATCGAAAAGCATTTGAACCAACTTATGCTGACACACGGCTGGCGTAGATATGATGTGAGTACAAATTTGAGAGAAGCGAAATATAAATATGAAGTTGAGAAAACTCAGCAAATCTGCGGATATGTTGAAAGTCATTTTGATAAGAAAAGATTGTCTCATTTTGCACTGCTTGTGAGTACTTCTCAAAAAGCTTTCAAACAAATTGTTGTTTCCAATGAGAAAGGAGAGTTTTCTTTTACCCATAATTTTCAGCAGGTCAAGGATCGTTTGACAGAGTTCCTGATTAACGGTGCTGGGAAGAAACCCAAATGGCGATATGGCATTTACATGAATGAAACGGAATATCCTAGTACTCACCACTTACACTGGCAAAAAGAAGAAATACCTTTGAAAAGTAGAGCTTTCATTAAAAGTGTGCGCGAAGATTATACTCTTGTAAATGGAGAAAAAATATACCGACTGCCGGAAGTGGAGGTCACCGCTTTGCAATTACCGGATGGGGGGGTCTCATATAAGGTGGTTGAACCGGAGAAGATAGAACAGATAAATGAAAAGACGGCTTTGGATTTATTGAAGAGAACTCCTAACATTATGGTTCATTCCGGAGTTAGAAATAGTGTTAACCAAATGTTTGTATTAGTTCCAAACAGAAACTTCAACGAAAAAAGTTCTTACAGCAAAATATCTGGTTCTAATGGCGAAAGTCCGATATCAGGTTACTGGGAACGCTTCTGGAAAAGAGTACCCGTAATAGTTGATGGATATGAACTAAAGAATCTACAAGATCTGGAAAATCTGCGTGCCGAGGATGTGAAGTCTATAAATTTTGTACGAGATAAGGCAATGTATATTGCAAACAGCGAGGATCATTATACTTGGGAAAATTATGAAGAAACAGAGGCTGTAACAATAGCCAATGCACCGAGAACTGGTGATGCACTACCTCTGATCGTTCAGCCCCAGAAAGTATATATAAGTACTTATCTCTCTAAAGGAATTATCGGTTCTTCTATTCCGAGCATTGCCCGCATAGGTTATTTATCCTATGCCGAGAATGCAGAATTTTATGCTCCCCAATACCCTACCGAAGAAAGTCGTAAGATTATCGACTCTGATAAACGTACCACCATTCACTGGGAACCCAATATCCGTCTAAATGAGAAAGGCGAAACAGGACTAAGTTTTTATACAGCAGATCGCCCTTCTACGTATACGATAGTGATAGAAGGTATAACAGATGATGGGAAAGTCTGTCGGTATGTAAAGCAAATAAAATGAGAAGAAATAAACGATATTGAGGTTATGTTAAAAAAAAAATAAACTGCACCCCAAAAGTTTTATGTCTAACTTTTGGGGTGCAGTTCAAACTATTCTCTAAGAGCACACTAAGGATAAAAGAGGTAGCATCGTTTTATTGAACTGGAAAATCTGCACTGGTCAGAGATGCCCAAGGCATAAACGATTGGTTAACTGTTCCTTCCGGACGACTTTTCTGAATCATTTTATAGGTATAAGGCATATCCATTCCTTTACGGTCATGATAATGATGGTAAGCTCGTTCCCAGGCAGGACATATCTTTTCGCGTTGTTTGGGTGAGATCTCAGGTCCATAGACTGGTTTTCCAAACCAAGTGATATACTGTATATGAGGAACGTCTTCACCCGACATGTATTTAGCTGTATATTCAAATCCTTTATAGAGACGATTATCGAATGCCCCATATAAGTCTATTTTTTGGTTCCATGCTATCTCTGCGGCACAAGCAAGGAAAGCAAGCCCCATCTGTACATGCTGCTGATCACGTCCACTCTCTTGACATTGTCCGTTTTCATAAAAATAGTTCTTTATAGAGCCGTTACTATCACCGTCTGTCAACTGTTTGCATGCTTTGTCAAAAATATCTCGTCGATCAAGGAAGATGCCGATACACATTATGGTTTGTCCGTTGGCAGCATCCCAATTGCCATTGTAACGAGGTGTCCAGTCTGTTATCACAGGATACCAAATATTGATTACCATATCTTCAAATGCTTTACGATCTTTGTCACTCCAACCTTTGTAGGTATATTTGATGATCTCGGCAGCATTGAGGTATTTGATGCCTGCTGTACCCACTTTCAGTTGGCGGTTGTGATTGACGACAGATTCAAGGGTATTTGCCCAGGCATTAAAAATTTCAATAGCTTTTTCCGCATAAGCTTTGTCTCCTTCCACATACCATTGCAAAGCCATGGTGTAGGCAGCGGCTCCATCACGTACAAACTCTTTCCCGCCATTATCGGGCTGATTATACGGGCCGTTATCCACAACTTTAAATGGAGTTGGCTTATAGCGGAGTGAGGCAATTTCTGAATCTTTGAGCTGATTCCATGCTTCCTTCCAAGGCTCTTCACCTGCAAGGATTTTTGCTTTCATAAACTCGAGGTCAGAGGTCGTATGTAACATGCCGGGATGCACAAATTCTTGTCCGAAACAAACGGTACACATCAATACGTACAGGAGCGAGATAAAAGTTTTTTTTGTCATAACAATTAGTAGATTTATTTTTGATATTCAGGAGCATAATCAAATCACTTTCCGGTGGTTCTGATAAGAACTTTCTGACTGTAAGCTTTCCGGCCGGCCTCTTCCACACGAACTATGTAAAAGTCATCGTTCAATGGCACACTTTCCACCCAGTTATTAGTAGAAGATTTAAGCGTCTGCACCATACTTCCGTTCGTAGTATAAATAGATATCAATGCATCTTTTTGTGATTTTACTCTCACACGGTTTATCTCTACAATGATGTGCGGGGTATTTTCTCTGTTTACTTCAGGCATTAACCCCGTAGATATACCTCTGGCTTCTCTTTGAGCTTCATAAAGTGATGCCGGTTGCAGATTCTTACGATTCTGCCCTTCGATATATCCATCCATATATTCACTCATCGTATTGCGATACCGTCGTATCGTCTTTGCCGTACAACCGATAGCATAGTTCTGCCCTGTAGGTACTTTGTCCAGATAAATAGCACCTCCCTGTACATCGCAATTCCAAAAGACACTGTTAGTACCTCCCCAGCCATGACCACTTCCCATGTTATCACGTAGGTACATGCCGATTTTACCGGCATTTGATTTTATGGTTCCCAATTCTTTCCAATTGTCAAACAGAATACCTTGTGACCATAAACGGTGTCCCTCTGCCTGTGCAAGAGAAAGCTCCGAACGGAAATTTAACACCACAATACCGCTGGTAGTGGCGCAACCGTTAGAGATATAGTGATGACGTCCGTTACGGGCATAGCAGTTCTTAAGTAAGATCAGTTGTGAACGATGGTAGTTCTCAAAGTTATAATATGTACCTCCGGTGCAAAGTCCTGAAGGATCAATTGCATAACAATCTTCTATTGTGCTTCGCGTAGTCGATGTTGTTTTGATACCTGCATGAACGAATCCTGACATCGAAACACCTTTTACCCATGAATTTTCTAAAGAACTCATATAGATACAGTTCTGATCGACATTGGCCGTAGAATTTTCCGGGCTTCTTTCCAAAGAGATATGCAGGTTTTCAATACCTACATTGTGACGAACAGTACCCGGGTTCTCAATCTTATAAATATAAGCTTGTGCATATTGCTGATCGAGTGTATAGAAAACAGGGGCATCCACTTCAATTGTATTTTCTTCTACATTGGTCACATAACGGTGATAGGAAATATCAATATCTTTAATCTTCCATTTCATACTTTCATCTGTATTCCGTTTTGTGTTTCCACCATACCAGACTGCTTCCAGCCATTCCGTAGTAGTGGGGTACTTTATACAGATTAAATCGCCAATCTGATAAGCACTTGCGTCAGTTACCTGAAATGAATAATCTCCCGGCATTACCTTCCGGGTTGTAATATTTACCTGGTTGTTTCCTTTTCCATTGCCCCAGTTGTGTGCAGAAGAATTTCCCATTAAAATGAGTCGCTTTGCCTTCTCGGAAGCATTTCTACCATACAGGACGGTAGAATCATTCTCGGAAAAACAATTACCTTCACCGCGCAAGATAACTCCATCGTACGTCAAATTCAAGGTTCCATCAATATTATATCGCCCAGCTTTCAATAGTACGACTCCCCGGATACCGTCAGCATTCAACTCATATTGTCCAACCTCATTAATCGCTTTTTGTACATGTTGCGTATTGTCAGCTTCTTTATCTTCCAGTGGACTAATAACGATGGTGCGTTCCGGCAAGTTGATTACAGGAATATCTTTTCCATTTTTATACCCTGCCTGACTAAAATCGGGTATGACAAAACCATCTTTATCTTTCTGATAAGTCAGATTTCCGGTCTTATCCTGAGTTACGAGTTGTGATTGCCAGCTTTCTTGTGCCATGAGCAAATTAGAACCTAAGAATCCAGAGAATCCTATAAATAAGGATATAAGGTGTGCTTTCTTCATATTTATTAGTTTTTTATTTGTTTTACAAAGAAACCCTTTCTTTAGCTACCCCCTTTATTGAGAAATCTCATTTTCTTGCAATTTTGTATCAGATTAAAGTATTAAGTGAAGAACCGACCTCTATCTTTTCTCATTCAATTCACATATCTTTTTGCAATATTATTGTCTGTTTTACTTTCAAAAGAAAGTCTGTTTAATCTATTCTATAACTCATGATTTTCACAGGATAAAGATTATAGTATCTTTTACGATTCAATCCCGGAATACTTATGCAAGAAGGTCGAATAAAAAATAATAGATATGCAGAAAATGAATAAAAAAGAGAATAAAGCTTAAGTATCTGGAGATAGAATATTAATATCCAAGACGCAAGACATTAATATCCTGCGTGCAAGAAGTTAACTTCCTGTAGACAGGAAGTTAATACCTGATGTACAAAGCCTATATAAACGTCATCAGGAATCCCCAAAGTGTATTTAGATCTTCTATTTCTTCTTCTTTTCCGTTCACTTTTTCAGTAGCATTTTATCAACAGACACAGGATCATTTCTTGCAAATTGTAACCGAAAGACAGAAAAGGATAATACTTACAAGAAAAACCTGTAAGCATTACCCTTTTCTACTTTCTTTTTGAATTTATCTAATCCTGTTTCCGTGCATTCTTTTTAAACTTATGGCAGGAAAGGGCGAAAGAATACAAACGTACAATGATTGAAAATACAAAATGTCAAAGCGACAAATTAATCATGAGGTTGTGGATTCGGATTAGTATGTGCTTCATAGACTTTAAAATCTGCCAATTGTAGACTTTCATCTTTAAGGCCATTGTCCGGGCGATCGGATGCACTCTGCATCTTCCGCCCCAGACTGCGATAGATACCAAATTTATTACGGATGTTCGTTGCTCCTTTTCTCCATAAATCTACATCAGAGAAAGATTGATTGGCAAGTACTTTGCCATCGCTGATTCGGGTGAGCTTGATGCGGAACGTGCCATGATGGGTATAATGCATTTCAGTCTCAACCTGTATCCATTCGTCCTCAAAATCAGAAAGGGGAAGATCGTCTATCAGAACTCCTTTACCCGATGTTCTTGTATCTCCCGTATGGATTACTTGCACGCGTTTATTATCACCGTTCTCATCACAACGTGTACTGATGGTGATGAGTGGTGCACCATTGTTTCCCTCTTGCGCTTTTAGTTGGTGGAGGTGGCAAAATTTTGTAGTGGGTTGAAAGCCTTTCGGAATACGGAACTTCCATTCTAATCGTTGCCATTCATTCCAGTTCCCATTCAGATGGTGCCAATTACGGTTGGTCTGGCTTTTCATTTCGTTCCGCTGACGATCACTCAATAACCTGCCGCGGTCACTATCCAAAGCTTCAGTACTGGCATGATTTATGAATTTAAATATGTATTGTTGCAAAATAGGATCGAATATTACTTCACAATGAACTCCGTCATAATGATCATTCTTCGATATATTAGGATGTTCAGAGTAGTCCCATCCTAAAGTGCGCATATATTCATGTATGGCATTATAACCTCTTCCAACCAATTCGGAAGAAGCCTGCATACCTCCTTGAAAAGCATAGTCGGACGGAGTGGGAAGAGGTAACTGGGCAGTAGATCCGTATCCGATAGCTTGCAATGCAGATTCGCCTAAACGCTCCTTAAGTTGTGCAAGATAAAGACTTTGAGGGGCAACCTGAGTATTATGAGAATCGAAAATACCAACGGGCAATGTCGGCCCCGATTGATTGAAAGGACGGCGTAGTGGTGTACTTTCCCCTTTACTACCTATTACCCAATTGCAGGTTCCCGGTGGTATTTGGTTCACATAACTTTTTGCTACGCAGTTCCAAGCAACGGACCAGGCAGTGCCCCAACCGTGACCAGAACCCATAGAACCGCGATTCTTGAAATCAATGCCTCCGTCCGGCAATACACAATTATCAAGTAGTAAACCAGTGCTCCAGCGTTGATGTCCTTCTATGCGTCCGTTCCCTCTGAAGCTGCAATTAAGGAATACAATAGGGCCTGTTTGCCCGCCGCCAAGTGCCACAAACCAAATATTGTCGCCTGCAACCGAGCAACGGTCCAGTAAAATCTGTCCCCCATTCGGTGCAAATTCTGCTGGTTTGGAGGCTCCCTGATGTAGAGCCCTTCTTACCACATTAATTTGTTGCAGGGTGATACGCCGACCTCCTACACCTACGCTTTCCATGGTTTCCATTGCATTGATATCTTTCGCCCAGCAATCTTCTCCATTTATTCTTAATGCGTAATATAAAGCTTTTCCATGATTAACTGCCTGCGCCGGCGATTCAATGCGGAGGTTCTCCACACCGCACTGACGAATACGCCGGACATCATTGGCTATCACCACCGTAGTGTTATCATCCGTAAACTGGGCATCATAAGAATCTACTAGCGGAACTGTCAGAGTGATTGTATTTTTCTCGATACCTGCAATCGTCCGTTCTGCAATCAACAGTCTTCCTGCCTTTATCCAAGTCTGAGGTTTTCCATCGCGTACCAGATCGTGCATCTTCATATATTTAATCCACCTCTCTGTCACAGGTTTACGTATTTCGATATTATCTCCAACTGAAAGTCCCGAAGCGTCTTCCACTGTAAAATGATAGGAACCGGCAGGAATATATTTGTCAATGACTTTTATGCTCTTCTCATCCTGAGAAGTCTCTCCCAAACGATTGCCTGCCCTCTGACGGAGATTGTTATTCACAACTATAGCTGTGTGTTTCCCACCAGTCATAACAATGGTACTTCCACTTGGGTCACTTCCGGTACCACGCAAAACTACACCGTCAGCCGTAATCTGGATAGTACGTTCGCACACAAAACGTCCGGGCGCCAACAATACGGCTCCCCGGAATCCATTTTCATCTTTGGGAAGTGCAGAGACCATATCAATAGCTTTTTGGATATAGTCCGTGCAATCTTCATTCTCCCCTAAAGGATGTACCGTCAACTTGGCTGGAACATAAGGTAATGTAACTCCACCGCCTTTATAGCCAGCATGGGAAAAATCAATGATGCGATCACCTTTTTTCGTTGTTTTATATACTAATTTCCCAGAAGCGTCCGGATAAATCCACTGGCTTTTACCTGTTGGTTCCTGTCCCATAACGGACAAGGGAAAAAGAAGACATAGTAGATAATAGATGTTTTTCATTTGTTTTATCAATAGAATTAATTAATAGTGTAGCAAAGAAAGGGGAAAAAGGGAATTCCCATTATATATATTGTCTCAAATGCTTGCAAAAAAAGAGCAAACTTCTACCTAAAGTAAAAGTTTGCCCGATTTAAGATTAACTAGATGTCCCGTTAGGAAATCATATCACTATATTATTAAATGTATACTATTTTAATGGATCGAAATCACCACTTTCCCAACCAATAGTCTGTTGCAGTTTAGGATTTTGCTCAAAGTGTTTGCGAGCTAATCCCTGGAAGTAATAGTTGTCTTTCACATCCCATTGGTAAGTTTCGTCAATTCTCCAGGTTTGAGTGGTGAAGTACTTGAAATAATTTTTCGTCATCAATTCCGGATCGCTCTTTATCATAGTGATAAAATCTCTTCGTGCCATAGTAGCATATTCATTCTTCACTTGTATTTCAATTCTGTAACGAGAATATCCTTGCATATCAGAAAATATTTTACGACGAAGCAAATCCCAGAAACGTTTGCCTTCATAAGCCAATTCAATGCGGCGTTCATAAAGAACGGCATCAATCAATTCTTGTTGACTCATATTTGCTTTTAAACCATAGAGCCCGTCCGCATTGGCCGTTATACCGGCTCGTTTACGAATATCTTTCAGAATAGTATAAACTTCATCAGATTTATTTCCTACTTCCGCAGCACATTCAGCAAGATTCAATAATACTTCTGCATAACGCATTTCAATCCAGTCCATGTCACCGTGATCCTTGGCTTCAGTAGCTGTCTTTTCAGGGATAGAGAACTTGCATGAATAAAATCCTGTGCCAGTTGGACTATGAGTATCTTCGCCACCTTTGTAAGTGTACATGCAACCTTGGAACCAGTCCGGCATACCGTTCAATGGATATTCAGCGCCATTGTAAACGATGATATCATAGAAACGGGGGTCACGATTCAACCAAAACATACCGGTAGCGTCAGTAGCAGTAGGATCAAAAGCTTCCTTCACACCATCACCATCTACGTCTACTCCTGGAGTGGTACCATCAGCCATTGGGAAAGCAAGTGCCATATCCAATGTAGGATGGTGGTTACCGGTAGCTCCTACCGAAAATTCCAACGGACGCAGCCCTGCCATGAAGTTATGTGTACGTACCGGATCGAGGAAACGGGTAGTAATTACAGTCTCAGAGGTAGTCTCTTTTGTCCATATCTCCTTATAAATAGGATGTAAAGCACGTTGTCCATTCTCTGACAGTTCCTTTTGGGCCGCTAAGCAGGCATTGTATGCTGTTTGCCAACGGGTACGGTCATTGTTCGGATTAAATTGTTTACTGGCATAAGTCAGCAACACACGTCCTTTGAAAGCCATAGCTGCTCCTTTGGTGATGCGTCCAAAATCATTTTCCCCCCAAATACTGGGTAATGAAGCCGCTGCATCATCAAGATCTTTCACTATCTGGTCAATACATTCTTTTGCTGTATTCCGAGTAACATATAAATCGTCACTATGTCTGTCCTGTGGAGTTAAAATCAGAGGTACACCTCCATAAATTTTCACCATCTCAAAATACTGATAAGCACGTAAGAAAAGCGCTTGTGCCTTTATACGGTTCCGGATGTCCTCGGACAAACTACCTCCATCAATACTGGTTAACAGAACATTGATAGTATATATCTTGTCATAAGGCCAGTGTTCTCCTAGAGGACCTCCAGCGGTAGCTACTGCCGTCAGTCGACCATGAATAAAATCACCACCTCCGTTACCCTCATCACTATATTTAGAATAATCACCACTAAATGACGGCAGATTATCTTTGTAGCATTTATCCAAAAAAGCTGTAGACAGAATCTCACTATTCCATGTTGCCTTTTCGCTGACAGCTGTCAAGTCGTCTTTATCCAATACGGAAGTACAACTGGTTAAGCTTGCAAATGCCAATGCTGTAATAGCTATTATATGTTTTGATTTCATAATATTCAAGTGTTTTTTATATAATTAGATCGTTATATTCAAACCAAATGAGAAGTTTCTCATAACAGGATAGTCTGAAATACTCGTTGCTTCGGGATCCATCCATTTTACTTTATCCTGTAATAAGAAGAGGTTTGTACCATTCAGGAAAAGCCTTGCCTTATCAATGCCTATCCGCTGAACGAATGTCTTCGGCAAGTCATAAGATATGGATATATTTTTGCAACGTAAGAAAGAAGCATTACGTACCCAGAAGGAAGAAGCTTCATTATTTTTGTACTGTGTAGCGCCTGGCATTGAAGCATTTGTATTCTCCGGTGTCCAGTGGTCATTATAATATTTGAATGTACTTGTATGGGCATTGATACCATTACCACGGAAATCCATCAACTTCTTATGACCGGCCATACCTTGGAAGAATATATCAAGCATGAATCCTTTCCATTTACCGCCAATTGTGAAACCATAAGTAATTGGAGCCACTTTATTTTCAATAATAACAACTTTGTCATCATCCGTAATGATACCATCCGGTTCATCACTCTCAGGACCACGGACATCTTTGTATATCAACATACCTAAACCGGGTTTTTGTCCCTTAATGGTCATATTCGGATTTTCTTCCATATATTGCTGTAACTGTTCCTCGGTACGAATCATACCAATACATTCAAATCCCCATTCACGGCTCAATGACTGACCGATTTCAGATTTGTATGCCCGGATATTTTCTGCTTCATCTTTCTTGGACCACCAGCTGTTCGCAAAACTAAAGTTACCTCTTAAATAATAGTCCACCTTACCGATTCTGTCATTGTATCCCAATTCTACTTCGAAACCACGGGATTTAACCTCAGAATAGTTTTCTTTTGGCAAAGATGCACCAAATGTAGTAGGTACACTTACATTCAGGTTATCAAGAATATCGTATGTACGTCTGTAGAAATATTCAAAACTGAAATCAAATTTATTTCTAAACCAACGGCTATCAAAACCGATATTGTAAGAAGTTGATTTCTCCCAAGTCAATTTAGGATTAGGAACTTCCTTAGGTTCCAATCCATAAGATAAACCATTGAATACAGCACCTGTAGTAATTCCGTAACGAGCCATCCACTGCCAACCGCCAATAGCATCATTACCTAATGTAGCAATAGAACCGCGCAGCTTCATGTAATCGATAAACTTGATATTTTCTGAGAAGAAAGGTTCACTGGAAATACGCCATCCTGCTGAAACAGAGGGGAAGAAACCCCAGCGTTGATCAGGAGCAAATTTTGTAGAACCATCGACACGGAATGCAGCTTCCAGTAGATACTTGTCTGCATAAGCATAGTTCAAACGACCTACATAGGAAAGACGACCACTTTCGCTCACAGAACCAACCCCAACAATAGATTCAGAAGCATCACCACTTGCACCAAAAAACTCCGGCATTTCCCAAGTGATTAGTTTGTTGCGCTGTGCATCAAATTTCTCACTATCACCTTCAGATTGTTCATAAACAAATAATGCACTCAAATCATGGTTACCAAACTTACGGTCATAAGTTACAAATAAGTTTAATTGATATTCTTCTGCCAACTGGTTTTCTTTAAATACATAGTTGCCGTCATCACGAGTTTTGGTAGATACTACTACATTGCTTGGGTCAATATAATGATTGTTTGTTCCGGCAGTCTGGAAATTGTACATTTCATACGGGAAGTTCACCTTTTTAATTAATCGATTATCCAGTGTACGGTTATACTGTACTTTCAGTTTTAGCCCCTTTACAAAAGGAACTCGATATTCCGCAGTTGCATTGACGTTAACGTTCTGCCATTTCTTAGTATGTAAACCTGATTCTTCGCTAATAAGCATTAATGGATGCCATTCTATAAAGTTACCTACTGGCATTCCATCAATCATACTTGGGATCATCTTGGTACGGAGTAATAATCCCTTGTATAAATCATTCATACGATCACGGTCACCGTCGGATTTCCAATTGGGTTTGGTATCTTTACGATTATCTGTACTGATATTCAAACCAACTGTAAAATTCTTACTGACATCAGCGTCAATACTAGCTCGGAAATTATATTTAGAATACTTCAGATTATCAAATGAACCTACATTATAGAAATAAGAGCCACCAATAAAATAACGTACTTTTTCGGTTCCACCAGTAATATTGATAGCATGACGCGTAGACCATGGAGTTTTCCATGCATCATCCAAAAAACTATAATCAGTTGTCTTGAAATGTGCCAACTCGTCATCTGTATACCAGGAAGACTTAGTAGTCGGATCTTGCTGTTCTACATTCGGATTCCAAATGGCATTGTTAAGATAACCCTGTATAGCACGGTCATTTAAATAAACAGCATGTTCATAAGCACTAAGCGTCTCTGGAATCATAGCAGCTACATCGATACCTACCGTACCAGTATAATTGATAGTCGGTTTCGCGTTTCCACCTTTCTTAGTAGTAATCAATACAACGCCATTAGCAGCACGGGCACCATAAACTGCTGCCGATGCACCATCTTTCAATACTGATATATTAGCCACCTCACTGGCATCCAGTGCATCAAATGCCATCTTATCTCTTACCACACCATCAATAACATACAACGGATCAGAATTATTAGGAGTACCTTTAGCACGTACACTGAAAGAGGCTGAAGTTCCCGGTTTACCTGTTCCTTGAGTTATATATACACCTGAAAGGCGTCCTGCTAATGCTGAAGACAGATTAGCTGATGGAAAATCTTCAATAGCTTTGGCATCAACACTAGTTACACTACCCGTCACACTTCCTTTTTTCTGCGTACCGTACCCTACTACCACTACTTCATCCAAAGCTTGTGAATCCTCAATCAAGACTATCTTCAGTTTACTTTCAGTAACGACTTTGGTTACATCCTTATAACCAATGTAACTGAACTTAAGAGTCGAACCCTTAACACATTTAATAGAAAAGTTACCGTCAATGTCAGTGATTGCTCCGTTAGTAGTATTCAGTTCTGCAACTGTCACTCCAATTAATGGTTCACCATTCTGGTCTTCTACGCTTCCTGTTACTGTTATATTCTGAGCTTGTACTATAGTACTAAAAGAGAAGCTCAACAGTACCAACAAAATACGCCATAATAGCGATTTTGACTTGTGTTCTTTCTTTTTCATTAAAACTACTTTTTTGATTAGACTTAAATAAACAAAGCATTTTTCCAACGCTTTCTCGTTTTATTATTAAATGATTTCCATTGCATAAGCCACAGCATATGTATATAAAAAAATATACATAACTATAAAATTAGTATTGGAATATTCATAATGTGGTTAGACTAACAACGATACAAAGAAAGGAATGAATTTATTAACCTAATATCACTTACATCTCAAAAGTTTGCAATTTTATTGCAATAGATAATAATTTCCCAAAGAATAACTTCATTTTATAGAAGAATCAGTTTAAGATATTTTTCATGGCAGAAGAGTTGAAAAAATTATTTTATCCGTATGATAATAACCCCGTTCGCCCCTTTCATTCCATATTCAGAGCCATCTTTTTTAATTTCGACTTCTCGTATATCTTCTACTGACACTGCATTATTGGCTTCCTCCAATGAATTATATTCGGTTCCGCCTACAATGAAAAGCGGTTCGGTACTGAGGGCAAAAGATGAACTTCCCCGTATTGAAGCCTTCATTTGTCCGTTTGAATAATTAATCTGCAATCCGGCAATATTACCTCGCAGCAAATCTATTAAATTGTTGACGTCTAGTTGCCGGATTCTCTCATAAGTGATAATATTGCTATTATAGGTTTGTTCCGGTATTTCCTGATACATGCAGGTAATCGTTTTGTCATTCGTGGCATAGCGCAATGAATTCTTCCCTAGATGTATGGTATAGGTTGGAATTCCCGACATAGGCACATAAGCCACCAACTTCCTGTTAGGATATACCAACAGTGTATCGCCTGTTTTCACATTATCCAGTTCAAATATACCTTTTGATGAAGTGGAAAGTATCTTCATGCGCCCCTTTACCCGCATTTTTATCTTTTTGGCCGGTTTACCCTTTTCATTCAAGATAACTCCTGCCACATTGTCCTGTGCTGTTCCCACCAGTGAAATCAGAATAGCTGATAATAAAATCAGAATACGATGTTTCATATCTTTATAATATTAATAAAAAGAGAGAATATTCAAACACAATGTGTATGTCCAATATTCTCTCCTTTTTCGATGAATGAAATTGATTATTTATCTTTCACGAGGTTCGGCTGTGCAGATTGTACCGTTATCAAATACAAATAGATTATCGGCAAAAATAACGACTTTGTTGTCCAATCCGAAGCCAGAACGGGATACATAATACTGATCCTGTACACTAGCTAACGCACTGCTCTCAAAATATTTCTTGCCATCATAGTAAATAATGAATTTCTTATTTGCATCGATTGATACCGCAATAGTTTTGAAAGCATCCTTTTTAAACTTAAAGTTTGCCGTATCCGTACCTTCATCTATTGTAATATCTTCCGTCTTTCCTGTTGTCACATTAGTTGTTGTATAAGTTGCTTTCCATGCTCCTGTTTTGGGATAGGTCGTAAAGCATGCCTTAGTTACATAAAACGTGGCATTATTGATACGGGCAAATTCAATACGGATCTCTGCAAAATTATTATCTGAAGGACAAGCATTTACTGCATAGTCCACTTGTGTGGAGAAAGGAACAGATACATTATCCCAGCTACGGGCAAAACGTCCGTCAGCTTTAGTGGAAGTTAATTTAACTGCACCATTCGTTCCCTTATTAGCGTCAAATGCTACTGTCATAGATGCATTAGACCAGCCTTCATTATAATAAGGAGTCTCAAAGTTAGAGTAAAACAGTTCGTCCAGTACTGTCATTTTGGAACGACGGGTTTCTTTCTTACCACCACATTTCACCGTGCACCAAATTTCATAAGTTCCGGCTTCATTCGGAGCTTTCCATACATTCTCAAATAGTCCTTGAGGATTTGTCATGCTTCCACCATCGCATCCCCATTCATAACTAACATCTGTATCATCACTGAGTTCGGCAGAAACAAATACTTTCACCACATCATTGCGGCAAAATTTTGTGCCGAAAGTGTTCAATGAAACAATATTTACACTGTCATCGTCTGAACAGGAAGTGAAGATCACACATATTAATATAGCAATATTGAATACTAGTTTTTTCATACGTTTCTATATTATTAATTTATTCTTGACCCAAAAAATATCTCGATGGGCGAGGTTGCCACCAGTCAGATACATGGATATAACCATCACGTGCATGAATGTTAGTGGTGCGGCAACTACCGGAAGATGCAGCTAACAATCCTCTAAAATTCCATTCAAAATTATTCAATTGAAGCGGCAGGTTACGGTCATGTCCGGCCTTGACACACATTACTGCAGTATCTCCTTGAAGTGTCTGACCATCTTTGTTATAGGAAAAGCTACCTTCTCCATAAGTCCCAATCCAACGGTCCGAAGAATCTATATTAAAATATGACCATTCTCCTCTTACAATATGATAAGTCAGCAATTCTTTTACCACTTTCTTGTCATATTGCTCCCACGCAGTAGCAGCTGCGGCTTCCGTAGCTCCTGGAAGCATCACCGGATTTTTCTTCCAAAAACAGTTATCCCCACTGCTAAGAGCGCTATTGGTCAGCAATATATGCGTATTTCCTGCTTCTTTATACAAGTCTTCAATTCCTGCATACTGAATACCTTCAATTAAAGAACTGAATATATCAGGACGGCTCTGGATAAATTCCCAGATTGTCATATTTACCTTATTATCCGCTTTTTTTGCTTCATATTCCTCGTTGCTTTGAAAATCAAGGTCAAACAAGGTGCATGAACTCAGTGAAATGCAAAATAAGGCCAGACTTATAAAATATCTAAAGATTTTCATATTCATTATTGTTTAAAACATTATTGTTATTCTTCATAAGGTTTATTCTGTTGCCCTCTCATAGATGGGTTCTTACGGAATACATCCTGATTCAGAGGCCACAAAATTCTGCCGTAACCGCCAATCTGATTAGCTTCTTTCTCAGCACCAATAACAAAACCTTCCGGAATTCTCTGATCACCCAAGTCTTCATTCTGCAAATATGGATCTAAATATTCTTTTACCATATCATTGCGTACCAAATCAAACCAACGTTTACCTTCTGCCCAAAGCTCAATGGTACGTTCATCGATAATCAACTTAATCAAATCTTTTTCGGTTGGGTAATCCTCTAAAACTGCAGTATTTTCCCAACCTGCACGTTCACGTATTTGATTGACGATATTAATCGCGCCTTGATAATCTTTATGCGTACCTAATACTAAAGCTTCAGCTTTTAGCAACAAGATATCTGCTAAGCGATAAATTGGCATATGGGTAGAACATGATCCGTTAGCAACATAGGAATATCCGGGCCTGCCATCATTAGCAGTTGCTCCGTATTCTGTGAATTTCGGGCATTTAATCTGGAAATTAGCGGCATTACCATAATCACCGTTCATTGCTTTTTCATACGATTCGTCTATCATCTCGTCAGGAGTAATGAAATAGCTGATAGCAAATGTATCCATAATCATAGTGACGCGATTATCTTCTCTCTTACGGGATACCAATTCCTTATAATATGCCTTTGTCGGATGATATCGGATCGTGTTTGAACCTGACGCAAGTTCCTGAGCATATCCAAAGCCGTTGCTGTCTTCTTCATAGTTCCAGAAAAGATTGAATATCATTTCTTTAGAACTTGATGGATTCAAAAACATACTGGAATAGGTAGATGCCGGTTCTAGACTATATTTATAGTTTGTCAGTAAGTCATTAGCAGCTACGAGCGCTTTGTCATATTCCTTATACCACATCAATACATCTACACGCAATGCCATAATAGCTCCGCGGTTTAAATAGTACTTACTGGCACTGGACATATCTGTAGAAGCACCAATATGTTCTAATGCTTTCTCTATATCTTCCAGAATAAAAGCTTTCAATTCTTCTACAGAAATTCTTCCATAATATCGTTCCTGCGAAGAGACATCTTCCATGGGTTCAGTGATTTTAGGTACACCGCCCCATACACGTATAGCATAAAAATACATCAATGCACGCATTGCATAAGCCTGACCTAAATATGGAGCAGATACAGAACTGCCTATAGGGCTGGTGGGAATATGCTTAATAGCCGCATTCGCACGATAAATTGTTTTATAAAGATCACTCCAACTGGAAGAGCCCGACTGAGAATTCAAACCATTGTATAGTAAGTTACGGTCGTAAGCCGTACCACGTTCTGCATATACACCGGAACGAAGTTCGCCCCAATAGAACCAGTTTGTACGTAAGGTAGATTGCAGACCGTCATACATACCTGCATTCCAGGTTTTCAAATCCTGTTCCGAAGTCCAGAAAGTTTCGCCCGACAATGAACTTTCGGGTTGTCTGTCTAAGAAATTCTCACAAGAAGTGAGCAGCAGACTGACACCAGCGATCAGTAAATATTTTAATCTTTTCATAAGTTGTTACAAGTTAAAAGTTAACATTTAGTCCGAAACCAATTTCTCTTGCAGTAGGATATCGTCCGTTATCAATACCCGGACGCAACACATTGCTATTGGAAATACTTGACGGATCAAATCCTTTGTATTTTGTCCAAGTCAGAAGGTTGTTTCCATATACATACAACTGAAGATCGGAAATATGGAATCGTTTGATAAGATTACGGTCAACCCTATAAGCTAAACGAGTATTTGTAAGGCGAATATAGTCGCCATCTTCCAGGAAGAAAGAAGAAAGTTCACGTGCATTGTTTACACCAGTTGTTGCTTTGGCACTACTATAAACTTCTGTTATTTGTCCTTGATATTTCCACAAACGATAACAGTCTCTTGCTAATGGGGTCATATTCGATGATGAATTTTGTAACAGGTCACGGCGTTGTTTATTATAAATCTTGTTGCCAAAACTTCCATAGAACGAGAAGGATAATGAAAAATTCTTGTAATTCAAATAGTTAGTCCATCCCATATACCATGTAGGCATACCATTACCCAAAATGCGTCTGTCCGAATCGCCAATTACACCATCATGATCCAAATCATCCCAGATTATATCACCACCTTTGCTCACCGAACCAGCGGTAGTCATTTGACCTACATCACCTGCATATTTCTGACCACCTTTTGTCTCATAGTGTGAGAAAATGGGCTTACCGTTAGAACCATAAATATAGTTATTATAGTTATTCGGATCTCTTTGATACACAGGAATCAAGCGGTCACCAAATGAACCGTCGCTATTCTTGATATATGCATTTGCTTCATCTGTGGCATAAATACCCAAGGCTTTTTGGCCGAACCATTGTCCCAAAGGCGAACCTTCTTCAATTAAGTATTTACCATCTTCCACAAAGCTCTTGCCTTCCGATAGCTTTAATACTTTATTCTTGTTTTTAGTATAGGTAAGAGTGGTCTGCCATGAAAAATCACGAAGCTGAACAGGAGTTGCATTTATTGTCAGCTCAATACCTTTATTCTCAATATTACCCATATTGACACGCATACTACTAACACCTAATTCTGAAGGGATAACTTCATCGGCCAACAAATCTTTAGTCTTCTTGATATAATATTCTGCCACTAAAGAAACTCGTCCGTCAAGTAATGTTACATCCAAACCAATATTAGTTTGTTCCGTCGATTCCCAACTCAAATCAAGGTTGGCCAACTTATCCGTTTGAGTAACTCCGATGACGCCATTATAATATGAACCAATATTATATTGGTTAATTGATTCATAGTTACCTACACGTTCATTACCATTTGTACCCCAGCTAAGTCTGAATTTAGCATCAGTCAGTACAGGTTTTGCCCAGTCAAAGAAGAATTCATCAGAAGCACGCCATGCAACAGATGCAGACGGGAATAATCCCCAACGGTTACCAACAAAACGTGAAGAACCATCATAACGAAGATTTGACGTAAATATATATTTTCCTTTATAACTATAGTTTACACGTCCGAAAAAAGATGCCATAGCATGACTTTCATAAGTAGTCTTAGTTTTTGTCAGGTCTTTCACCTGCTGAGCGTTAGAAGTAAGGATCGATTCTGATACATAATCGCTACCTTCTAAGTGAAATGTTTCATCACGCCAATCCTCGACACTGGTACCGAACATAGCGCCTACTGAATGATCTTTGAAATCTCTGGCAAAGTTAATGTAAGTTTCCGCAGATAATTTGCGAGGGATTTTTGCATCATTAGAACCGGAACTGATGCCTGAAGAAACTAAATCTCCACGGATCAACTGGTCATTACGGTTAACTTTCAATTCACCCTGTACATTGGCAGACCAGATCAAGCCTTTCATAAGCTGAAATTCCGCTCCCTGATACAAAGAAACTGAGTAAGAAACACTTTTATTAACACGTTCATAAGCATCAGCTATCGGATTGAACTGACCGCCATTATTATATACATAAGATCCATCAGGAAAGTAAAGTGCCATTTGTGGCGGACGACGTAATGCCTGATTGATTACACCACCGGTATTGATGTTATTCTTATCAGTATAAGCCACATTGAAACGGCTCATTAATTTGAAACGATCCGACACAGCGAAATCAACGTTGGTTCTGGAAGTTACACGATTCAAATAACTATTTAGTACAATACCTTGCTCGTTCAAATAGCCAATACTTGTATAATAACTCATTTTATTCTTTGCACCACTGATATTAATATCAACCTGGTTGGAATGAGCCATACGGGTAATCAAATCCTGATAGTCATTATCAGCCATGAAGTTGGGATGCAAAGAGTCATTACTGGTTTTCCATAAAGAAGTTCCTGCATTACCGGCTCTTTCTTTCAAATAACGTTCAAATGCATTTGCCTGATCAATCTTATGTCCTAGCTTCTTCATTGAGTGGTTGTACTTCACTGAAATTCTGGCAGGAGCACCTTCTTTGCCACGTTTAGTACTGATGATAATTACACCAGCAGCCGAACGGGAACCATAAATAGCGGCTGAAGCAGCATCTTTCAAAATTTCCATGCTTTCAATGTCGGCAGGATTGATAGTAGAAATATTATCTACTGCCACACCGTCTACAATGTATAACGGAGTAACACCTGATCCCATAGTAGAAGCACCACGAATCAGCATAGTACCTGTATCCCCAGGAGCACCTGAGTTATTGGAAATCTGCAGACCGGACACTTCCCCCTGTAATGCTTGAAAGATATCAGTCGGTTGACGTTCTTCAATCGTTTTGGCATTTACAGTGGAGATAGCACCTGTCAAATCTCTCTTCTTTACCGTACCGTAACCTATGACTACAACTTCATCCAATGCCTGGGCGTCTTCCGTTAGTACTATATTCATTTTAGTACCCATTGCTACCTGCGTTGCATCCTTATATCCAATATAGCTAAATTTCAATGTAGCACCTTTGTTACATTTAATAGAGAAGTTACCATCAATATCAGTAATTGTCCCATTACTACCTTTCATAACGGAAACCGTTACTCCAATTAGAGGTTCCCCATTTTGATCGACAACCGTACCAGTTGTTGTTATTTCCTGAGCATATAGATTAAAACTCATAGAAAATGCAAACAGAACGAGGAAAAACCGCCATAACAGCGATTTCGATTTGTGTTCTTTCTTTTTCATTAAACTACTTTTTTTAATTAGACTTAAATTAACAAGGGATTTCACCTAGAATTCTTTTTGAGTTGTTCATAATAGATTGTTTTTACATAATATCAATACATCATTTTTAAAGTTATACATTGTTGTTTTCCATATCGCAAACAAACAACAATTTTCCCAAATGAGATTTAAAGATTGTATCAAATACTATCAATTATATCTCAAAGTGTTATAGACTGTAAACGGTAAAATTGGATAATATCCTATTATACAATGCATTACCAATGCACTACGATTTTACAACACCAAATTACAAGCTAATTCTGACTTATTTAGTCAGTATTCGCAAGTCCATATTCTTATGACGAGCCATCAGTTGTGCTATATAAAGTGAACGGGGGAAAACATTCTTTTCATTCTGTCCTTCCCAAACACCATCCGGACGATCGATAAAAACTCCCGGATATTTTTCACCCTTCATACCAAAGTTATAATTATATCCTGATGTCCAAGGACTCTGTACAGCAGCACGTTTCACACGACAGTTCCAAAGCACCTGAGTTACTCCGGCCCAGCCATGTCCACTTCCCATTTTACCACGATCCTGCACATTGATTTCTCCATCGGTAATCACATTATCATAAAGGGTTCCAACTGCCCAGCGATGGTGAGGACCTATATCTGCATAAGTTTGTGAAGCCGTACAATTATAAAATACATTGGGGCCACATACACGTGCGCCCGTCACATAGTCATGACGCCCCTCTGTACTCTGACAGTTCATAAACAGATTTTGCTGTCCCCAATTATTAAAAGAATACCGCAGTCCACCGGTTATCAGAGATTTTGTTTCCAGACAACGGCAATCCGTCACAGTTACATTCTTCGCATTGCGTTCACAACTTACCGCTGAATACCCGAAATAGCGACAAGTCAGATTACGCGCCCAGCAGTTTTCCACTTTATCGAACTGAACGCCGATCCAACCATGCTCGTTATCCTCATAATGTTCAAACTCAGATTCCAAACACATATTAGTCACTCCGACTTCACTGATACGACCGTCAAATGTATACTTAAATACTTCACCGCCGCCATATTTCTCTTCCATTTGCATTACTACCGGATTATCTATATAAATACGGTTACCTTCTACTTTTACAATTTCACGTTCGAAAGAAAGGTTATATTCCTGTGCAGTCCATTGGCGGGTTCCCTGGCGTTCAACGATTTGATCCATTTTAATATCATGTATCCAGTTCTCCGTTCCCGGGCGATAAACAATGATACGATCACCCACTTTAAAATTTGCAGCAGAAGAAACCTGAAAAGAGTGTGTTCCCACCGGTACAAAAGCATCCGTAATCTTCACCCTTGTTCCGGATACTTCCTCCATTCTACCATTACCAGATACTTCTATCAATGAAAAACGCTGCTTACCGATAGCCAACAAACGGGTTTCATTCACATTATCTCCTTCTCCGGTCAAAATAACTCCACTTGCATTTATATGAATCGTTCCATGAACATGATATACTCCCCGTTTTAGCAGAACCGTTCCACGGTGTCCGTCTTTATCCGGTTGCATACGAGACACTTCATCTATTGCATCCTGAATTCTCTGACGACTATCCCCTTTTGCCACAGGATATACAGTTTTTGTTACCGAATAATCAGGGATTGATTTATCACCATGATGATAACCAACCCGACTAAAATCCGGTATTGTATTTCCCTGTTTATCGGGATAATAAGCTAACTCCCCTTTCGGAGTAATTTTCACATAGCTGGATTGCCAGCCCGGAGGTAATTTGGTCTGGGCAGATACACTCACACAAAGTGTTATCGCCAATATACCTCCCACAAGTTTCTTTACACGATTCATTCTATTCTCAATTATTAGTTTGTATATAAATTCAGTTCAATCTTCTCACCCGCCACAGTCGGTATTTGCAGATATTCTCCATAGAAAATGTCTGCTTTTCCATTTTCCCGGATAACTTGCACAGGGTGTCCTTTCCATGGGTTCTCTATTTTACAGACACGTCCTTTCTCACTAACCAGGGTTACTCCCTTAATTAGTCCTTCTTTCAAAGTAGAAGTAACCAAAAACGCACCATAAGCTCTCAGATTTTCAAAAGATGCATCCTTTTTATGATTCCAATTGGGGAAAACACGAATAACACCTTCATAACTTTGCAGCAGCATCTCATTAATAGTAAGAGGAACAGCGGCTAAAGTTTCGATACCTCCCCCACCTTGCACAATCCAGGAATTGGGATATACATCCATCTCAATCCGCTTCTTCAAATAAAATAGAATCTTATCCGAGGGATACCCTACACGTACAGCTCCGGGATAACAGGTTTCAATTCCATTATTAGATGTATTTCCCCAATCATTCGGGTCACGTTGCTTTTCCGACCAATGTGCCACATCTTCCAGCAAGATAGAATTGAAAGCCGCATCTGTCGTAGGCCCCACAACACCAGCAGGGAGAATCAAACCATGAATAGATACCCTGTTCAGCCCCGATGGACGTACTTCTTTATCCTGAGGTCCCTTTTCCATATTCTTCAAACTTTGACGTCCGTCTTCTGCAATTCCCAATGGGTATTCACTCAGTTTCTCCAAAATATCCTGCCAACGGGATTGCCGTATCTTATCAATGGAAAGGAAATCACTCATATCCATCACACCCTGAAACAGCATACGAACCAAACCCAACGAAAGAGTTGAATTAAAATCGCCTAACCGATTACGCCAGACACCTCCATTACGTTTATTGGGCATCACCTCATTGAAATGATCCATACGAATGACATAACGTCCATCCTCTAAAGAGAGATAATCTTCCCAAAAATCCGCACAGGCCAAAAGATACGGATATACTTTACGGGCATACGACTCATCATACGTACTGTAATATCGCATCAACATATTTCCAACACTAAACACCGCATTGATTTTCTGTCCCAGAAACTTATAACCACCATCAATTGTATTTTCACGGGTCGAATACTTTTCCTGCATTTCTTCAGGAGTTAACGGCCACATAGCTGTACATAAACCTTTAGGACCGATACCTACCGGATAATAGATACCTTTGCAATTCAACAATTCCTGTGCATGCTTCCGTCCAGCCTCCATATAATCTAATAGAGGCTGATCAAAATTATCCGTCAGACTAATATGATTGGAAGAAAATGACGCCCAGTAAGGTGCCTGATAATTATAATTCAGATGATAATCACCTCCCCATGCCGCTTCGTCACGCGTAACAAATGGTCCCCAGATACCTGGCGCAAACTTGCCCTCACGGGAAGAACAAGCAAACAAATATTGCGACTGATAGTAATACTTTTCAAAATAACTATCACCTATATTAATATGAGAGTGTTTCCAAAAATGATTCCACCAGGAATGGTGTTCTTTCCGTAAATGCTCAACACCCGCTTCCGTTACTTTCTCTGCTTCTGTAATTGCTTTGTTTTTCCAATCCGGTGTATCATGATTCGTATAAACAGATATAATCAATTGTACTTTCTTTCCGGGAATCAAGGAGAATTCATCAGAATTTGAGTTTAAAGCCAATGCCACATGAGTAGGCCAACGCAGCAATTCCGTATTTTCAAATGAACGACTTACCCACATTACTTTATCTTTGCCTCCCGCAGTAGTCGAAGTATTACCTTCCGCAGCCCATAAACGCAAATGGGCAGTAACGGCTTTGTCCGATTGTAATTCTATGATAATCTTATTATCCGTTGCAGCAACCCATGCAGACAAATTCAACTGACAATGAGGAGTTGTGAATTTAGTTCTGATTTCAGCAGATCCGGGCAATTGTTCCGCATAGTAAGTAGCTCCTTGCAGTTCTTTTATCTCAATATCCAGTCCGCCCGGAAGCGCAATACCGCCCGGATAAACAGGATAAGCCCTCCAAAAATCATTTTTACCAATATAAAAACAGAGTTTATCAGGAGTACCTCCCATTGTGATACCGATATCTCCATTACCGGCTAAAGGAGCATCCGGAGTTTTGGTAGTGGGAACATGCTGTGGGGATGAAGTAAAGACAGCTTTATAGTCATCAATGGCAAACTGAGCTTTCACCCCAATAGTGCTCAGCAATGCTACGCCCAAAATAAAAGCCTTGTGTGTATTCATAGTCTATAATCATTTATCTAAAACAAAAATAGACGTATCTTACCAACAAGGCTTGCAATATTATTTCAATCGTTTGGAGAAATGGCTCAAAATGCGTTTTTTAACGCATTAACCCACTATAGAAGTTGTTTTCCCTTTCTCTTTTCCTTCGGGAAGAGAAAGACGCACCTTTTTATGATTCAACTCAAGTTCTGCAACATTTCTCTGTTGAGTCGGATCGGCATAGTTTATTACGTACCGACCAGATTCATTTTTCCGTATCATATAGATTCCGGGAGTTTGAATATTCAATATCAAATCCGTACTTATAGTTAATTGTACCGGCTGATAAGCGGCCACCCAACAAGTAGTATTTCCTTCACTATAGACAGCTTGAGCAGTAGCATCATTACGGAGTATTTGTATATCTGATAAATTAAAAGCAGCCACATTTTCCTTGTCCATTCCGGGTAGTATCAAATATTGATATGTGCCTTGTTTAGGTGCAACACCATGCGTCAAATAGATGGCAGTCACCTCTCCATGTGTTTCTTCCGGGTGATACATTTGCATCACATCATACCATGATCCCGTACGTTCTGCTGTTTCAGCTACAACTTCATGAGTATTGCCCCATACAATATATCCCGTATTATTATGAAAATAGCGTTGTTCCTTTCCCTTGACAGATTGCCTTGTATTCACAACATTCCATCGTGCATTTTCCCAGGAAAGCAGTTCCCCATTTTTATGGCATTGCTCTATAGAAGTGGTAACAACAAGATTACTATCTGCTTGTATACCAGCTCCCAAACAAAGAATAAAGTCATCCGTACAAACCCATGCCTTATGAGCCTTCACTCCGGCACGATCCAACTCCATAACAGTCATACCTTGTTTCTCATCCGAAACAGCTCCTACAAAAGTTCCTTTATTACGAGGCTGATAACTTTTAATCAAGGGCATAGGTGCATTATCTTCAAAAGCTGTTACTCCCGGTAACTTCCGCCAGTCCCAAAGAGGAAAAATATCCAGATACTCCTTACCATCTTTATAAATATAAGTAGCTCCATCTGCCATATAATACCCTTTCATATTATCGCCATTCATCATTTCCGTACCGATAATACGGTCAGAAGCCATTTTTATAGACGCCATCCAGGATGGACGGCGATGAATTGTATAATCCGACTGCCAGAAATGCTTATGTCCTGTAAGTACATTCACCGCAGGTGCAGGATAATTATCACGAAGCAGAGCTGTTGCCACAGCCACGCACTCATCTGATTCACCTCCACCTAACTCCGAGGCTGCAAATGCAAGACTCAGTGCTTTATGTACGGGAGCATGATGAAACAGTTGACGTCCCAAAGCATTCACATCCATCATTCCTTTCCAGGTTACCCAACGATATCCCTTATCAATCAGCGTACTCAGAATACTCAACTGTTTATCATCAAATGCTAACGACGTCCCTGAAAATAACCCAGAGAAGAAACTCATTCCGGATACGAACGAAAGCCCATAATTACCAAACTGCTGCTGAGCACCATGCTGGTGAAAGCACCAATCGTCTTTTATACCTTCTGCTCCACCCGTGACTATTTCAGATGCAATGGTATCACGCGCCATCTTTACCAACTCATAATCATTCTGCAATAATGCACGCATCATCACATTTCCGGCAAGCCATACCTTATTCTGTCCGGTCATCCCAAACTTTGCATTCTCCATTACAGTTATAGCGTTCTGTTTCTCCACAGGGGTCAATTGCTTCTCAAACAAGATAAAAACCGTACCCAGTGTTTTAGGAATACCTATTTGATTATACCACCAGTTCAAACATACAGGTTTAGCAGTAAACCAATAATTCAAAGCTTTATGAATAACCGCTTCCACCTCCGAAGAACGATAGTAGGAAGTCTGATCGGAGTTATAGAGCTTTACCAGCTCCAGAATACGTTCCGCATGAATTTTAGGTTCCCAGCCAGAACGCTTTTTGTCATCGTAATTAATATCCGGCCATGTTCCGGCTTCCGTGAAAGAAGACAGATAAGTTTCTACTTTCTTTAAATCAAAAGGATATCGCTGATGCAACTCTACCACAACCTGATCCGAAATCTCAGTTTCCGGTTGAATAGACGAAAGGATGGACAGTAAGCCAAACGGATCTTTACCGGAAGGAACCAACATTCGGGCATAATTTTGCTTGATACGCACCAACTCATCCACATCACTTGCCTGTACAGTAACAGATACAAGTAATACACTAATTATAATCAGATTACGCAAAAGTCTCATTCCTGTTTATTTTTTCAGTTGTCCTGTTTCCATTATAACAGCCGCCCACAATATACCGGCAACAGCCTCTTTGGCATTCAATATTTTGGGAACAGTAACATATTCTACAAAATTCTTTTTAATCACAACTCCATCACATGCTCCTATCACATCCAGTAAGCCTCTGTCATTCACCTGTATAAAAGGAAAGAGACTTTGATATCCCCTATATGCAACCGGAGTATATTCCTTTGCTTTTAAGAGCCCTAACTCTACACCACGCTGAATAGAGTATACAAACATAGCAGTTCCGGATGGATCTACAAAATTTAAAGGATTATCTCCTTTATCCACAACCATAAACCAACCGCCGGTCTTCTTATCCTGCACTTCTTTCAGTCCTTTACACATTTTCAGATAAATATCAAGGACCTGCTGATAATTCGGATGTGTTTTGGGTAGTAAAGCCAGTAGTTCAGGTACCACCAAAGTGTACCACCCCATACCTTCACTCCATACCTCCGGCGACAGTCCGGTAGTTTTATCCGCCCACACAGCCTTTTCAGGCTCTGTAGTCCATGCATGGAGGATAAGTCCATCCGGGCGTTGCAAATGACGGGCAGCAGTAATAACATTCCTACATGCCACATCATAGCAATAATCAGCTTCCCCCACATATTGTGCACAACGTATAAGGAACATCTGCATCATAAAAACACCATCTATCCACATATTAGGACTCCGGTTTCCGTGCCAGAACTGTCCATCGGAACTAGGATAGTGATCCACAGCTTTCAATATTTGCAAGGCAGCTTTCTTGTATTTCTCATCACCCGTACGCCCGTATAATGTACAAAAGGCCGAACCTGTCATAAAATTATCGAGATTCGTTAATCCGCCTCCTTTGTAATTACCCGCTTCATCAACGAAATGATCCATATATTTCTTTATATATTCCAGATACCTGCTATCACCTGTTAATTGTCCCAAACGGTCCATAGCCTCAAACATGTATCCCTGCACATATGTATAATCTTTCCAATAAGCCATCCGATAATCCGGATATCTCGTCATCACTGTTTCCGACAAAGGTATAGCTAAATATTCCGGAGTTACTCCGGGTGTATATCCCAGTTTAGCTTCCGGCACTCCCTGAGAAGTAGTTCGCCGATAGCGGGTAGTAGTTTCTTGAGTAACTAGCATAGTAACCTCTCCTTCCACTACCGTACCGGCTGTATGTTGAGTTACTACCCGATTTTGAGCCATAGAAGAATAACTTGTGCCGACTGCACATACGATACAAACTCCTACTATTATTTTCCGTGTTATTATCATAGTCATTATTGATTAAATCCAAATCAACGGGTTACGTACAGGCAGATTACGCACCACTTCGTCGGTTACAGGGAAATGCTCTAACTTCTCCCACGTTGACTGCCAATTTTTATTATGAGTCTGTAGCGCACCGAATATCAGGAAAGGATGCGCTACCGGCCATCCATCCCAATACATTACATCTTTCGTATAAATCCAGCTTTCTTTATCAATGACATAGGGATAGATAAAATTAATACCCTTCTCCATATTCTTACCTTCCTCTGCCGTATAAGTCCATAAATTATCATTCTTATCCGAAAGCGTCTGGCATATTGTTGCCATGGCATCCAGATTAAATAAAGAATAACCATAAGGTTTCGTACGTGCTGTCTCCAACGGAAAACTACCGTCTTCCGTCATCTGCTTAGGTAAAAGTACTTCTTTATAACGCCGCTTACAAAAATCCATCATATCCTTATCACCGGCATAACGGGCAAATACAGCAGCCTGCATCACCCAGCAAGTTCCATGATTATTCTTAGCATTCATCTCGTCTATGCCATACTGATGTGTGAACATCCATTTCAAATAATCAGCAAACCACTGTTTAGTAGACTTTATATCATCCTTAGACAATACTCCAAGCTTTTCTAACTGCCATAACGATTGGGCTACTTCCATAAGATGTACCGTATCAATGATGCCAATACCACGTCCTGTAGCAATTCCCTTAATAGCTTGCGCATACTGTAAGTTAGGATTCATTTTCGTAGACTCATTCACAAACCAGGCACGCACATGCGCCAGTATCGCATCTACATATTCTTTATCCTGAGTCAACAAATAAGCAGAGGTCAGATTACCTACGATTGAACTAAAACGTATCATAGCATGACGATGAGCTACAAAATTATCCGGATTGGTCTCACCATCCCGACGCACATAAGGTCCGTCAGGGTTCAAAGTATCCGGCCACCAATAATCACCCTCCGAATAAAAATCATGTATATCCCCTGCACTGCGTTCCGCTATAAAGGCGGTAACCGTTACCGGTTCCTCCTTTATATTCATAGCGGCACGTTCCAGTATACCCTGCTTTAAAACGCACTTCACAAAATCTTTACCGTCTTTATCCGATGTACACGAAATAGCCAGAAAAGAACAGATCCCTAAAAATAACATACCTACCTTTTTCATAATCTTACTGCACCGTTATAAATGATGTTTGGACTTTATCAGCTTTTACAGCTACACAGGAAGTACCACCTTGCGTACGAACCCGTATTTGTGCCCGCCCGTTACGTGCCTGTACTTTGCGGGAACCGGTTGCCGTGCCCTGATTCTGTATCAGTTCTCCGTCACCGGCAATATCGAAAGAAACAAAAACTCTGGAATCAAGACACCTGATACCATTACTATCTACCAACTGGGCTTCAACTTCAACAATTCCATCTTCTTTAGGAGTAGAAGTTACCCGGAATGCATGTTCTTTCCCCCACTTCTCGGTCTGATATTCAAAGCTCAATTCATCAGCAAGAGCTTCTTTTCCAGCAGTCACAGCACGCAATGTGTTCTGCCCCTTAGTAAACTTCACATTCCAGCGCAAACCCGCTGCGGGGAAGTCCTGACTATTACGCTTGCGTATCCCTTGGCTTTGTCCGTTCACAAACAGTTCCACCGATGGACAGTTAGAGTAAACCAAGACCTCTTTTTCTTCATCGACATCTCCCCATCTCACAGGCCAACCATGCCCATAGATATGAACCATAGGCTTTTCTGCCCAATAGGATTGGAATACGTAATAACTTTCCTTTTTCGTAAAGTCACGTTCCACCACTCCTTTCTGATTCATATATGGTACCGGATTATCCGGACGCACCGGTGTGGAAAAGTCCTTAAACGGCCAATAAGCAGCACCGGTCAGCCAAGGCATATTCTCCTGTTCCTTCAAATGCCAATCTATCAGCTTAACGATATAACTTTCCGACCAGTCTCCTTTCTTCAACACCAGAGCCGAACCGTTCAGAGCCGCATCGCCATCACTTTCACCTTCTTTTCGTATAGGAGCAGTAGCCTCCGCATGACGTCCGGCATGGCTATCACCACCCCACTCTACATGCAGAAAATGTTTTACCTTCTCCATTTCTTCTTTGGACATCTGCTGATAATCTGTATAAACCCCACGATACCAACCGGCCCAGATAGAAGGAGAATATACATCTACAATATCGCTACAGAATGCACAACGGCGAATTGCCGTCTTGCGTTCGGCATCAAGATGATGTGCCAGTGTATTCAACTCACTCATCAGGCTCCGTATCTCGCGTTGTTCAAATTCAGAAAAGTCATTCGGCCAGTCATTCTCATTACCCAATCCCCAGATTATCACTGAAGGGTGGTTATAGTGCTGGGTTATCATATTCGTCAACATACGTTTCGCTTGTCCGCGATAAGTTTCATTCCCCACACCACCACGGCACCAGGGAATTTCTTCCCAAACCAGAATACCCAGTTCATCACAAAGATTCAAAATGATTTCAGATTGCTGATAATGTCCCAGACGGATGAAATTCACCCCCATCTCTTTCATCATTTTCATTTCCTGTATCATCTGCTCCTCGGTCATGGCAGCAGCTACTCCCGCATGATCCTCGTGCCGGTGTGTTCCCCGCAACAAGAGGCGCTTTCCATTCAGCATGAAAGGCCCCTTATCTATAAATTCAAAAGAACGGAAACCGAAACGTTCACTCGCTGTCATTTTCTGCCCATTGGCAGTTACAGTAACCTCGCAAGTATATAATACCGGATGATCTACATCCCAGAGCTGTGGTTTATCAATCTGAATATCCAGCATATCCAAATCTCCCAACGGAGTTATTTTATCCAGCGTACGGGTAGATACCGCTTCACCTTTAGCATTCTTCACAGTAACTTCCACCAGTGCTTCACGCACATCTGCAGGATTATAGAATGTACCGGATACCTTTAACGTCCCTTTTTTCAATTTAGCGTCCAATGCCGGTTCTATCCGGAGAGAAGCCACGGAGACTTCCGGAAGATACACCAGATTCAGATAACGGTAAATGCCGCCATACAAATTGAAGTCCGATAAATCCGAAGGTATCATTTCAGCATCCCGGGTATTATCACAACGAATACTTAATGGAATTTCACCTCCAAAACGTTCAGCATCTTTGCTTGCCAGAAAAGCTCGCACGGCATCTGTTATATCTACATTCCAACTATCATATCCACCGACATGACTACCTACTTTGGTCATATAAACATATACATCCGTCTTCTGTCCCGCTCCTTCGAATTCCAATACCATCCGTCCGTCAGGATATGGATTATCCAGCTTCAGGCGTGTTTTATACCACCCCGGTCCCTGATAGTAATTCAAATCCGGATCGACAGCATCCTCCGCATTAAAGCAGTGGGGCAACGTAACTTTTGTCCATATAGGTTGTTCCTCCGGCTGGCCTTTCTTTATAGGGCGTACCAGTTCCCAGATATTGCCCACATCCTGACGGAGAAACTCCCAGTTATCCGTTAACCGGATCTTATTGCCCGTCACAGGTACCTTCGCAAAGGTACCTGCAACAAAGCAAATCATCACTAACAATGCAATTATACGTCTCATACCTATTGATTCTCCACGTTTACAGAATAGCCGTACCTTCTTTCTCTAATTTAGCTTTCTTGAGCAAAGCTTCCAGGAAGTAATAGTCTGCATAAACCAAAGGCACGTCTCTCTCAAAGTTGTGCGCACCTGTGCTGTGCAAAAGTAAGAATCCACGGTCACCATCCAATTGCGCACGATAGTTCTTGCTTAAGCTCTCAACAATCGTATCCGCCCATTTCTTGTATAATGCTGCTTTCTCCGGATTGTACATGGACAATTCGTACATGGCACAAGCCATCACTGCGGCAGCAGAAGCATCTCTCGGTTCGTTCGGAATACCCGGAGCATCAAAGTCCCAATATGCAACCATATCTTCCGGCATGGTAGGATTGGTAAAGATGTAATTGGCTATATTCTCAGCTTGCGACAAGAATTCCGGAAGTTTCGTTTCGCGATAACACATGGTATAGCCATACAAGCCCCATGCCTGACCTCTTGACCAGGCTGATTCGTGATTGTATCCCTGATGCGTATGCTTATGAAGCACATCTCCGGTGATTGTATCATAATCTATTACATGATAAGAGCTATAATTATCGCGGAAATGATTTTTCATTGTAGTGCGTGCATGTGTATTTGCAATGTTATAATACACAGAGTCACCCGTTTCCTTAAATGCCCAGTACAGCAATTCAAGGTTCATCATATTATCGATAATAACCGGACATTGCCACTTGTCGCGGCTGTGATCCCAGGAACGGATACAACCAATTGTTGGCTTATAGCGGGTAATCAATGTGGCTGCAGATTCCAACAGGATATTTTTGTAGTTTGCATCATTGGTCAGGCGATAACCGTTACCAAAGCTACAGTACATTTTGAATCCCATGTCATGCGTTCCGCCATTCGTTTTCTGGTCTTCTATGTTAGCGGTAAATGCCTGCGCCTGCTTCTTCCAGAAATCATCTTGTGTATACTCATACATATACCACAATTCACCGGGAAAGAAACCACTGGTCCAGTCTCTTGATGCTACCAGGCGCAAGGCACCGTTATCTTCTATCGTGCGGGGAGAAACCGGTTTCCTCTTCAGTTGTTCTTCCGGCATGCTTGCTTTAGCAGAATCTATTTGCGTAAATGCATACTTCAACTGCTGTCCGGCAAAATCAAAACTGTCTTTTACGACATCCGTTTCTTTTGTCGCTTGGCTGCATGCTCCACATACGACCAATAATGATACTAATCCTGTTTTAAATTTCATAATAATTATTCTTACTAATGTTGATATTGATTTAAAGATTAAATTCTCCATAAAAAGATTGCGCTAAGATAGGCGATTTATCTTAGCGCAACTTTCAATATTGTCTTATTCATTTGAGATTCTATTCCAAACGATATGCAAAACAGAAGCTATTTGGGAGTTTCTCCCTTATCATTATGCCTTTGTACCCACTCTGAAGGTGAATAGCCATAAAATGACTTGAAGCAGTTGGTGAAATAAGCATGACTATTGAAGCCTGTGTAGACCGATATTTCAGAAACCGTATAACTGGATTCCAACAAGAGTTTGGCAGCTATCTCCAAACGTTTATTACGTATCAACTCTGTTGGAGAAAGTTCCGTTACCGCTTTCAGTTTCCGGTACAGGTTGGCACGACTCAGACCTAACTCCTGGCTCAACAAGTCCACTCCAAGCTCCGGATTAGAGATATTTTTCTCTATAATCTCAAAGAAACTCTGCGTAAACCGATCATCCCCCGAAACAATCTCGATGCCCATCGCTTCCGGAGAGAACTTCTTTCCATATAGTTTCTTCAGTTTCTCACGGGATTCCAGCAAACTGTTGATACGGCAAATCAGCACATCCATACTGAAAGGCTTCACGATATAGTCATCGGCTCCCACCGAAAAGCCTTCCTTGATATGAACAACCATGGACTTGGCCGTCATCAGTACAACCGGAATATGCCCAAGCTGTAAATCCTGCTTCACACGTGAACACAGTTCCAGTCCGTCCATCTGCGGCATCATGATATCACTCAGTATCAAATCCGGATATTTCTCCAGACTCAGTTCCAGTGCATCCTTACCATTGTTTACATCCAGCACATAGAAATAAGGATCCAGACATTCTTTGACGTAAGCTCTTACTTCATCATTATCTTCCGCCAGAAGTACAGTCCACTTCTTCTCTATCTCAAAGTGCATTTCCTTGGCTGACGGGATAACGTCCTCCACTACCTGCTCTTCATCATCCTCCACCAATTGCTCCTTGCCGTAGACAGAATTGCTGATCGGAATATAAACTTTGAAGATCGTACCCGTAGGCTGATTATGGGATACGGAAATAGTGCCTTTATGCAGAAGTACGATAGAGCGTGTCAGACTCAGACCGATACCCGTACCCACATTCTCTTTATTGTCATCTTCACCCTGATAAAAAGGTGCAAATATATTCTTCATATCTTCCTCCGTAATACCCTTCCCGGAATCGGTAACCGAGAGACAGGCAAACCGGATATCGGCAGGCATCTTATTCAATTCTGCCTGCTGTTCCGGCGGAAGTTCGGCAAAGGTACACCGGGACAATGAGAACACAACTTTACCATTATTCGGAGTAAACTTCATCGCATTGGACAAGAGATTAAAGACCACCTTTTCCACGATAGACTTATCAAACCATGCCGACATTCTCTCCTCACTCTTCTCAAAAGTAAATTCTATGGATTTCTTTGCTGCAAGATGGTTAAAGGCATAGTAAATCTCTTGCAGGAACAGATTCATATCCGTTTTGGCAATATGCAATTTCAATTTACCCTCTTGGTTCTTGCGCAGATCCATCAACTGATTCACGAGCAGCAATAGGCGTTGAGCATTACTGAATATCAGGCTCAGCTTATTCTTCACACAGGAAGAGAATTCCGGCATAGACACCAGATCCTGTAAAGGTGCAATAATCAATGTAAGTGGAGTGCGGAGTTCATGGGAGAAATTGGTAAACATACGTATCTTCGCCTGATGGAACTCTTCCAGTTGCAGTTTCTCCTTCTGTTTGAATTGCAATTCACGCTCCAGCTTTTGCTTCTTCGATATATAATACATGATGAGTGTCATTATAAAGACAAAAGCAATGGCATAAAACAGGTAAGCATACCAGGTTTTCCACAAGGGTGGATGCACAATGATGCGTATCTTACGTGTCTGTTGACTCCAGACTCCATCATTATTAGAAGCCTTCACTTCAAATACATAGGTTCCCGGACTTAAGTTCGTATAGTAGGCTTCCCGACGATTGCCTATATAATTCCAGTCTTTATCGTAGCCTTTCAGGAAAGTGGCATACTGATTCTGCCGGGCAAAAACAAAGTTCAGTGCGCAGTAACCGATAGAGATATTATTCTGATTATAACTCAGCTCTATTTCTTCCATACCATCCAGCACTGTGTCCAATATTCCGGTTTCATCTTCCGGTTCAATCACCTGGTTATTCACTACCAACTTCGTGAATACCAATGGCGGTACAAAAGAATTTAATTGCAACTCCTGCGGACTAAAGGTCACAAAGCCATTGTTACCGCTAAAGCAGATTTCTCCATTGGGCAGTAATAAACCACTATGGGGAGTAAACTCATAGACTCCGATGCCATTCAGAGAATTGTAATTGGTAAACTCCTCTGTCTTCAAATTGTATTTTGAGATGCCATTGCTCGCACTGATCCATAGGTTATTATCGCTATCTTCCACAATGGAGCAAATATCATTCTCTATCAATCCCTGTTCCTTCGTTACGGTCTTTACTATTCCTTTTTCTTCCTCGTACAAAGCAATACCGCCGCCGAACGTACCAATCCAGATACGACCGGAACTATCACGCACAATACCCGTCACATAATTACTAAGCAACCGATGAGGCTCTTTCTCATCCGTATCATAGTAAACCACCTCTTCCCTATTTACATCGTACTTTATCAGACCATCATTACGGCTGCCAATCAACATTACCCCATCACGCAACTTCAGTATGCAGCGCGAACTGGCAAACAGACAACTGTCCTTTCCGCCATTAATAGGAAAGTGTTTCTGAAGTTCCTTTTTATCCGACAAGCGCATCACTCCCATACGCGAATCGGAAGTTATAATCCACAGACTATCATCCTTATCACGAAGCATGGAGTAAATGGACATTTCCCCCGGCAGCTGATAATAGAACGTATATTTCTTAGTACGGGTATTGAATTGATAGATAGATCCCTTATTCGTTCCGCACCAAAGTATATCATCTTCCAACAGAAGCCCTTTTATAATATTCTGACTGTACTGCAACTTTGAAGCTTTATCTATCGGATAATATGCATATTGCCTGTTTTCCAGATTATAATCGAGCAGCCCCCTGCCCTCCGTTGCCATATATAAAGAACCGCCGGGAGTGGAAACCATACAACCGTATATCCCAAACAATGCATCAAACACCGTAGCAGGATCATGAAAATCAAAGCGGTTGTTAAAGCGGCTGGAGAAACTCACTCCGCCGGCATACGTCCCCACCCATACCGTCTGACTCCTGTCTACAAACAATGAATAAATGGAAAAGTGACTCAGATTCCCCTTTTCAAGGGAAGCATCCGTATGTTTCCAGAAAGAATTAGTAGAAAGATCGATGGTATATAGCCCATCGAACGTACCGATAAGCAACATTCCGCGCAACTCCGATATGGCTCTGACGCTATTGCTCGTCAGAATACTGTTGCCCTTATGATAGGTCACCATTTCCTCTTTCTCAAAGTTTATGCGATACAATCCGCTCAGTCCGCTTCCCACCCATAACGTTCCGTTTGAATCTTCATAGATAGTAGAGATACTATTGCCAAGCAGATGAAGTCCCGGCGTCCGGGTGGTCAGCTGCCGTTGCACTTTCATGTTCATATCGCAGACAAACAGGCCTTTCGTAGAAGTACCTATCAGAATCTGATGCTGCTTCGTTTCGTAAACTACAGAGATGAATTCATCTTTGATCTTCCCGTTCAGGTCTATACGCTGAAATACATCCATTGCAGGCACATACAGGTACAGCCCCTTGGTAGTTCCTATCCAAAGGCGATTACGGGAGTCTACCGTCAGGCAGCGTACTTCACTTTTGGCAAAAGCACCGTATCGTTCGTCCACAAACGGTTTGATACGGTTGGTTTTCAGGTCGAGTTTATTCAATCCGCGTGCCGTACCAACCCACAAATTGCGGTCGTTATCTTCGGCTAAACTCCAGATATGATTATCACTCAGGGTCAGAGAGTCTTTCGGATCATGTTTATAGATCACGAACTCACTGCCATCATAACGATTCAATCCGTTGCGCGTACCAAACCAGATGAAACCTTTGGTATCCTGGAATATTTTAAGCACAGAGATCTGAGACAAACCATCTTTCAGATTCAGGTTCGAGAAATAGAAGTTCTCATTATTCTGCGCGGTTACTTCCAGGGTTGCTAACAAGGTTATCAGCAAAAGAATATGTTTTCTCATAGGTCAAAAAAATGTGATAGGCTTATTTCGTCAACAACTCCGTAGCGCACCATAACAATGGAGCATGAGCGTGCAGGTCACCGGTGATTTGTTTGCGGTTCATGTAATGGTTCTTGTCATTCTTGATATTGGTTCCCTCGCATACGTTTGTTATCTCGTCTTCATCATTGATATATGAGACCAATGCCAACCATCCTTTTGTGGCGGCAGGAGCATAGGTTTTCTTATCGAGCCAACCGTGTTTCACACCCACCAGCATGGCATAGGTGAACATTGCCGTGCCGGAAGTCTCTTTATACGAAGCGGGTTCCTGATAGTGGCCCTAATTTCCTTAACTGCTGCATTTGAGAAAGCATGTCATCAAGACCAAATTGTCCCGATTGCATCTTTTTATAGGCTTTCATAATAACCGGACGGTTCGGATTATCCTTCGGAAGTACGGAAAGCAGACGGGACATTCCGGCAGCCATCCAACCATTGCCACGTGCCCAGAAGAAAGGGGCTGTGGGGGCGTGATAGAAAAGGCCGTTCGGTCGTTGTATCTTCTCTAGGTACATCGCCATTTCAGCAGCGGCGCGGTCTATATACTTCCGGTCACCAGATAGGCTTGCGATTGTATGGTGGTTATCATAAACATGTCATCAATCCATACGCGCGTTTGCCAGGAATAGCCCTGCTCGGCATACGCTTTCTCCTCCGGCTTGGCATCGGCAGGAACTTCCCATTGGGTATCGGCATATTTCATTCCGAGATCGAAATATTTCCGGTCGCCCAACTTCTGCATATAGATTTCGAGGGGAACAGCGCCTACCACGTTATAGTCTACGTGCACCATGCGGGGAAGCATATTCTTTTCTGTAGTAAACAAGGGTTCAAAGCGTTCCTTCAGCCGCTGCTGCATATCTTTATTCTTCACGGCTTTGCTGAACCATAAGGCGCCCAACCAAGTGCAGGCATCAGGATAAGTCACATAATTGGGAGCTTTTTCCGCCCGCGGATTTCCAAAGCGGGTATGAGGGGTGACCAGGAACTTATTGACTATGCGCGTACCTATCACTTTCGGATCGGCATCTTTCATACGTTTCTTCAAATCGGCATCCTGGGCGTTCATTGTTCCACACCAGCCTGAAAAGGCGGCAAATAGGATAAGTAAGATCTTGTGCGTCTTCATTCCATAGTATTGTTAGCAGATTAATAACTATGGCAAAATTAGGGAATTTGGGTCTGAAGGGTTTGAAAGATCGTTCCAAAAGCTTGAACTATTAGCTCAAAATAGCGTATATAGGCCTATCTCACAGCATCTTCCTCTTCTGCCGGTTCCTCGCCCACCCTAAGCACTTTATGGTCCACCCACCGTACCGGTTCTTTCAGCGGTGTAGGTTTGGTGCAGCACTGCGAACTGACGGCCAGGCGATAGGTTCCATCGGGCAAATCTTTGGGCAGACGGAAGAAAAGGCGCGAACGGGTGTTCATACTCCCCAACTCTGCGGCAGGGAAATGGTGTATCACTTCTTCAGTTTCCGCATCCAGCAGTTCCACTCCGCGCAGGGGCGAATCACCGTTCATCAGCAGCAGGCGTCCTTTGAGAAAGACGTAACCTCCGGGGGTGAGGCGTTCATTGTGCGTGCCACTCTCCATATCGCGTATATCGAAGATGAAGGGGCCTCGTTGAAGGGAGTTTTCTACGTGGAAGAGAGGGTCTTCGAATGCTTTTTTCAGTTCGGTGCTCAAAGCGTAAGAGAGCGATGCCTGGTTCTGTGCACGGGCGGCAGGGTTGATGCGGTTGAAATTCCACATACCACGCACGACGGGGGTGAG
>OJMN01000162.1_pt1 | contig 42433 bp, 47 predicted proteins | sample 1597261 | NCBI WGS metagenome assembly OJMN01 (sample SAMEA2452130, study PRJEB22498) | human gut metagenome | biome: human feces; feature: human gut; material: feces | place: Australia | collected 2012 | reverse complement strand
TTGACAGGCATTACGAAGACATTTGTCCCTTTTTATTCGTCTTTTCCAGAGATTTTCAGAAAACTTGGTTATGCAAAACTTATTTGGAGCATATCAATAAATGAGATAGACTCTAAGAACAATATACTGAAAACCGAAACAAGAGTAGAATGTGATGATAGACACTCAAATAATATATTTCGAATATATTGGTTTTTTATTAAGCCATTCAGTGGATTAACTAGAATCTACCTATTAAATCATATAAAAAATAAAATTCAAAACAACGTCATACATTATGATAAAAACAATATCTAATATTGAATTCTCAACTTCAGAAATAAAAGGAATCCGATACGTGAGTGGCAATGAAGAGTTTGTGATAGGACATTATCCACACCAGTCTATATTTCCTGGTGTACTATCATTAAAACTTATCATTTCCTTATTGCAAGATTATTGTGCCAGGATGAAAATAAACGGTACAATTAAATCCATTCCTAAAGTACAATATTTAGGAATTATTGAACCTGGCGACGAACTATTAATACATATCAAGAAAAATGATGAAACCGATTATACGATTAACTTTACAGGAGAAATCCTAAGCGATATTTCCAAGAAAGTAAAAGCAAACATTATTATAAATAAAGATTATGGAGAATAAAAAAGTCATTATTTCCGGGATTGGCGCTATATCATCTTGGGGGATTGGGATAGAAGCACTTAGGGATGGGCTATTAAAAGGTACGCAAGAGATGGTGCGTTTGGACAATAAGTACATTCAGTCATGTAATGTCAAATTGGCATTTAGTAATTCTAAACTCCCCAACTCTTGCTTAGATATTTTGGTTGATTGCATAAATGAAGCTCTACAAATGGCTAAATTTCCAGAAACAAATAAAGATACGGCATTAGTTATTGGTACTGGTGCAGGTCGTATTGAATTATTAGAAGAGTATATTTTTGATGATAGAAAACTGAGCTTTTCAGATTTATATAATGAGAAAGGGAATTTATCTCATTTTCTTGCAAAAAAATATGGCATAACGTCTTTAGTTTCTTGCATCTCAACAGGATGCTCTTCATCTAATTATGCTATAGCATATGCAAAAACATTGATCCAACTGGGAAAATGCAAAAGAGTTATATGCTGTGGAGTTGAAGTAATATCAACTATCGTTATTAATTGTTTTAATAAAATGAATGGAATAGATCCTAAAGGTATCAAACCTTTTGATAAGAATCGTTCAGGATCAACAGCGGGCATTGGAGCAGGTGTATTAATTATTGAGACAGAAGCCGAAGCTATAAAAAGAAATAAGGTTCCGCTTGCTGAGCTAGGAGGTTTTGGATATAGTTGTGATTCTTTTAATATAATAGCTCCTGAGCCTAATGGAAAACAGGCAATAAGAGCCATGAAAACTGCAATGAATGAATCTCAAATATCTTCTGATGAAATAGCCGCAATTTTCGCCCATGGAACAGGAACTAAACTAAATGATGTTTTTGAGGCTTCTAGCATTAAAGCTGTTTTTGGAGATTGTTATTTGGATATACCAATCATAGGAATGAAAGGTAGTGTTGGACATACTGGAGGGGCTAGTAACATATTAGCTGCTTGTGCAGCCATACTTGCCTTTCAAGAAAATTTGGCATTTAGGACACCAGGCACAGTTCACATTGATAAAGATTGCGAACTTAATATTACTCTTTGTCCTCAACCTATTAATAAAAATGCAATTATGATAAATGGATTTGCATTTGGTGGAAACAACGCTTCTATAATATTAAAACGTTATGTAAATGAAAACACAAATATCAATTATTGATTATTCAATCCTTACTCCTTATGGAGATAATGTCAATTCTTTACTTAATTATCTCCTTTTGTCACCATTGAAAAAGCATCCATCTAATTATATAAATAGAATAGATAATTATAATGCAAATGACTATTTAGGCGAAAAAGGACATAAATATTTTACAACACAAACCAAATATCTATTATCGACTATTATTCCTCTTTGGAAAAAGAGACGTGGTATTTTTGAACCTGAAAAGTTAGGCATAGTAACAGGTACTTGTTTCGCTTCTATTGAAAATTGGGTAGAATTAGGCAGAAATATTCAAAAAGGGGGATACGAAGAAATACCTCCAATGAATAGCTTTAATTTTTCATTAAATATTCCATCAAGTTTGGCATCTATAAAAACACAAGCTCAAGCTCTCAATGTAACTTTAACTTCCGGGATAAGTACAGGTTATGATGCCATTTGTTTTGCCTTAGATAATTTGAGATTAAATTCTGTTAGCAATATTATTACTTCTGGAGTCGAATATATAGGTGAATTTATCCTAGATAAACTAATAGAAGAACAAAATGAGCAACTATTTCCCAAGCTGTCTGAAGGAAGTTTGTCTATTCTTTTTTCAAAGAAAGTAGAAAAAGATAGTATGGGTGTAATAACGAGCTACAATAGTAATTTTTCTCCAACGATAGAAAATGTGCAGAATGATTATAATTATATCGTTTTATACGAGAATATTAATAAAACCATAAGTGAAGCGATGGCTCAGGGTGTAATTGATGTAGTGATTTCTGCAACATATGGGAATAATGAAATTATTAATTTAGAAAAAAAAGTAATACATGATATATTGCCCAATATACCCATTATACAATTCAAAGTAAAATTAGGAGAATTACTTTCCTTAAGTGGAATTATGCAGTATATATTGGCATGCAACATAATCGAAAATCCAAAACTTTTTACCCCTATCAATAATAATAAAGTTAAAAATGTGCTTGTAACATATATGGGTGTTGATGGTTACATATATTCATCTATTATAACAAAACAATATGATATTGAAATTTAATAAAATAAGGAATCTTATTCCTCATAGATATCCTTTTCTACTTGTTGACAAAATTGTAGATTTTAGTGAAAATGATAGTGCAATTGGCATTAAAAATATAGTATATGGAGATCCATATTTAGAATATGATATTGATGAAAACCAATATTATCCAATTGAATTAATGATCGAATCACTTGGTCAATTAACGGCTATGTTATACGCAATTTCTAATCCAAATGGAAAAAGGGAATTTATTTTAGGTTCTATAAAAGGAATAGAAATATGCCATCGAGTTCCTGCTAATAGCCAAATAAAATTAGAAGTAAAAATAAGCCATATGACAGAAAATTATGCGATAGCATCTGGATCTGCATTTTGTAATGGAATTGCAGTATTGAAAGTTGAAGAGTTTATTTGTAAAATAAATCCTATTTAAATCATCGAATATGGAAAGTTTTAAAGTAAATGTTAATAATTGCACATGTCAAATTCAATTTAATAGCCAAGCATTTTTAAATCAAAATAGCATAGTTAATTTAAATAATGAATTGGATACGATTGAGCAAAATAAAGTAATAAAAGTTGTAATTTTAACTGGAGAAAAAAAAGTTTTTTCTAGGGGACAAGAGGTTTCGGAAATTTATGCTGCATATGAGAATCAGTCCTCTTCTTATGCAGAACTTTTAAAAAACAACTATCATAGAATTATAAACAAAATACGAAATAGTTCTAAGATTTACATAGCAGTAGTAAATGGGATGGCTATTGGTGCAGGTATAAGTCTTGCATTAGCATGTGATATTATTATAGCTTCTCCAAAAGCATTGTTTTATGCTCCTTATACTGATCTTGGATTAATCCCTGATGGTGGAATATTATATTTCCTTTTAAAAACAATTGGATATTATAAAACTTATGAATTAGCTTGCCTAAAAAATCGTTTTACAGCTAATGAAGCATATGAATTGGGGTTGATAAATTATTTGGAAGATGAGGACCATATCTACAAGAGGGCTCAACAACTAGCAATTCATTTTAGTACTAATCATGCAATAAGTTCTCTAATGAAATCATATTTTAATGAGAATGTGTCTAAAATGGATATACAACAAGCATTAGATTGCGAATGTAGATATCAAGATTTAGCTAGGCAAACCACTGAACATCAACTAGCCATGAATAGATTAAAGAAAAAGGAATAAAATCCAAATCTCTTTATTAATTGTATAAAAGTTTTTGAAGCACAGGAAGTAAAGTTGGGCTAACTTTACTTCCATTCATTGCTATTAATATGACTATTTCTTTTTGATGTAGAAGTTTTGTAAGCCTCTGGTAAAGCACATATTTTCTGCAAATTCTTTTCTCAGTAACTTTATACCCCAAAACAAGATTTATGATGACGCGAGAAGAAGTTGCCCAACATCTAATATATCCTATACGTAAAACCACACTAATAGGTTTTATATAATTCTATACAAAATCTAACAAATATTCAACATGCAATACCATATTATTTTCTCAACATGTTATAAAGTAAAAAGGCTTCTTTTTTCAATTTTACTAAATCAATACCATTGTCTCTAATTATTCCAGCGTATGATATTCCCAAATACAAATTGATAAACAGAGAAGCTATATCGTGCACCTCTGCTATTGGTTTTATTTCATGTTCAGCTATCGCCTTTTCAATAACTTTCTCCAAAATAGCATATTGATCCTTGACCCATTTCTCTGACTCTTCTTTCATTGCCGGATAAAAATAGAAACCCTGACTTTCAATATTTAATTTAGCAAGATTGATATTAGGAATTCCTATTTCCATCATTTGTTTCACGGCTCTATCGCATTCATCTACATATGCCATAATGAATTTCTTGAGTGACATTTCTTCTTTATTTTTCACTGATACAGCAGTAATTGTTTGAAAAATGAAATAATGAATAACGTCATTAAATAAGTTCTCTTTTGTCTTAACATGGTAAAGGATTGCTCCCCTACTTAAATTAGTTGCTTTTTCCAAATCAGCGAAAGTCACTTGATCATACGGCTTGGATGCAAATAATTTAAAAGCCTCTATTATTAATTTTTCTTTTGTTGTTTTACCCATTTCATTATATTTTCAAGTTGATTAACAGCATATACTGTTTGCAAATATACATAGAATAAGTTTTTCTCCAAACTAAAGAATGTTTTTGTAACATCTATTAAAAAAAACTAATATACTGTCATAAAATCTGGGCTTACACAGCATTATTTTGGTTTTTTATTATATTTGCACAGTATATACTGTCTAAATATAATAAATTATGAATTATACAACTAATCTAACAGGAAACAGGACAAGCAAAGACGGTTCTATTATGGGGAAAGTTTTTGACTTTCAAGCAGAAATGATACAACACGAACGTAGTGGACTAAACGTGTACAAGAAACATCCTCAATTATCTGCATGTGACAGGGAAGTATTAATATACAATAGGCACACTAAACAAAATGTGAAAGCCATCATGTTTGGCTCAAACAGTTATCTGGGAGCAACCATATTCTCCGAGGCTATTGAAAAAGCTATTGAAGTAACCAAAAAGTTCGGTATCGGGTCGGGTGGAGTACCTTTGCTGACAGGTACATCTATATACCAGGAAAAATTGGAACAGATAATTGCTAAATTATCAGGTTATGATGATGCCATTCTGTTTTCTTCTGGTTACACCGCAAACTTAGGGGTTATCTCCGGACTAATACGTTCTAACAACCTAATTATCCACGATAAACTAGACCATGCCAGTTTATTGGACGGTACAATTATGTCTGGTGCAAAAATGTTACGATACAAACATGGTGATGTTAAAGATCTGGAAAGGATACTTAAAGAAAATTCACATCTATACCCTAACGGAATCCTCGTTGTAACAGATGGTATCTTTAGCATGGATGGAGATATTGCCCAATTACCGGAAATACTAGAAACCACACAAAAGTACAACGCTATTCTTCTTATAGATGAGGCACATGCAACTGGAGTAATTGGTGAAAAAGGTGCCGGAACATTATCTCATTACGGAATAACCGACAGGAAAAACATTATTCTAACAGGAACATTGAGCAAAGCCATAGGTACAGTTGGTGGTTATATAACCGCTTCTAAAGAAGTGATTGATTACTTACGTATTTATGCACGTAGCAATATGTTTTCCACCTCCTTGCCCCCAAGCATATGTGCTGCTGCTATTGAAGTTATCAAGGTGATGCAGAATACAGATATAGTCAACCGATTAAAATGCAATGCAGATTATCTACGAAAGAGACTGAAAGACGAAGGCTTCAATACATTAAATACACAAACTCCCATTATTCCCCTTGTGGTTGGTAATCAATCTATTTTAACTCAGATGGCAAAAGATGCTTTTGATAACGGACTTATTATAAATCCAATCTTTCCTCCAGCAGTCCCTGCCAATTTGACCAGATTTAGAATTAGCGTAATGGCCAGTCACACCAAAGAAGATATGGATTTTTTGGTAGATTTAATCATTAAACTGTTTGCAAAATATGAAGTCCAAAGATTTGTCAAATGATCTTTCATTCAAATGGAGTTCATCCATAAGTGAAATTCCAAATTCTGCCTGGGAAAATATATTTGGTAAAAGTATTATCAAAAGTCAATTATTTTTCCAAGCTATTGAACATTCGGAATTTGCAGAAGTGAGCTACCATTATTTGCAGATATGCAAGCATGGGACTATCCTTTCTATAGTTCCATGTTTTTGTTATGAATTGAATTTTCTGAATCTAACAACCTCTTCGACCGCTAAGAAAATAATTAAGATCATTAGGAAAATCTATCCCAGCTTTTTTAAAATTAAAGCTTTCGTTACAGGAACCTATGCTGCTAGCTGCGAACATTTTATTGAATATGCTACTGACATTTCCTTAGAGGATAAAAACCTCGTCGCTCAATTGATAGATTTACAACTCAAGGACAAAAGCAAAGCAACTGGAGCGAAGTTTATATTTATAAAGGATGTCAGGGAACGAGGTATCAACCATGTGAAACAAATATTAAACAAAGATTTCATTTTTTTTGTTTCCTTTCCGACAGCAGCCATTCCCATCCTACCTAATTGTGTCTACCCACAAGCCCTTAAGAAGAAAAATAGGAAACGTTATAAGACATATACAGAAAAATTCGATAAGGAGTTTAGATGGGAAATCGTGACGGATTTCGGAGGTAAGTATGCCCATGAATTTATGGAACTCTATCAAAATGTATTAGATAAGGCAAAAAATAAATTCGAGTTTCTAAACGAACGTTTTTTTAACAATATCAATATAGAATTCCCAGGAAAATCATTTTTGCTTGTAGCTAAAAGCCATGACGGAGAAACAAGACTGATGGAATTAGTACTGGAAGAAGAGGACAAATTGATACCTTTATATATTGGCATTAAATACAAAACAGACGATACCAAAATCCTGTATCTTAATGCTATATTCAGAACGATAAAAGAAGCAGATGCCCGAAATAAAAGTTTTGTCGATTTCGGACAGACCAGTTATTACCCCAAAGTCATGTCTGGGGCATTAGTCGAAAATATATATTATGGATTCTGGTCAGACCGTTTTCTTCTAAAATGGTTAATTAACCACATATTTCAGAAAATATTTCTGCCTCCGGCCATACTAGAGTCTGTTTATTTAGAAACTTACAAAAACGAAGCTTGCCAAATATTAGAAGACAAAGGGTTTACTTTATTGAATAAATAAAATTATGGAAGGATGATTTAAAAATCAATCATTCCTCCATAACTTTTAGACCGTTCATCAAAAAAAACATCCAATACACCGGGATAGGAACAAGAAGGACCTCTTTCTTCATAACAAGCAATACAACATTGCCCTATATAAATACTCCTATAAGTATTCCCCACTATGTCGGAATCCAACTTTCTCGTTTTGACCATCTTGTCAGATTGGGCAACTTGTTTCCAGTATAATTTGTCGGAATCAATCAACTCCATCATTCTTTTTCTGAACGAAGGAATATATAAATAGGCTTGTCCGGCAAGGTGAAAAAAAGCGAAATAAGGGTTAAGCAATAACTTTTCATCTTTGAACCAAACGGATATTTGATTTAAATGCTTCTTTTTCTTTCTCCAATATTCCTCCAATGAACCTGTTAGCTCAGGGCATAGCGGATAAAATATATTTAATGGAGAAAAGAAATAAGTCTCAATAACTTCAGCAAGGATAGCCTCTTTGTCTTTGAAATGATAGAAAATTGCTCCACGGCATAAGTGGGTTGATTGTTCTAATTCTGGAACCGTAACCTTCTCTACATTTTTTTGCAGGAACAACTTAAAAGCTTCCTTTACTATCACATCCCGTGATTTTTCCACAGGTTTACTCAGACATTCCTCCATAATTCATGGCAATTGTTTATTAAACTTCTTTAAATAAACCCTTGCCATATACTAATATATATATAAAAGCACAGGGTCTACCTAATTTTCGCAACGGAGGCACTGGTAATTGCCAAGAAAAAACGAAAAATAAGCGCCCCGTGCCGTATTTGAAAATACGACACCACGCTTCGTCTTTTCTCGCTTTTTCTTTTGAAAAATTACCAGTTTTCCGTTTACGAGTCTATACGAACGCTAACAATGAGGGAACATTCCTCCCCCTATCAAAGTGATATAACTCACTTATTCTGTGCAAATATACATAAATATTTTCGGCTACCTACTCTTCTCAGCAAAGAATTCTTAATGCTTCTTCAATATACCACTCTAAACCAAGCGTTTTATACAGTATGTACTGTCTAAATCATACCTTTGTACTACAAACATCAAAGAAAATTTGTAAACCAAGAAATTTGTGTATGACGCAAAGATACATGTTAAAAGCAAAACTTAATTCAGATACGATTATTACCAATGAATTCAGCTTTTATATCGCCAATGGGAACAACAACCATTGTTTAAAAAGTCAAGGTAGGGAAATGTGTTATTTCATCACTTGTATGCAGGGAAGTTTAAAATTTTATTTAAATAATATAGAGTTACTATTGAAAGAAGGAGAAATCTTGCTAATTCCTCATTACGTAACTTGGGAAGGGGAAATACCCATTCACACGCAAGCAATGATCCACTCATTCAATCCGCAAAATGACAAAGTACAACATATTATTTCCAATATAGGTGCATTGCACACGGAAACATGCTCAATAAAACAAGGCACAAACGTGTATATCTTAAAATCCAGCTATGCAGTAGATTCCTTTCTGAGAACTATACGTTACCACCATTCAAATCATATTGTAGATTGGCAATTTTGGAACTTAAAGCATCAAGAACTGCTCTACCTGCTCGGATTATATCATCAGAATGAGACTGTTGATTTCTTCCAAACTCTGCAATCAGGAAAAAGTACCTTCAAACATTTAGTATTAAGCCATTTCATTACTGCCAAAAACTGCTCCGAACTTGCCACATCCTGTGGATACCACCTCAAAACATTCAGCAAACTATTTAAAAAAGAATTTAACCAAACCGTATATCAATGGCTGCAAGAGAGAAAAGCAGAACAAATTAAAAAATTGATATTGCAACCCGACATCCCTTTCAAAACAATCATATTTGATTTTGATTTCACCTCCGCTTCGCACCTTAACAAATTCAGCAAAAAGTATTTCGGAGATACTCCTACTAAATTACGACAAAGAATCATGGAAGAGAACAATGTATAACAAAAATGGAATTATATACAAGTAACTATGCTATCTTCTTCTGAATTTTGCACCATCAATAAAAAGGTAATAACAATGATAAGGAAAACATCTAATATAGAATCTTTAAAGGAAAAAGAACATATCACGTTGCTTACTCGGAATAGTTGCCCACTCGAACTATTGAAAGAATCCTTCCCTGCATTTATTCAAGAAGTATATGAGCTATGTTTATCGTCTACAGACCGCAACAACCTTTATTTTACGTTACAATATACTCGACAATATTTATTAGGCCTACAAAAAATAACCAAAAGAAATAATAAATTGGATTCTACCATGACCGAAACAATTGCTTTTCTTGAAACGACTATTGATTGGTTGTTCTCTTCTCCTAATACTGATATAGTAAATATGCCAAAAGACCCTCCAATTGTATGGACAGGGAAAGTAATTAATTTTGTAGAATGGATTTACGGACCGGATTCTTTGAAACATTTTAATGATGGTAATGTAACAATCAAAGAATTAGTGGGATATTTAGGTAATGCATTGGGTATTAAAATAAAAGATCCCAGCGGTTGCTATGTAGATATGCGTGACCGAATCGGAGAGAGTCGAACAACCTATATAGACAGTATGAAAGAAGCGTTAATATCTCGTATGGAACGAGATGATGAGAAAAAGTATAAAAGAAAAAAGTAAGGTTTTCGGGAGAACAGAAAACTGTTATTATTCCCGTTCTCCCGTAATCATCTTATTTATTACTACTAACTTCCAACAAGTGGCATAATGCTGGATCATTTTTAATACGTATTAATTCATCAGCAACAATTAATTTGACCTCCTCTCTTATCTGGTTATAGTTGGCTTGTACCATTTCCTGCATATGGTCCACACCATTCTCATCCACGAAATTTGTTATAATGGGAATTTTTTGATAACTCTTTTCTTCTTCAGCTATCTTAGCAGCATCTACTACTATTTCACAATGGAAAATCTTTTGTTCGATACGCTCGGAGAAATTATCCGCAATTGCACCGACAAACATACCCTGCGTCAATCCACTGATCTTGCTTGGCGGTATCATACTATCCATTTGGGTAGAGATGGAAGTAGACTTGTCATTTCGGTTAATACTTATACTTTGACGTTTTTGCAGTATTTTTCCGAATCTCTCGGATAGGGTCTTAGCCGTTTCACCGACAACTTGACCGGAAAAAATATTGCCTACTGTGTTGATGATTACTTTCGCTTCTTTATCGGTATAGTCACGAATGAGCTGGGAAAAGTCTTGAAAGCCCAATAATACCGCAACTTTGTTGCTTCGAGCTGTGGCAATTAGGTTGTCCAGTCCTTTAATAAAGACAGTGGGAAGTTCGTCAATGATGATGGAACTTTTCAACATCCCTTTCTTATTAACCAGTTTAATGATACGACTGTTATACAGTCCGAGAGCAGCTCCGTAAATTGCCTGTCTGCTGGGATTGTTACCGATACAAAGGATTTTCGGGGCTTCGGGATTATTGATGTCCAATGAAAACTCGTCAGCGGACATGACCCAATAGAGTGCCGGGGAAATCATACGGGACAAAGGTATTTTAGCACTGGCTATCTGTCCCATTAATTGGTCGGCTGCGCCGGCAAGCCATGCATCCAAAAACGGGCTAAGATAATTTTCCAACTCCGGATAGGAAGACATAATAGGGAAAATCTGCTCGTAGGGCTTGTTAAGGAACTCGATGGCATGAGGAAAGGTACAGTAACGTCCGTCCTTGTAGATGCGAAGGAACCAAATGATTGCGGCGAAGAGAATGGTAGGTGATTCGACAAAGAAATCGCCCTGCTTTGCCGCCCAGGAACGGTTAAGGTTCAACATGATATTATAACTGGATTCGTAGGCATCGGATATATCGGTCATGAATTTGGCATTCAGCGGATTGCACCGATGGCTGCGGCTTGGATCATCGAAGTTGATGATGTAGAACTTCGGTTTAACCTTATAGCCTTCCTGATGTGTGAGCAGATGATTATAAGCTATGGTAGTGAGATCGGGAAACTTGAAGTCATAAATGAACTGTGAATAGCCTTTTTCAATCTGTTGCTTAATGTACGAGTTTACCACGGCAAAGGATTTACCGGAACCAGGAGTACCGAGAACAATGCTCGCACGAAACGGGTTGACGACATTAATCCAACCGTTGTTCCATTTCTTCTTGTAATAGAAACGGGTGGGCAGATTGACGGAGTATTCATTTTCCATGAGCTTGGTTTCCTGCATGAAGCTCTCGTTTTCATTATTAAATACGTCATCAAGCAGATTATTCTTCAGCAAACGACTTATCCAGATACCTGCCGCCAAAAGGCAGAGATAACCAACACCAAGCGTCAGTATATAGAAAGCTGTGCGGACAATGAACGATAACGGTAAATCAAGTAACCACCAGTTGAAAAAGAACAGGACAAAGCCGACGGATAATACTACCCATATATGCACCCATTTTATTTTTTCTTCCTTTACTCCTTTAGTTCCAAGGCATGATAAAGCAAGAAACACTACACAAAAAAGTTTCGTATAAAGCGAATAAGTGAACAGTCCAGCCGTTCGCTGGAAATTAAGCAGTATCTTGTCCACTACCCCTATATCTATCCCCCATTCCTTAATGGCAGGATAACAATACCAATAGATATTTATTATAACAAACAAAATACTTAATGCACGCATGAAGTCCATCACCCGTGCCAATCCTCTTAAATCATCTTCTTGTGACATAATTTCTAAATTTTAATTGTGATACTAAATGTTGTCCGTTAATCCTGACGCCCGTAACGGCGACGTTTTTTCCTGCGCTTCTTGGGAAGCGGCGGTTCCCAGTCAGGCAATACCGGATCGGGAGAGAAAAGGGAAAGGAGACTGCCGGAGGAAATGTCCTTTGCTGCAACTTTATCGTCTGACGAGAATTGCCGTTCCGTATGATCGGCTGAAACGGGCTGTTGCACCGACAAAGAATCTTCTTTGGCATTCCAAAAATACTCGTTAAAAACATTTGCCGAGAAGTCTTTACCCAAACGGGAACCGTTCAGAACTACCCGGTTACGATGGTCAATGAAAGTTACGCCATAAATACGGTTATCTTCATTGCAACGTAATACCAGGTCAATGCCTTGTGCGGAAAGTTCCTTGCGAAAGTCCGATTCTGTCCGGGTGCGCTGCATGGCGGCGGAAACCGCACGGCGGGTACGCTCTTTCAGTTTCTTGTCCTTGATAACTGTGCCGGATTGCTGCATCTGTTTTTCGATGGCTACTATACCTGTCGATTTACCGAGGACGGAAGATTTTATCGGCGTGCCGTTTTTTTCTCCGTCTTTGTTCAGGGCGGAGTACAGGATGCCGTGGTAGCTGCATCCGTTTACTTCGCCTTTAACTTCTTCCACACCGATGTTGTAGAGAGAAAGCAAAGCCCGAAATTCACCCATCGATTGAAAACGGTACATTTTAAGCAAAGGCTTCACTACATTATTTATTTGTTTTTTCAAATTGCCTTTACCGCTGTCTACGGGGGTAAGCTGCCAATCCTCCCCTTTTTTCTGCCCTTCTGCCGGATGCAGGCCGTATTTTTGTTCCAACTCTTCGGTGACGGCTTTACTGCGGCGGTATTCGTTACTGTCGTTAATCTTTTTTCCGGTACTGTCCACCCGAAGGGAAACGATATGGATATGCCTGCGGTCTATGTCTTCATGCTTAAAAATTAGATAGGGCTGATTACCGTATCCTAATTTCCGCATGTATTCTTCACCGATGGCAGACAACTGCTCATCGGTAAGCACATCGTCGGGATGCGGATTAAGTGAGATATGAATGACGGGCTTCTCGGTACGGTAGTGGGACGGCATCCACCGCTGAAAATCATTCATGCAGTCACCGATGCTGAACTGTCCGTCTTCGGGTTGCAGTACAAGATGGGCCGCAAGGATCTTGGCATGACCTTCGTCCACCTTCTCCTGGTTATAAGCAAGTGCACCGTAAAGGGATTGTCCCGTACTTATTTTCGCAACCATTGGTTCTCGAAAGTATTGGAAAGTTCGACAATTTTACGGCTTAATTCTATCAGCTCCATTGTGGTTTTCTCCAGTTTATAAAGCATGGCAAGAGCTTTTTTCTCGGAGAAATGAACATGAAGTTCTTTCACTACCTGATTGTAATTCACTCCTACGGAACGGAATTGCTGATACAAGGCAGTGAGTTTGGCGACATATTCGAGTGCGGCACGGTCGGTTCGGACTACCCGAAATTCTTCGGAAAAGACACGGGCGGCTATAAACTGCGCCTTGGATTGGAGACCGGACTGCTCGAAAAGCGTGAGGAAACGGGCATGTTCCACCGCATCGAAATTGACGGTGTAGCGAAAAACGGCAGGATTGGTTTTAGGTTTTCTGCCTCCTTTTTTCCATGAAGGCAGGCGTTTGTTTTCTTTTTCTTCATTCATAACTCTTGGATTTTTTAGTGGTACAATAGCAGGTCGGCGGAATAATTACGCCCTACCACTCTCCCCTACAATTACCGACTTCGGAGGTAATTGTCCCCCTTTCTCCGTAGGAAAAGGGGCAAGCGTTTTTTGCGGCAGAACTCGTTTCGTGCTGCAAAAAACACAGCTTGCTATGTTCCAGTGAACATAAAAATCTGACCGCAAGGGTCAGATTGGGGTCAGCGACAGACGGCAAGGGCGGCGGTTACAATCCGGACTACTTGACGATACAAAGTTAAGGGAATGGAAACGGATAGTAGAATTTGTATCAGTGCCACTCCGTACCACTTTAATGCCTGTCGATGCCACTGAATTATAAAGCGATACAGGCAGTCGTTATTAGTCGTTTATTTGTGTTGTCATTCTTTTGAGACATGGAAAGAATGAAATACAGAAGCAGTGATTTCTATTATTAACGAGACAATGAGGTCCTTCATTGAGGGTAAATTGACATGGTGACGTAAAGATGTAATGAAGCATTGTCGTACCGACGTATTGCCATATAAAAGCATTGAGATTCTTCCATGCTGACGGACTGACAGAAAGAGATAACGAGGTAATGCGGTGATGATGCAATACCACACAGAAACACTGAAAGAATGCAGTAACGAAATAAGGAAACAGTGAAATAATTAATTGAATAATAAATGATTTAAAATTAAACGTATGAAAAAAGAACCGAAGTACATCGCATTCTCCACCCAGAAAGGAGGAGCGGGAAAAACAACGCTGACCGTATTGGTGGCAAGTTATCTGCACTATGTAATGGGATACAATGTAGCCGTGGTAGACTGCGACTATCCCCAACACAGTATCGTGGAAATGCGAGAACGCGACCTGAAAATGGCAATGGATGACCCGTATTACAAACGAATGGCTTACGACCAGGTGCAACGACTGAAAAAGAAAGCCTATCCGGTGATTGAGAGCACACCGGAGGATGCGGTAACGAAAGCCGGAGAACTGGCAGACACGGATTTTGACTTTATCTTCTTTGACCTTCCGGGAACTATAAATAACGGTGGCGTGGTGCGAACGTTAGCACGGATGGACTATATCTTTTCACCCATCTCCGCTGACCGGGTGGTGATGGAGAGCACACTCCGTTTCGTGGTGGTACTGAACGATACGTTGATAACTACGGGCAAGTCAAAAATCAAAGGTATGCACTTATTATGGAATATGGTGGACGGACGGGAAAAATCGGAACTGTATGATGTATATGAGGAAGTGATTCATGAATTGGGATTGTCGGTGCTGAAAACTTTTTTACCGGACAGCAAACGATTCCGTCGGGAATTATCCGTAGGACACAAGGCATTGTTCCGCTCAACTATCTTCCCAGCAGACAAGGCGCTGGTGAGAGGCAGCAACCTGAACGAGATTATTGAAGAGATGCTTGAACTTATAAAATAAGGATATGTATGGCCAAGAAAACGAAAGAGGATATCAATCTGGACGAGATTGATGAGAATTTTATCATCTCGTCCTTCAAGACACCGGGGAAACCGCAGACTCCGGTTGCCAACAGCAACAAAGTGGAAACGGCAGAGCAGCAGGAGATACCGAAAGAACAGATGAAAACGGAACAGCCGCAAGCGGATGAAGAACAACAAACGACCGCTCGGACGAAAGAAAAGCAGGAAACGGGAAAAGGTAAAAAAAAGGGTTTATTGGAGTACGGCGAAAAGTTCCTGAAACGGAACGAATTGAAAACACGACAATGCGTGTATATCAGCCAACCGATCCATACAATTATCTCGCGACTCGTGCATGTAATAGCGGACAAGGATATAACAGTGGGCGGCTATATTGATATAGTGCTGGCGGAACATCTGGAAAGACATAAAGACGAGATTAATGAGCTGTATCGGCAAAGGAGGGAGGATTTGATATGAGCAGGGATTTAGAACTTATGCTTTTGTTCGGGCTTGCCATCCTCTATGTTCTATGGGTGGCAGGATATCTGCAATACGAGAAATGGAAGCAACGAAAAGCAAAGAGAAATGCCGCATCCATATTAGCCCGAAAGGATGTACCGATGACCGAGGTACTTGGCAAAAGCAGTTTTGTACTTCCCCCGTCAGTGCCACTCGATACCACTTTGAAGCCACTCGAAGCCATCGGAAAAGAAAGTGAAAATGCTATTGAAAAAGATGATACTTTTGTTCCCGAACCGGAAAAACACCCGTTGCAAGTACCTGATGAAGAACTGGATGAGATATTCAATGACACACCACCGGAAGGGATCGACAATGAGCCGATGAATATTGATGTGTCACTGGATTATGAGCAAGAAGATGAGGAACTACAAGGATGCAGTAAACCGGGAGTAATGGCTTCGGGAGTGAGTTTTGAGGATATGTGCGCTGCCGTGAAAGTGCTGGGCAAAGCAAAGGAAACGGTAAGTGAACAGGAAGAAAAGGAAGCGGGACGGACATTAACGGAACTGCAACATACCGATATGTTTGAGCAATTGGTTACCAACCACCCGCAACGGGCGGAAAGAGTGACAGAGCTGATAAACCGACATATGGAGAACTTCCGGCAAGAAACGGAACCGGTGACAGAAGAAAACGATAATGGAACAAACGGGATTATTCCCGATGATTTTGGAATAAATGATATTGTGTAACAAAAAAACGATTAAAAATATGAAAGAGAAGGAATACGGATAGGCGGACTATCCACCACTAAAAAATCATAACAAATTATTAACAACCGGATGCAGGGTTATCCATCCCTGCATCCACTAATAAACAATTATTTAATGAATACAAAGAAATTTCTTTTGACTGTTGCCGTCCTGTTGGCAGCGGTAGGGGTTACTTATGCGCAGGGAAATGGTCAGGCAGGCATTACGGAAGCAACGAACATGATCACTTCGTATTTTGACCCAGGCACCAAATTGGTATACGCCATCGGTGCGGTTTGTGGGTTGATTGGCGGAGTAAAAGTATATAACAAATTTTCGTCAGGTGACCCGGACACTTCCAAGACGGCAGCGAGCTGGTTCGGAGCCTGTATCTTTTTGATTGTGGCGGCTACCATTTTGAGATCATTCTTCCTATAATATATAATAATGTACGCGTACACAATTAAATATATAGGATGAAATTTGAACTTAATAAGGGGATTGGGAAAAGTCCTGAATTTAAAGGGCTGAAAGCACAATATCTGTTCCTGTTTGCTGCCGGACTGCTTACGGTATTCGTATTATTTATCATCATGTATATGGCAGGTATCGACCAGTGGATCTGTATCGGCTTCGGTGTCATCACGGCTTCGGTGTTGGTATGGGCTACGTTTGCAATGAATGAGAAGTACGGCGAACACGGATTGATGAAACTGCTTTCTTCCCGCCGGCATCCCCGCTTCCTGATTAACAGGAAAGCCCCTTGGAAATTATTCAAAAAAAGAAGAAAATGAGAAATATATTAAAAGCTGCCACGATAGAAAGCAAGTTTCCCTTGCTGGCCGTCGAACAGGATTGTATCATCAGTAAGGATGCGGACATTACCGTTGCCTTCCGGGTGGAGTTGCCGGAACTGTTCACCGTCACTTCTCCCGAATATGAGACAATACATTCCACATGGGCGAAAGCAATCAAAGTTCTGCCGAATTATTCGGTGGTACACAAACAAGATTGGTTTGTTAAGGAGAACTACCGACCGAAAACGGATAAGGATGATCTTAGCTTCCTCTCCCGTTGTTATGAGATGCACTTTAATGAACGTCCGTTCCTCAATCATGCGTGTTACCTGTTCCTGACCAAAACAACGAAGGAACGGGCACGGATGCAGAGCAACTTTTCATCCCTGTGCCGTGGGACTATCATACCCAAAGAAGTAAACAAGGAAACGACAGCCCGCTTTCTGGATGCGGTCGGACAGTTCGAACAGATTGTGAACGATTCAGGATTTGTCCGGTTGACACGGTTAAGCACGAATGAGATTACGGGAACGCGAAAGCAGGCCGGACTGATTGAAAAGTATTTTTCACTCTCACTGAAAAATACCACTACATTGGAAGATATGGAACTTGGAACGGACGAATTGCGTATCGGCAATAAAAAGTTATGCCTGCATACACTTTCGGATGTGGACGATGTGCCGGCTAAAGTGGGTACGGATATGCGATACGAAAAGCTATCTACCGACCGTTCGGACTGCCGGTTATGCTTTGCCGCTCCTATCGGATTGCTGTTATCGTGCAACCATATTGTAAACCAGTATATTTTCATTGATGACAGCAATGAAAACCTGAAAAAGTTCGAGAAGACTGCGCGTAACATGCAGTCGCTCTCCCGTTACAGCCGTTCGAACCAGATTAATAAGGAATGGATAGACCTTTATCTAAATGAAGCGCACAGTTATTCGCTGACTTCGATACGCTGTCACTGCAATGTGATGGCGTGGGCGGAGGATGAAGACGAACTGAAAACCATACGCAACGATGTGGGAAGTCAATTGGCACTGATGGAATGCAAGCCGAGACATAATACGGTGGATGCCGCTACGCTATATTGGGCGGCAATGCCGGGAAATTCGGGAGACTTTCCGGAAGAGGAAAGTTTCTACACCTTTATCGAACCGGCGCTGTGCTTCTTCATCGAGGAAACGAATTACAAAAGTTCGCCGAGTGCTTTCGGCATAAAAATGGCCGACCGTATCAGCGGGAAGCCTATCCATGTCGATATTTCCGACCTGCCGATGAAACAGGGAATTATCACAAACAGAAACAAATTTGTGCTGGGCGGTTCGGGTAGCGGCAAGTCTTTCTTTATGAATCATCTTGTGAGACAGTATTGGGAACAGGGTACGCATGTGGTGCTGGTTGATACGGGTAATTCCTATTCGGGATTGTGCGAAATGATACGCAAAAAGACACACGGGGAAGACGGAGTGTATTTTACCTATACGGAAGAAAGCCCGATCAGTTTCAATCCTTTCTATACGCAAGATAAGATATTTGACGTGGAGAAAAAGGAATCCATCAAGACTTTGCTACTGACGCTATGGAAAAAAGACAATGAGCCGGCTACCCGTTCGGAAGAGGTTGCACTCTCCAATGCCGTTGCCTTGTTCATTGACCGGATTAAGTTTGACGAGAATCTTGTACCGTCCTTCGACACTTTCTATGAATTTGTGGATACGGACTACCGTGCGATACTGGATGCCAAAGGAGTACGCGACAAGGAGTTCGACATCACCAATTTTCTGAATGTGCTGGAACCGTACCATAAAGGTGGAGAGTATGATTTTTTGCTCAATTCAGACAAGCAGTTAGACTTGTTGGAAAAGCGATTTGTAGTATTCGAAATTGATTCTATCAAGGATCATCCCATCCTTTTTCCCGTGACTACAATTATTATTATGGAAATGTTTATCAACAAGTTACGACGATTAAAAGGCGTAAGAAAAATGATAATAATTGAAGAAGCGTGGAAGGCACTGGCAAAGGAAGGAATGGCGGAATATGTTCGGTACTTGTACAAAACTGTCCGAAAGTTTTTCGGGGAGGCAGTGACGGTTACACAGGAAGTAGATGACATTATCTCTTCACCTATCGTCAAAGAAAGTATCATCAATAACAGCGACTGCAAAATTCTGCTCGACCAACGTAAATATATGAACAAGTTTTCGAAGATTCAAGAGTTACTGGGACTGACGGATAAAGAGAAAGCACAAATCCTCTCCATCAATATGTCAAATGCGGCTTCAAGGAAATATAAGGAAGTCTGGTTTGGATTGGGCGGTGTACAGTCGGCGGTCTATGCCACCGAAGTTTCAATACCCGAATATCTCACTTATACAACGGAGGAAACGGAGAAACTGGAAGTAATGCAGTTGTCAGAAAAGTTAGGGGGAAATTTCGAACTGGCAATCAAACAACTGGCAGAAAGTAAAAAACATAAAAAGTAGAGTTATCATGAAATACATTTTAGGTAAAAAACAGAAGAAAATATTTACAGCAATATTTGGTGGGTTGTTCTGCTTATTGATAGCAGCCTGCACCGGACAACAGACGGATATGAGCAAATTATGTGGAGAGTGGGAAAGTATCAGCGGAAAGCCCGATATACAGATAGCAAAAAACGGGAAGTGCTACAGACTGACACTGTTTGCCCGAAAAGGAATGACGGGAAAGATGGAACCGGAAACTTATCTGATTCAAGAGAAAGACGGGGGTATGTTCATTGACACGGGCTTTCATATTGATATAAGCTATGATACCGAAAAGGATATTATTACATTCTCCACCGGTGGAGACTATATCCGTAAAATCTAAAAAAAGTACCTGAAATGGAACATGCGGATTTTCTCTATTGGTCTACACTCCATCCAGAACTCTATCATATAAATACTCCTTTTAGAATATTATGTGGTTATTGGACGAATGGTGCGTATTCCCCGGACCTTTATATTTTCAGAAAAGATAGAGGATACTGGATTGCGGTAATCTACCCGTCAGGAGAATTTTATGTCAGCCGTATTCTGAAGTTTTTCCAATCAACTATAGTCAATCTCTTTGAAAAGGTGTATATAGGCTATAACGTAGAGAGTGACCTCCTGTTCCTTTCCTCTGAAGGATGTTACCACCGAAAGAAAGAATGGGAAGAAAGTTTTTCTTATTCCTGCTTGGAAACAAATTATAAACAGATTCAGTATTAGCACGGCTAATCCGAATCATGATGTAATCAACAATAAACAAATGAATATAGGATTAATAGATGTGGATGGTAAAATGCCTAATCTGGCATTAATGAAGATCAGCGCATGGCATAAGAAACAGGGGGATTCCGTTGAGTGGTATAACGGGCTATGCAAATATGATAAAGTTTATATGAGCAAAGTATTCACTTTTACGGAAGACTATAGCTATTATATCAATGCAAGGATTATCGAAAAAGGAGGAACAGGATATGATTTCTTTAAGGAACTTCCTGCAGATATTGACCGTACCTTTCCCGATTACAGTATATATCGGGTGGATGCGAACCTGGCATACGGTTTTTTGACACGTGGATGTCCGAACAGATGCAAATGGTGTATTGTACCCCGGAAAGAAGGCGATATCCGTCCTTATATGGATATTGAAGAGATAATGGGAAACAGAAAAAAGGCAATTCTGATGGATAATAATGTTCTTGCGTGCGATTATGGTCTACAGCAGATTGAAAAGATTATAAAGATGAAAATAAAGGTTGACTTCAATCAGGCACTGGACGCACGGCTGGTTAATGAGGAAACAGCCTCCATGCTGGCAAAAGTGAAATGGATTGACCGGATTCGTTTTGGATGCGATACCCTTGCACAAGTGGAAGAATGTGAAAAGGCAATCAACCTTATTAGAAAATACGGATACAAAGGTGAGTTTTTCCTCTTCTGTATCCTGATGGACTTTAAGGAATCTTTTGAACGTACCAATTATTGGAAAATGAAAGGAGATCCAAAAATAATGCCTTTCTGCCAACCATTCCGCCACCTTGATAATAGATGCCATATCATTCCCCAATGGCAAAGGGATTTAGCACGCTGGGCTAACAAGAAAGAACTGTTTAAATCAATTGAGTTCAAGGAATATCAGCCGAGAAAAGGGTTCTTGTGTAAAGAATATTTCTCATAATGATTTGACAGTTAGTATGTAATAAAAATAATTATCAGAATCATAAAAAAGAAAGTATATGAAAAAGTACATTTTAATTATTTGTATCGGTCTGTTGTGCTTCGCTCATGAAGCGAAAGCGCAATGGGTGGTCACCGATCCCGGAAATCTGGCACAGGGTATTATTAATACTACCAAACAGATTATACAGACTTCCACTACCGCAAACAATACTTTGAATGGTTTCAAGGAAACAGCAAAGGTGTTTGAACAAGGTAAAAAATATTACGATGCGCTAAAATCCGTACATAATCTGGTGAAGGATGCCCGAAAGGTGCAACAGACGGTATTGCTTGTCGGGGATATTTCGGAACTGTATGTGAAGAATTATCAGAAAATGCTGTCCGATCCGAATTTTACGCCGGCAGAACTGAATGCCATCGCTTTCGGATATACGAAGCTGCTGGAAGAAAGTAACGGTTTGCTGGTGGAACTGAAAACGGTAGTAAACGCGAATGGTCTTTCCATGAGCGATAAAGAACGGATGGATGTAATAGACCGGGTGTACAGGGATGTAAAAGAGTACCGTAATCTGGTGGCGTATTATACGAACCGGAACATTGCCGTTTCTTACTTACGGGCAAAGGAGAAAAATGATGCCAAAAGAATTCTTTCCTTATATGGCAGTGCTAACGAAAGATATTGGTAACGGTCATGAATGCGGAATTTGAAAACCTGCATCAGATTCTAAGGAGTCTGTACACTGAGATGTTGCCGCTTTGCGGTGATATGATTGGAGTGGCAAAGGGAGTAGCCGGATTGGGAGCCTTGTTTTTTATCGCCGCCAAAGTTTGGCAGGCATTGGCACGGGCAGAGCCGATCGATGTCTATCCGTTACTGCGTCCGTTTGCTATCGGACTTTGCATCATGTTCTTCCCCACTTTCGTTCTGGGTACTATCAATACAGTAATGAGTCCGGTTGTGAAAGGATGTAACAATATCCTGCAAGGACAAACACTCGATATAGAGAAGTATAGCCAACAACGAGACAAACTGGAATATGAGGCGTTGGTAAGGAATCCGGAAACGGCATATCTGGCATCAGATGAGGAATTTGACAAACGGATTGACGAACTGGGATGGTCACCGGAAGACTTGGGGACTATGTTGGCCATGCAAGTGAAAAAGGCGGGCTATGAAATGAAGAAGTCTATCTGGGATGCGTTCCGGTGGGTGCTGGAATTACTTTTCCAGGCAGCTTCACTGATACTAGACACGATACGGACATTCTTTCTGATTGTACTTTCCATTCTCGGCCCTCTTGCTTTTGCCCTCTCTGTCTATGAAGGCTTTCAGGGGACACTGACACAATGGCTAACCCGGTATATCGGAATTTATCTGTGGCTTCCGGTTTCGGACCTGTTCAGTGCGGTACTGGCCCGTATCCAGGTATTGATGTTGGAGAAAGATGTTGCCGCGCTGGAAGATCCTAATTTCATACCGGATATTTCAAATGCCGCCTATATTATATTTATGCTGATCGGGATTATCGGATATTTTACCATTCCAACGGTAGCAAGCTGGATTATACAGAACGGTGGGGCAGGCAGTTACGGCAAGCAGGTCAATTCAATGGGAATGAAAGGTGGTAAAGGGGTAGCAGCATTAACCGGTGCTGCGGTTGGACATACTGCCGGCAAACTGATGAACAAGGGAGGCTCCTCCAAAAATACGGACGGAAGTAATGATGAAAGCGATTACTCTCCTTCCGGTAAAAAATTATAGTAATGAAATTTTCCAAAAGATAAGCTGAATACTCATTTAAAGAATTTATGAATTATGGAATTTAAAAGTTTGAAGAATATAGAAAGCAGTTTCCGACAAATCCGGATGATTGTAATGGTATTCCTCGTGTTGTGCGTACTGGTAGCCGGGTACAGTATTTGGAGTTCGTACAGCTTTGCGGAAAAGCAAAGAGAAAAAATTTATGTGTTGGACAATGGAAAATCATTGATGATGGCGCTTTCACAAGACCTTTCCCAAAACAGACCGGTAGAGGCAAGGGAACACGTGAAGCGTTTTCACGAACTGTTCTTTACCCTTTCACCGGATAAGGATGCGATAGAAAGCAATATCCGAAGGTCTCTGTTCCTCTGTGACAAAAGTGCATTCCGATACTATAAGGATTGGAGCGAGAAGGGATATTATAACCGCATCATCTCGGCAAATATCAACCAGAGATTACAAGTGGACAGTATGGTGTGCGATTTCGACCGTTACCCTTATCAGATAACAATGTATGCCCGGCAAATGATTATCCGTTCAAGTAATGTGACCGAACGGAGCCTTGTCACCCGATGCGGATTGATTAATTCGGTGCGCTCCGACAACAATCCGCACGGATTCACGATGGAAAGATTCGAGATATTGGAAAACAAGGATTTACGGGTACTGGAAAGATAGAGCGATGATACGAAAAAAAATCAATGAATGGCAAGATCGGATGGATGACGGTCTGCGCCGTATATGTGGAAGGCTTACGCCGGGAAAACAATTGGCAATTACACTCACAATGCTGTTGGGATTGAGTGTGCTGTCTGTTTACTTCACCGTTTCAGGCATTTACAGGATGGGAAAAGAGGAAGGTGAACGTTTACAGATTGAGCATATCAGGCAAATGAAACTGAATCAAAGAAACGACAGTATTGCTACGATACAGGGAAATTTAGAGAACAATAGTGTGATAAAGTAAAAGGCAATGGAAAATAATATGAATGACGAAGGTACGGTATGGGAAAAAAGTACTGTACAAGTGGAAGAAGCAATAGAAGAGATTCGGGAAACTGAAACTGCTATCCCCCCACTGGAAGAGAAAAAAGAAAAGGTAAAAGTAGACAGGGAACTGACACCGGCAGAAATCCAACGAAGAAAGAAGATGCTGATATTTCCTTTGATGTTTATTGTTTTTGCCGGAGCTATGTGGCTGATTTTCGCTCCACCTTCAAAGGAGAAGGAAAAGGAGATGCAAAAAGGTTTCAACATCGACGTACCGCTTCCCAACGAAAAGGGATTGCTGGATGACAAGAAGGAAGCCTACGAACAGGAAGCCTTTGAAAAGCAACGGAAGGAAAAGATGGGAACTTTGCAGGACTTTGATATTACCATTGGTCAGCAAGAAGATATTCCTATCGGTACTCCTGCCAATGAAATGGCAGAAGAAAACGTATCCCACACAAGTGATTCGCCCATCCGTTCTTCTGCGGTTGCCTATCAAAACATGAATCGCCAACTCGGTTCTTTCTATCACGAATCGAAAGAACCGGAAGATGATCAGAAACAGTTGGAACTGGAATGGCGTATTCAGGAACTGGAACGAATGCAGGAAGAAGCACAGCAGAGAAAAGTGGTAGCGGACGAACAACTGGAACTGATGGAAAAGTCCTACCAGCTGGCGGCAAAGTATATGCCCGGACAAAATGGCAACACTTCATCGGAACAGGCTGCAATTGTTACTGCCGGGAACATACGAGACAGCCAGGTTACTGCTGTGCCGGTGCAGCAAGTGAAAGAGAAGGTTGTATCACTGTTGGCTCCGCCTATGAGCGATACCGATTTTGTGAGGGAATACAGTAAACCCCGTAACCTGGGATTCAATACAGTGCAGGCGGAGAAGGAAAATATAGTGAAGAATACCATCCGTGCGAGTGTGTACAGAACGGTCACGTTGACGGATGGGAAAGAAGTACAGCTACGGCTGTTGGAACCGATGATAGTGGGGAAGCAATATATACCTTCGGGAATGATAATCACTGGTACGGCAAAAGTCGGCGGTGAACGGATGGAAATAAAAGTGATTTCGGTCAGTTATGAGGGAAATGTGACTCCGGTTAATCTAGAAGTATATGACATGCAGGGAATGAAGGGTATGTCTGTGCCTAACTCGGAAGAGCTGAACGCTGTCAAAGAAATGGCGGCGAATATGGGTTCCTCACTTGGGACAAGTATCACCATTACGGAAGATGCTGGAGCACAACTGGCTGCAGACTTGGGAAAAGGTGTCATTCAGGGGGCATCGCAATATTTAGCCAAGAAGTTTAGGACAGTAAAGGTGACACTTAAAGCCGGTCACGAGTTTTACCTTTTACCGGAGAAATAAGAAATACCACTAAAAAATCCAATTATAAACAATTCAAAAAGAAGTATTTATGAAAAAGTTGATTTTGATACTTGCCATTGGTGCAAGTGCATTCAGTGCATCCGCACAAAAGACCGTGAAAGTGGAGAAGGTTCAGCAGGAAACGGAAGTTACCGCTATTGAAACGCAGAATAACGAGGGGGAAGAAGAAGCACGCAAAAGTCCTTCCACGGGAGACTTGTATGATGGGTTGACCCGAACAGTGACTTTTGACCGCATGATTCCTCCTTACGGGTTGGAAGTGACTTTCAGCAAGACTGTACATATTATTTTTCCTTCGGCTATCCGTTACGTGGACTTAGGTTCTGCGGATATAATTGCAGGAAAAGCGGACGGATCGGAAAATGTATTGCGTGTGAAAGCTGCGCTGCGTGATTTTTCCCGTGAAACAAACCTTGCGGTAATTACGGACGACGGAAGCTATTACACATTTAATGTAAAATATGCGGACGAGCCGACAAAATTGAATATCGAGATGAAAGACTTTATTCATGACGGTGAAGCGGTGAATCGTCCGAATAACTCGATGGAAGTTTATTTGAAGGAGTTGGGCAGTGAATCGCCGCTGTTGGTACGATTGATTATGAAGTCCGTATATGCCAATAACGACAGGCTGGTGAAACATATCGGCTGTAAAAGATTCGGTATTCAATATACATTGAAAGGAATTTATACCCATAACGGGTTGCTGTATTTCCATACGGAACTGAAAAACTCGTCGAATGTGCCTTTCAATGTGGACTATATCACTTTTAAGGTAGTGGACAGAAAGATTGTAAAACGTACAGCCATTCAGGAACAGGTTATTGTTCCGTTGCGTGCGTACAACTATGTGACGACTGTTAGCGGAAAAAGCAGGGAAAGAACGGTTTTTACGCTGCCTAAATTCACGTTGCCGGACGATAAACAGTTGGTGGTGGAAATGAATGAACAGGCAGGCGGACGTCATCAGAAATTCGTGATAGGTAATGCGGAATTAATCCGTGCCAGAGTGATTAACGAATTGAAAATGAAGTAAGATGAAAAAAGTTCTATTTTTATTGTGTATGGTAGTGTGCTTTGTCCTCACGGACAAGGCATACGCCCAACGGTGTCTGCCAGGTATGCGGGGTATCCGCGTTACGGGAGGAATGGCGGACGGGTTCCATTCTTCAGATAAACGAAATGAATTGGGATATTATTTCGGGTTATCACTGGATACTTATACCAAACGTTGCAACCGATGGGTATTCGGTGTGGAATATCTGCAAAAGTATCATCCTTATAAGGCTATTCGCATACCCACCTCGCAATTCACTGCAGAGGGCGGGTATTATCTGACTTTCCTTTCGGATGCGAACAAAATGTTTCTGCTTTCGCTGGGCGGTTCGGCGCTTGCCGGTTATGAAACGAATAATTTTGGGGAAAAGTTGCTCTATGACGGTTCTACACTGCAAAGCGGTGATAACTTCATTTATGGCGGTGCTATTTCATTGGAACTGGAAACCTACTTGAGCAACCGGGTGGTACTGCTGCTAAATGCTCGCGAACGTTGTTTGTGGGGGAGTGATACGGGAAAGTTTCATTTCCAATTCGGGGCGGGAATAAAATTCTTAATCTATTAGATTTATGGTATTACTAGAACTATTTTCAGGTATAGGTGGATTCAGTAAAGGGTTGGAAGCTGCCGGATATGCCTTTGATAAAGTGTACTTTTCAGAGATAAATAAACATGCCGTTGCAAACTTCAAATACAATTTCCCTTATGCAGAACACATTGGAACAATCACAGAAATTACAAATGCCGTTATCGACCGACCTGACATCATCACTTTCGGAAGTCCTTGCCAGAATTTTAGCATTGCAGGCGACGGAACAGGATTGCAAGGAAAGGAAAGCTCCCTTATTCGATATGCAGTGGAAGCCGTTAGGAAATTCAGACCTGACGTTTTTATCTGGGAGAATGTTAAAGGAGTTCTCTTCTCAAAACATCGCAATGACTTTTGGAGCATCATCCAAGCGTTTGCCCACATTGGCGGTTATCGACTTGAATGGCAATTGTTTAATACAGCATGGTTTTTACCCCAGAATAGAGAGAGAATCTATCTTGTCGGACGTCTTGCAGAAAAATGTACCGGAGACGTATTTCCTTTCCCGGCGCCGGGTGGAAGGCATGATTCGTTCGGGAAAGATGCGACTGCTGCCTATGTGTGTGGAACAATAACAAAGAATTATGGTAAACAACCCAATATCGGAAACTATGTCCTATGCCTTAAACGGGGAGACATGTATAACGGTAAACTAACTCCCGACCAAATAAAAGGAATACGGATGCTTACGGAAGTGGAATGTGAACGTTTGCAAGGTTTTCCCGATGACTTTACAAAATATGGGAAGTATGAGAAAGAGACGAAGATTATATCACGGATCAACCGGTATGCTCTCTTGGGAAATGCCGTAAGTGTACCGGTTGTCAAGGCGGTGGCTACCCGGATTAAAGGGAACACTACCATTGTATAAATTAATTCAGTAAAAAATGAAAAAGATGTTTGAAACAATATTTGTGCTCGGTCTTATGTTGGTCGGCATATTATGTGTGGTAGCCTGTAGCGACAAGTTGGACGTGCAGCAGGTGTATGAATTTGATATGGCAACATTGCCGGTACAGAAGAAAATTGTAATGGGTGAAGAAGCTGAAATACGCTGTGAACTGGTAAGAGAAGGTTGGTTTGAGGAAACGACGTATTATATTCGTTATTTTCAGCCGGAGGGAAAAGGACAGTTACGCTTGGAAGATGGTACTGTATTGTCACCTAATGACCTTTACCCGCTGGAAGAGGAAAAGTTTCGTTTATATTATAAGTCTTTGAGCACTGACCAACAGACAATTGATATTTATATCCTGGATTCACATGGACAATCCATACAGAAAACTTTCAGCTTCAATAATGAAAACCAAAATAAAGAGGATGAAGAATGACGGTAGCTTTGGTATGTTATGGCAGCTTCCTTGCCATTATCTGGTGCTGCATCGGTTGGGCTATGTACCGTGCTCCGACTGATGTTGAACTGTGGGGAGAAGAAATGGAATGACACTTCCTTTTTAAACAAGTAAAATCCTCTTGCCTGAACTGGAACAAGAGGATTTTATATTTAGAACAGAGCCAATGTGAGTTGTTGCGGCTGGACATATTGTCGTTTCAATTCCAATAATTTATTTTTTAGTTTACTGATTACTATGGGATTATAATTGCTTTTATCGGCAACAGAATAACGCTCTGCCTTTTCATACCGCTTTTCCAGCAGGCTGATACCTTGCCGGATTGCTTCTTTGTAATCTTTGATCGGTTCATCCCATACGGATGGATGGCTACCACCACCGGCACTCCCAGTACACCAACTAATCGTTACTGCATACGTTCCGTTCTCAGATTTGCCAATGTGGATACAATTGGAATCACCCACTTTGATTTCTTCAATAATAGGCAACATGCCATTCAACGAACCATGTTGATCGAGATGCTTACTTGTAAATCCGAAAATCAATCCTCTTTCATAGGTACGTATATTGAGGATAATCTGGTGTACGTTATTACCAAAACTCTCAAAATAGGCTGTTTGCTGCTTGTTATTGTGACGTACCGCCAAAAGATAACGGAGCACTGTTTCGCGTTCTACTTTACATGGATTAAAATCTAAAATTGCCTGCAATTTTTCTTCTCGTGTCATTTGGGATATAGTTTCCATACGGATTTTTATTAAAGGGTTAAAATTCAACTATAAACAATCGGTTTTTCATAAACCGGACACTTCCTTTGGAAATGCGTTGGTTGCACCAGAAGTGATGCGAACCATAACCATACTTGAAATACTGATCCAGTTCTGTCTTTTCTCGAAGCTGTTTCACGGATTCACGGAGTTCTCTTTCGTCTCTGCAAAAAAGGATGGTATTCACTACTTGAATAAGGAGTGCAGGGATATTTTCATCCCATACACAAATAATACTTTCAAATGTCACTTGCATAATTTTGATTTTTAAATGGTTACTTTTAATATTTCGATATGAAACTGAGGGCTTACTTCATAGAATAAATAATCAATGAAATCCTTGCGTGCTTCTTTTTCCAGTTCCTTGAAAAGTGCGGTGAACGTGGATATATTACCATTCAGATAGACACTTACCATGTACTCAAAAATGTTTTCCACTTCATAATATCTGCATTGCTGCGGAACTGTCTTATTGTATCTTACTTTCATAATCATATATTTTTAAGTTTTAAATAATTGCATAGAGAATAAACAGAGTTACCACTCCCCAAAACAGGATTTTAAGAGTGAGAAAGAACACACGGAGCAACTGACGGACTGTCCACCATAAAAGGATGGCAAAAAGGAATTTTACTCCCAAGTAATACACACCTGTCACCATCAAAGCGACTTTCAAAATATTTATGCTGATTGGAAGGCTCGTAAGCTGCTGTTTCCTATTTTTTTCTTCATTTTTCATAATTTCTGACTTTTTTTTTATGCCTTATCGGAGCCGGCTGTTGAGCTGTGTTTCGTGTGCATCGGAAGATGACCGGATATGAACGGGCAAATTTTTTTTGTAAAATACTACCCGTAGGGCTGGAGATTTTGCAAATAAAAACTTGACAGGCAATAGACGGTCGTTTATCTTCGCACAAGGAACATTGCTTAACAGTTGGCTCCCATTAGATTGGCAGGAGTAAACGAGGAAGAAATTATAGAGAGAAAAATGAAGAAAAAAGCCATGTGATAACCATTAAAAAAGACAGCTCGCCGGGAGCTGTCCGTTATATTATCATTGGATGTTTTTTACAAAATACTTTTTATCTTTTTGCTTTAACCATGAAAATATATCCTATAATTTTCCTACTTTGTCGCGAAAAGATAAATAATCCGAATTATTTTATCCGGGCGGGTCAGATAATCATAAAAATAACCTTCTATCATAACCGAAAAAAGAAAGGTATTCCGATGGCCGGTGAATATTTATATTCGGTGGGCAGCGGAATTACTTTTCTGCGGTTATGGATAGGCAAAATGGAATTTCCGGTACAAAGTACGGGTAATTGCTTTTTGACGGATAAATGATTTTTATACCGATGAAGGGTTGGGAAAAAGAATAAGATTTGAGATTTTTTCCTACGGATTCAATATTACTATCCGCTTTTACTAACTCAAAAAACAAAGATATAAATAATTTATAATTAAGTAGTTATACTTAAAATCGTTACTTTTCCACTATTTAAGAATTTGAGTAACGATTTGGGGATTTATTTTGTCTTCATCTTGTCTTTCCAACGGGTATTAGGATGTCGTAAGAAAAAGGAAGTCATTTATCAAGTGCTGTAAATGGCTTTTATATGTCTTAAAACGAAAGAATCAGACTATTAGATTTCATTGGGATAAAATTCTGACGGGTGATAACGAAGGCGGTTTGTTCAAAAGCAGGATTTCTCGGGAATATGAAAAAAGCCCAATACATTTCTTTGTGCATCAGGCTTTAATTTTATTGTAGAATATGCGGTTAATTGGGTATTTGTGGGTAACGAATGGAAGCATGGCGGGTATCGGCATTGAAAACAACAATAACCTCCGTTTCTTTCTTGTCTATACGATTGTATTCGCAGAGAGCGTTCATAACCCATTCGCGGAAGGCTTTAGCATAACGGGAATCTATACGGTAACTCAGGAAAATAATAGCTTCGAGGTTATAGAAAGTAACGTAGATGTCCTGCCCTTTTTCGTTTTTCATTTTGCGCTCCATCGTCACATCGTCTTCACGTAGTACGCCGGATTTGAAGATGGAGCGGAAGTTATTACCCACCGTCTGGAGATATACGTCGAAAAGACGTGCGATTTCATGCTTGAACATCCATACGGTTCCGTTTACTATTTTGACCTCGACAACGGGCTTGCCGCTTTCTTCTTCGGTGACTTTGATGTATCCTCTTTCCATTTTGATTTTATTTAGGGGGTAAAATTAGTTATTTATGCAATAAGTCTACTTTATTGGTTGCAAGTTTTTTGGATAATTCAAGGATTTCCCGGCTGACTTGCTTGTCGGAGACACGAGTGGAACGGGTAGTATAATCCCTGAAGCCAAACAGCTTGGAAATGATTACGGGAGGGACTTCGTTAGCTATGCCGATCGTGACGGCAAAGGTGGAACGGGCGGACTGGAAACTTAATTTCCGGTCTAAACCGCACTGTAAAACTATTTCTTTTAAGTAGGCGTTTACTTTCTGGATGCTGGGAACGGGCAACAGGTTTTCGATGTTGCCAGCCCTATATTTGTCAATGATCCGGCAGGCATTTTCCAAAAGTGGAATTTGGCAGGAATGTTTTTCCAAGGGACGGAAAATTGACAACCATCGTGTCCCATCCTTTGCCCTGATAACATGATAATCCTGTAAGTTCTTAATATCACGGTAAGTCAAACCCGTGTAACAGGAAAAGAGATAGAGGTCACGGACTTTTTCAAGACGAGAGCTTTGAAGTTCCCGTCTTTCCACCGTTGCCAACTCTTCTGCTGTCAGGTATTCACGCCCTGTTTTCATGCCGTTTGTACGGCTCTTGCTTAAATAATCTATATACATTTGTTTTTCCTCCTTTATTTAATTTCCATGCGCAAGTTCAACTGTTCTGAAAGATTTTGCATACTGCGGCTGACAAGTATATTGGTTGCCTTGGCATAATGCTGCGTTTGGCGAATATTGGTGTGTCCCAGCATCTTTGCAATGCTCGCCATCGGAACGTCGTGCAGCAGGGTGAGCGAAGTGGCAAAGGTGTATCTGGCAACATGGTAGGTCAACTCCTTGTTGATACCGCATACAGTGGCGAGTTCCTTCAAATATTGGTTTACCTTTTGGTTGCTGCATACGGGAAGCAATCGTCCTCCGGTCTGTTGTCCCCGGTATTTTTCAAGGATTTGGAGAGGAACTTCCAGCAAAGGTATATCAGCTACAACTTTTGTTTTTTGACGGGGTTTCTTAATCCATATTTTCCCGTCATTGGCTTTGTGAAGATGCTCTTCCGTCAGAAAATAGGTATCTGAATACGCCAAACCTGTAAAGCAGGAAAAAACAAATACATCACGGACACGGCACAAGCGGTCATTTAGAATGTTTTTTTCCATAATGGTTTGCAGTTCTTCCAGTGTAAGATAGGGAACTTCCACTTCCTCAAATGTAATTTTCTTATCGTAAAACGGGTCTTCCTGTAACATGCCGTGTGACTGTGCATAATTGGTGGCGGTTTTCAACTTCTGTAACATCTTGGAGGTGGCATTATGACCGACTTTCTTGTCTACGCGCAGAAAAATATCAAAACCGTTCACAAAATCGTCGTCAATGCTGTATAGTGGCAGATCTTCGTTTTTATACTCCTGTTTGATGTACTCCTGCAAACGACGATAGACCAATTCATATTTACTGTAAGTGGATTTGGATATTGATACACCGAGCTGCTTTTGTTTTTCATCAACTATCTTTTTAAAGATGGTGAGTATCGTATGGCTCTTTGCTTTTATACCCAAATAGGCATTCTTTAACATCAACGGGGTAGGAAAACAACCTACCGACCGGATTTTTTCGTAGTGGTTGTTCAACTCTACCCGTATCTTTTCCAGTTTCAGGTTGATTTCATTGGCTGCCGGAGTACGTCCGACTATTCGTGAGGATTTGGTATCCCACTTCTTTTCTTCTGTTTCAAGTTTGGTGCTGAATTCTATTTTTTCACCGTCAATGGTGATACGCACCATAATAGGCAATTTCCCGTTCTTCAACGGAGCACCCTTCTTCAAATAAAATAAAACTCTAAATGTACTTCGCATAATTCTATTTTTTTAGGTTACAAAATTAATCCAACATATTGAAAATTAATTATTTATGCCAAGACACTTAACGGTATTGTCAGAGACTTCCGAAAGAAGAATTGAAAAAATGGCTTAGTGAATATTTGCCGATAGTCATTATTATCGGTTTATATTCAAATCGTTACTTTTTTTAGATGTGTTTTTGACGAACTAAACTGCGACAAATCAGCGACATATCTATGAAATCGTTACTTTTTTTGGCGTCCTGATTTTAGGTAACGATTTAGAAACTCTTTTTGTCTCCAAGATGACTTTTAGGAGAGTATTAGGTTGTCGTAGAAACAACAAAAAACAGCTCTAAATTCATGATTTAGAGCTGTTTTACTTACTTTTGACACTTTGTTGTCTTAGTGTATTTGCGGTGCGTACGGGACTCGAACCCGTGACCCCATGCGTGACAGGCATGTATTCTAACCAACTGAACTAACGCACCATTATTTCATTCTTTCGTTGCTATCTCTCTCGATTGCGGTTGCAAAGGTAGACAAAATTCTTATATCTGCAATAGCTTGAAAGAAAAAAAATCATCTTTTTTTTAACATAGCTTGATTATAAGAGATTTATGTTACCTTTGCAAAACTAAATTAATATTGAAATCATGAGAAATACTCCTATTGAACGTAAGTTGATAGATGAAACTATCGCAGATTTTCATATCACAGACTTTGCCAAAGCAACCATCCGTGAAGTAAAAGCCATTGCAGCCAATGCCGAAGCGGCATCGGGTGTGGAATTCATAAAAATGGAAATGGGTGTACCCGGACTCCCCCCCTCAGCCGTCGGCGTAAAGGCCGAGGTGGAGGCATTGCAGAATGGTATTGCCAGCCTCTACCCGGACATTAACGGACTTCCCGCCTTGAAAGAGGAAGCAGCACGTTTTATCAAAGCCTTTATCAATGTAGATGTAGCCCCCGAAGGTTGTGTACCAGTTACCGGCTCCATGCAAGGAACTTTCGCTTCATTCCTCACATGTAGCCAGTGCGATGAGAAAAAGGATACCATTCTCTTCATCGATCCCGGTTTCCCGGTACAGAAGCAGCAGTTGGTCGTGATGGGACAGAAATATGAAACCTTTGACGTATATGACTACCGTGGCGACAAGTTGAAAGCGAAGCTGGAAAGTTACCTCAGCAAAGGCAATATCTCCGCCATCGTCTATTCCAATCCCAACAACCCCAGCTGGATTTGCCTGAAAGAAGAAGAGTTGCGCATCATCGGCGAACTGGCAACCCAATATGACGTCATTGTGTTGGAAGACCTCGCCTACTTTGCCATGGACTTCCGCCAAGACTTGAGCAAACCGTTCCAAGCGCCTTACCAACCTTCTGTGGCACACTATACGGACTATTACGTGCTGCTCATTTCCGGTTCCAAAGCTTTCAGCTATGCCGGTCAACGTATCGGTGTCAGCTGCATTTCGGACAAACTGTATCACCGGGCCTATCCCGGGCTGACACAACGCTACGGCGGCGGCACCTTCGGCACAGTATTCATCCACCGCGTACTCTATGCACTCTCCTCCGGCACCAGCCACTCTGCTCAGTATGCTCTTGCCGCCATGCTTAAAGCAGCTAATGAAGATCAATACAACTTTCTTGATGAAGTGAAAGTATACGGTGAACGTGCCCGCCGCCTGAAAGAAATCTTCTTGCGCCACGGTTTCCACTTGGTATACGACAATGATTTGGGTGATCCCGTTGCCGACGGTTTCTATTTCACCATCGGTTACCCGGGCATGAGTAGCGGAGAACTTGCGCGGGAACTAATGTACTACGGTGTAAGCGCCATTTCACTGGTGACCACCGGAAGCCATCAGGAAGGATTACGTGCCTGCACTTCCTTTATCCAAGACCATCAGTACGACCAGTTGGACGAACGTATGGCAATTTTTGCCGAGAATCACCCCATCCAATAAAAAATATCCCTATATAATAATAAGGTATCTCTACCAGTTGATGCCGGTATCCCACCACAATCGGGTACCGGCATTGTCATCTCCACCCAGTGCCTCTACCAAAGCGGCATACTGCTCGGCATTCTCCGTCTTCAGTCCGCCGGGAAAGTTCAGACGGCGAATCATTGTCTCAGTATCTATACACCCGTCTTTACTGTGATTAAAGCGCACGGGGAATAGCCGGGGATACCCCGTCCGGCGCTGTTCCGCCCAAGCTTCACACCCTTCAGGAAACATGGCAATCCATTTTTGGGTAATAATCTTCTCCAGTTTCGTATCCCTATCCGCTGACTCCAGCCAGCGTGGCGAAACTTGGCAACGGGCGGTAATATCATTCTCCATATCGTAGGTATCCACAAAATCGGCAGGCAACAAGTCGCTCTCCAGATAAGCGTCGGACTGCAAGATGCCATACTGACGGAAAGAAGCCATTACCCCTTCTTCATAGCAGGTTTTCGCCGACTCATCGGTCCATCCCCGTAGGGCAGCCTCGGCACGCAGGAACCAGACTTCTGCTGCCGGCATCAACACTGCATCAGTCTGCTGGGTGACTTTCAATTTTGAGAGTGTATTATAATAGTTATGTGCAAAGCATGTACCCTGACGAATGCCGCGATACTCGCCTGCAAACTGTTCATCCTGGCAAGTGGCAAAATAGATTTCACGACGGGGATCTTCATATCCGTTCAGTATGGACTCCATCGGCGCTCCCATATAAGCTTCATTCCAAACAAGGTTTATCTCGCCCAACGGATTGGTATATCCACTCGCCGTGGAAACCGCCACCGACTCGTCCGCCTCCCGAATGACTCCGTATTCATTATCCATCGCTTTACGGAATTCCGTTTTTGCCTTCTCCGGACTGGCTACCGCAATGCGCATGGCAAGCCGCATCCTCAACGAGTTGGCAAACTTTATCCAAGAGTCATAATCACCGTCCAACAACATATCGAAACGCGCAAACTCCGAAGCTCCCGGATGCTCGACAATATAATCGGAAAGTACAGCTACAGCCGTATCGAGTTCACAGAAAAATGCATTATAGACCTCTTTCTGCGTGTCGGGCATATAACGGGCTTCGGGATCGGCAAAATGACTATACACAATAGGGCCGTAATAGTCCGTGACACGGTGCATCACTTCCACCTTCAGTATCTTGGTAATGCCGAAAAAGGCAGGCATACGGTCACGTGTGGCATTCTCCGACTGATATATCTGCGGGAAAACATACTCATAGGTATGTCCCCACATGGCGCTGTTCCATCCATCCTGCAAGTTGTAGTCCGAATTGTGCGAACCTCCATTCAGAGGCTTGGCATCGTGCATGTAACCGCTGAACATGTCGGCATTCAAATTCTGGGTCAATTGAAAAGGCCAGTTCTTCCCCTTTCCGTAGTCGTAATTGAAATAGATGCCTTGCTGGATGATTCCAAGACGGATGCCATGTTCGTTATAGTCGGCCTGCAAGTCCTCGTCCGTCACGCCGGACTTGTCCGTATTGATTTCCTTAAAGTCTCCCGTACAAGCCAGAAACACGAAAACCATGCCAATCAGTACTATAATCCTCTTCATATCAAGTCTCCCTCCCCCTCTTAAAATTCACACTTCAAAGAAAATCCCCAACTACGCGTGGTAGGCATACCGTAGACTTCAATTCCCTGGTTATCGTTGCCCGTAGAGAGTACCAGGTCAGGGTCAAAAGGCGCCTTTTTGTAGAAGAAGAACAAGTTGCGTCCAGAAAAGGACAGTTGTGCCCGCTTGAGGACTTTGGTCTTTTCCATCCAGGCTGCAGGCAGTTGGTAGCCCACGGACAGCTCACGCAGCCTGATGTTCGTGGCATCATACATATAATATTCCGTCACCCCGGCCCGTCCGCCTACAACATTCTTATAAAATCCTTTCACATTATCTATCCGGTTACCTTCAAGCATTACATAACCTTTGTCTCTGGCCCGGGCCGTGACTTCAGAAACGCCATACATATCCATATCCGCCTGCGTCTGGGACAAAATATCGCCTCCAAAGCGACAATCCACCAGAAAATAGAAAGAAAAATTCTTGTAAGACAGCATATGATTCCAGCCCAGCATCAGTTTTGGATTGGCATTGCCCACTTTCACCGTATTGCCATCACCTTCCACCAAAGGCATGCCGGTATTGTCTCCTTCCGTGCCGTAAACGATATTGCCCACATCGTCACGTACAAAAGCTTTTCCGTAGATGTCACCGATAGAGCCCCCTTTCACCAATTTCATGGCATAACTGGACGAGAAGCTGGTAGGACCGTAAAGAAACTCCTTCAGCGCTTCGTGCAGTGAAATTATCTTGTTGCGGTTGGTGGAGAAGTTCACCTCTGTTTTCCACTTGAAATGGTTTGTCAGCAAAGGAACGGCATCCAATGAAATCTCCCACCCCACATTCTGTATATCACCCGCATTGACATAACGGTAGGCATATTTATCGCCCGACAGAGTAGGAAGCTTGAAGAACTGGTTCCGGGTATTCGTCTTATAGAAAGTGGCATTCAAACCAATGCGGTTCTTTAAAAAACGCGCTTCTATACCCGCCTCAAAGGAATGCGTCATCTCCGGTTCCATATCCTTGAACGGCGCGGCATCACTTGCCAGGAACTCTCCACCCGCCGTGATATGCGAGGAAGGATTTGTGATGAACATGGGAATATCATTGCCCACCATGCTGTATGCCCCCCTTATCTTTGCCAGTGACACCCATCGGGGTAAAGTCATCAGCTTATTGAATATCAGCGAAAATCCCACGGAGGGATAGAAGAACCCGCTTTTCTCATGAGATGTATAAGCCAGTGTGGAGGACCAGTCATTACGGGCCGACAAATCAAGATAGACAAACTCGTTGTAGCCCAGTTGTGCCGTCGCAAACAAGGACTGCAATTGGCGCCGTGCATCAATCTTCTGGTCCAGCCCAGCGGAACCATTCATGATGATATTGGCCAGATTGAACACATTGGCATATTTCAGCGAAGCTGTTTTAGAGTCATAGCGGGTGGAGTTCACTGTCTTGTCATTGATACTGGCACCGAGCGCCGCGTTGAGAGAGAATGCATCCCACTGCTTTTTCATCATCAGTATGGCGTCTCCGTAATATTGGGTTTCCTGATAGTCCATCTCGATATAACGCCCATTGGCTCCCGCTAACGCCGGAGCGGTAGAGGCATAGAACTGCTGGCGCACCTTGTCGTTAATATAGTCTATATTGCCACGGGCCTGCAGGCTTAACCAATCGTTTATCTTCAGATTGGCAGATAAGGAGACTATGACATGCATACGGTTCTCCTTGCTCAATATGCGATTGGTAATCCAGTAGGGATTCTGCTCAAAATCCTCGTAGGAGGTATGCCAATTCTGTATGTTCAGGTTTCTACCCTCATCATAAACCTCGAAGTTCTCCTTATAATAAGAAATATCCTCACCCCGTGGAAAACGGTAGAGCCCCACCAAAGGATTCATGTAGAAACCACCCACGGTAGGCTTGTTCTTCACCACCTGGCGCATCAGGTTCATACTGCCATCTAACTTCAGACGGGAATTCAACAGAACGGAAGTCTCTCTGAAAGTGAGGTTGTGCTTCGAAAGGTTATGTTTCCCAATGATGCCATGCCCCGTAGTATTGGCATAGGAGAAATAGTTCTGCAACTTCTCATTGCCGTGACTCAAGGAGATGGAAGTTATGGAGGTGACACCAGTAGAGAAGAAGTCTCTCAGATTATCATATTCGGGAAGGTTTGCCCGTTCTCCCCAACTGTCCACACCGTCACTTACTCCATAGCGGTTCTGCATCTTGGGTAGTGCAAAAGCATTGTCGAACATCAGGCTCGTCGAGAAAGAAACACTGCGCTGCCCGTGCGACTGCCCCTTCTTTGTAGTAATCAGTATCACCCCATTGGCGGCCTGACTACCATACAAAGCTGCCGCTGGAGCTCCTTTCAGGATACTGATACTCTCTATATCTTCAGGATTCAGATTGGAAATGCCGTCTCCTCCGTCACGGTTGCCGGCATTGGCCGTTCCGCCTATGGCAGAGTATGCTTGCTCGGAAGTGGAGTTCAGAATGGGAACACCGTCTATCACATACAGCGGTTGGTTGTCACTCGCCACCGAACGGATTCCACGGATACTGACTTTGGCTGAGGCTCCCAGACCGGAAGAAACCTGATTGACACGCACACCTGCCGACTTGCCGGTCAACGAAGTAATTAAGTTGGGCATTTTTACTCGCGTCAACTCCTCGTTTTTTATTAAATCTGTGGCGTAAGAAAGAGAATTTTCTTTCTTTTCGATACCCAAAGCGGTAACAATAACGTTATCCAGCTCTATCATATCTTCTCTTAGTGTGATATGAAAGGTCGAATGTCCTTCCACCTCAATATCCTGGGACATGTAGCCGATAAACGAAACACGAAGCACTGCATTATCGGCAACCACCAGAGTGAATTTTCCTTCCGAATCCGCTATCGCACCATTGGCAGTTTCTTTCTCTTGAATAGTGGCACCGGCCAACGGAAACCCGCTTTCATCCAGCACACGGCCACTTATCGTCACTTTAGAAAGCTGTATTTCAGAATGTCCCGGACGCTGCATACGCTCCATAAAATCCTCCGGGCAATCCGTCCATCCTATAGAAAACAGCCCTAAAATTAACGTATATAATGTAGTATATTTCATTGCATTAAATTGCCAATTACTTGCAAACTTAAGTATTTTCTCCGAATAAAAAAAGCCATAAAATCTGAGAAAAGAAACTTTTAAAATGAAAAACAGCGAAGAACTTTGGTTTATTGTGGAATATTATGTATATTAGGGGCATGTATAGCAATATAAATCTATTCAAGATAGAAACAAACCATGTGGTTCCTGCCCAGGGAAAGGTCTTGATTTCCGAACCCTTTTTGTGTGACCATATGTTTGGACGATCCGTCATTCTACTGGTGGACCATACACATGACGGCACAATGGGACTGGTTCTGAACAAACCGCTCCCCCTATTCTTGAATGATGTGCTGAAAGACTTCGACTGCCCGGAAAGTATACCTATCTATAAAGGAGGACCACTCAGCACAGATACATTGTTCTATCTGCACACGCTCGAGGGTATTACCGGAGCGCTGTCCATCGGCAAAGGCTTCTACCTGAACGGTGACTTTGAAGCCATTAAAAACTACATCATGCAGGGAAATCCCGTTCAAGGCAGAATCAGATTCTTCTTGGGATACTCCGGCTGGGAGTACGAACAACTGGGCCGGGAAATTGAAGAAAACACCTGGCTGGTAGGCAAAGAAAACATCAGTTCGCTAATGAACGAGGCGGCCAGCGGCACACTCTGGAAGAAGGCATTGTGCAAGCTGGGAGCAAAATATGAAATATGGTCGCGTTTCCCTCAGATTCCAACGCTCAATTAGTGCTTCGGAGAAGTTGCAACAGCACGACATCCTTATAGCATCCTCCTACGCGCCACCACTCCTTCAAAAGCCCGCAACGCACAAAACCGCAGGATTCAAAAAGGCGGATACTTGCCTCATTATCCACCGAGATATGGACTATCAACTGTTTCAGATACAAGAAACTGAAAACATAGTCGCACAGCAAACGCAGCGCTTCCTTGGCATAACCATTGCCCTGATACTCCTTCCGTATGGCAATGCCCACCTCTCCCCGGGCATGCATGGGAGAAAACTCTGTAATATCGATGGTACCTATCACCACATCATCCTCTGCACGTACAATCATCATACGCAGCTGGCGGTCGGCAAACATATCGCACTCGGAATTCTCAATATATTGTTTCAAGACAAATCTGGAATAGGGCACGGTGAAGTTCGTCACATCCCAAGTCTGGGAATCATTCTCCATGGCATACATCACTTCCAGATCTTCCGGCTCCATAGCACGGAGACACACCCTTTCACTGCAGAAATAAGATTTATTCATATCTTCCAGTCGGTTACATTTCTTCTTCTTTATTGATATGCAGTTCTTTACGCAGGCGTCCCTCACCCGGCAGGCAGAACAGAGAAGCCGTCAGTCCTATCAGTGCACACAGTGCACCCGTACTGCTCAACATGATATAATAGGTGAAAAAGCCTGCAAGCACCGGTATGGCAAGCAATGCCAGCCGCACGCCACTCCACAGCGCATAGAGACGGAGGGCTTCGGGAAGCGTCACTACATCTATTTTCCGGATTAATACCCATGAAAAGAGTTTCAAGGCTATGGGTACGCAAGAGGCAGCCAGCAGAATGGTTACTGTCTCAGCCATATAGGTGGCACGTACATCTCCGGCATACATACCTACCCATCCGCCTCCGGTTTCTCCAAGTAGAACGAGCAGGATGGGAAGCATCCAGAAATAGGCAAAAGTTGTTCGGACACGCGCTGCGGTCTTCTTTATTTGTTCTTCCATTTAGTAAATTGATAGTGGATAATGAATAATTGATAATGGCCCAAACAATCAGGCAGTTCCGGAAAATGGAGTGCGGTTCACAATACTGCGTCCCAGAGTCACTTCATCCGTATACTCCAATTCGTCGCCGATGGAAATGCCACGGGCTATGACAGAGAGCTTCACGCCCAGTTTTTCCAGCTTGCGGTAGATATAAAAGTTGGTGGTATCTCCCTCCATCGTCGTGCTCAGCGCAAGAATCACTTCATTGATGCCGCCGGCGGCTACC
>OJMN01000092.1_pt1 | contig 55007 bp, 60 predicted proteins | sample 1597261 | NCBI WGS metagenome assembly OJMN01 (sample SAMEA2452130, study PRJEB22498) | human gut metagenome | biome: human feces; feature: human gut; material: feces | place: Australia | collected 2012 | reverse complement strand
CTGTTGACCACCCGTTCTATGTAAAAAATCAAGGCTTTATCAAAGCAGGAGAACTGATAGTTGGTGATGAACTCCTTGATGTAAACGGAAACATTCTTTTAGTTGAAAATTTTGATGTCGAGTTGACAGATGAACCCACTACAGTGTATAATTTTCAGGTAGAAGATTTTCATACATGTCACGTTAGTGGTTTTAGCGTGTTGGTACATAATGCAAGTGATTTATATGCAAGGAGATCATTTAGACGCAGTGCAAGACAAAAAGTAGAAAGTGAGGCACCAAGAAACTCTAACGGAAAAATGAAATGCCCAACTTGTGGAAAAGAAATACCTGATAAAATAACAATAAATACCAAGAATGGTCCGGTTGATAGAATAGGTTATGACCTTGATCATTATCCAGAGACTTGGGCTGAGAGAAAGGTAAAATTACAATCATTAGAAACAACTCCTACAAGAACAGAAGTTTTAGACTGTTATAATTCAGATTTGAGAGTTCAGTGTCATGAATGCAATATAAAACATATATTTGAAGGAGTGAAAGGAGATTTTGCTGAATGAGTTTAGGTGAAAGTATACTTGACCATTATGAATTGTTTTTAGGAAAATATATAGGTGTAGATAAATATACAAGCGGCGAATACGTTATACAACTTTTGGGATTTGACAGAACGTTTAAAGATTGTTTAACATTCGCATCTTTTGGACTGTCAAATTATTCGAATTTAATTAATAATTCATGTGAAGTAATTATGCCAGTAGATGATGATTATGATAATTGTGCTGTTGTATTTGCGAATGCTTTATTTTATGTTCTTCAACAACAAATGGATTTTGGCAGAGGTACAATAATTGAAGGTCTAGATAACATAATTGCAGATTTTTCAAAAAGGCATAATAAAACAGCGATTTATTTTACGGAACCATATGTTTTACCAGAAGAATTTTCAAAAATTGAAGATCACTTAAAAATGTATATAGCGTTTTTTATTTCAGAAAAAGAACTTGAATTTATTCATAACTATGGTTGCGAAGAATTTGAAAATTTACTAGAAAGTTCAAAAGCTGATATAATAAATCTTAACAGGGAATCTATAGTGTGAAAAAACCGCTTAGAAAACAGTTGTTGAAACCTACATAAGAGAAGATAATAAGCTTATTCATTTGGTAATCAACGGCGAAGAGATCATAACGACTGAAATGCACCCGTTTTATGTGAATGATCGTGGCTTTGTCAACGCAGGAGAACTTGCAGTCGGTGATGAATTGCTTGACTCAAACAAAAACATTCTTTTGGTTGAAAATTTTGATGTCGAGTTGACAGATAAACCCGTAAAGGTGTATAATTTTCAGGTAGAAGATTTTCATACATATCACGTTAGTGGATTAGGTGTATTGGTACATAATGCTGGTGATTATTCTAATCTAAAAGATTCAAAATATGTAGGTGAAGGGAAAAAGTTTACAAAGGCTCAAAAAAGACAGATAATACAAGAAAATATGAGACGAAATGGCGGAAAAATAAAATCTGATATGTCAGGAAAAGAACTTGTTCCCGCAACTCAAAGTAAGCTAAACGTAACGCCAGATCCATTGGAAGTTCAAATTGACCACATAAAGCCAAGAAGCAGTGGAGGAAGTAATAGTTATTCTAATGTACAGGTTTTATCAAGAGAAGAAAATATTTTTAAATCAAATAAGTGAGGAAAAATTATGTTTGATATTGATGAAAATACAATGGTAATAACAACTGTAGATATTATTAACAAAAAAAAGAAAGTAGTTTTAGTTTTCCATGATAAAGAAGATGGAATGTGGGAATTTCTGGACGGAGAGGACGTTAGTGAAGAAAGTGCTGCTATAATATCGATTTCGGAAATGGAGCAGATTGATTCTTCTATTGGTGAATTATGTGATCTTCCTCTAGGATGCGGCGCTTTCCGTGATGATGAAACGCAGCCATGGAAATGGTTTGAAATAGAATGACCTCTTTTATTAGTGCCAAACAATAATAAAAGTGAAATTTACTAAGATAAAAAATAATATAGGAAAAATAGTCGATGACCCAGATGACATAATCGAAGGACTTGCAACTGGTGATACTGTTAAGGAATTGTTCAGAGTAAATGTAAGTAACGATAACGGTTTAGTAAATGTTACAACTAGTGTTAAGTCATTAAAGTAGACAATTATTTACATCAAGAATTTTTGATATTAAGGAGAATATTATGCGAGATACAATTAAATCAAAAGAGTATTTTGATGAGTATATTTTGAAAATGTCAGAAGGAATCAAAAGATTTGAAGAGGGTATTGCTGCTGGAAAATACTTAAATGACAAGATACTTTTTGTAAAAGATTACATTTTACAAAAAAAATCGGGATAATAATCGCTAAGTATTCAAAAGGTGATTCAATTGAAGAAATAAAAAAAGAATTTGAATCTTCTTTAGATTTGTTTGGTGAAGCTTGGGATGATTCAGTATACGAGAGCAATATTATTTTTGCTTCTTTAGCATATCTTCTGAATTTGGACGATGGTAAGTTGAATATAATAAAAAATAAATTGAGGAAATCTGAAACATATGATTCATTATTAGATTTTATCCTCATTGGAAATAAAAGTGAGTTTGATACATCGAAAATATCCTTCCCTCGTCCATACAAAAAGTTAGTAAAAAGCATTAACGATGAAGATAGAGATGCTTTTCTAAAATATTTGAGAGGATGGTATAAAGGCTCTGTAGATAGTGCTTGGTATGGTACACATGAACTGGTGAATAAATATCAGTATTATGGATATTGGTGTTTTGAAGCTGGTGCTATTGCTAAAAGGCTCCAACTAGATGATAACGATTTACAAAATGAGCAGTATTATCCTTATGATATGGTTCATTTCAATTGAGTAATGACGAGGTGATAAAATGACACTTTCGATAGATGGTCGCTTATCTGAACTTATAGCGAACTCCTGTTCTTGAAACCTATATAAGAGAGGTAACAACGCTTGTTCATCTCACTGTGAACGGTGAAGAAATCGTTGCAACTGTTGACCATCCGACCACCCGTTTTATGTAAAAATCAAGGCTTTATCAAAGCAGGAGAACTTGTAATCGGATATGAACTTCTTAATTCTAATTGCAATGTTCTTTTGGTTGAAAATTTTGATGTTGAGTTGACAAAAGAACCTGTTAAGGTTTATAATTTTGAGGTAGAAGATTTTCATACTTACTTTGTTGGACAGAATAATATTTGGGTGCATAATGCTGAATGTGGCGGCAGTTACAAAGAAGTTAGTGAAAAGAATAAAGAATATAATTCAACGCAAAGTGATTATACGAAAAAACAGCATGCACACCATATGCCCGCACATGATGCTTATCCGGATGATATAAAAGAAAAAATCGGAACAGTCGGTAGCGGAAAAAATAAAAAAGTTAACGGACCGAGTATTCAATGAAAAATTCTGATCATACGCAAACAGCAAGTTACGATAATAAACCAGGCGCAAAGGCATATCGAGCTAAGCAGAAAAAACTGATAGGAAACGGAAAGCTTCAAGAAGCTTTTGATATGGACGTTGCTGATATAAAATCGCAATTTCCTGGAAAATATGATTCGAGTATTCAGCAAGCACAGGATACCCTAAATGATATTATAAAAAAGGTAGGAAAGTAAAATGAGCAAAGAATATGAGTTGTTCCCTTATAGAGGCATTGGCGAACTCTTTTTTGGAATGACACGTGAAGAAATACAACGATTATTAGGAAAGCCTATTTCATCTAACAAATATGGGTTTCCTATTCAAGATCGTATTTTAGACGATTATGGTTTTTTCTATACATTGTTCAATAATCAAATGACTTTAGAAGCTGTTGAGTTTTTTCCTGAATATACTGAAGAAAAAATCGTGTGGATCTATGGTGATGTGTCGATTCAGTTAACAGCCGACAAAGAAACTACATTAGAAGCACTAAAAAAAGTAACTGATGATATCGTAAAAGATGAAGATGAATCAGAAGGCTACTATAGTCAAAAATTAGGAGTTAAACTCTTTTATCCTGATGATGAAGACAATGTTGTGACTTTGATTGTTCATGATCTTCATTGTTACGATGAGGAAGAACAATATTTGAAAGATTTAGAAAATGGTGTCGAATAAAGAAAATAATCTCTAGTTTTTAACCAGAAAAAGAGGTGGTAAAAATGACGAGTACAAATAATGAGCAATTGATTGAGCTTGTTTCAAATGCGCAAATGGCATTTTTCAATGGGCAATACCACGAAGCATTTAATCTTGCACAAGAAGCGATTAAGCTTGATGAGAATTGTGCGGATGCGTATCAATGTGCAGGAGATGCGTATATGTTTTTGTGACAAAAATTACAATGTAATTGTATGCACATTATAATTATACTATTAGGAGTTGTAGTAAAATACAACTGTATAAACTCTGACTATTATTGAGAGCAAAGACGATTTTTACGACGAGTACTACTACATGAAGCCCGAATGTGAAAAAAGCCGTTGGAAAAAATTCAAAGACGGCTGCAAAAAAGTCGGCGAATGGTGCAAGAATCATGGGAAAGAGTTGGTCATAGGCGCTATATGTATTGTTATTGGTGCTTTTTTAACCGTATTGACAGGTGGCTCATTTTTAGCAGCACTTGGTATAGGATTTAAGGCAACTGCAATGGCAGGGTTTATATCTGGTGGGATTAGTGTGATGAGTTCACTGATAGTTTCGATTTTCAGTGGAGATAGTTTTAAAACGATTTTGGGAAAAGTGTTAAGATCATTTGTAGATGGTTTCGCTAGTGGATTTATGTGGGGTGGAATTTTTGCTGGTGGTGCGCAGACAATATCTGCAATATTAAAATTTTCTAGAAGCGGTACATTGATATTTGGCGGTGAACAACTGCAATTATTCAAGCCAAATAATTTCTCAGGTAAAACTTTGGGTAAAATAAAAATATGGTCTCCAAACGGACTTAATAACCCTAATTCTGGTGGAACATTATTTAAAATTGGAAAAACTTTCAGATTGGATTTTGAGGCTGGAAGACAACTTTTTCATACGCATATTACATATAATTTATACAATAGTATGCCTAATTTCATGAAATCCATGAAATGTATATTTGATCCCGCTAAACGTGATGTACATGTTAGATTGACTTCAATATTAGGAGGAGTAATAGGTGTTACGCAGAAATAATGATCAAAAGAAAAAAGTGAAACAAGCATTTATAGATGGTGATGTTTCTACAAAGTTATTAACAAAAATAATTAAGCTAGCACCATCTTTTTTCTTTCTTGGAATTTGCGGTATTTGCAAGAATGATGAATTAACAAAAATTATTACTAATTCTAAGCAAACATATGCATCATTGATAACTAAAAACGAAAATACCGATATTGTTATTGTAGCAAATAATGACTTTTTTAATATATCTGTCAATTTATTGTTTAAAAGCTTATGTGAAACTATAGTTATATATTTTCCTTTTGAAAATATTACGTTTCAACAATTTCTTTATAATTGTGAACCGTACTCAAACAATCCGCAAAAATCAGCTATTATAAAAGGTCTATGTTATATGATCTGTACATGGGTAACAAATGAAAATAGATTATATTTTCATTTTGATAATTTTAAGGGTATAGAAACGTTTGAAAAAATTAAAACGTTAATTTGAAATAATTATATAAATTTAATTTTTGCCACAAATTCATTAAGAAAAATTGAATCTTTTGAATAACATTAATGAATACATTTCCGATGTTGTGACTATTGACTAAAATGTGGCTGATGCTATTGATTTTGCAATTGCTCTAAATGTGCAACATGGTTCTAATTATGAGAATATTGAATTACATTTTGGATTCTCACGAGAAGAAGGAAATCTTTTTAATGGGGAAAATTCTCCAACTGTTGAAGAGTTTAAAAGGAGAGCAAATGAATTGGGTTCGGAGGTTATGAAAGATTTTGTTCATGAGGCATTACAGTATGTTGAATTTAACGATAATTTAGACATTGTGGATTTTGCTAATGAAAGTACTGATAGAATGATATCCTATAGTGGAGATATTATTTCGACAAGGTATGACGATCAGGATTTTTTATCTGATATTGATCCGAATAATATACAGTATAAATTTGAGAAAAGTGACAGTAATTTTCTCAAAGTTCAACAGGAATTTAATAAGGCTGTAATGGATGGCACAATCAATCCTAAATCGGAGTTCATATCAAATAATGGTGGTATTGATCAAATTCGCAATAATATAAATTACGATGTTAAATCTACTTTGGGTGCTTATATTGATGGTGAACTTGTAGGAGAAAAAAGAAGAGAGCAGATAAATATAAACAGCATATTGATGCCTTTATAACATTTTTGCAAGATTAACTTAATGAGGGATTTGTTTATAATGAAACATAAAACCATATTTTCTACAATGATAATTATTACTTGTATTCTTATAATATTTTTTGCTATTGTAATAGGTTTCGGAATATGGTTCTTAAACAGTGATAATGAAACAGAAGCTGATTTACAGTGGAAACGAAAAACCATTAACGACTGTATTAATCAAACAAGTCAGAATTATGATGAGATACGTGAGTTGGTTTGTGATCCGGGTTCTGATGTTGCACTTTTGGGACACGATTATGATTTGCTCAGCAAATTAACGAATCTTGAAACAATTACTATTGTTGGAATAAGTGACGCTTCAGATGCACAGAACTTTTTTGAAGAGTTAACTAAACTAAAAAAATTAACTTCTGTTAATATTGTAGATTCACCTATTGGTTCAATAAGAAAGCTGGCAGATATCAGAAGTCTATCAAGTTTATGCATTAGATCTAATCCTTATGGGGGTGCCCGTTTTAAAATTGACGATATTGACTTGCTCGGAACAGAGGGAAGCTTCAAGAATTTAAAATCGTTGGAATTATACGATGTTCAAATTGAAACCTTACCGGATTTATCCGAATTAACGGAATTGAAATCACTTTCAATTTCAGGATCTGATTTTACCAAGCTGGATTATGAAAGTGTTAATTGGGAGAATATTGTATCCCTCAATATAAATTCTACGAATATACACTCAATTGATAAAGAAATTATAAATAAACTTTATAATCTAAAAGCTTTAGATGTTTCTTATTGTAATATTACAGACATAAGCTTTGTGTTAAACTTACCAAAATTAGAAGAGTTCTCATATTTAGGGCATGAGACTCATGGAATTGATTTGAAATGCTTAAATGAACATCCAAATTATGATGAAGCTTGGATGAAAGATTAAAAAGTTTAATAGAAGATAATGTTATAAAAGTAATATCAATTGAATATCCAACTCCGATGAAAAATTGTAACATAAAAAATGATAATATTGATATTTTTGTCAAACTGGAAAACGGAAATAAATATTGCATTACTGTTGCAACAATCGATTGGATAAGCGATCATGTGGGAGAACGGCATTTGCCAAGCGGATCACCTGATTTAATAGTTAAAGAATTACAAAATCAGGTGATTGAAGATGCTGTTAAAGAATACTCAGAAGATGACGCATACTGGCTGCGGGTATTCAGTATGTCTTATGGGGATGAAGTTTCTGATTGATATAAACTTAAAACTTTATGACAATCAATATCAATCTTAGAAATAATCAATCGTGATAAAATATTTAATTATGCTTTAACTTTTATTCAAATGTTTTGAAGATAATGATGCTCAAGAAGGATCAGAAGTAAATGCTTTTCGACACACTTTTTGGATTTCAATTATAACAAATAAGTGGGGAGAGAATATAGGCTTACAAACTGGTAATGCTCATGAAAAAAATCAAAACGTTATTCATGAAATCAAAGATATATACTCGCATAAGTTTAAAACTTTAAGTGATGCTGATCAAGCAGTTGATTTGTTAAACAATGTTATTGGACGGAAAATTGGAAAAACAACATCAATTGATAGTACATCCAAAGATATAGCAAAAAAAGTATTAGATTACTATTATACAAATGGATTAAATATTGTGAAGGAAACTGATGATGGACATTATGTGATTGTAAAAGAACGACTTTCATACGAACGATACAAAGATGATTTAATTATATTGGAAACACTTGATGAAAACGGATTTCCACCAGATAATAAATACTATAATAAAAAAGGTGATTGAATTGGTCAAGAAATATATTAGAGTAATTTTAATTGGAGTATTGTGTATGGGAGTTATACTGAGCATTTTTTCAATAATAAATTATCGTCATTCAAAATCGTTAAAGGATAAAATTATAAAAAAATGTAATGATGATACCGAGATTATTATACATATGTCTGATTTTACTGGCTTTGAATGGGATAAGTGTATTGTATATGGACCGTCAACGCAAACGAAAGATATATGTGATGCATTTGATATAAATTATAATACATATCTCGATTTAAATTATGGGATTATTTTCCTTGATAATAACAATGTTACTTATGAAGAATTTTTCAAAGTCTCAGATTATGATTTTACAAATAAAATTCCAGAATTTATTATTTATCCATATAGACAAAACGAAAGTACGCAAGTAAAATATGCAAGTTTTGAAAAGAATGAAGCGGAATTTAAATGTATAAAGAAAGATTCTGATAATGGCTATTATTATAGGCTTTACCCTATTAATTAAGGCGACATCGCACAAAGATTTTGTGTTACACTTGATTTTAAATAAGAGCATCAAGTGGTAACAAATGATCCAACGGCAACAACGGCTGTATATTGGTGAGCAGAATGGTATGCGTTTTTGAAAAACAATTAAGGTTAGATGAGATGGAATATTTATTATTTGAAATACTGTATCGAGGTTTAAACTATGAGAAGATGCGAACCACTAAACACATAAGAAGCAAACAGATAATTGAATTTAGAAAACATATGGCACTATTGAAAATGGTTTTGCACCTTGTCAATACTATATACTATAAATTAGGAAATGATTATTGCAAAGCAATAAAAAATAACATTACATCAATAATAAAAAATGATCCTGAATATGCCGTAAAATATTATCACCCTTTATTTATTGATGATAACGCTGATTTGAAATCACTGAAATCAAAAGTGCTTTCCATAGATGAAAGCATATGTGATGTTGATGATGTTATCAGCTCAATAAAATCATCAACGCAGACCCAAGAGGACAAAATTAAATCACTTGAGTCATTGAAAGAAAATATTAGTGAATACATTTCTGATGTTGTGATTATTGACCAAAATGCGGCTGATGCTATCAATTAAAGCAAGAATGATTTTTATGATAAATATGAATACTTAAAACCGGATATTGAGAAAAGCTGGTTGGAAGAAAAAGTGGATAACGCTTGTGAGTGGTGCAAGGAGCATTGGAAAGAGATTCTCATCACAGTAACAATTGTAATAGGAGCAGTATTAGCTATAGCAATGGTAACAAGTGTTTCAAAGCTAGCTAATTTTGGAACTAGCAATCAATTATTAATTAACATTCCAAGAACTTTTGAATTTACATCAGGTTTATCAGGCCTATTTTCATTAAATGGAAGCATCATCAATTGGTTAAAGGAGAAGTGATAATTGAAAATGCATATGGAATTTGTAACAGTAGGCAAAGCAAGTAGCGATAAAATTCATGTAAAATATAATGATAAAATAGCAACATTTCATGGAGAAATAGGAATAGATTATTTTTTGGTGCTTGCTAATAAAATAGAGTGGTATCCAAATAAAAAAGCAACAATTAATGAAAAAATAGAATTGATGACTATAGCAAACAAAACCTTTTTGGGTGAGAAACGGTTATATTTTATAGCAGATGATGCAATATGGTTTGATTGGAAAGGTTCTCCATTAATTGTTATAGAAAATAATATTATAAAATCAATAAAAATATCATGTGTTTGTGAAGTACTAGCTGAAGTTGATGAGTTTAACGATATTTCCGATTTTTGTTATCTAAAAAATATATTGCTGAATTAAAAAAAGCAAAGAAACTTTGTAAAAAACACTCCATTAATAAGTATGATGGTTATGGACATAAAAAATTTTATTATAAGTGTACAAAATGTAGAAGTGTTTGGGCTTTAACAGAACCTGACGGCAATTTTAACGGAAGATTGGAAAAACTATAGGTTTATAGCTTTAGACACGATAAAATATATGATCAATTATATTTCCAATCAAAAGTGTGGAATTGAAAAAATAAGCAGTAAAATAGCGGAATATATTTTACGTTTTGATAGTGCTGATAAGAGTAAGTACGTTTTTTTTACGATAAGTATGAATACTTAAAACCGGATATTGAGGATGGAGAATGGCGAGATCATGTATGAGGCTTTCAGAGATGCGACTGACAGAACTGCAGGGTGGTCATTCTCAGATGAGACTTACATAGCAACATTAGACTGGAAGGAGAAACAATAAATGAAAAAAGTCATCAGCCTTATTTCGAGCTTAGCATTGGTGGTATCTCTGAGTAGTTGTGCCATTAAAGAAACGCCTATCATAAACGGTGTTGAGTATAAATACAACGATCAGTTCTACGCAGATACGGTAGATCAATTATTGACATACATAGACGATGGGGATAAAGACGGCGTAAAATCCTTACTGTGTAACGGTCTGAAAAATTCAGATGGTATTGACGCTGATATACAAGCGCTGATTGATGGATTTGAAGGCGATATAATTCGCACGACAGAGTATGAAAAGGATACTGTGAGTGCCAGTTCTTCAGGGAAAAATTATACCAGTGCTTTTCTTTCCAGATCATTTTATATTATCACGGATAAGCAAAAATATGGGGTATATATAGCAGTTTGTCCCATCGATGAAAAGCATGATGATGGGGAAGATCTGGTCGGCGTTTATAACATATCCATAAATACTTTGGATTATGAGTCCGGTGATATCGAGTGTAATACTGCCAATACTATTGAAATTGCAGACCATAACTGCTGCGTTGCTTCCGGTTATGGCGACAGCAGCAGTTATTTAGTGGCTCAGACGGGCAATAAGTACGAAGTTATAGATATTTACAGGATAATCAATCCACAAAGTATTGTAAAATATGATGATATAACCGCATGGAACAGCAGAGATTTTCTGAGCTTTAAGGAAAAATTCGGTGCTCCGTATGCCGAATCTCTTGACAATGACAAGGAACATGTTTTAGCCGATGTATATATGTATGAAATTTCAGACAGCAATAAATATGCGATCGTGGCTGTTGGCAGAGATGACGGCTCGATCAATGCGCTGTCTGTTAAGGATATAGACAGCCGTTGGAGCGAAGATAATAAATATGAATATATTTTAGAGAATGAATAGATTAAAGGCAAGGAATTAAATAACAAATGAGCAGCGAAATAATCGGAACAAAATTCAAGTACACGGTATTAACATTGACACCGTTTTCTTCACACCATTTATGCACTGTAAGTCCGCTGCTTTTCTGTGCCTGGATCTGGGCTAACCATTCAGGCAGGCGAAATTCGTTCTTTACCGTTGCGATCGTTGTTTTCATTATCTTTATATCCACATCTAATTTGGTCTAAGCAGCTCTATTGACTTTTTGAGATTGGGTAATTTACTCTATGGAGTTGCTTGAAGTTTATTATACTTCTTTAGTCATCGGTGGGGCAGATGCGGAGGGTTTGACGGTTACATTCAAATTCACAACGTCAATGATAGATGATATTTTAGAAGATGTACCCGTGATTGATACAAATAGATATACTTGATGTAAAAATAGAAAATGTTTATTCGTCGTTTGGTGGGAAAGGAAATGTTATGAAATTAGATAAACAAATTACAAATGAAGAGCTGCTTGAACTTACAAAAAAAGCATTTGAAAATAACGATGTTGCTGAGTTCCTTTGCGGAGAGAAAGGATATGCTTGTCCTATAAGTCACTTTGTTCCAGCAAATGTACCAACGGATTTTAGTAGAATTATAGATTTTGGAGTATACAAACTTTATGAGGAAACTAAAAATGAAAAAATTGTTGCCAAATTCGAAGAAGCCATATTGTATCTTCTTGATTGCGATCCAGCAAAGAATTGGATAGCGTTTATGGTATGTTGGAATCAAATTAGGAATGAACAAAGACACGAAGCACCATTTAAATTCATTAATCAAGAGTTAATTGAGAAATTGAAGGAAACGCTATTAAAACACGAAAAGGAGCTTCGTGTTTGTAAGGAATGGCAAGGTTGGAATGAAGAAAATGGGCTTTGGCAGGAAATTACAAGAATTAATAACATTGCAACTAAAAATTATGGGGTGAGTATATTATGAATATAGACGAAATATTTAGTAAAGGTGCATCTTATCTAATATATGAAAAAGGTTATGAAGACTATATTTCAGGCAAAGATGTTACATTGGGACGTCCTGTTGGAGATGATACTGTTGTTTGAGTTGCACCAAGTGCAGAAATTGATGAAGCTATAATTAAAACCAAATCCGAATGTTAACCCTAATATAGAAGAAATCGGCAGCATGGATCCAATAAATGGAATCCAAACCAAACAATTAAATAATCTATATAATTCATTAGGAAGAGATTCTGAGTGCTTACGTTTCATTCATTGTATTTACTATACAAGCGCAGCAAGAGGTTTTATAAGGGTTCTCTTTAAAATACCCTTAAATACTTTTATTATTGTGAGGTTTAGACTATGGCATTTGTTAATGAAAAGCTGACTCCAACGCAAAGAGAGGAACTGGCTAAGAAAAAGATTAAGAACCCATACGGGAGCTTTAGGGACATGACAGAAGGTATCATGCCCCTGTACTTAACTATTGACAAAAATTCTGAAACATGGTTAGCACATTGCTATAACCATCATGACACGAATAATGATATAGAGGAATTTATCTTTATGTATAAATCAAATCCGATACCTGTTCAAGCAATAAAGAGTATTCATGAACAACAAGTTTGTTGGAAAATAACACGTATTGATTTCCCAAAAGGATTGCTAAACAATAAAGAACACCTTCAAATTTTGTTAACTGACGCGTTCAAAGCTTACAACATATCCGGATGGTCTGGCGAAGAAAGTGTACAGACTAAGGTAATATATGGCTATGAGTAAGGAGGTGTATTGTAATGTTGACGTTATTGGAAGCATTAGATGAGCTCAACTCAAAATCAGAAAGTGAACTTACGCTTGATTATCTTGAAGAACCTGCTAAAAAAGTATCTATCGAACCTGTGCCTCATTTAACGATTAAAGGCTCTGAGCTGACCTAAAATAGGTCTTATCAGAGCCTTTTTTACATTATGCTTTTTAACGAAATGTTATTTTAGGTTGTGCATTTATTCTGGCAGCAGGACGCAGGCACAGAAACCGGGTTCGGGCTGATAGCAATATATGGTGAGGTCTTTCCCGATCTCAGGGCTAAAATCCTTCAGCGTGTGCTTTGTGCCGTTGAGTGCTACATCTGCGTAAGATACCAGCCATTTTCGGTCTCCGTTGCGAAATACTTCATAAAAAGACCGATTCAGCATTTCTTCCACGGGCACACCCTCAACTACCGCCATCTCCTTGTTGCAGTAGCGGAAAATAAAGTCAACACCGTGACCATCCTCATCGAATACAAGCTCGATAACGCAGTAAGCCAGAGGCATTTCGTCCATAATACTGCACTTCTCGTAGAAACCCAACGGCGTGTCGAATTCCTCCTTAGGCGACGGAACGTCTAGCCCAAGCTCCTTACGCAGCCGTTTGTGCTCGCTCAAATACCTGCGGCGTCCCTGAAATGTCTTTCCGTCTGTCATTGTGTAAACACCTAAATCGCTGATATTAACGATCCTGCTGCGGCGTACCACTACTCCCTTAGCGATGGATACAAACTCACCCTCTGGCAAAAAGGCAGCTACCTCTTGAACAGGTATCGAAGATACGGCATCCTCCGTGTTTTCGCTGTGGATCACGGTTTTGCTGTCATGACGATAAATATATAGTATAGAATCAGCTTTCAAATTATGGTTCTTAAAATAATGTGAAACATCATACATCGGATTTTTTCCTTTCGATAGTTCTGTTTCACTATTGAATGTAATTATATCATATTTTATCAAAATATTCAAGCCATTAACGCAAGTTCAAACAAATAATTTCCGGAAGTTGATTAAAACGCAAAAATAATTGTTTGCTGATTTGCATCTAATCAATCTATCAGCAATTGCATTTTTTGATGAAATAATTTAAGCACAAAAAAATGCTGTTGCTCTTGCGCTTTGGCTTGATTTGTGATATACCTAGAAAAATGGATTGCATTTCAACGAATTTAACTTCGTTGAATCGTCACGAGCAGTTCGCTTGCCCGAAAGGGAATAAGAATTATGAAGGATGAAATAACCTTGAAAAAGCTTATCGCAGCAATTTTGACTCCGGCGCTCATTTTGTCATTGAGCGTTACAGCTCTTGCCGCAAATAACGACGGCACAAACGGCACAGACATTGATGTCAATGCCAAGTATGTGGACAGTGTAGCAGCCGCAACTACGCGTAGATGTCACTTGGGAAGCTATGGAGTTCACATATACTGTCAGCGGCACAAAGACTTGGGACGCCGCTAAGCACGAATATGTAATTTCTGCTACTGACGCTTGGAGTGGATCTGACAATGAAATTACTGTCAAAAACCACTCAAACGCAGCCGTGAACGCTGAGTTCGCCTTTGCTCCTCTTACTGAGTACCGTACAGTAAACGGCACATTTTCTCAGAATGTGTTGAACCTGCCAACAGCAGAGGGAAAGGCTGTTGATGCTGCCGAGATCACAGGTAAAACCGTATTAACGCTTTCCGGTACGTTGGAAAAGGCTACGACCGCTATGACAAAGGTGGGTACAGTTACAAATCACTCTAATGTGGGCATTATGGCGAAGTTTAATTTTGCTTCCGAGGGTGATATTGAGGGCAGTTTCACTAAAGACGGCACTTCAACTGACAAACTTGAGCTTGACACTATAAAGAATTTGGATGAAGGCTCAGCCGCTCCGTCTGACACGATGAACTTCGGTATTACTGGTGGTGCTATCAGTGAAAATTGCAAGCTGGGAACTATCACGGTGTATATCACTCCTAATGGCAACAGCAACTATATCTTCACGAAAGCTGAACTTAATGAAGCCGCTGTAAAAAACGCACAATGAAAAAAGACTGCTTTCTACCCTTTTCTTTCGGGGTAGAAAGCAGCCTTCTTTTGTGGTATAGTACTATGCACTGTTTTGTATGTTTCAAGTTTTATTATACAGGATAAACTTTATTTTTCGCCAATAAGTTTACGCTGCTTTATATGCTTTTTACCAGAATTGGCAAAAAAATTAGGCAGTCGTTACTGACTACCTAAAGAACATATTCTATTCTGCAATGACCTTGTATATGATAAACGCCCATAGTGCAAGAGAAATTATCATCACCATATAAAAATACCAGTGTTTTGTTTTGTGACGGAAAAATTCCATGCCCAGAAATCCTCCTGCAAAGCCGCCAAGCAGGCTCAGACCAAGGAGCGTTTTCTCAGGTATCCGCCATTTGTGTGCTCTTGCCTTGTGCTTATCTGCACCAAAAAGTATGAACGTCAAAAGGCTCATTGCGGAAAGATATATTATAATGTATTTCAGCATATCTTTGCCCTCATATAAACAAAGGGCGGAAAAGCTCCGCCCTTGTATTTTTGTTTTTTTACTTGAAGTAAGCTACGCCGCTTTCAAATATCTTCTGATCCTTTTCACCAGGAACGTTCTTTGATACGCAGCAGCCCTTACGCTCTGAGTGACCCATTTTACCAAGAACACGTCCGTCAGGTGAGGTGATACCCTCGATAGCCTGGAATGATGTGTTAGGGTTGCAATGAATGTCAAATGTAGGTTCTCCGTCAAAGTCAACATACTGTGTAGCGATCTGTCCGTTTGCAGCAAGCTGTGCGATTTCCTCTGCTGTTGCAACGAAACGTCCCTCACCGTGTGAGATAGCCACGCTGTGGATATCGCCTACCTCACAGCCTGCAAGCCATGGTGACTTGTTGGAAGCGATCCTTGTGTTTACCATTTTAGACTGGTGTCTTGCAATGGTGTTGAATGTCAGTGTAGGGGAGTCGTCTCTCATATCTCTTATCTCACCATATGGTACAAGACCAAGCTTGATAAGTGCCTGGAAGCCGTTGCAGATACCAAGCATAAGACCGTCACGATTTTTCAGCAGGTCATGGATAGCGTCTGTAAGTCTTGGGTTTCTCAGGAATGATACGATGAACTTGCCTGAGCCGTCAGGCTCGTCGCCACCGCTGAATCCGCCTGGGAGCATTACTATCTGTGACTCTTTTATCTTCTTCTCCATTGCGTCAACAGACTCCTTGATAGCCTGTTCTGTGAGGTTTCTTACAACGAAGATGTCAGCCTCAGCGCCTGCCTTTTCAAAGGCTCTTGCTGTATCGTATTCGCAGTTTGTGCCAGGGAATACAGGGATAAGAACCTTTGGCTTTGCCACCTTGATAGCAGGTGCAACTCTCTTGTCTGCCTTGTAGCTGTACTTTTCAGGCTTTTCAGCAGGCTCTTTCACATGAACAGGATATACAGGCTCAAGCTTGCCCTCCCAAAGTGTCTGGAGCTTGTCAAGGCTTATTGTGTAGTTGTCTGACTTTATCTCATAGCTTTCTGTTGTTTCACCGATAACTCTCTCGTCAGTGTCAACGCCCTCTGCAAGCTCGATAACAAATGCGCCATAGCAAGCTCTGTAAAGCTCTTCTGCTGTGAGCTTGTCTGTGAACTTAAAGCCTATCTTGTTACCAAATGCCATTTTTGCAACAGCCTCAGATACACCGCCGTAGGATACTGCCCAGCATGAAAGCACCTTGCCCTCAGCGATAAGCTTTTCTACCTTTTCAAATACTGCCTTAAGTGAATCGAAGTTCACAAGCTTGTTGTCGTCATACTCAGGCTTGATAAGAATTACCTTAGAGCCGGCCTTCTTGAACTCCTGTGAAACTACCTTGTCTGCGTCTGTTACTGAAACAGCGAATGAAACAAGTGTAGGTGGAACGTCTATTTCCTCGAATGTACCTGACATTGAGTCCTTACCGCCGATAGAACCGCATCCCAGCTCTATCTGTGCCTTGTATGCACCGAGGAGAGCAGACATAGGCTTGCCCCAACGCTCAGGATCATTCTGTGTTCTCTCGAAATACTCCTGGAATGTGAGCCAGCACTTCTCGTATGTACCGCCTGTTGCGATGACCTTTGCGATAGACTCAACTACAGCGCTCATTGCGCCGTGGTATGGGCTTACAGATGAGAGATATGGGTCATAGCCCCAGCCCATAATGGACGTTGTCTTTGTATTGCCGTGAAGAACAGGGAGCTTTGCAGCCATTGCCTGTGTAGGTGTGTTCTGATATTTACCGCCAAATGGCATAAGAACTGTGTTTGCACCGATTGTTGAGTCAAATCTCTCAATAAGGCCCTTCTGTGAGCAGATGTTGAGGTTTGATATCATAGACTCCCAGCGGTCAGCAGTGTCAGCGTCGTTGCTCTCTGCTGCGAAAACAGGTGCAGGGATAGAAATATCTGTGTGCTTTTCAGCTCCGTTTGAGTTAAGGAACTCTCTTGTAAGGTCAACGATAGTGTTGCCGCACCAGTTCATTTTAAGTCTTGGCTCAGCAGTTACTCTTGCCACCATTGTTGCTTCAAGGTTTTCCTTTGCAGCCTCAGCCATGAACTTTTCAAGGTCGCTCTTTGCGATAACAACAGCCATTCTCTCCTGTGACTCAGAGATAGCAAGCTCAGTGCCGTCAAGACCGTCATACTTCTTTGTAACAGCGTCAAGGTTGATAGAAAGTCCGTCAGCAAGCTCGCCGATAGCAACGGAAACTCCGCCTGCACCGAAGTCGTTACAACGCTTTATCATTGAAGTAACTTCAGGGTTTCTGAACAAACGCTGAAGCTTTCTTTCCTCAGGTGCGTTACCCTTCTGTACCTCAGCTCCGCAGTTTTCAAGTGAGTGGAGGTTGTGTGATTTTGAAGAACCTGTTGCTCCGCCGCAGCCGTCACGTCCTGTTCTTCCGCCAAGGAGGATAACGATATCCTCAGGCTCAGGTCTTTCACGTCTTACGTTCTCAGCAGGAGCAGCACCGACTACAGCACCTATCTCCATTCTCTTCGCAACATAGCCCGGGTGATATATCTCGTGAACGTGACCGGTAGCAAGACCTATCTGGTTGCCGTATGAAGAATAACCGTTTGCCGCACCTACAACTATCTTTCTCTGTGGAAGCTTACCTGTGATAGTGTCCTCAACAGGAACCAGCGGATTGCCTGCACCAGTTACTCTCATTGCCTGATATACATATGAACGTCCTGACAGAGGGTCTCTGATAGCGCCACCAAGACAAGTTGCCGCACCGCCGAAAGGCTCGATCTCTGTAGGGTGGTTGTGTGTTTCGTTTTTGAACATGAGCAGCCAATCCTCAGGATTGCCGTCAACGTCAACAGTTATCTTAACAGAGCAAGCGTTTATCTCCTCACTCTCGTCAAGGTCTTTGAGCAGACCAGCCTTTTTAAGCTGCTTTGCGCCGATACAAGCAAGATCCATAAGTGTAACAGGCTTGTCAGTTCTGCCTGCGTAAAGGTCTTTTCTTGTGTTGATATAGTCTGCAAAGGTAGCAGCTATGTAGTCTGAGTCGATAGAAACGTTGTCGACGATAGTGGAGAATGTAGTATGACGGCAGTGATCAGACCAATATGTGTCTATCATTCTTATCTCAGTGATAGTAGGGTTTCTCTTTTCAACGTTCTTGAAATAATCCTGACAGAACTTGATATCGTCAAAGTCCATTGCAAGACCCAAGTCTGTGAGCATGAATCTCAGGTCATCGTCTGTTGAATAGATAAAGCCCTCAACAGTCTTGACTGTGGTAGGGATAGTATACTTGATATCGAGTGTATCGAAGCAATCAAGGGAAGCTTCTCTTGACTCAACAGGGTTTATCATATAGTGCTTGATCTGGTCAAGCTCTGCTTCTGTGAGTTTGCCAGAAACGATATAAATTCTCGCTGACTTGATAGTAGGTCTTTTTCCTCCAGTGAGAAGTGAGATACACTGTGCGCAGGAATCAGCTCTCTGATCGAACTGACCTGGCAGATACTCAACTGCAAAAACAAACTCGTCAGCTTTTACAGCAGGCAGGTGATCGTAAGTAACGTCAACAGCAGGCTCAGAGAAAACGACTGGTGCTGCAAGGTCGAAATCCTCTCTTGAAAGACCCTCTGCGTCATAGCGGTTTATAACTCTCAGACCTGTAAGGTTTTCAAGTCCCAGAGCTGACTTTATTCCGCTGATAAGTGAATTTGCTTCAACTGCAAATTCAGGCTTTTTTTCTACATAAATACGGTAAACAGACATGGCTACATCTCCTTATAATAGTTACCTCTATTATACTACATTTTTCGCATATTTGTCAATAAAATTCTTATTATTCGGCAGGGCATATAATTATGTGTGAATAAGCGTTGGCTCACTTGTTGATTTTTTAGTTCATAAAAGCAGAAATACCGCACCATTACAGTGCGGTATCCCTAAAATATTAATCTGCAAACGGATTTTCTGTTGGATAAAGCATACCCTTTGGCTGATTGAAGCCTATGTCTGTCATGCCAAGATATGTCATAACACTGTGGAGTGCCTTTCCATAGTGACCAAAAGCAACAGCACCGTGGTGAGGATAGTTCTTCTGAACGAGAACATGACGGTAAAATCTGCCCATTTCGTTGATAGCGAAAATACCGATAGAGCCGAATGAACGTGTTGCCACAGGAAGAACTTCGCCCTCTGCAATATATCCTTTGAGCTGTGCGTCAGCCGTTGACTGGAAGCGGAAGAATGTGATATTTCCGTCAACGATATCGCCCTCGAGAGTACCTCTTGAAATATTAGGCTCGCTGTCTGGCTCAAGATTTCTCTTCATGATACGCTGGAACTTCATCTCAGGCTCTTTTACAAGGCATGAAGCTGTGTTTCCGCAGTGGAAGCCCATGAATGTATCCTTATGTGTGTAAGGGAACTTTCCTGCGATATCATCATTGTATATGTCCGCAGGAACAGTGTTGTTGATGTCAAGGAGCGTAACAGGCTTCTGCGATACACAAACGCCTATGTATTCGCTGACAGCACCGTAGATATCTACCTCGCAGGCAACAGGAATGCCTATCTTTGTAAGTCTTGAATTAACATAGCAAGGAACGAAGCCAAACTGCGTCTGGAATGCAGGCCAGCACTTGTTTGCAAATACGACATATTTCCTTGAGCCTTTGTGAGCTTCTGCCCAGTCAAGAAGAGTAAGCTCATACTGCGCAAGTCTTGGAAGAATGCCTGCCATTTTATTGCCCTTGCCAAGCTCTGCTTCCATGTCAGCCACAACAGCAGATATTCTCTCATCGCCGGCATGGGCGTTGAATGACTCGAAAAGGTCAAGTTCTGAGTTTTCTTCTATCTCGATACCCATATTGTAGAGCTGTCTGATAGGTGCGTTGCAGGCAAGAAAGTCCTGTGGGCGCGGTCCGAATGAGATTATCTTCAGATCCTTAAGACCGAGGATAGCCCTTGCAACTGGAACGAACTCGCTTATCATCTTTGCGCACTCGTCAGGTGTACCAACAGGGTACTCAGGGATATAAGCCTTGATGTTTCTCAGTGCAAGGTTATAGCTTGCGTTGAGCATTCCGCAGTAAGCGTCGCCTCTGTTGTCGATAAGTGCATCACCGCATGGTTCTTCAGCAGCCGCAACGAACATAACAGGACCGCCAAACTTCTTTGCTAGAAGTGTTTCTGAGGACTCAGGTCCGAAGTTTCCAAGATATACAACAAGTGCGTTACAGCCTGCTGTGTTTACCTCGTCAAGGGCTTTGAGCATATCATTCTCGTTCTCCACAACTGTAGGACATTCGTAGATATCTCCGTAAGCCTTTTTGTACTCCTGACAGACCTTGATACGTCTTGATTCTGAAAGCGACATAGGGAAGCAATCTCTTGAAACTGCAACGATGCCAAGTTTTACTTCTGGTATATTTTTCATGTTTCAACCTCCGGTTTTCATTTATTTATGACTTTATTCTAGCATACCTTTGTGCTGTTTTCAATAGCTTTTTGTGCAAATTTTCGTGAAATTTAGTTAGCTGCCCAGCATGAAAAAGTGCGTTAGCCCAAGCCACTCTCTCACCCAATATGTGAACAGGTATCGTGGCTCGGTGTAGGCTGAATAAGCGGTGACATTATCCACCCCCTGAGCCTTTGCTATAAGGCTTGCACGGTATTGATGAAAGCCGTCTGTGACGATAGTCATATCATGGCTCATGCCGAGTTCATCGAGTATCATGAGAGAGTTTTGGATATTTTCGTAAGTTGAAGTGGACTTGTCCTCCATTATTATCCTGTCGCTGCCCATGCCTTTTTCTAGCAGATAGTTTTTCATTGCCAAGGCTTCGCTTATTTTCTCATCATCACCCTTGCCACCTGAAACTATACAAAGCGAATCGGGATTGTCATTCATAGCCGTAATTGCAGCGTCAAGTCGTCTGCGTAACATTCGTGAGGGGCGTTCGCCTTTTACCTGACAGCCAAGCACAACTATAACGTTGGCTTTTTCAGGGCGGTTTTCCTGTGCTTTGTACATAAGTATGGAAAGAATACCCACATATATTATCCCAGCAAGTATCAATGTGCTTACAAAGATAAGCCCGAATTTACCTGCGCCATGTCCCCATATTTTTGATATAATACCGCAGAATTTTGTCCAGTTTGCCGTTATGATCATTAGCATCACCGAAACGATAATGCCAAGCAGGTTGCCCGAGCATATAACAGGTAATGGTACAAGAAACAGAAACAACAGCAAAGTTTCCAGTGCAAGCAATATTATTTTTACGCTCATTAGTTATCTCCTTGTCTTTTTTGTACTATTATAACATATAGCTCTTGTGATTACAAGGGCAAAAGAGAAAAGCGCTCCGCAGCAGCAGAACGCTTTTATAAGGAATGATCTAAGTTGAGATCAGATCACCGAATTTTTCGAGAAAATCACGCTTGTCGTCATATTTAGCTACCAGCGATACAGTTTTCTTTGTGCCAAGACCGAAAATACCCATAAGTGATTTTGGATTGAGTATTTTTGTTCCTGACTGCACCACCAGATCGTATTTGCAGCTTAAAGCCGCTTCATGCAAAGTCTTGATGTCATTAAGATCGTTTATCCTGATATAAGCTTTGATCATGTTCGTGATTATGCCCTTTGGCATATCCTCCTTTCGCAATAATAACCTCTGAAAAAGTAAAAAGAACCGAAAATTTCTGAGATTTTCGTTTCTTTTTACATTGGCAACAGCAGTTCTATACTTATATGTCACATATCTTAATCCATATATAATTATATGCCAATGTGAACAAATAGTAAACAGATATTGTGTAAAATATTATATGCAAAGATATTAATATGAATTTTACTTATTTCATGTTAATTTATTATATAAAATTTGGATAATTAATCATATTAAAACGTTTTAGTTAATGTGAAACTTATATAAAAGCTATAACAAATCAGCTAAAAGTTTTCTTATTACGAAAATTTCAAACGTTTTATATGCGTTTTGAGTGAAAATACAACAAAAGTAGAAAGTGTATATTCGTAAATATATTAAACTATATGATGATATTTTGCAAAAATGCGAAATCGTTTAAATTTTGCAACAAAAAAAGCACTGAGCTTTTAAAACTCAGTGCTTTCGTGATATCAAAGTTTAGTCAACAATAAATTCTTTGATCTCGTCAAGGAATTTAGTAGCGTCGTCTGTGTGTGCTACGAGCTGGATAGGATTTGAAAGGTCAAGGCTGAAAATACCCATAATTGACTTAGCGTCAACTGCATATCTTCCTGACGCAAGATCCACATCAAAGTCGTACATAGAAACTACGCTTACAAACTTTTTTACCGCTGCAATGGAATCGAGCATGATTTTTACCTTTGTCATAAATATTCCTCCTTCAGAATGATCGGTATATCCGATCTTGATTCCCACATAAATTCTGTAGATCTTTTCTCTACAATTTATATTATAAACGATTTTTCTGATTTGTCAATGGATATTTGCAAAAAAAATTAAAATATGGTACAATAGTCAAGAGTGATAAAAATCAAAGTTTAGATTTATGCAATATGCACATATACTATTGTGATTTATTGTGCATTATAAACATTTGGCTATTGAAAGGAAATCAAATATGAAAGCCTTTTTCTATACATTCGGCTGTAAGGTAAACCAATATGAAACTGAGAATATAAAGGAATCAATGCTGTCCGAGGGGTATGAGGTCACTGAGGATTATGCTGATGCAGAGGTCTGTGTTGTAAATACCTGCACTGTTACCGCTCAGTCGGACTCAAAATGCCGACAGCTTATCCACAAGATAAAAAAAGCTAATCCTGAGTGTCTGATAGTTTTGGCAGGCTGTTTTCCGCAGGCTTTTGAAAAGGAAGCTTCTGCTCTTGACGAGTGTGGTATCATAGTTGGCACAGGTGCAAAAAAGGAGATACCTGCCCTTATAAAAAGGTATATCACAAGTGGCGAGCGTATTATCAGGATAGTTCCTCGTGAGAGGGGAGAGGCTTTTGAGAAAATGACAAACTCAGGTGCTGACCAAAAAACTCGTGCGTATATCAAAATTCAAGACGGCTGTGATCAGTATTGCACCTACTGTATTATCCCCACTGCGAGAGGACACATCTGTTCAAAACCTTTGGAGGATATCGCCCCCGAAGTTCAGCAGCTCGTTGACTCAGGTCACAAGGAGATAATCCTCACGGGCATAAATCTTTGCTGTTACGGCAGAGACTTCAAAAACGGCACACGGCTCATTGACGCTGTTGAAGCCGCCTGCGACTGTGATGGCGATTACAGAGTGCGTATCGGCTCTGTTGAGCCTGAGCTTATTTCAGATGAAGATATCCTGCGAATGTCAAAGCTTGAAAAACTCTGTCCGCATTTTCATCTTTCCCTGCAAAGCGGCTGTGACGAAACTTTGAAGCGCATGAATCGCCACTATGATACGGCGGAGTATGCCGAGCTTTGCGAGAAGCTTCGCAGGCATTTTCCTAATTGCGCTATAACCACCGACATAATGGTGGGCTTTCCACAGGAAACTGACGAGGAATTTGAAAAGTCGCTGGCATTTGCAAAGAAGATATCTTTTGCAGAAACGCATATTTTCCCGTATTCACGCAGGCCTACCACTGTTGCCGACAAAATGAAAGGTCAGCTCGACCGCAAGACCAAGCACAGTCGTGCGGCTCAAATGGCAGATGTATGCAACGAAACAAAGGCTTTGTATCTCAAAAGCCTTGTTGGCACAGTGCAGGAGGTTTTGTTTGAAAAGGAAACAAGCTCTCAGTGGCACCAAGGTCATGCGCCAAATTATGTTACCGTGAAGATTCCAAGGGACAGCGAGGACGTTTCTTTACGTCGGCAGCTTTTAAAGATAGAGATAACCTCGTCAGATGGCGAGTTTTGTTACGGAAAACTTATATGAGTACAAAAAAGAGGACCGCAAATGCGATCCTCTTTCGTTATATCAGATTTTTCTGTGCTCAGCCAAGCTTTGCCAGAATTATCTCTTTCATCTTTCCAGGGTTAGCCTTGCCCTTTGAAGCCTTCATGCACTGACCTACCAGATAGCCCAGAGCATTTGTCTTTCCGCCCTTGTAGTCATTTACAGACTTTTCGTTTGCGGCAAGAACTTCGTCAGCGATCTTTTCAAGTGCGCTGTCATCAGAGACCTGTGCAAGACCCTGCTCCTCGATAATGTCGCTTACCTTTTTGTCCTCCTCGAGAAGAACTGCAAAGACTTTCTTTCCTCCTGCGTTGGAAATGGTCTTTGCCTCGATAGCAGCGGCAAGGTCAGTAAGATTGTCAGCAGTGAGCTTTGTATCTTCGAGAGTCTTGCCTGTTGCGTTCATGTACTTAACAAGGTCGCCAAGTATCCATGTTGTATAGCACTTTGCAGGGAACTTGTCCTTTGCCATGCAATCGTCAAAAAGCTTTGCAAGGGAAACAGATTCTGCTATAAACGTTGCGTCCTTTATGTTCAGACCGAACTTCTTTACATATCTGAGTATCTTTACGTTTGGAAGCTCTGGGATACTCTTTTTAAGCTCGTCAACACGCTCCTGCTCAACAACGATAGTGAGCAGGTCCGGCTCAGGGAAGTAACGGTAATCCTGTGCGTCCTCTTTTGAACGCATTGGAATGCTCATTCCCTTTTCATCGTCCCAACGGCGTGTTTCCTGCTCGACCTTTCCGCCTGCTTCAAGAACAGCTATCTGTCTTTCTACCTCGTAGTCGATACCTCTTACAGCGGCAGAGAAGCTGTTTACGTTCTTCATCTCAGAACGTGTGCCGAATGGCTCGCCAGGCTTGTGAACAGATACGTTTACATCACATCTGATAGAGCCTTCCTGCATCTTACAGTCGCATATGCCAAGATACTGTAGGATAGATTTCAGTGTTTCAAGATAAACCTTTGCTTCCTGTGAGGAACGCATATCAGGCTCAGAAACTATCTCGATAAGCGGAACACCGCAGCGGTTAAGGTCAACAAGTGATACACCATGGAACTTGTCAGAGTGGAGAAGCTTACCTGCGTCCTCCTCGATGTGTATTCTTGTGATACCAATTCTTCTTTCCTCGCCGTCAACAAGGATATCAACATAACCCTTGCCACAGAGAGGAACTTCTGCCTGTGATATCTGATAAGCCTTTGGCAGGTCAGGGTAGAAATAGTTCTTTCTGTCCTGCTTGCAGACACGGTTTATCTCGCAGTTGAGTGCGTGACCCATTCTTATTGCATAGTCAACTACCTTTTCGTTAAGAGTAGGCAGTGTGCCAGGCATACCCATGCAGATAGGGCAAACCTGTGAATTGACTTCAAGACCGAACTGGTTCTTGCAGTCGCAGTATATTTTAGACTCGGTATTAAGCTCAGCATGAGTTTCAAGACCGATTACAACTTCGTAGCCTTTTACCATTTTTGTGACCCCTTTCCTTAAAGCTCAGGCATTTTGAATCCGCCAACAAGCTGCTCATAAGCATAAGCTGTGTTAAGCAGACGCTGCTCTGTAAACTTTCCGCCGATAAGCTGCATACCAACAGGCAGACCCTTGTCGTCATATGCACAAGGAATGCTTATTGCAGGCAGACCTGCAATGTTCACTGTAACAGTGCAGACATCGTTTGCGTACATTTTAAGGGGATCGTCAGTGTTTTCACCGATCTTGAATGCTGTTGACGGAACTGTAGGAGTAGCGATAACATCAACGTCAGCGAACTGAGATGCGAACTCCTGCATTATTCTCTTCTGAACGAGCTTTGCTTTCTTATAGTAAGCGTCATAGAAACCTGATGAAAGCACGAATGTGCCGAGCATTATTCTTCTCTTTACTTCGTCGCCAAAGCCCTCTGAACGTGTTCTCTCGTACATATCAACAAGTCCGTCATATTCTTCAGCTCTGAAGCCGTATCTTACACCGTCAAATCTTGCAAGGTTTGATGAAGCTTCTGCAGAAGAAATGATGTAGTATGATGAAAGTGCATAATCTGTAGACGGCAGAGAAATCTCCTTTACAGTTGCGCCCTGCTTTTCAAGCTCTTTCACAGCGTTCATTACAGACTGCTTAACGAATGGGTCGATACCCTCGCCGAAATACTCTTTTGGTATACCGATCCTCAGACCCTTTACGTCAGCTTTAAGGTCAGCCGCGAAATCAGGATACTCTCTATAGGAAGAAGTAGCGTCATACTTGTCATGACCAACGATATCAGACTGTACCATAGCAACGTCCTTTACGCACTTGCCGAGAGGTCCGATCTGATCCAGTGATGAAGCGAAAGCAACAAGACCGTATCTTGAAACGCTGCCGTATGTAGGCTTCAGACCTACAACGCCGCAGTATGAAGCAGGCTGTCTGATAGATCCGCCAGTGTCAGAGCCAAGAGTAACGATAGCTTCCTTTGCAGCAACAGCGGCAGCAGATCCGCCTGATGAACCACCAGGTATCCTCTCTGTATCAAAAGGGTTTTTAGTAGGCTTAAAATGTGAGTTCTCGGTTGATGAACCCATAGCGAACTCGTCCATGTTGAGCTTGCCTGTTACAACGATATCGTCAAGCTTGTTCATTACAGTTGCATTGAAAGGCGGAACATAGTTGCCAAGCATTTTTGACGCACAGGTTGTTCTCAGACCCTTTGTTGAGATATTGTCCTTGATACCAACAGGTATACCAGCCAAAGGAGAAAGCTCCTCGCCCTTTGCAAGCTTTTCATCTATCTCAGCGGCTTTTTTCATAGCGTTTTCTTCGTCAAGTGTCAGATAAGCGTCTACCTTGCCCTCAACTGCTTTTATTCTGTCAAAAACAGACTTTGTAAGCTCTGCGGAGCTTATTTCCTTGTTCTTTATCATTTCTGACAAGTCGCAGGCATTTCTTTCAAAAAGTTCCAATTATAACACTCCTTACTCTACTGTTTTAGGCACGACAAGACAGCCTGCCTTTACCTGAGGAGCGTTCTGCATAAGCTCCTGTCTTGTGAATTTATCCTGAACAGCCACGTCTTTTCTGAGTATCATCGGGTTGTCAGGGTCAAGGGTCATTTCGTCCTGAATGTCGGGGAGCTTTTCAACCATTCCCACGATGTTCTGCATTTCTGACTCAAACTTATCAAGCTGATCGTCTTCGATGCGAAGTCTTGCCAGCTTGGCAATGTGTTTAATGTCAATGTTCATTTTACATTCCTCCTGTTTTATTTATATAAAAAGATATTATCTTATTTTATCATATCCTTGAACTGTTCTTCGGTGATTATCTCGATGCCGAGCTGCTGAGCTTTATCAAGCTTGCTTCCTGCTTCCTCACCTGCAAGAACATAGTCCGTTTTTTTGGACACCGAGCCGCTTGCCTTGCCGCCGTATTTCTCAATGAGTGCTTTTGCTTCGCTTCTTTTAAGCGTCGGCAAAGTGCCTGTGAGTACAAAGGTCTTGCCTGCAAAGCGGTCGTCTATCTGTATCTTCTCATACTTTGTGTTTATCCCACATTCTTTGAGCCTTTGGATAAGCTCTATCATATGCTCTTCATGGAAAGCGTTGTAAACGCTTTGCGCCATTACGCCGCCAAAGCCGTCTATCTCGGATATCTGCTCAGCGGAAGCCTTCATGATGTTGTCAAGGTCGCCGAACTTGTCGCACAGAAGCTTCGCAGAAGCCTGTCCGATATTTCTTATGCCCAGACCAAACACCAATCTGTCCAAAGAATTGGACTTCGACTTTTCTATAGCACTAAGCAGATTGTTCACTGATTTTTCCTTGAAGTTGTCAAGCTGTAAAAGCTTGTTTTCGCTCAGAGTGTAAAGGTCAGCCACAGAGGTGATAAGCTTGTTGTCAAGAAGAGTGTGAACTATCTGCGGACCAAGACCGTCAATGTTCATTGCGCCCTTTGAAGCAAAGTGAACGATGCTCCTGAATATCTGCGCAGGACATTCAACGTTCGGACACCTTACCGCCGCTTCTTCCTCGGACTTCACAAGCTTTGTTCCGCATACAGGACAGCACTCAGGGAGCGTGAAAACTCCGTCGCCATGCTTTTCCACAGAGCCCAGTACCTCGGGAATGATATCTCCTGCCTTGCGGACCTTGATGATATCCCCCACGGAAATGTTTTTCTCTCTTATAAAATCCTGATTGTGTAGGGTCGCCCTTGAAACGCTCGTTCCTGCAAGAAAAACAGGCTCAAACACGGCCACAGGTGTTATCGCACCGGTTCTGCCCACGTTAAGCTCTATATCAAGCAGCTTTGAGGTCTTTTCCTCAGGTGGAAACTTGTAAGCCACAGCCCACTTTGGCACTTTTGCAGTTGCACCAAGCATTTCACGCTGTCTGAAATCATCGACCTTTATAACAACGCCGTCAATATCGAATGGCAGGTCAAAACGCTTTTCTCCGATAGCCTTTATGCAGCCTATGACCTCATCAGCGGTAGACACACGCTTGTAATCAGGGATAGTCTTGAATCCCAGTGTTTTCAGATAGTCAAGAGACTCCTTGTGGGAAGTAAGCTCCTTGCCCTCTATCTGCTGAACATTGAACACAAAGATATCAAGCTTTCTTTTTGCCGCTATCTTAGGGTCTTTCTGTCTAAGAGAACCTGCGGCGGCGTTTCTAGGGTTTTTGAAAGGCTGCTCGTCATTATCCTCCTGCTCTTTAACAAGCTTCAGAAAAACATTTCTCGGCATATATGTTTCACCTCTGACTTCTATCAAAGGCAGTTCCTCATTTATTTTTATAGGAATGGACTTTACAGTTTTCAGATTAGAAGTAACGTCCTCGCCCACAAAGCCGTCACCACGGGTAGAACCTATGGCAAGCTCACCGTTGTGATATTCAAGGGATACCGAAAGTCCGTCTATTTTAGGCTCAACAACGAATTGCGGTTTATCCACAGCCTGCTGAACTGTCTCAATAAAGCTTCTCACCTGTTCAAAGGAAAAAACGTCCTGCAAAGAACCCATTTGTACACGGTGTGTGACTTTCTCAAATATTGATATCGCCTTGCCTCCTACACGCTGAGTAGGGGAGTCGCTTCTGATAAACTGCGGAAACTGCTCCTCAAGGCCCTTTAGTTCCTGCTGGAGCATATCGTATTCATAGTCTGTGATCTCGTTCCTGTCCTCAACATAGTAAAGCTGAGAGTGATAATTCAAAAGCTTCACAAGCTCGTCTATACGTTTTTTAGCTTCCTGTTCGTTCAAAATAACACAACTCCATTTCTGCCAACTTTTTACGGCATATCATACGCAGGGCAATACCACATAAGGATTGTACGCAAGATGCGTAGCCAGATTTTTCGTTAGCTTGTATAGAAACGATGTAGGAATACTTTCGTATTTCAAGGAGTTTCTGTGCGAGATAACGGAAAATCTGCAAGCAGATTGCGTGCAAAGCCGTTAGGCGTGCCTTATGCGGTATTGCCCTTTATATTATACCATAATTACTGGTGAAATACAAGCCTTTTTTCTATAAACTGCGAAAAAATCAGCCTTTTCCCTTGTCTAAGTACATATCAGGTATCTCCCCTACGATAACAGTTTCGCTAATGGGATAGTCATAGCTCACCACGATATCCGTAGAGTGTGCAGGAAGAATGGCTGTCATTTCTATGGTCACAGTGAGATAGAGACTATATTTTGTCTGATTTATCCCAGCTTCCGTTAAATCGCTTTTAAGCTCTGTTTTTGCCGCACCTATCTGATGAAGCCGCAGTGGTATGTCAAAACCTCTGCCTGTGAGGATATTTATTCCTGAAAGTGTGCCGATGGGTACGCTGAGTTTTGTACCCTCAAGCTGTGAAAGGCTTTCGTTCACAGCCCTTGAAACACTGCTTTGAAGCCTGTTCACAGCGTTCGTATCGCTGTTTATGGAGGTTATCCTGCCGTCAGTTTCGGATATCTTTATATAACTGCTCTGGGGCAGTTTTTCCAGCTCTCTGCTTATGGCAGCATTTATCACGTCAAGTGCCGCCTGCTTGCTTTCAAACTCGCTTATTTCGCTGATGTGCCTTGAAAGCTGTGCAAAAAACACCGTCGTTAGCAGTGCAAGAATAATAACGACAGCAAGAATTATGTATGAAATTCTGTTCTTGAAAGAACGCTTGTGGACGCTCAAAAAAATCACCGCCTTTGGCTTATTATATACCAAAATGCGGTGATATGTGATTATTTTACTTTAATTCAACGATAGTTACGCCGTCCTCGCCCTCGCCGTAAACGCCTTTTCTGAATGATTTTACAGACGGGTGGTGTTTAAGCGCACGCCTTATGGCATCACGGAGAATACCAGTGCCTCTGCCGTGGATTATGGTGAGCATCGTCACTCCTGACATGATAGCGTCAGAAATGAACTGCTCCATTTCGTGAACGCCCTCGTCAGCGGCATAGCCCCTGATATCAAGCTCGGTGGATACCTTTCGTGTCATACGGCTCTCAATGCCGCTTTTGGATACACCGCCTTTTTTAACAGGCTTTTTGGACTGTTTCTGCGGCTGCTGCTTTTCGATAAGCTGAAGCTTCTTTACATCTATCTTGGTTTTCATTATGCCTGCCTGAATGAAGCACATTCCGCTGTTGTCAGGGGGCGTTATAATGATACCCTTTCTGTTTGTGTCAACGATAAGCACGTTGTCGCCCTTTTTCAGCGGTCTTGGCAGCACATATCCCTCGTTCCTGCTTTCAGAAACAGGGTTAGCCTCGCTATAAAGCTTGTTCATTGTGGACTTCTGCTTGTGCCTTGCGTCAATGGCTTTCTGAGTGAAGTTCGGATTTTCTTTCTCTTTTCTCAGCTTGTCAAGCTCGTCAACAAGCGCCTGAGACTCACGCTGAACACGATTTACGATCTGCTGAGCCTCACGTCTTGCCTTTTCAAGCTCGGCTTCTTTCTGATCGTAGAATTTTTCTTTCTGCTCTGCAAGCTCTTTTCTGAGAGCTTCGCTTTCCGCACGGTATTTCTCCGCAAGCCTGTTGTTTTCTTCAAGCTGCATTCTTGTGCGTTCAAGATTGTCTATGATAGTTTCAAACTTTCTGTTATCCTCAGAAATAAGCGACTCAGCGTACTTGATTATATCCTTGTCGATACCAAGACTTTCAGAGATAGCAAAAGCGTTGGACTTACCGGGTGAGCCTATGATAAGCCTGTATGTCGGGTGCAAAGTCTGCACGTCAAACTCGCATGAAGCGTTCTCAACGTCAGGAGTGTCGATAGCGTACATTTTAAGCTCCTGATAGTGTGTAGTTGTAACAAGGGTCGCACCGAATATCCTTATGCGTTCAATTATAGCCACCGCCAACGCAGCACCCTCCACAGGGTCAGTGCCTGAACCAAGCTCGTCAAGAAGCACAAGGCTTTCGCTGTCAGCTTCGTCAAGTATGGTCTTTACTCTGCTTATGTGAGAAGAGAATGTAGACAGATTGTTTTCTATAGACTGTTGGTCGCCGATATCAACAAGTACGTTTTTATATACTGATATCCTGCTTCCGTCTGATGCAGGGATAAGCAGACCACACATTGTCATAAGCGTGAGCAGACCCACAGTTTTAAGCACAACTGTTTTACCGCCCGTGTTAGGACCTGTTATTATCAGGGAGTGATAGTCAGTGCCAATAGAAAAGTTTATAGGCACGACCTTTTTGGGGTCGATAAGAGGGTGACGTGCCTTATTCAGCACAATAACACCGTCATTGGATATCTCAGGGAGCATTGCTCTCATTTTTGCACCGAGGTTTGCCTTTGCAAAATAAAGGTTAAGCTCTGTTACAGCATTGTAGTTTGAAATGAGCTGGTCTTTCATTTCGGCACATTCCATAGAAAATTCAGCGATTATCCTGTGTATCTCGTCCTGTTCCTGTCCCTGCAAAATTCTGATATCATTGTTTGCCTCCACAACTGACATAGGCTCGATAAAAAGCGTTGAGCCTGTTGCGGAAGTGTCATGAACAAGACCGCTGACATTGCCCTTGAACTCAGTCTTTACCGGAAGAACGAAACGTCCGTCACGCATTGTAACAATGCTCTCCTGTAAATATTTCTGCGTGCTCGGGGATTTTATCATCTTGTCAAGGGTCTCTCTTATCTTAAGCCCTGAACGTGTTATCTTCTGTCTTATGCTTCTCAGCTCCGCACTTGCGTCGTCAGAAAGCTTTGTGTCATCTATGATAGCCGTTTCCAATCTCTGCTGCAGATACTTGTTTGGATAGAGCATTTCAAAGAGATATGAAAGGGAAGTGTCCTTGTTCTCACACTGCTCATACCAGTGGTGAAGCTCATAGGTCTGCGCAAGCAAGCGTCTTATCTGGATAAGCTCTCCAAGAGAAAGCACACCGCCTGCTTCGGCTCTTTTGATGTAAGTTGATACGTCATTTATGTTGTAAAAATTCGGCGTGCCGTATCTCACGCTGAGTTCAAGTGCTTCGGCGGTCTTGCCTGTTTCTTTCTTGACCGTGTAAAGATCAGAACAAGGCTTTATCCCCAAAGCCATTTTTTTCGTTTTTTCGTTGGAGCATTCTTTTGAAAGCATTTCAAGAATTTTGTTCAGCTCCAGCGAATCATAAAATCTTTCGTCCATTATATATACCTCAAAATATGACAATAGGCAAAGCTACGCAATGCCTACAAAAGTCTGTAAAAATCAAGCGACGGAAACTTGCCTTTCAGATTATATCTAACAAACCGCTCTGTAAAAGCGGTCAGCTTTTTCTGGTATCTTTCGCTTATCTTGAAAGCAAAAAGCCGCTCATATTCCGTCAGTGCAATAAATCGGACTATGTATAGCATAGTCCTGTCTAATTCAATATCGTAAATGCTGTCAGGATTGTAACAGCATTTGTCACACTCCAAGACACCTGTTGACAGATTGAAGTGCATAATGTCAGCTTCATACGCCATGCAAACCGAACAGCCAAGAAGCGCAGGTCTTAATCCTGCTTCGCACAGCAGACGAAACTCAAATATAGATTTGAGAAGTTCGTTATCCCTGTCGCCCTTATCGAGAAAATAAAGTGTGTTCAGCGTCAGCCGCATTATCTCGTCACAGCCGCTTTCCTCTGTTCGTATATACATGAGAAGCTCAGAAAAGTAAGAGGCAAGAGCCGTTTTTTTAGGGTCGAGCCTGATGTTGTAAAAAAGCTTCTCTGATTCACTGCTGTTGAGAAAAAACATTGATTGGTCTTTAGAGTTCTTCTTTTCCTCAACGCACAGCTTAGAGTATGCAAAAAGCTGCGTTGATGACGCATTTTTCGTGCTTTTCCTGCCTCCACGAACAAATATATCTATGACTCCACGCTCTGCTGTGAGAACAGTGACGGATTTGCTTGTTTCGCCCCTGTCATTTTCTCTCAGTATCAGTCCCATAAAGGTCAGCATTGTCAGTATCCTCTTTTCTGTGTGCGGCATATGTGAGGTAATCCTCTATCCTGCCGCTTTCAAAGAACTTGTCCCATAAAGTCATGATATTCACCGCCTTACTGATATTATCAGCTTTTTTGGCGGTCATTATAAGCGGAAAAATATGTTGCCTTTATTCCAAACCGAAATTCTTTATCATGCCCTCACGGTTTCTCCAGCCCTCTTTTACCTTGACCCAGCACTGGAGATTTACTTTTATCTGGAAGAAATCTTCAAGGTCAGCTCTTGCTTCCTGACCTATCTTTCTAAGCATAGAGCCGCCTTTTCCGATAAGTATGCCCTTGTGTGACTCTCTCTCACAGTAAATAGTAGCGGTAACGTCAAGTATAGCTTCACCGTTTCTATTTTCACGCTCGTTAAGCTGTTCGATAGTCACAGCTATGCCGTGAGGAACTTCGTCATTAAGGTTATTGAGTGCCTTTTCTCTTATTATCTCAGCCATTATGACCTTTTCAGGCTGGTCTGTGAATTTGTCATCAGGAAAGTAGTGCGGACCCTCCACAGCATTCTTTTCAAGATCTTCCATAATAATATCAAGGCCGTCCTTTTCAAGAACGCTCACCGGTACGATATCTATAAAATCAAAAAGCTTTGAATACTCTGCTATCACTGCGATAAGATCCTCTTTGTTTTCAAGAAGATCTATCTTGTTGAGCACAAGTATCACCTTAGTCTTGCCTGTCTTGAAGCCCTTTACAAGCTCACGCTCGTTTTCGGATATTTTCTTTGTGCAGTCAGCCATAAGGATAATAAGGTCAACCCCTGCAACAGACTCGTTCACAGCGTTGAGCATATGCTCGGAAAGCTTGTTTTTAGCCTTGTGCATACCAGGTGTGTCCATGAAAACGAACTGCGTTTCTCCCTTTGTGAGAACACCTGTTATCTTTGTTCTTGTTGTCTGCGGCTTGTCGCTCACTGCGGCTATCTTTTCGCCCACAAGTGCGTTTAGCAATGAGGATTTGCCTGCGTTCGCACGTCCAACAATGGTGACGAACGCATTTTTTGAATTTGCATTTTTCTTGTTCATATATATTTTTCCTTATCTTTTTTTATCTTTGTCAGCAGGCGTTTTGAACACCCATACGAGCCAAAGTATGACACCTGCGGCTAAAGCTATCCCTAGCCATATGTTTCTTGCAAAATAAGAGGCTATCGCCATAAAAGCATAATAGTCCCAGAATATCCTTATTCCCACAGCCACAGAAGCTACCGCCGCAATGAGAACAGCCCCTGCCGCACAGTCTTTAGCCTTTTTAGCAAGGGGGTTTTTATCTTTACACGCCATATCCACAGCGGCTTCAACAGCCGTGTTCACAAGCTCTAGTGAAATAACAAGCCCTATGCAGATATAAACTGCGGCAGTTTCGGCGGCGCTAAGCCCGTAAAATCGCATTAGGAGTATCACAAGCACTGCAACGCCAACGTGAAAACGCATATTGCGTTCTGTTTTTATACAGCTCACAACGCCCTCAAAGGCATAAACAAAGCCCTTGAAGAAACGTCCTATCCCTGTTTTACCTGTGTTCATGCTCGCCTAAGAAAGTGGCGTCACGGGATATGCCCAGATTGCCAAGTATAGCTTCTTCCTTTTCACGCATTATCCTCTCCTGAAGATTGCTTTCTTCATGGTCATAGCCAAGGAGATGAAGCATTGAATGTACTGTCAAAAAGCCTATCTCTCTTTCAAGAGAGTGACCGTATATCTCAGCCTGACGGTAAGCAGTTTCAAGGCTTATGACTATATCTCCCAGCAGGAAAGCGCCTGTTTCGTGGTTCATGTCAAAATCACCGTTCTCGCCAAGAGGAAAGCTCAGCACGTCTGTTGAGCGGTCTATGTTTCTATGCTCCTTGTTAAGCTCATGTATCTGCTCGTCATTCACAAAAGATACAGAAACTTCAAAATCATCATTGTGGCCCTCATATTCCAACACAGCATGGCAACAGCGTCTTACAAGAAGCCTTATGCCAACAGGTATCTTTACCTCTGTCTGGTTGTTGGTTATCATTACTTTTACCTTGCCCATTACTTTTTCACATTCCTTTTTTGTTATATTTTTCATAAGCAAGGATTATGTCCTGCACAAGCTTGTGACGGACAACGTCCTTGTCGGTAAATCTGTTTATCGATATATCGTCTATGCCTTTGAGTACGTTCATTGCCTGAATAAGTCCTGACTTTCTCTGGTCAGGCAGATCTATCTGCGTTATATCGCCTGTTATTACTATCTTTGAGTTGAATCCAAGACGTGTAAGGAACATCTTCATTTGCTCGTGAGTGGTGTTCTGCGCTTCATCAAGGATAATGAAAGAATCGTCAAGAGTACGTCCTCTCATGTATGCCAGCGGAGCGACTTCGATACAGCCACGCTCCTGCTGTTTAGCGAAAGTGTCAGGACCGAGCATTTCAAAAAGTGCGTCATAAAGCGGTCTGAGATATGGGTCTACCTTACATTGCAGGTCGCCCGGAAGAAAGCCCAGCTTTTCTCCTGCTTCAACCGCAGGACGTGTGAGAATTATTTTCTCTACCTCGTGCGCCTTGAAAGCTTTTACCGCCATTGCCACCGCAAGATAAGTCTTGCCCGTTCCCGCAGGACCAATGCCCATGACGATAGTCTTTTTCCTTATTGCTTCAACATATCTTTTCTGACCGAGAGTTTTCGGCTTTACGAGCTTTCCGCTCACCGTTACGCACACGCCGTCATCAGACATATGCTTTATCTCATACTGCTTGCCCTCACGCACAAGTGTGAAAACATATCTTATAGTCTGCTCAGTGATAGCCTCGCCCTTGTTGATAAGAGCAATAAGGCTATTTATAGCTTCCGAGGCGTTAAATACGTTCTCCTCATCGCCTGTTATCTTGATATCGTCACCTCTGCCGAGAATTACAACATTATACTCTTTTTGGATAAGATTAACATTCTCGTCATAATTGCCGAAAAGGCTGAGTACAGTTTCCATTCTGTCCACGCTGATAAGTTTTTCCGCCATTAGCACAACTTCCTCTATTTTTGTTCTGATATACCTATTATACAAAGTTATTATATCACATTTTTCCTCTGATTGCAACAATCTCAGTAAGATTTAACACTTTTTTTATGCACCTTTTCACACTTTTTGATCATTTCTTAATAAAAAATTCCACCTCTCTGCAAAGCTCGCCATATAGGGTGTATGTTACAGTAGCGGTTACTCCGTTTTCTGTCACATTATCCTCCACTTGCCGGTCTTTTATCTCATAGTCTGAGAGAAAATTTTCCTCATATAAATACGCCTTTTCATGAACGGCGTCAAGTGCCTGCTGTTCTGTCAGGGTGTCTTGTGAAAATTTATATTCTTCAAGTTCGCAGGTGGTTATGCCAAAAGGCATTTCAAACCCGAAAAGCGACAGAGGAGAATATCTCTGCTCATTTTTCCAGTAACCCTCAGGCTTTGAGAAAAAAAGAGGGATATCAGCGTCAAACACAGTGAAAAAACACTTTGTATCTCTCTTTCCTGTCGTCTTTTCTGCCTTGTCCTCGAAGGGCTGTGTGAATGTGACAGTGCGCTCAAAAGTGCCTAGTATCTTACCCTTTGAGCGTGCATAGCTTGTCTTTGTTTCAACGTTTTCCTTGCCGTCTATCCAGCTTGATTTTGATGTGATGATCTCACCGCCTACAACGATATCGCCCTTTGTCACACCACTTCCCACAGGTATCTTTAGCTGTCCGTCATAAACCTCGATTTTTTCGATAACTCCGTTTTCGCAGGCAACAAGATTTGAGGGATAGCGGTTTGACTCACGCTTTGTGTCACCTTCAGTTTCGATAACGTCGATTATCAGCGTGTCACCCTTGCGTGTTATGCCTGCCCATGATATGCCCTCCACTTTTTGCTTTAAGGCACGTTCTGTGACTATAAGGTCAATGCTTGGGATATAAGTGCCGGTTTCAACGCCCTCCTCTTTAAGCACCGACATAACGCCTTTTTTGATGTTTTCATCATCACTGAGAATGTCAAACCTCACCACCACGTTTGATAGATAGAAGCACGAAAGCATGACAGCCGCAGTGCCTATGACAAGTCCTCCTCTTCCGAAAAAACGTTTTGCAAGAACAAAGCTTCCGTGACGTTTTGTGGCGGTGTATTCAAGCCCAAGTTCATCGCATAGTCTTTCAAGTGCCTTACAGTGTTCCGCAGGCATACGCAAAGTGAGCTTTCCGTTCTTTTCACACATTTTGCTAACGGGAAGCTTTTTTGACATTATCCTGCGGAAAAACTTGGTGAAGCTGTCCCCTGTGATAACATAATCTATATAACCGAAAATCATTATCCTCTCTCCCTGATACTTCTTGACACAAGCCTGACCGACTCTATTTTTCCTCTTATCTCCACGCTGTCGGAGCAGAAATTTGACATTGTTAGTCCGCTGCCCCATATCTCTATCTCAAAAGAGCCTGTCAGCACCTTTGCCATTATCTCACTGCACTCAACTATCTGCTTGCAGTTTTCGATAACGGCGGCTCTGTCATCAGTTATGCTTATGTATGAGCTTAGTGCGGTCAATTCTTTTGTCATGCCGAAAAAGCTTAAAAATGGTATCTTCTTCATTTTTGCGTCCTCCGTTCATTGTCTTATGCTTAATTATATTATTAGACAGGCTGACATATACTTAAAAAGTAAAAGTAGGGAGGTAATAAAAATGTTGAAAAGACTTGCAAAGGAGCTTTGCGTATACATACTTGCGGGGGTGGTCATATGGTTCTGCATTATCACCATATCAGGGGGCGAGAGCGTAAAGCTTGGTATCTCCGAAGCAGTTGACCGCTGTATGAATATCATAATCCCGTCGCTGTTTGTTTTTATGGCGCTGTCGCAGATACTAGTTTCAAGTGGGCTTTACTACTGCGTTTCAATGCCTTTTTATCCTATATCGAGATTTATAATGGGCATACCGCCTCAGCTTTTCTTTGTATTTCTTCTTGGCAATACCGCAGGCTATCCTGTGGGAGTAAAGCTTCTTTCGGATCTGTGTCAGAGAAAGATAATATCCCAGCGTACTGCAAAGATAATGTCCTGCTTTTGCTGCTGTGGAGGGCCTGCTTTTTATTCTGGTACAGTGGGTCTTGCAGTGTTTGGTTGTACTGGAGCAGGCATTGCAGTGTTCGTATCCATACTAGCGGCAAATTTTCTCACTGCACTTGTTCTCGGCAGAGCTATAAATGAGGATAAGAAAACATCAAAGCCGACTTTCAGACTTGACGGCAGAATGTTCACCGACAGCGTTATCTCGGCAGGAAAGTCGCTTTTTGTTATCTGCGTTATGATAGTCTTTTTCGGAGCGTTTATGTCCTCTCTTGAATACTGCGGAGCGTTCAGCTTTCTGAAAAATGCGTTTTCACTGTCAGAAAACGGACTTGTGCTTGTGAAAAGCTGTCTTGAAATAACTTCTCTCACTGAGCTTTCGGGAAGTCCATTTTATCTTCTGCCATTTATAGCCGCTGTATGCTCCTTCGGAGGTCTGTGTGTGATTATACAAATATCTGCACTTGGCGTGGATTTCTCCCTTGTGCCGTTTTTTATCTCACGTTTGGCATCAGCCTTTTTGTCTGCTGTCATATGCCGTTTTATCTATCCTTTCTTTATTCCTGATTCAGTTTTAACTTCTGTTACAAATAATGTTAAATTCGTCAAAGTGAACAATTTTGTTCCCTCGTTTTGCTTGATTATGATGATTTTATTACTAACTTTGAAGAAAAGACTAGCATTTTCTAAAACAGTATGATATAATTAATAACAAATGAAAAAAGATTAACTTATCTTAAAGGAGTTGTATAAATCATGGCAAAGAAGAGCTATTTTGGTAACAGAATTTCACCGTCATGTTCTTACTGCCTTTTCGGCAACAGATCAAGAGAAGGAAATAAGGTCCTTTGTGAGAAGCAGGGTCTGGTAGACGCTGATTATAGCTGTAAGAAGTGGGTCTATGATCCTATCAAGCGTGTTCCAAAGAAACAGCTTAACATTCCAAACCAGGAAGACGATGTTATCTGATACATAAAATATGCCGTACATTTTTTGGTGTACGGCTTTTATATTGCAAAAGATCCGCAGAGCGTTTTGTTTCACCCTGCGGATCTTTCTATCTTATATCTTTTTGATCTTCGTGTAATTTGCCATTATCTTCTTTGTGCCACGATTATCGAATGCTATCTCAACAAGAGTATCGTTAGCCATAGGTTTTGAGCTTAAAACAGTGCCTTCACCGAATATCTTGTGCAAAACTCTGTCGCCTGGTGCGAAAGTTTCGGTATTAACAGAAAAATTGCTCTTATCAGCCTTTCGCTGAGCCAATTGCTGTTGCAGACTCATGCTGTGAGGCTTTTCATAGCCGTTGAGATAAGGTGAAGCCTTTGTTTCCTCGGCTTGCTTTTCTATGCAATCGGCAGGAAGCTCTTTTATAAAGCGTGATATCCTGTTTCTGTCAGTGCGACCGTAAAGCATACGTTCCTCTGCGTGGGTAAGATAAAGCTTTTCCTTTGCTCGTGTCACCGCAACATAGGCAAGTCTGCGTTCCTCTTCCGTGTCAGCTTCTGATTCAAGACTTCTTGATGACGGGAAGATGTTGTCCTCCATGCCTACCACGAAAACTATAGGGAACTCAAGGCCCTTTGCAGAGTGCATTGTCATAAGCACAACATAGTCAGCGTCAGAGTCGAGATTGTCAACGTCAGTGTAAAGTGATATTTCCTCCAAAAATCCCGATAGCGACGGCTCGTCAGCATTTTCTTCATAGCTTGACATGGTGGATTTAAGCTCGTTGATGTTTTCAAGACGTGTCAGACCCTCGTCGCCCTGCATTTCAAGATGACGCTTGTAGCCTGTCATATCAAGAAGCTTGTCCAAAAGCTCCGCAAGTGGCAGAGTGTCAGAAAGCTCAGTAAGCTCTGAGAGCATATCGCCCACAGGCATAAGCTGTTTTGAACGCTTCACAAGGGGAGCAAGCATATCGGCTTCCTGCATGATGTGGATAGGTGAATCCCCAAGGTCTGAGGTTATCTGCTCAAGTGCGTTTACAGTGGCTTCGCCGATACCACGTTTCGGTTCGTTGATTATTCTTCTCAGACGGAGAAAGTCAAAATGGTTGTTTATTACAGAGAGATAAGCGAGGATATCCTTTATTTCCTTTCTGTCATAGAATTTCAGACCGCCTATTATTTTATATGGTATTCCACTTTGTATGAACGTCTGCTCCAAAGCGTTCGATTGTGCGTTCATTCGGTAGAGTATAGCATGGTCATTGTATTTTCTGCCCTTGTTTATGTCCTCAAGAATGGTGTCAGCCACAAATTTTGCTTCACTGCGCTCGCTTGAAGCCTTGTATACTGTGACCTTTTCACCGTCACCCGAAGCTGTCCACAGATTTTTACCCTTTCTGCCCTGATTGTTACTTATAAGCTGATTTGCGCAGTTAAGAATGTTCTGGGTCGAGCGGTAATTCTGTTCAAGCTTTATAACATCAGTGTCAGCATTGCAGTTGAACTGCTCCTCGAAGTTGAGGATATTCTCGATAGTCGCACCACGGAACTTATAGATACTCTGATCGTCATCACCTACAACGCACAGGTTGTGGAATTTCTGTGACAGTAGCGAAACAAGTCTGAACTGAGCCTTGTTGGTGTCCTGATACTCGTCTACCATTATATATTTATACAAGTTCTGATAGTGATCGAGGACGTCAGGAAACTGCTCAAAAAGCTTGACTGTGTGGCATATCATGTCGTCGAAGTCCATAGCGTTTGCGGCTTTGAGCTTCTTCTGATAGTGCTTGTATACCCTGCCTATGGTCAGATTACGATAATCTCCTGCGGCTGAGGCGATGTATTCATCAGGCTCTTGGAGCAGGTCTTTAGCGTGGGATATCTCGCCGAGTATCGTTCTCGGTGGAAACATCTTCTCGGATATGCCAAGCTCTCTCAATATGCTTTTTACAGTTCTCTGAGAATCGTCAGAATCATAAATGGTGAAACTGCTTGAAAATCCAAGCTTGTCACATTCACGCCTGAGTATCCTTGCGCAGGCGGAGTGGAAAGTCGCCGCTGTTATGCCTTGACCTGCCTCTCCCAACATTCCTGCAAGACGTTCTTTAAGCTCGCCTGCCGCCTTGTTTGTGAACGTTATAGCAAGTATGCTCCACGGCTTTATGCAGTCATATGCCACAATGTCTGCGAGGGTAGAAGCGTCATTTGTCTTGCCGTCAATGTAGTCTTTGAGAAACTGTATATCCTGCTCAGAGGGCGTGCCGTAGGTCTGCTCTGTGTTGTATGCGTTGCCGAAATATATCATGTTTGCGATGCGGTTTACCAAAACAGTGGTCTTGCCGCTTCCTGCTCCTGCCAGTATAAGGAGAGGGCCCTTTATTTTGAACACAGCCTTGCGCTGTTGGTCGTTCATTCGTGAAAAATATTTTTCAAGTGCTTTTCTTTTAAGAGCCGTAAACTGCTCCATTATATACACCTCCGTAAAATTTCTTTTATGCCGTATCCTCCATTATAGCATATTTTTTCTATCTTGAAAAGGGCGGCGGCAAATTTTTTTCACATGAATAACAGTGGTTATGTTTTCCAATAATACATTAAATCAAATATTATGAACGGAGGAACATATATGAAAGCTGTTGTTTTATGCGGAGGACGTGGAGAAAGATTGATGCCCATGACAGACAGGCGACCTGCGGCTCTTCTGAGATTATGCGGAAAAGAAATTCTGCTTTTTACTCTTGAAATGCTGGAGAAAGCAGGCTTTGAAGAAGCTGTCCTTGCGGTGGGCTATGGCTCTGAACAGGTAGAAAGGCTTCTTGATGAAAAATACTCAGGTAAGATAAAGCTCCATATGATAAACACCGCAGGCAAAAGCACTGTGCAGGCTGTTAGAACAGCAATGTGCGATGAAACAGTAATTCTTGCCGTGGAATGTAACTGTATATGCACTCACCCTCTTGATGAGATTATAAAAGTTCATTTGAGCCACGATACCTTTTGTACGGCTCTGACTTATGATACTGAAAACAAACCTGCTGGCATATATATAGTGAAAAGAGAGCTTTTTGATAGTCTTAATCCTGAAAAGCCTACGGATATGACGGAGGATATTATCCCCGAGGCTGTGAAAAGTGGCGAAGCTGTCCTGCTTGACGGAAAAGGCTATTATAAAAGGATAACCACGCCTGAGGCTTTTCTCGATTGTCAAAGGCATATGCTTTACAACGAAAATATGTCACAAAGGCTGACAGAAAATAATTTCAGCGGTGCGGCAATAGGTGAGCCTGTTTATATAGGAGAGAACGTTTCTGTTATGTCAGGGTCGGTCATAGAAAGCGGAAGCGTCATAGACAATAACGCTCTTGTAAAGGGCGGCAAGGTAAACGGATATGTTGGCATAGGCTCGGTGGTGTCTGAACGCTGTGATATAAACAGTGCAGTGGTATGCCGTGGGGCTGTCCTTGACAGCGGTGTGAAGTGCGGTGAATATTCCGTCATAGGCGAAAAGGCTCATATCGCAAGTGAAGCCGTCATTGAAAAAGAAGTGGGCATATGGTCCGGAAAAACTGTTGAAAAGGGCGCAAGGCTTTATGAAAACGTGAAAAGATCATCTGACAGCCGACTTGTCATAGACGAAAACGGCGAGTGCAGTTTGTGGGGCGGTGAAGCCACAGCGCAAAAGGCTATGCTTTTTGGACTTTGTGCCGCAAGCGCCGCAAAAAAAGGCGGAAGTATAGTGACAGCCTATGGCTCTGACGAAAGCCTTTTGCTCAAACAAGCCCTTGACTGCGGCATATGTCAGGCTGGAGTGAACGTGTACAGTATAGGCAGAGCAGGCATTTCAGAGCTTTCTTATGCTGTGAACAGATTTGGCGGAGAGTTCGGCATACTCATAGGCGCAAACATTTCAGGTCATGCAAGGCTTATTTCGGTTGGGGGAATGTTGCCTGATGAAAAGCTTCTTGACCGCATTGGAAGCATAGCTGACGACAGAGCTTATCGCAGTGTGGGGCTTTCTCAGACGGGTTGTGTGACAGATTTTTCAGCGGTAAGGGAGATATACGTCGCAGAGCTTGAAAAAATACTCCCTGACCGATTTAAAGGGGTAAATGTGGATATCCGCACATATGATGTTAGAAAGGCAAGCATTGCAGACAGACTTTTTCACGGCAGGAACGATATAGACGGCGAGCGTATAATATTCAATCTTTCCGCAGACGGAACAAAAGTATCAGCTTACAGTGAGAAAACAAGCTATGTCATGTGGGAAAAGCTGGTGGCAATGTATGCAGGGGTGTGCTTTGAAAAGGGGCTTGCGGTGGCATTGCCTGAGAATTTCCCCTCTAATGCCGATGCCACTGCTGAAGACCACTGTGGCAGGCTTTACCGATACGAAAACAATGCTGACATAGCAAAGGACGTTGCCGTTTCGACCCATAATATGTTTGCCTATGACGGACTTTACCTTGCGTCAGCGGTGACGTCTTATCTGTCGGAGCAGGGAATAACGCTACAAAAAGCTCTCTGTGATGTGCCTGACGCATACACTTCAAGCCGATTTGTGGGCATAACAATGAGCCGTGAAAACAAGGAAAAGATATTTTCAGAGCTTGGCTGTTCGGCAGAGGGTGAGATAACAATGGGCAAGACCCACGCAGTTATCAGACCGCTGAGGGATAAAAAAGGTATAACAGTGTTTGCAGAAAGTGTGAGCTGCGAGCAGGCGGCTGCCTTTTGCGAGGATATAACAAGCAGGATAAAGGGTATATGCAGATAAATGTAATAAATTGCTATTGACATTGAGACGAAAATGGAGTACAATATAATCAGATATTTTTGTTCGGACAAAGGCGGCTCATGCCGCTGTATTTAAACTGCGTTCATCACACCATTTTGTCTTTCTTTGAGGCTTTAAGCGTTTTTGACAGCACATGATAATAAAGCCCAAACGCAGCGGTATATTGAATCTAAACGGAAAAATCGAATATTATTTGAGCATGATAAAATGCAGCAGGAAGGAGATAATTGCTCCTGCCGTATGTTTGTGCTGCTTTTTTGCGGCATTTTGTGCCTTTGAAGGCTTAAAAGCGGAGTACAGCAGGGCAAAGTACATTATTTTATGAACGAAAAGAACAACACAGTAAAAAATCCTACACAAAAACGTTTTTTCAGAAAAAAACAGAATAAGAGCGAGATAACTCTGGCTCAGGCTTCAAAAGAGCTTGACCGTGTAAAAAGTCAGAGAGTTTCGGGCAGTGTGAAAAAAACGCTTCAGCCGAGAAATGAAACTCCACAGAGAAAACCGCAGAATACTCAGCAAAGACGTCCAAGACCTGCGGCGAACAGAGTGAAAGAGCCTGTAAGAAGAACGCCTGTGAAGATAATCCCTCTTGGCGGTCTTAACGAGATAGGCAAGAATTTCACTGTTATCGAGTGTTCAAACGATATGTTCGTTATCGACTGCGGATTGGCTTTTCCTGACAGTGAAATGCCTGGAGTTGATATTGTTATCCCTGATTTCTCATACGTCGAGAAAAATCAGGAAAAGCTCAGGGGCGTTGTGCTTACACATGGTCATGAGGATCATATAGGCGGTCTGCCATATTTTCTGAAAAAATTCAACGTGCCTGTTTACGGCACAAGGCTTACCCTTGGTCTTGTTGAGGGCAAGCTGAAAGAGCATGGGCTTCTAGGAACGGTAAAACTCAACGTTGTAACGCCAAGACAGACAGTTAAGCTTGGCTGTATGGCGGTGGAGTTTATAAGAGTAAACCACTCTATCCCTGATGCCGTGGGAATGGCTATCCATACCCCTGCTGGTGTGCTTATCCATACCGGTGACTTCAAGGTAGACTATACACCTATCGAGGGCGGTATAATCGACCTGCCTAGATTTGCAGAGCTTGGAAACAAGGGCGTTTTGGCTCTTATGGCTGACTCTACAAACGCTGAAAGACCTGGCTATACCATGAGCGAGCGCAAGGTTGGCGAAAGCTTTGTGAAGCTTTTCAACAAGGCTGAGGGCAAGAGGATAATCATTGCCACTTTCGCTTCAAACGTTCACAGAGTTCAGCAGATAATAAATAACGCTGTCACACACGGCAGAAAGGTAGCTGTGTCGGGCAGAAGTATGGTGAATGTTATCTCAAAGGGCATCGAGCTTGGCTATCTTAAAGTGCCTGACGGTGTGCTTGTGGATATCGACACTATATCGAGATATGCACCTGAAAAAATGGTCATCGTCACAACAGGAAGTCAGGGCGAGCCTATGTCGGCGCTTACAAGAATGTCGGCAAACGAGCATAGGAACGTTACTATCACTCCTATGGACTTTATCATAATCTCGGCTAATCCTATCCCCGGCAATGAAAAGTATGTCACAAAGGTAGTAAACGATCTTATGAGATTGGGTGCAGAGGTAATATATGAGTCAATGTACGAGGTGCACGTTTCAGGACACGCTTGTCAGGAAGAGCAGAAATTGTTGCTTTCTATCACAAAGCCAAAATTCTTTATCCCTGTACACGGCGAGTATAAACATCTTATGAAGCACAGAGATACGGCGCTTTCTGTGGGAATCCCTGAGAGCAATATAATCATTGCTGATATAGGCAACGTTATCGAAACAGACGGCGTTGACATGAAGATAACAGGACAAGTGCCTGCGGGCAAGGTGCTTGTGGATGGTCTAGGCGTCGGCGACGTTGGCGCAATAGTTCTCCGTGACAGAAAACATCTTGCTCAGGACGGACTTATCATTGCCGTGGCGACTATCGACAGGGCTTCGGGAGATATCCTTGCAGGGCCTGATGTGGTTTCAAGAGGCTTTGTATATGTAAGAGAGAGCGAGGAGCTTATGACCGAAGCTCAGAAGCTTCTTACCGAAACACTTCAGGATTGTCTTGACAGAAATATGAAGGATTGGAATACCATAAAGGGCAGAATGAAGGACAATCTTTCGGACTTTATTTTCACAAAGACAAAGAGAAGTCCTATGATTTTGCCGATAATAATGGAATTATGACCGCCTGTCAACAGTGCGGCTGTTTATAGAAATGCAGGAGCTTTAAAATGAAAAGTAACAACGGATTACAGATCATAATAAGAATAACAGTGTGCGTTACCATGCTTTCGTCACTTATAGGCGCTTTTATGCTGCATTCTACTCCGTCTCACAGAGAGTCGGGCAGTGTGCTTATCCTAGTGTCTGTGGCGGCGGCTGTATTGTGGGTGCTTGAAGAAGTGGTTTTCCACAATCACACTCGTAAGTATGTGGCAAAGCTTTCCACGATGATCTCAAAGACAGAGAGAGATTCTCTTCTGAATTTTCCTGCTCCTGCTATAATAATCGACAGCGAAAACGTCATCGTGTGGTATAACAGACTTTTTGGCAGACAGGTCTACTCTGAGGAGGAAGCCTACGGAATCGACCTCACAGAGCTTATGAATATTGATATGGACAAGATATACACCTCTGACGGTGACCTTGTTTGCACAAATTCTCATTTCTATAAGGCAAAGGCTATACATACCGATACAAACGGTGAGCTTTCAATGGTCTATTTCAATGACGTTACCGATTATGTGGAGCTTGAATATGAGTTCAGAATGTCCCACAAAGCGGTAATAATCATAACTATCGATAACTTTGACGAGCTTATGTCAAATATCAGAGAGAGTGAAAAAGCTCACGTTGTTGTTGAGATAGAAAAGCTTATTGAGGAATTTTTGGAGAATACCACTGCGGTATCAAAAAAGGTAGCAAGCGACAAGTTCTATGTTTATATGGAGGAACGCCACCTTGCACCTATAATCGAGCAGAGATTTAAGATACTCGAGCAGGCAAGAAAAATAGCCGTTGGCGAGCGTTCTAACCTTACATTGTCCATAGGTGTGGGCAGAGATGGTGCAAACCTTGCGGAGAGCGAGAAGTTTGCAAAGCAGGCTCTCGAAATGTGCCTTGGACGTGGCGGAGATCAGGCGGCTGTCAAGGAGGACGGTGAGTTCAAGTTCTTCGGCGGCATTTCTTCTGCACCTGACAAGAACAATAAGACCCGTATCCGTATGGTGGCAAAGGCTATGCTGGAGCTTATCTGTAACCACGATAAGGTGCTTATAATGGGTCACAGATTTGGCGATCTTGACAGTGTAGGCTCTGCAACAGGCTTCTGCTGTGCTATCAGAAACATGGTAAAAGAAGCTTACGTTGTGGTAGACCCTGAGCAGAATTTGTCGAAAACGCTTATAAATTATATAAATGAAAATGAGTCGGAGCATTATTACATAACTCCACAGGAGGGTCTTGAAAGACTTGACGATAACACGCTTCTTGTGGTAACTGATACCCATAACCCTGCACTGGTGGAGTCAAAGGAGATACTTGCAAGGGCGAAAAATGTGGTAGTTATCGACCACCACAGAAGAATGGTGAACGGTATCGAGCCGACTATAATGTCGTTCTTAGAGCCTAATGCGTCATCAGCCTGCGAGCTTGTGACCGCTCTTATCGAGTATTTCGGCGAGGATTCCAATATCACAGTCCATGCGGCAGAAGCTCTGCTTGCGGGAATAATGCTGGATACAAAGAATTTCATTATGAAAACAGGCGTAAGCACTTTTGAAGCGGCAGCGTTTTTGAAGAAAAAGGGCGCTGATACCATAGCTGTCAAAAAGCTTTTTGCAAACTCTATCGAGACTTATCATCAAAAATCGTCGCTTATAAACAGTGCTCACCTTTATAAAGAGTGCGCAGTGGCTTATACAGAGGAAAGCTTCTCTGAAATAAGGATAGCGGCTTCACAGGCGGCAGACGAGCTGCTTGGTATAACAGGCGTAAAAGCTTCGTTCGTTATCTATGAAACGAACGGTGTGATAAATATCTCTGCACGAAGCATGGGTGCTTGTAATGTGCAGATCGTCATGGAGTCTTTGGGTGGCGGCGGTCATCTTACTATGGCGGCAACTCAGCTCAACTGTTCAATGAATGAGGCGAGAAAACGCCTTGCAGACGCCATTGACGAATACTGGGAAAATAATTCGCAGGAATAAAAAAAGAAAGGCAGAGTGAATAATATGAAAGTTATTTTGTTAAAAGATGTAAAGGGTTCAGGCAAACAGGGCGATATCATCAACGTTGCAGACGGATATGCAAGAAATTTCCTTATTGGAAAGGGTCTTGCACTTGAAGCTACAGCTAAAAACCTTAATGACCTTGCAGGCAAAAAGGCTTCCGCTCAGCATAAGATAGATGTTGAAACAGCCGACAATAAAGCTATCGCAGAGAAAATAAAGGATAAGGAAGTTCTGGTAAAGGCTAAGGCAGGTCAGGGCGGAAAGCTCTTTGGCGCAGTTACAGCAAACGTTATTTCAGATTGCCTCAAGGCTCAGTATGGCGTTGTTATCGAGAAGAAGAAGATAAATCTTACAGCCGAGATAAAGGCTTTCGGTGACTATACTGCACAGATAAAGCTTACTCATGGCGTATCATGCAGCATTAAAGTAAAGGTCGTTGAGGAGTAATCATGGCTGATAATTTCCGTGGGCTTACCACAGGAGCGACCCTTGGCAGGGAGCTGCCTTTTTCTCAGGAGGCTGAGGAAGCCGTTCTGGGAGGAGTTCTTCGTGATCCTTCGGTGCTTCCGAAGGTCATTGAGATACTAAAGCCTGAAAGCTTTTATCGTCCACAGCACCAGCAGCTTTTCACCATAATAGTGAGAATGTTCACCACAGGCAGTAAAGAGGACCTTATCACGGTAATTAATGAAGCCGTCACAATGGGTGTTTTTGAAACGTCTGCAATGGCTAAGAATTATCTTCTTGGTATTATGGAAATGGTGCCGTCAACGGATAATATTGAGAGCTATTGCAAGATAATCGAGGAAAAAGCAAGGGTAAGGTCGCTTATAAATGCCGCTAATCAGATCCTTGAAAAGGCATATGACGGCGGTGAGGATTCTCAGACGCAGCTTGACGCTGCCGAGCAGTCTATATTTGAAATAAGACAGGGCAGAGATGTTCAGGGCCTTACACGAATAAGCGACGTTATCGTTGATACATTCGAGCATTTGCAGGAGATATCAGGTCCTGACGCAGGCGAACATCTTGGCGCAAAAACAGGCTTCGGTCAGCTTGACGCAATCACAACAGGTCTTAACAGAACTGACCTTATCATTATCGCTGCTCGACCTGCAATGGGAAAATCTGCATTTGCACTTAATATTGCGGTGAATACCTGCAAGGCGACAAAGCGTGACGTTGTTATATTCTCTCTCGAAATGGGTAAGGAACAGCTCGTGTCCCGTATGCTCGCTTCAGAGGCACTTGTTAATAATACCCTGCTTAGGTCGGGCAATCTTGAGCCTTCTGATTGGGAGAAGATAGCAGGTGCGGCAGATACGCTGTCACAGCTTCCTATATATTTTGATGACGGTGCAGGCTGTACAGTTCCGCAGATGAAAGCAAAGCTCAGAAGAATGAGAAATCTTGGACTTGTGGTCATCGACTACATACAGCTCATGCAATCAGCAAATAAAAACGCCAGCCGTGTTGAGGCGGTGTCTGAGATAACACGTTCCTTGAAGCTTATGGCTAAGGAGCTTAATGTGCCTGTTATCGCACTTTCACAGCTTTCCCGTAGCTCAGAGAAGCGTGACGATAAAAGACCTATCCTTTCAGACCTGCGAGAATCAGGTTCTATCGAGCAGGACGCTGATATCATAATGTTCCTCTATCGTGACGCTTACTACAGCGATGAGGGCGACAAGTCGGTGGCTGAGTGTATCGTTGCGAAAAACCGTCACGGACAGACAGATAAGGTGCAGCTTGGCTGGATAGGCGAATATACCCTGTTCAGAGGTCTTGATTTCAGGAGAGATGATGAATAATTTTCTTGTAAAGGTAGCTTCTACCATAGAGAAATTTAATATGGCAAATAAGAGCGAACGCTTGCTCGTGTGCCTCTCAGGAGGTGCCGACAGCGTTACGCTCCTTTTGTGTTTATATGAGCTGGGCTATGATGTATGCGCTTGTCATGTCAATCACCACCTCCGTGGTGAGGAAAGCGACAGAGATCAGCATTTTTGTGAAAAGCTTTGCGAGAAGCTTGGGGTCGAGCTGAAAGTGTTTCATGCCGATGTTGTGGGTTATTGCAAGGAACATTCTGTATCCACTGAGGAGGGGGCAAGAAAGCTTAGATATGACTTTTTCGACAGTATCGGTGCAGACAAGATATGCACAGCACACAGTCTTTCGGATTGCCTTGAAACTGCCATATTCAACCTCGCAAGGGGTACAGGTCTTAAAGGTCTTTGCGGAATACCGCCTGTGAGGGGAAATATTATAAGACCGCTTATAAATTGTACTCGTCAGGAAATAGAGGGCTTTCTCAAAGAGAGAGGACAGGACTTTGTTACTGACTCCACAAATCTTACTGACGATTATACCAGAAATAAGATTCGCCACCTTGTTGTGCCAAGGCTTGCGGAGCTTAACAGTTCGCTTTTTGGCTCATATTCCATGACAGCTGACAGGCTTAGAACAGACAGTGACTATCTTGAAAGTCAGGGGCTTGAAGCCTTTGAGAAAGCGGTCTTGCCAAAGGGTTATGACGCATTGTGTCTAAGACAGCTCCACGAAAGTGTACGCCGCCGTGCAATAATGCACATTCTTGAGAAAGAGGGGCTTGCTGTGAGCCATGACAGTATCGAGGATATCGACAGGCTGATACTTGACGTTGGTAAGGCGAACGTCAAGGGCGGAGTCTTTGCGGTCTGCTCAAAAGGTGTGCTCAGCTTTGCAAAGGGCGAGATGCTTGAAAACAGCACTCTCAGGAGCGTTAAGGTAAGCGACGAGGGCGTTTATAAGTTTGGCAATAAGGAGATAGAGTTCAAAATCTATCCTTTTGACGGAAAAATCGCAAATGTTCATAAAAAGTTTGCAAATTGCTGTCTGGATTATGATAAAATAAAGGGTGAGATTGTTGTCGAAAATCGCAGAGAGGGCGAGAAGATACGCCTTGTGAACAGAGATTTTGACAGCGATGTGCGAAAGCTGGTGAACAAGTCCTTCAGACTTGAGGACAGGAGCAGTGCCGTTATCCTAAAAGATAGTCAGGGCGTTGTTTTTGTTGAGGGAAGTGGTGCGGCTGAAAGGGTTAAGATAGACTCTGAAACCGTTAAAATATTGGCTTTTACCATAAAGTGAGATGAATATCACCCTAAGCTGAAAAGTTTTTTGTGTGAACTTGTATTTTTTCACTTTTCTGTCACATTGATAATATATAATCAGAGAGGTTGTTAGTTAATGAACAATATATCGGTTCTTTATTCTGAAGAAGAGCTTGCATTGTCTGTGAAAAAGCTTGGAGCAGAGATAACTGAAGAGTATAAAGGAAAAAAGCTTCTTGTTGTGTGCGTTCTTAAGGGAGCGTTCGTGTTTACTGCTGATCTTGTAAGAAGTATCGACAACGATATGCAGATCGCTTTTATTACTGCAAAGAGTTATGCTGGCACAAGCTCAACAGGAAATGTTTCAATTTCAGGAGACCATGATTTTATGGGTCTTGACCTGAGAGAGTGGGACGTTTTATTGGTTGAGGATATTCTCGACACAGGAAGAACGCTTTGCGAGTTAAAAAAGAAGTTTGCGTCAATGGGTGCGCCAAGTGTTAAGATAGCTGTTATGCTTGATAAGCCGTCAAGACGTGTTGCAGACATAACACCTGATTTCAAATGCTATGAGATCGAGGACAGATTCGTTGTTGGCTGTGGTCTTGATTATGATGAGAGATATAGAAATCTTCCTTTTATCGGTATAGTTTCCGAATAAGGAGCCAAATATAATACAGAACAAAAGGTTGTGATCGATTGAAAAACAATAATAATGGAAAGACCCTGTTGATCTATCTGCTGGTATCGGTTGCCATAATCTGCGGATTGGTCTATATGCTAACAAGCATGAGCACAAAATCTTCCGACAAAAAATATTCGGAGATAATGGAACAGTTTGACAGCCTGAACGTGTCACAGTTTGAGCTTGATCTTGGCTCCGGACAGCTTAAGTATAAGCTCAAGGGCGAAGATAAGGTATATAGTTATACAGTTCCAAATGTTTCACTGTTTGCAAATGAAGTCCTTGGCGGTGAGGACGCTGAGAACTATCGTAAGAAATATAATACTGAAAATCCAGACGATCCTTTGCAGTATAATCTTATACCGATATCGGATAACAGCTTCTGGCTTAATCTGATACCGACGCTGCTTATGCTGGGCGTTATGATATTCTTTTTTGTGTTCATGATGAAGAATGCAGGCGGCGGAAAGATGTCATCTTTCGGAAAAACAAATGCCAAAATGGCGCCAAGCAGCAAGAAAGCTTCCTTTGAAGATGTTGCAGGTGCAGACGAGGAAAAGGAAGAACTTAAGGAGATCGTTGATTTTCTCCGTGATAATAAGAAGTATACCGAGATCGGTGCGAGAATACCTAAGGGCGTTTTGCTCCTCGGCCCTCCGGGTACAGGTAAAACGCTTCTTGCAAGAGCCGTTGCAGGCGAAGCAAGAGTTCCGTTCTTCTCTATCTCAGGCTCTGACTTCGTTGAGATGTTCGTGGGCGTCGGTGCTTCAAGAGTAAGAGATCTTTTTGAGCAGGCTAAGAAAAACGCTCCTGCTATCATCTTTATAGACGAGATCGACGCAGTGGGCAGACAGAGAGGCGCAGGCCTTGGCGGCGGTCATGACGAGCGTGAGCAGACCCTTAACCAGCTTCTTGTTGAAATGGACGGCTTTGAGGATAACGATTCTGTTATTGTTATGGCAGCAACAAACAGACGTGATATACTTGACCCTGCACTTCTTCGTCCGGGCAGATTTGACCGACAGATTCTTGTGGGCTATCCTGACGTTAAGGGCAGAGAAGCTATACTGAAAGTTCACACAAGAAACAAGCCGCTCGCTCCTGACGTTGACCTTGAAACTATTGCAAAATCAACTGTAGGCTTTACAGGTGCAGACCTTGAAAACCTTGTGAACGAGGCTTCGCTCCTTGCGGCAAGAAAGAATAAAAAGGCTATCACCAAAGATGAGCTTGAGGAAGCTTCTATCAAGGTTGTGGCAGGTCCTGAGAAAAAGTCTAAGGTCATCACAGAGGACGAAAAGAAGCTTACCGCTTATCACGAGGGCGGTCATGCACTCTGCACATACTACAGCAAATCACAGGATAAAGTTCATCAGGTGTCTATCATACCAAGAGGTCAGGCTGGCGGTTTCACAATGAGCCTGCCTGTCAAGGATAAATCTTATGTCAGCAAGAACGAGATGTACGAAAATATCGTGGTTCTTCTTGGCGGACGTGTTGCTGAAAAGCTGATCCTTGACGATATCTCAACGGGTGCTTCAAATGACCTTGAGAGAGCTACTTCCACAGCTAGAAACATGGTAACACGCTACGGCTTCAGTGACAATCTTGGTCCTGTTGTATACGGTCAGGGCGATCATGAAGTATTTCTTGGCAGGGATTACACTAATACGCCAAGCTATTCCGATAACGTTGCGGCTGAGATCGATAATGAGATAAGAACTCTTATTGAAAGTGCATTTACTGACGCTGAAAAGATACTCAACGAGCATATGGATAAGCTTCATGTTGTGGCTAAGTATCTTATGAAGTATGAAAAGGTTGACGGTGCAACATTTGAGAAGCTTATGAATGGCGAACTTACAGAGAGCGAGTTCATGGGCGAACCTGATAAAACACCAGAAATCCAGGATACTCCTGAGATAGTTGATGATATTTCAGTTGATGATAATTGATATGGGAAGGGGCTGTAAAAAAAGTTCCCAAGAAAAAAGGCTGCGATCTTGCCAAAAAGCAAGACAGCAGTCTTTTTTTGTGGTAT
>OJMN01000016.1_pt1 | contig 98629 bp, 97 predicted proteins | sample 1597261 | NCBI WGS metagenome assembly OJMN01 (sample SAMEA2452130, study PRJEB22498) | human gut metagenome | biome: human feces; feature: human gut; material: feces | place: Australia | collected 2012 | reverse complement strand
GAGTACAGTGAAGAGGGTGATATCCTGAATTATAATACTCATTTCAAGATGAGAAACTTCTTGTTTACGACTCGCTTGGATTATGATATTACAGGTACAGCTTATTCTACAGTACTTTGGATTGCTTTGAAAGATCCTAAAACTGGTAAGACTTCTTATTTGTGGTCTGATTATCAGGAATGGAAGGCAATGCGTGAGTGGTCTAAGAGATGTGAGAGAATGATGGTTTACTCTAAGTCTAATGTAAATAAAGACGGTTCTACTTCATTGTTAGGTACAAATGGTCGTCCGGTTTACATTCCTGCAGGTTTGTTGCAACAGATTGCTCCGTCTAACAGACGTTACTATACTGAGTTGACTCCGGAGTTGTTGGAAGACTTCTTGTTTGACTTGTCTTACAATATCTTAGGTACTAACGAACGTAAGTTTGTTGCTTTGACTGGTGAAATGGGTATGAGAGAATTTGACCGTGTATTGAAACAAAAAGCAGCTACAATGAACTTGATTGATACGAAGTTTATCAGTGGTTCTGGTCAGGCTTTGGTTTTAGGTGGTCAGTTTGTAACATACAAGATGACAAATGGCATCGAGTTGACATTGAAACATTTCCCGTTGTATGATGATACTACTTATAATCGTTTATTACATCCGGTATCTGGTAAACCACTGGAATCTTATAGAATGACATTCTTGGATCTTGGTAGACGTGATGGTCAAGCTAATATCGTTAAGGTTGTTCGTAAGGATCGTGAGATGGTTATCTGGAATACTTCAGGTTCTGTAGCTCCAGGAACTGGTTACTCCAAGAATAAATCCACAGTAAGATCTAATGCAAAGGACGGCTATTCTGTGCATTTTTTAGGCGAGATGGGCATAATGCTTAGGGATCCCCGTGCATGTGGTGAGTTATTGATGGAGGTCGAGGATTAATCAGTACACCTTTTATGGAACAAATTACTAATCCTTCCGTTAAAGTGTCAAATAAAAATCTATTGACATGGAAGAAATTAGAAATTTTGATATCTATAAAGCAACCAACAAATTAAATAATAAATATTATATTGGCGTAACCACTCAAGGAGTAGGCGCTAGAATGAAAAAGCATCTTTATAAAGCTTTGAGTGGTTCACAATATAATTTTCATAAGGCGTTAGCCGAATTAGGATTAGAACAATTTACAGTAGAAGTTGTAGATTCTACAGACGATCTTGAAAAAGCAAAGGAATTAGAGAAATTTTGGATTGAGAAATTACATTCTAACAATTCCGAGTATGGGTATAATAGTGATTGTGGTGGGGATATAATGTTCCACACAGATGAAGCAAAAGCTAAGATATCTGCAGTACACAAAGGTAAAGACATGTCTAAGTTTTATAATCCCGTACTACAGTATTCGTTAAATGGTAAATTTATTTGCGAATACAAAAGTGTAACAGAGGCAGAAGAAAAATCTAAGATTTCAAAAGCTTCTATATTGCGAGTAATACGTAAAGATATAAAAACCTATTCCAAAGTAAATCCGTATATATGGGTTTATAAAAAAGATTATCCATCAATACCTTTAGAAATAGATCCTACAGACTGGAAACCAAAAACTAGAGTAAGAACAGTATCTGAAAACTTCCTTAAAAGAAAAGCAAACTTGAAAAGAGCTGGAAAAGAATTTGGTTCTAAAATTGCTCCGAAAGCCGTAATACAATATACTAAAGACAATGTGTTTATTGCGGAGTTTCATAGTATATCAGAAGCAGTAAAACAGACTGGAATTTGTGCAAATACAATAACTAAATACTGTAATGGTAGTAATGATGAAAAATTGAAAGATCCTAAGTTTTTGAAAAAGATAAAATATATCTGGAAATATAAAGAATAAAATACTATGGATATTATATTAAAATTCGCCCGTACAAATCCATGGGCTGGAATAGCTAAGTATAAGAATTGTAAAGATTATATCAGTACTTACTGGACAAGATCTGGTAATAGATATACTGGTTTAACCCCAGAAGATGCTAGACGTTTGGAGAAAGAAATGGGATATGAAGAAGGACATTTATCTCCACAAAGTGGATTCTGGAAAACATATGCAATTGGTTTAGGCGCAAGAGATAAAGTTTTACATACTGAAAGACCTGAAGATGAACTTGCATATTTGTTTTTAAAAGGACACAAAAGAGTAGCAAATGGTATTAACAACCTTAAGCCTACTCATGATTATGTTCTTGTAAATAAAGAAATTGAAGCTGAAGAAGCTAACAAAAGAAATAAAGCTAAACGTGAGGCATTCTCTGAATTTAATAAGATGTCAATTGAGGAAATGCGCAAATGTTTACGCTTATATGGTCACAAGACTGACAATATCAGTAATGAGCTAGTTGAAAGTAGTTTATTTGATCTTATTGAAAATAATCCTGATAAGTTCTTCTTGATTTGGGTAAACAACAAAGTAAGAGACACTCAATACATTATTGAAGCAGCTATTTCAAAGAATGTAATTCGTAAGTCTAAAAACATCTATTACTATGGTACTGACATCATTGGTAGAAGTTTAGAAGATGCTATTGCTTCATTAAATGATAAAAAGAATCAGGATATCAAAATGACTATACTTCAAGAAATCGAATCTAAGTAAAAGTAAACATGACAGTATTAGAAGCACATATAGCGTTTAAGATTGAAGCAGATAAAAATGCCGTTAATATTGGTATATCTGGTTGTCCATCTTTCTTACCTGAGGAAATTGATTATTGGTTATACACAGCGTATCTAAGTAAGATAGCTACCAAAGCTACTGGGAACAATACTCTTAGAATACCATTTGAAGGTAATGTAAAAAGAGTAGCAGACTTAGAAGGTTTAGTAAAAACTGATAAGGGATTGTCTTTACTAAGTGAATCTATAAGTAATAGACTTACTATGAATAATTTCAAATCTAGTATTACTTATGGTGATGATACTCAAGATAAGCGTATGTACTTCTTAGAAGGAATTTTACATTTTGGTAGTAATAAAATAGCTACAGTAAAACTTATTAGTCACGAACAAGCTACTAGATTCTTAGAAACTTATAATAATAAACCTTGGATTGAAGAACCTGTAGCAATACTGGAAGATAATAAGTTAATAGTATTTATAGATAGGGATCTTATGGTAGGTCCCTACACTATAGATATTACTTATCTAGCATACCCAAGAAAGATTAATAATCAAGATATTACGTCTACTCTAGATGAAATTCCAGAGTATATGCAATATGAAGTAGTTAAATTAGCTGCTGACATGGCGATTGAGAATATTGAATCTCCAAGAACTCAAACACATCCACAGTACGTAGCACAATTATCAGAGTAATATGAGTAGTAAGGAAATGCAAATGTCTGAAGAAGAATATTATGCTAGCTTATTAGCTAACCCTGATTATGCTAAACCAAAGTTTTCTATATACCGATTTAAAAACATTTTAAACGGTAAAGTATATATAGGTCAAACTATAGTACCTGTTAGAAAAAGGTTGATACAACATATGACTTTTAGTAGACCATGGACAAAATGTCAAAAAACATATTTTCATAACGCTTTGAACAAAAATGGTTTGATTAATTTCAAATTTGATGTTATTGAAATTTGTGCATCTCAAGAAGAGCTAGATATAAGAGAAAAATATTGGATATCATATTATAAATCAAATAACAAACAATACGGATATAATATTGAATGTGGTGGTAAGGATGGAAGAAAAGGAACTAAATTAACTGAAGAGCATAAAGATAAGTTACTAAAAGCTAATTTAGGTAAACATAGGAGTTATGATACTAAATTAAATCTTAGTAAAGTACATAAACAACTATGGGAAAACGAAGAGTTCAGAAATACACATTTAAGTATAGTCCGAAATAATTTATCTGCTAGTTGGGAAAAGACACAAAAGAAAATTTATCAATACGATACTAATGGTGATTTTGTAGCAGTTTGGAATAAATGTAAAGATGTTGCAGATTTTCTTTACGGAACAGGAAAAGGTGGTAGTTTAACACGCAATATTAAATTAAACAATAAACGTGGTAAATTGGGGTTCTCCAAAAAAGGATACATTTGGTCATTTTTTGCTCCCCAAAGAAAGGAGGGAATATAGACGCAAAAAATATGCAAATGGAATTTGAGCGCAGGATACAGTTAATAGATCCTACTCTTACTATAGACCAAAAGCCTAACTCTGATCTTATATTTTCAATACTAAATGAAGCTCAAGATAGGTATGTAATGATGAACTATGTTGGTGACGACCAAATGGAAACTGAAACCAATATACATACTAGAAATACAGATTCTATTAAGAGTTTATTAGTAGAAAAAGAGTTAACTGCAACAGGTACTACTCTTAATGGTTTCACAAGATATAGATTACCATACATGTCTACTGAAGAATATTTCTTATATGTACACTCCTTTAGTAAAGTAAAAGGTACTTATAAACAATATAAAGATTTTGTTAGAGTAGATAATCAACTGGTTAAGTATAGAGATCTTGGTAAGTTTATTAAAACTGCATACAATACTCCTATTATTAGGCAACCTGCTGTTGCATTAGTATCAGATCCTACTACTAAATATAACTATATAGAAGTAGCAGTAGATGCATATACTACATTAGGTAATGTTACATTGACTTATTATAGGAAACCATTAAGATTCAATACTACTGATGGAGCTAGTAAATGTGAACTACCAGAATCAATTCATAGTGAAATTGTAGATTTAGCAGTTAATATGTTTATTACTGAAGGTAAATATAGATTACAAGTAAAACAACCAAATAATCAACAATAATGAAGTATATTGATTTACAAACAGCTTTTGAGTTAGAAATAGATAAATTAGATGACAATCTAACAAAACCTACTACTTCAGATATTGAGTATTGGTTAATGGCTGGATTAGATAAATTTATCAAAACTAGATATTCTGGTATTAATTTCAAGCAAACTGGATTTGAACAAGACCAAAAAAGAATTGATGATCTTCGTACATTAGTTACTAGAAAATCTTATCAATTTACTACATATCCAGAAGAGTATACAGTTACTCTGCCAGATGATTATATGTTTACTGTAGGAGAGACAGCTGTAATATTTAGTTACGATCATTGTTGGCCTGTGGGCCCAAGTGGTCAACCAAGAACTAAAAACACAGATGTGTTAGAAGCCACAGTAGAAAACATAGACAGACAAAGACAAAATACTTTGTCAGAATATAGATTACATGGTAGATCCGCCAGACCATTAAGATTATATGAAGGAAATGAAATTCATTTATATACAGACGGAAATTACAATATAAGAAATTATATTCTCACTTACTTGAGAACTCCTAAAAGGATTAGTCTTACTGATGCTCCATTTGATGAGTATACAGATATGCCAGCTGCAACTCATAATGAGATAGTTAAGTTAGCGGTAGAGTTGTATTTGGAAAATAAGGCTAATCCAAGATATCAATCGTATATGAACGAAGTTAGTACAATGGAATGATTATACGAAACAGTTTAGTTTGACGAGGAAATCTGAAACACGAAAGTAGAAGAACTAATCAAAATGTTAAGCTAGACGTCTAATTAAAGTTTAACAAAAATAAAAATAAAAATTATGCTTAATCATGTGAACACAGTACTTATTGGTACTGAAGCACCTGCATCTTATACAACAGCAGATGCATTGACAGAAGGTCAAATTGCATTATTTGATCAAAATAGAGCAATTGTAAAAGATGCAGCTGGTGCTAAAGCTGCTAGTTCATTGTATATCGGTGTTTGCGAAGGCAAAGAAGATGTTTACAATGAAGCAGGTACAAAATCAACTAAGTCAGTTATTCGCTTCTCAATGCCTATCATGAAAGGTTCTAAACCTCACATGGTATTTAGTGAATATGTAGCTGCAGCTGAAGATAAAATTGTAATCACAGCTACTAATGTTACTCCGGAAGTTGGTCATCGTTATGTATTACGTTTAGTGTACAATGACATCTATGAGGCACCTGGGCAATTTACTCATACTTATGAAGTAATTGCAAAGAGTACTAATGCAACTGATTTGGTTACAGCTTTCAAAAACAAAATCAACAAACACAAAGAAGCCAGAGTAGTAGCAACTAGTGATGCCGCTGTTCTTACATTGAATGCTAAGGAAATGCCGTACAACGAAGGTATTATGTTAGACTCAAATTATTCTCAGGTTTCTGTGGAAGCATTTATGTGGAAAACTATTCCTTCCGGTTTGTTGAGTAATGTAATGTATCCTATTGCTAATTTGACAATTGCTAAAACTCAAGGTACTCCTGGTAAAGGTAATCCGAAGATTGTTCGTGATCGTGAAAATGCGGCTCTTGGTTATAGAGGTATTACTCATCGTGCAAACGGTATCTATCCGTACATTGCTCCTGAATTGAAAGCTGATTTAAGTGCTACTTACGATACATTGTCTATCGAATGGGATAACAAATATCTTAGTGATGATAATCAATACATCAAAACAACTCCATTAGCTTGTGAATTGTATGTAAATGTTGATGAACTTAAAGACTCTGTATTTATGACAGCTTTAAAAGCTTTTGTAGAAGTTGCTTAATCAAAAAATATAATTCAAACCAAAAAGGGGATTGGGAGTAATATCCCTTTCCCCTTTTATTTTATATACGATTGATATGGAAATGAATGAATCATTGTATTATGCAGAAATAAAACTGCTAACTACGTATTGCCACAACTGCCTAGATAACAAAATGAAGGATAAAATAATGATGTTTCTGTTTAAGAAAACACTTTATGATAATGCTACTACTTTGAATCTTGCAGATGATGCAGAACAGTATTATAATGAAATGCTGAATTTACTTGATATGAGAACGTGTAATTGTACTATTGATGACTGTAAAAATTGTAAAGATGGATATTGCGAATTATGTAAATAAAGTTGGTAAATTGGTTAATCAGTCTACAAAGTACAATGCAAAATTGGATAGAGTTTCGATTACAAATCTAGTACTATTGTTGCATTTAGATAAATTAGCTAAATGGGCAGCTAATAATTTAAATGACGGAGAGTTTCCTATTACTCAGGACGACGTAGATAAAATTATAGGGTATCTTCATTGCTTAAAAAAACAAATGAATTTCTATCCAGAAAAAGATATTGATTCTGATTGTATATTAACTGAAGTAAAGGAACATATAATCCAAGAGTAATATGAATAAAAAGATATCACAATTTGAACTAACAACTAAACTGCAAGAGCAAGACCTCATTACCCTTGTACAAGATGGTAGTAATAAGAATATTACTAGTGGAAGTTTTACTACATCACTATCAGGTACATTTGCCACTAATGAGAGAGTAAATGCTGTAGAAGAAGATGTTGAGATACTAGATGCTAAAGTAAATGATAACTATAAAGATCTTAGTAATAAGATAGTAGAAGGAGATACTAGTGTAACTACTAATCTTAATAGTACTATCACTAGTTACTATGATGTATTGAATAATAAGATTATTACTTTAGATACTAAGCATGACACCGATATGTCAGAGATTGGTGGTACTATGCAAGAATGGATAGATGATATTGACAATAGATCTACATTACAACAATTACAGGATGCTCTCAATAGACTTACTGTGGCTGAAAACACTATTACTGCTTTAGCAGAAGTAATCGCTAATGGCGGGGGTAGTAGTGGTGATGTACCAGGTTATCATACACAACCTTCTAGTACTATTACTTCTTTACAAGGATATTATAAAGGAATAAGTGCTGATCCCTTAGTAAGTACTGATACATTAAATCAAGCATTATCTAAACTTGAAAATCAAGTAGAAGCAGTTGCAGATGGATCTGGTTCTTTACCTGTAATCAAAATGGGTGAAAGTACTACACCTACTGATAGCTATATTTATACTGCCGGTAAAGTAAAACAAGACTACGTATTTAAAAGTGGGGATACTGTACCTGGGAGAATAATATATACTACAGGTATACAGGGAGGGCAAACATTCCGTTCTGGTTGGGATGGAGTTGGAGCTAGTTTGTATCCATCAAATTCTAAATGGAATCTAGAATTAGATAACCTATTTGTTAGAGGTAATATGACAGTTAATGAATTAACTGTAAATGAAATAAAAGCAGTAGGTGGAGATATTTTAGTTACATTAGGTGATATGAAATGTATTAAAGTAGAGGAAAAAGATAATGGATACAAATGTTACTTTGATACAGAAGATGGCACCAAGTATAATGAATTTATTGTAAACGACCAAGCAATATGTCAAAAATTTGATGGACATAATGTAAAAAGATATTGGAGAGCTGTAACAGAAGTAGGTAGTGATTATATATTACTATCTAAGGATGTGTGTGAGCCTGGTAGTAGTACACCTTCTGCGGATGATGAAATATTATTATTAGGTCATAGAGTAGAAGGAGATGCTGAATATGACAAGCAAATGGAAGATAGACGTAATGCTATTTTCATTTCTGCAAAAGGATCAAATGCTCCAAGGATTGCCTTTTACTCAGGAATTAATGATTTTACTTTGGAAGGCAAAGATAAAACAGTAATTGGAAAAGATAGTAAATTTGTTGGTACAATCACAGTAGTATCTAAAGATGGAACTGAAACTGGTATCCCTATTTATAGAGGTACGTGGTCAGTGGATAAGCAATATTATTATTATGACTGTGTAACATATAATGGTAGTACTTGGATAGCCACTCAGGATAATATTGGCAAAGAACCGAAAGAAGGAAGCCCTTATTGGACAATTTATATTGCAAAAGGAGAAAATGGGCAAGCTGGTGATGATGTTGCAAAATGGGTAGAAATTGTTGGAAATAGAATGTTTTTATATGATTCCCCAGATTTTTCTGGTACTCCTACCCCAAATAATTTAGGATTAAATGCAAATGTATATGGAATTGTGCAACCATCATATCAGTGGACAAATGTAACGAATAATAGTGAAATCGTTGGCTATGGCAATTCCCTAATAGTTACACCTGATATGGTTGCTGATAGAACTGCTATTTTTAGATGTACAGTGACCGATAGTGATACTCAAGCGACATATTATGACGAAATACAGGTTGCTAAATTAGCAAATGGTGCTGAAGGTCTGGATGCATATTATATAGATTTAACAAATTATTCTGCATCTGTCCCATTTGATAGTTCTGGTACTATACTAATAGACCCATCTACAATATATACTGATGTATTTGCATATCATGGAATTACTCAGATACCAATTATTTCTATGACTGCCAAGTTTACTGAGGGTTCTGGTACATGTGAAGTTAAAGATAACAGAGTGTCTTTAAAAACATTAACTTCTACTAGTGCAAGAATAACTCTTACAATTGAAGTAGACGAAGGTGTAACAGTAACTAAAGATTGGTATATTAACCAAAGTAAAAATGGAGAAGATGGTTTTAATGGAGAGGATGCCGTTAGAACATATTTAACTGGAGAACAATTTTTTCACTATGCAGAATATGCAAAAATACCAACACCACAATCAATAACATTAAAAATGGATACTACATTAATGGATGTAGCTTCATATAAATGGTATTGGAAAGTATCTGGTACTTCTGAATGGACCTTGTTAGAAGGAGAAACAAAATCTGAATTAGTTGTAGTTTATAATGGAATCTATTTTCAAACTGGTGAAGATGAGATTACGTTTAGATGTGTTGTAACTAGTGTCAGTGGAATGTCCTTTGAAGATATAATTACAATAAATAATGTTCGAGATGGAGAAAGTGCATACAGAGGAGCGTTAGACAATGAAAGTATGACTGTTCCTGCAAACTACGAAGGTGTTGTTAGCGATTGGTCTCAAGCTACTACTTATGCTAATTTAAGAAGGGGTGGTACAAAATTTGCTAATACTGAATATACTTTAACTTCTTCTCAACTAAGTGGGGTAGGTACATTAAGTATAAATCAGGAAAAGAAACAAATTACTGTTAATAGCTCCAGTATTCCAGAGAATTATGTTACTGTACAATGGCAAATAGATTTTGTACATGAAGGAAAAACTGTAGATACAGTAGTGTTATCTTTAGTAAAAAACGTTACTGGTAAAGATGGGAATATTGGTAATTCTTCTATACAAATATATTGTAATACCAATAGTACTCCAACACGTCCTACTTTTACAGAAATGATTTCTTCCAGTGGTGGTACATCTGGATCTTTTGCTTGGTATCCAGATCCTACTAATAGTACTACTACTCTTACTTGGACAAGTACAGGTTATCTTAATCCAAATACAAATAAGATAGATTTATTACCTGATAAATCAGGGTATAGATGGACACAACCTGTGATTTTTTCTCCGTTGAATGGAGAAAATGGTTCAGATGGTAGAGGTGTGAGAAGTGTTACTATGCAATATTATAAATCTACTTCACCAACTTCCTTGTCAGGTGGAAGTTGGAGTTCAACTGCACCAACAGCAGAAGATGGATATTGGATATGGACTAGATTGTATATAGTATTTGATGATGGAGATTATTCATATACAAATGCAGTCTGTACTACAGGTGCAACTGGAAGCACTGGAGATTATGGTCCTGGTTTAAGTTATCGTGGTGAATACTCTTCTTCTACTAGTTATTCTTGGACAACAAACTCTCAAGGAAATGTGAGAGATATAGTAAAATACAGTGGTTCATTTTATGCAGTAAACAGATCTAAAAAAGGTGCTGGTGCGTTTAGTGGAAAAACTCCAAGTTCAAATGCAGGTACAGATGGTGGTAACTATTACTGGGTTAAATTTAATTCTTTTGATAATGTAGCTACAGATTTATTATTTGCAGATAAAGCAACCATTGCTGGTTGGGATTTTTATAATACTAATATTCAATCTCAATCTGGTACAATGCGATTAGATGGTAGAACAACTGCTGCTGTTACAAGTAAGATCCATTTAGCAATAGGATCTAATGCAGCATCTTCACCTGGGTCTGCACCATTTAGAGTAGATACTAATGGTGAATGTTACACATCAAAATTAAATGCAGTGGGTGGTACTGTAGGAGGATTTAATATTTCTGGAGGTAGAATGACAGGTTCTAATCCAGATAGTTATGGAAACAAGTTCACATTATCTCCTACTATGACTATGTATGGTAGTTATGGAATTCCTTCTGCTGCTGTTGGTTTTGGTTTGTCGGCGATTCCGGCAACCACTGGTCAGACATGCCCTGCAGTAGTATTAAATACTTTGAATAGTAGAGAAGGTGCTACAAATGGTTTTACTCTCATATTATATAATGGATCTGCTAGATATAGTAATACCCCACAACGTTGGTTAAATTGTCAACATTATACTAATTCAGGATGGGGATCTGGTTTTTCTGTAGAAAGTAGATACTTCGGAGATTCAAACAATATGGAAAGAACTATTGTCAATTTTGTTCAGTTACCTACTTTAACTCAACTAAAAAATTACGGTTTGGAGTCTAGTGATACTAGTTTTAATGTTAGGGTAAGTAATAGTGGATATTTATATATAGAAGGATAATATGGAACTTAATTTAAAGGAAAGAGCAATTATAATATACAACTTACTTTGGAAATATGATTCTTATGTTAATTTACAAACAAAAGAGTCTATTAAACAAAAAGTTGACTTTACAGAAGAGGAGCTTGAAGGGATTAGCCAATATACTGGTGTAGATGGTAATGTATATACACAGTTTAGTGGTGCCTTGGATCTAGAAACTACCCAAAACTATGAATTTACTGAAAATGAAATAATTTATCTTGCAGATAAAATAATGGTTTTAAATGCAACTAATAGGTTGAATGATGAGGGTATGTCGATGTATGAAAAAATTGAGAACATCTACTCACAAATACAAGCAGAAAAAGGGTTTACAAAAATAGGACCGTGGCAATATGCTAACGCAAAAGAACTAAATAATAACTATTACAATGGTTAAGAATAATGTATATTATGAGTGGTTTGCAAGTATAACCGTACCCAATCCAGATCAGGTTGGGTACTGGGTTGACTTGGGAGCAGATTCAAAAGGTAGAATAATTAAAGTTTACAATCGTGATATAGAAAAATGGATTGTACTCTTTGATGTAAGTAAAGATGACTATGTACCACCATTTATTGGTTCTAATGGCAACTGGTGGGTAGACAATAGAGATACTGGAGTAAAAGCTACTGCAGAGACTCCATATATAGGTGAGAATGATCATTGGTTTACTTATGATCCTATCAACAAAGTATATGTAGATACAGGTATAGAAGCTCGTGGTCTTAGTGCGTATGATATTGCAGTTAAGTTAGGTTTCGAAGGCAGTGAACAAGATTGGATTGATAGCCTAAGTAAAGCATCTGAAGATGCTGCTGTTGCTGCACTAGAAGCAGCTAATAAAGCAAATGAAGCTGCAGATAAAGCTAATCAAGCTGTAACAGATATTGAAGGTATAGTTGATGATGCTGTAGCGGCTACTGATAAAGCTGAAGAGATTGCTAGTAATCCACCAAAGATCGTAGATGGTGATTGGTGGATCTATGACTATGATACTAAACAATATGTTAATACTGGTATAGCTGCTATTGGTGATGCTTTCACTTACAAGAAGGAATATCCTTCAGTTGAAGCAATGGAAGCTGATTGGGGTACTGCTGATGTAAAGTTAGGTGAATATGTACTTATTAATACTGGTAATGTAGAAGATCCTGATGATGCTAAAGTTTACTTAAAGACTCAAGAAGGCTGGAAGTTCATAGTAGACTTATCTGGTATGCAAGGTATTCAAGGTTGGTCAGCATATGAAGTCGCAGTACAACATGGTTTTGTAGGTACTGAAGCAGAATGGGTTCAATCATTAAAACAACCTGCATTAGATGCAGCAGCAGAAGCCTTAGAAGCTAAAGCTCAAGTAGAAGCTACTGAGCAAGCTGTTAAGGAAGCAGAAGCATTACGTGTTACTGCGGAACAAGGTAGAGTCAATGCTGAAAATACCAGAGTAAGCAATGAGAATACACGTATCTCTAATGAAGACAGTAGGAAAGCAGAAGAGACTAAAAGGGTAACTGCTGAGAATGAGCGTATTGCTGCAGAGAACTCTAGAAAGTCTGAGGAGGAGATTCGTAAGACTAATGAAGCTAATCGTGTATCTGCTGAAAGTTCTAGAGCTAGTGCAGAGACATTAAGAGCTTCTGCTGAAGCTGAACGTAACACAAATGAGCAGAAAAGAATTGAGGAAGAAACAAAAAGAATCAGTTCTGAAGAGGGGAGAGTTGCAGCTGAAACAGAACGTGTAGATAATGAAGATGCTAGAATAGCAGCTGAAACTGCTCGTGATACAGCAGAACAGGAAAGGATAGCAAATGAAGCCACTAGACAGGCAAATGAGGCGATTAGAGAGACTCAAGAGGCTGCAAGGGAAAAGAATACCGCTGATGCTATAACTGCCGTAAATGAGGCTAAAACAGCTGCACAACAGGCTACTACAAATGCTACTACTGCTGCTAACAATGCCAACACTCAAGCAGCAAGGGCCAAAGAATATGCAGACAATCCACCCAAAGTAGGGGATGATGGTTATTGGTATCTTTGGGATGAAGTTGACGATGTATATGTAAATACAGGTTGGCCATCTTCAGGTATTGTATTAAAAGGTAGTCTTGATAGTCCAGAAGATTTAGATACTATAGTAGATCCACAACTTAGTGATTCTTATATTGTTGGTACAGACTTATACTTTTGGAATGGTACTGAATGGGTTAATATGGGTAGATTCCAAGGACCTCAAGGAGAACCCGGTAAAGATGCTGAACTTAGTAAAGCAGCTATTGAAGCTGTATTAGTAGGTGAAGTAACTACTCATACTCATGATACTAGGTACTATACTAAGGATCAAACTGATGCTAACATAAAGGTAGTAGCAGATGATCTTGCTAACAATTACTATAATAAATCCCAAGTAGATAGTAAATTTACTTCTGTATATATTTTCAAAGGATCTGTAGATACGATTGAAGATTTACCTACTGAGGGTAATGTCATTGGTGATGTATGGAATGTTCGTAAGAACGATACTAACTACGCATGGACAAGTGAGGGTTGGGATGCATTAGGAGGTACTGCTGAATTATCTTCATTAACATCTAATGGTTTGATGTCTAAAGAAGACTTTGCAAAGTTACAAGGTATTGAAGCAGGTGCACAAGTCAATAAGATTGAAACCATTACTAAAAGAGTACTTTTGAATGTTGTAGATAAAAATGTAACTATACCAGAGGATATTAAGATCTCAGATACTGAACCTACTGAGGAAGAGATCATGTGGTTAGATCCTAGTGAAAACTATGATTTCACATTTGATGGTTATAGTCAAGCACAAGCAGATGCACGATTTGTACAGAAAGAAGAAGGTAAGGGTCTTTCAACAAATGATTATACGAATGCAGATAAAACTAAAGTAACAAACTTAACTGATTATGTTACTGGTGGTACTGGTGCTGTTACAGATGCTAATGCAGCTACTATTACTTTATCTAAAAAGAATCCAGTGAATGGTTCTGCAAGTACTGATACAGTAGTAATCAACAAAGCTACTACTACTACTGCGGGTGTAATGTCTGCTGCTGATAAGACTAAGCTTGATGGGTTGAGTAATTACGATGATTCTACAATTACTCAGGACATTACCAACATAAAAGCAAACAAACTTGAGACAATTGAAGTAACTGGTACAGGTAATGTAATTACTACAGTTACTAAGAATGGTACAAAAATAGCTTTTGCTAAAGGTATCACAGCAATGACACAAGATACTAGTGATGCTAGATATGTGAAAAAGACTGGTGATACCATGAGTGGCAGATTAAACATAAAAACGCCAGCAAGTACAGGCTTTACTTTACGTTTAGCTAAAGAAACTAGTGATACTCCAGAAAATGATGAAATATTTGTTCGTATGGATATTGATGATAACAATAAAGGTTCATTTGGTTATCACAATACTCACGGTACAAGTATGTACAATTATGGATCCTCTAGTAGATTTCACATTGCAAATGATGGAGAATTAAAATACTTAACAAATGGTGTAGACGGAAAAGTATGGCATGCTGGTAATGATGGTTCAGGTAGTGGTTTGGATGCTGATTTGTTAGATGGATACCATGCCGGATATAAAAATGGTGATCTTGCATTATATATTAATTTTCCAAAAATAACTGATTTAATAAGTCAGGGTTTATTAAGATCAGATTATGAGACAGTTGGCTATCCGACAGAGGATTTTTTGATTGCATTATGTAAATGGGCAATAAACAATTATACGGATGAAACTTTCCATGTATTGCTACAAGGAGAAATTACTCCTGCTGTTTCGGGGTGGTGTGTTTTGAATCTTTATGCGAATGATGGAAAAGATAACACAACAGGATTACCAAAATATTGTTCAGGTCAAGTAAATTTAATTAATAAAAGCTCCATATTATTCGGTTCTTATAATGGAACCTGGTATTATAAAACATTAGTAGATACTTCTAATCTAGAAGATACTCTAGCATACTGGTATGAAAATGATGAAAACAATTCATCCACAACATGTGCAACAGGTGGTAATAGAAATGTAATTGAATCATTAAGAAGTAAATTCAAGAGATGTATTGCTAAACCATATGGAGATGATGCTGCATTGATTAGTTATTGTAATGAAAGTCATTCTAAGAAATGGCCGGATAATACAGATATAGTTTATACTGGAAAAAACCAAGAAAACATGATGGTGCATTTCCCTAAATATTACCATAAAACTATTGAAAGAAGTCCTGGCATTTGGAGAACTTACATATCTGAACAACAAATAGATAGTGATTACATTGAAGAACCTGAAAGATTAGTAGGAGTTTACGAAGCTTACAAATATTCAGATCTCAATTGGTTGTGTAGTGATGGAGGAGTAGAATCTACTCATTCACAAACATTAGCAACATTTGTAACACAAGCTAAAGCAAATGGTTCAATGTGGGGTATACAGGATTATAGAATTTATGCAACAATAGCTAGAATGTTCTGTGCTTACTACAAGACTACTAACATTAGTACTTCTAATTCATCAATACCTTGTTCTGGCGGTACTAAACTGTATAATGCTGGTAAAACAGGTGGTACTATATCTTTAGGTAATAAGGATGGTAGACTAGCAACTTTAGAAGATTCTACACATTACTCAACTAGCTTCTTAGGACTTGAAGACTGCTATTACAGTAAGTGGGAGTTTGTACAAGGAATAAACATTTTAAAAGGTAAATACGTTGTATATGATGGAGGTTCATTCCCAGATAAGGATGTAGCAGAGCTTGAAGCAGCAGGTGCTACTAATATCAGAGTTGTAGGATATGAACCTAATCCAGCTGCAACAGAAGCATATAATGGATGGATTAAAACTGTAGCTCAAGGTAAATATGGAGACGTACTTCCTACATCAAATGGAGGATCTGAAACTACTTACTATTCCGATTATAGCTGGTTTAATCCAACAGAAAATAGAATCTTCCTACGGTCGGGTAGTTCGGGTGATGGTTCTCGGTGCGGGGTCTTCATGGCTACTGCTGATAATGCGTCCTCGACTTCTTGGACGACTGTCGGTGCAAGATTAGCCTTTTATGGTAAGATTGTTGTAGTTGATTCAGATACATTTAAGAAAATGCAGGCATAGACAAAAATTATTAAGTAGTTATGGAATTAAAGAAAGTACAAGGTGATCATATACCTGAAGTAATAGAATACCTAGGAATGAATGAATGGGCTGTTAGATGGGATATTGAAGAAATTAATTCTGAAGATATACATGATTATGCTTACTATGAATTAAAGTTTAATGAAGAACCAACTTATGAATCTTTCGTAAGTAAGATTATTAGAACTAAATATAGTGCAGATGAAGAAGCAGCATTAAAATCTAATATGATTGAACAACTACTTAGTGGTAGTCAACCTATAACTAGATATGATGAATGGCAATCTTTTCAAACTCTTAGAACAGAAGCTAAATCGATTGGCAAACAAATATTTAATATTTAATTATGGTTATTAAAGTAAAATATAACGGGGAATGGGTTAAGATACCATATCTAAGTAGTGATCATGGTCAGGAACTGGTAGAAGAAGCCCCGAAAGATAATAAGCAGTATGCTAGACAAGATGGCACATGGACTGTAGTTAATATACCAGAAGTTGACTTTACTGAGGTATATAATGCTATTGATACTAAAGTTGATAAAGTAGAAGGTAAGGGTTTAAGTACTAATGATTATGTTACTGCAGATAAAACTAAAGTTACAAACATCAATGAGGTAATTGAGGCTGCTACTAAGAACATTACAGCAACAGGTATCTCTATTACTCTGGATAAAAGGAACTTAGTAACCAATGTAGTAGAAGATATAGAATTGAATATTCCTGCATCTACTACAGCTTTAGCTGGTTTAATGTTGCCAGTTGATAAAATAAAACTGAATGGTATTGCTGCTGGTGCTGAAGTAAATGTTAATGCTGATTGGAATGCTACAGAAGGAGATGCATTGATATTGAATAAACCTACATTATCTACAGTTGCTACATCTGGTAGTTACAGTGATCTTACTAATAAACCCACCATACCCACTGTGGATGTTAACAAAAAATATGTAGATGATAAATTAGCTACTAAAGCTGATTTAGCGGATTATACGGTATTTGACATCTTCATGAAAGTGGCAAACGGCGATACTCCATCTATATCTCAAGAAGACTATAATACATTACTAGAGAAGGTTCCAAACGGTTTTGTTAATACACTCCCAATTAGAGATAATGGTGAGTATATATCAAGTCTTTTTGGCGGATATAACACCAATGGTGATAATTCTATTTGGTTTTATGCGCAACAAACTATGGGGGTTAATCATTGTTCTATACAAATGTGGATACGTCAGAATTTAGATGTGGAAACTCAGGTTAATAATGATTATTTAATTCCGGTAACTGATGGAATTTCTATACAGGCAAGTGTTACAGATAATTCTACTGATCCTAATGTTAAGGAAGTAATAATACATACTACAGGTGACGGGACTAAGGCTTTAATGGATGATGGAACTTACAAATCAATTCCCTCATTAGAGGATCAATACGCATATGGTGTTGAGTGGGATACTGCATCATCTAGTCCTGATGGAGTTAGAGTAGGTAATATGCAATTACATAGGGAGTTGCCGGTGCAGAGTAAGATGAGAAGGTGCCTTTTGGATAGAGATGGTGGAGTTAAAGAATATTTGGATAATGAGCTTTCATGGGATGGAAGCTATTTGGATTATGCTGTTATGACAGAGATACCTGAACATTGGTATAAATTGTATTTTAATGGCACTAAATTTAGGATGATGTTGTCCGAAATTCCATTACCTGGGTATAAACATGTAGATAAGTTCTATATCTCAACATATGAAGCCAGAATGTATAGAACCGATAATTTATTATGTTCGGCGGCTGGAGCTAGTAAATTAAGTGATCCTAATTCAATTCATTTTAGAGGTGGTGACAACACCGCTGAATGGGATGATACCTACCGTTCCTTGCTAGGTTGTCCCGTCACCTACCTTACCCGAGACCAATTCCGGCAAGCTGCTAGAAAACGTGGGAGTGGCTGGGAGATGTACACCTATGGAGCACATAAAACCTTATTCTGGTTATTTGCAGTAGAATATGCTACATTAAATAGTCAAAAACCATTTAACGCTCAAAAAGATGCTAATGGATTTTCACAAGGTGGTCTTGGAGAGGGTGCATCACAAATGACGGATTGGACTAACTTCAACAACGCCAACCCCCTTATCCCATGCGGCTATACCAACGAGTTTGGGAACGGCTCTGGAGAGAAGGCATATGTGGTGAAGAACGCTTCCGACGGTACTCATGCCACGTTGATGGCTAACAGGTATCGTAGCATAGAGAATCCGTTCGGTCATGTCTGGAAATACACTGACGGGGCTAATATACAGGTCACCACGGGTGATGCTGGATTGTCTATTCTATGGACCACCGATGACCCGTCGAATTTCAGTGACACCTCTTACACGGGCTATGACAAGAAAGGTAATATCTGCCGTACAAGCGGTTATGCTAAGAAGATGTTGCTTGGAGAAAATGGTGATATCATACCTACAGAAGTAGATGGTAGTTCTTCCACTTATTGGTGTGATTATTATCGTACTACTATAACAATTGACGGAATATTTGTAGTATTAGCCGGATCTTCTGCTAATGGCGCTTTAGGTAATGGTCTTGCAAGTATTTATGGTGGTTACACATCCAATTCTGCTAGAGATATAGGAACACGTCTTTGCTTTTTCCCTAAATATAAATCAACTGAAATAACTACAACTACAGAATAATATGAAAAGAGTATATAGTAATAAAATACCTAGTAAGATAGAAAAAGATAATAGTGGTTATTATTTGTATAGATGGAATATACAAGAAGAACAAAATACTGAATATAACGGTTATTCCTATTATGAAGTAACTGTATGGCCTACATTAACTGCTAATAAGATATTAGAAACATGTATTAATGAATTATGGGATACAGATGTTGAAGCAAAGAAATTGAATGACTATAATGCTGCATTACTAGGGATATTAGATGAAAGTTATATAGATATTTACAAAGATTTCTTACAAAAGAGAAAAGAATTGAAGGAACAAGTAGATTCAGATTTCATTGCTTATGAACAAATGCAAGATGATCAAATAGTGAACAAATAACCGCTATTACTTAGGATAGTGTCAATTTGTAAATAAAGAACTTTTAAACCTTATTGACGTTTACTAAATAAACTGTCAAAAGATATCAGAACGCTAGCTAATCTTGTATTGGTTAGCGTTTTGTTTTTCAATCATCTTCTTTCAAATTATTGTAATGTTACAAAGACTAAATAATATTATATTAACGGCTCAAAGTGTAGCTACAGTGAATTACTTTAAAGAATTAGTTAATGACGGACCGATTAAATTTGTTGCCTGTTTACTATCTGGTGCAATGGGTTGGTTATCTACATTCTTTGCTCCAATATGGACAGTAATAGTTGTAGTGTGTGTATTTATACTTATAGATGCAATTCTTGGCACCAAAGTATCAATTACTCATGGTGGTAAATTTGAATCTAGAAGATTGTGGTCTACTTTAAAGAAATTCGGAAACTGTGCAATGATAATTTCTTGTTGTCATCTTATGAGCACAGAAATAGTAAAGTCAATTGACATGCATTTAGTAGAAGCATTTTCTGGTATTGTTTGTGGAGTTGAGTTATGGTCAATGATCGAAAATTTACAAGCAATTGATCCCACTGGACCGTGGAAGATTTTCAGTAAATTCATACGAAGCAAAGGAGAAAAGTATTTGGATATTACAATAGAAAAAGATGATTTACCAAAGATAAAGAAACTTGTAAAAAAGATAAAATGATATTTTCCAAAGTAAAGATAGCTATTGCTGTTATTTTTAGTTTACTATTGTTTAATAATGTCAGACTTGCTAAGAAAGTAAATGACTTAGATAAACAAGTAGGGATTGCAATGAATAATGCTCAAGTATGGGAAAATATTGCAAATCAAAATAGAAATGAAGCAAGGTTATTGGAATTGACAGTAAATGATTTTAAAAATTCTAACGATAGTCTAATAAAGGTCGCCAGGGATCAACAAAAGAAGCTAAAGATCAAAGATAAGCAACTACGTCAAGTAGCATCCACTGAGACCGTAATTAGAGATACCACAGTAAGAATAATCCCTTCAAAAGAAAAGGATTTCTGTGTAGAGCTAAAACCAAATCAATTGACAACCATCACGGTGGCTAGAAAAGATAGCGTGTTCACACATACTATGGAAATACTAAATCATCAAGATTTATTTGTATACGAAGATAAAGTCTATAGAAGACGTTATAAGAATTGGTTTCAAAGATTAATTCACTTCGATTTTAAAAAAGATAAAATCAGTAAATATCAAATTATAAACTCTAATGATTTAATTCAAGTATTAGATACTAGAGTAATACATATATCAGAATAATTGCAATACATTTCAATTTAGTGTTAATCAATAAATAAATTGAAACTATGCATTTGAACAAATTATTAGAACAAATTAAACGCCATCAATCCCCTACAGAAGCTATAGATAAGTTGGCAACAGCTTTAGAGAAGCATGAAGGTAGCCTGTTGGAAAAAGGTTTCACTTGCCTATGCAAAATAGACGCAAGCTCGTGGATCTAGTGATTTCGTGTGATGGTGAACAAAGAAAACTGTCAGTATCTGAAGATAAAACAATGATGACCGATTCATCCATCGGTCTTACTATAGCCACAGAAAAATCACAAATTGTTAACATGGTTAGACAGTCTCTTGACGATTGTAGAATTAAGAAAGAGAGCCTGAGTAAGATTGATGAGGAGATGAGGAGATGTGAAGACATCTTAAAAATACTTAATGTAAATTCGGACATAACAACCAATGTGACAAAAGATTTCAAAGAACTTGATGACTTAAAAGCTGAAGTGAAAGAGCTTAAACAACTTTTACAAAACGTATCTGCTGTTCGTCCGGAAGTAATAAAAAATACTCCACCCAATTCTGCTGAAGATAAAAAGGTAGAACCAGAAGGAGAAATAAAAAAAGAAATCTAAAACACAAAGGTTGGCTATTTAGTCAACCTTTTTTTATTTTAAACAATATGAGCACATTATACAATAACAAATACGATATCCTAGCTAGTACAATCCAACCTAATCCTGCTTCTGTTAAATATTGGGCAGATTTATCATCTAATCCAAATGGTGGTGATTTGAAATATTTTAATGGTAATACATGGGTGCTGGTTAATAACAAAGCCACTGAAGACATCAGTACATTAAAACAAGATGTTGAAGATTTAAAAACTAATAAAGTTGACAAAGTAGAAGATAAACAGTTATCGACTGAAGACTATACTACTGCAGAAAAAAACAAGTTAAAAGGATTGTCTAATTACAATGATGCCGAAGTAAGAGAATTAATCTCAGCTTTAGCTCTTAGAGTGGGAACATTAGAAACTGACTATGAAGCATTAGAAGCTAGAGTTGCTGCATTAGAAACACCTGCTGCATAATGGAATTAAAATTAAATAGAATCTTTCTAGGTAGTTCTGCAACCATTGGAGAATTGTATGTTGATGGGGAACACATAGCAGACACTCTTGAAGATAGAGTGAGACCAGAAGGAGAAAAAGTTTATGGTAAAACTGCAATATCCGAAGGTACTTATGAAGTTAAATTAACTTATTCACCAAGATTCAAGAAAATATTACCAGAAATACTTAACGTACCTAATTTTAGTGGGATTAGAATTCACAGTTTAAATAAAGCTGAGGAAAGTGAAGGATGTATTGGAGTAGGTGAATGGAATGGCAAAGACACAAATTGGATTTCTAATTCTAGGAAAACATTTGATGAACTTATGTCTTTACTTCAGAAAGCTGAGGATAAAAAAGAATCCATAACAATAACAATTAATAATTCGTGGAAATGACATTTAATTCACTAAACGCAATTATAGACGACATTTATAACATCTTAAGAGATAATAATGTATCAGAAAGTGAAAATCTAAGTCGTATACAAGTAGAGCAATGGATTCATCAATACAGAGCTTATCTAATCAAACAAGATTTGGATAAAGGTAGAGACATAAATGAATCGTATGTTCAAACAATAGGACCATTACATATTTCTAAAGTACGTAATTGCCCTACAGATGGATACAATTATAAATCTGATGAAGAACTACCAAAGTTTATAGATTTACATTTTGGATCTGGATTGATTTGTGTAAAAGACTTAGATGGTAATTTGATTCAAGTTGGAACTGAAACCAAAGCAAAGTATCAAATTAATAGAAAATATACATGCAATGATTATATTGCATATCTTAAAGGAAATCATTTGTACATAATGGGACCAGAACATCTAGAGTATGTAAAAATAGATGGAATTCTAGAAGATCCAACATCAATTGGTGAATGTTTTGATAGGGATGATACACCATATCCTGTTCCTGCAAACATGATACCTACGATTAAAGACATGATCTTTAGTAAGGAATTAAACTTGATGTTACAAATGCCAAATGATACTACTAACAATAGTACAAATGATGTAAAAGTTCAATAATGGAGACGAAAGCTTATACGGGACACAACTTCTATGACTCGTATTCTAAATATGTGGAAGATAATCCACTATATCAAGTTGAATATAGAGTATTTAGAGACATAATAAACGATTACTTTAAATATCTTAGAGATGAGTTAATAGAAAACGGAAAAGAGGTTAAGTTACCTTGTAGAATGGGAACCATTCAAATAGTAAAACACAAACCTAAAGAGTATACTGGGAAAAGTCTTCGAATTGATTATGCTGAGAGTAAGAAAGCTGGTAAAATTATTTATCATTTAAATGAACATTCCAATTTCTATAAATATAGAGTATATTGGAATAAACAAAATATGATAACCCCAAATAAAACTAAATATCAATTAGTAATGACGAGGGATAATAAAAGGCATCTTGCTCAGATTATCAAAAATCATATTAGAGATTATAGAGAATTATGATTACAAAATTAACTTCAATTAAAACGGTAATTGCTAAGATAATTGCTGATCTAGATTTGAAAGAAGATGACATGAGAATAAGTGACATCAGATCTTGGTGTGGAGAAGCAATTGAAAAGATTGGTGCTGTTACACAATTTATTCCAAAAGTATCTGGTCAAGATGGTACTCCAATTACTAAATTGTGTGGGTATCAAGCATCATTACCATGTGATCTTCATCAATTGCATCAAGTTGCATACTCTTTTAATTGTGATGGACCTTGGTTTCCTATGAGGAAAGCTACAGGTTCATTTGCTGTTTGGGGACATGGCAAATGCTGTTGCAACTGTGACTGTTATGATGAACTTGGACACAAAAAGGAATGTAGACACAACAATTGTTGTGAACATTGCGATCCAAATATGATTGTACAAGAAGATACAATGGTAAATTTAGTAGTAGATATGATTGGTAACATTGATAAAACAGAGGCTTTAGAATTGTTAAACACTAATCAAAATTTACGTACAATCATTTCAAATCTTATAAATGAACGAACATACAATGATGGATTTAATACTGCAAATCCTAGTGGAGGGCTACAATATAGTATTAAACCTGGATTTATAATGTGTAATGTTCCATCAGGTTACTTAAAACTATCCTATAGTGCAATACCTACTGATGAAGATGGATATACTTTAATACCAGATTTAACTTCCTATACTGAAGCTATATACTGGTATGTTACAATGAAACTGAAGTATCCTGAGTATTTGAATGGTAAGTTAAATCGAGAAGTGTACTACGATATTAAAAGATCTTGGAATTTTTATAGAAACCAAGCATATGCTGAGGCATTGATGCCAAATGAAGATGGTATGGAGTCTATTAAAAATAATTGGAATAAAATCGTTCCAGAATTTAGAGATCACAATACTTTTTATTCACATACTGGGGAAAGACAAATAATTTATAACGCAAATGAACGCTACTAGACAAACAAATACATTTGCTGGTGGGCTTAACATGGATGTAGACTATTCTGTGTTAAAAGACAACCAGTACATATATGCAGAGAACATTCGGATATTAACGAATGAAGGATCTTCTTTTGCAGCAATGCAGAATATAGAAGGGTTCTTAGCGTGTAGACCTTCTTCAAATTTGTCTGGTGAAACTATCATACATGTTACCACAGTAAGAGATTGGGCGATTGTTTTTACTAAGGTTAATGGTACAAATAACAATAATGTCTATAGAATTGATTTTTCTAGATCCCAAGAGGAACCAATTGTAACAAAAGTAGTAACTAATAGACCTTTAGATATAGAAGTATCATCTAGTAATGTAGCTGCAATTAGTAGTGTATGTAGATGGGAAGCAAGTAATAATGTAAAAGTATATTGGGCAGATGGTCATTCACAAATTAAAGTAATCAATGTGGATGATGATCACATATCTAGTAATTCATCTATTACTTCGGATACTATAGTAATGCTACCAAAGGCTACATTACCTCCATTTGAATTTAATGGATTTGGAACAGGTAGTTTAGAATCTGGAATGATACAGTACTGTTATCAATTGTTTAAAGTAAGAGGTACAGAGTCTGCAATATCTCCACTTACCCCTCTTTATCATTTGAGTGATGGAGATCAAAAAACTAATTACAATGCTGTAAAAGGAAGTTCTAAAGGACAAAATACTGGTAAGTCCATAAAGTTACAAGTAAGAAACAATAGCACTGGATTTGATAGGGTTAGAATAATCTCTTTATTCTACAAGGCAAAGAATGAGGTACCTGTAATATCTATAGTAGATGATATAGTTATTGGCACTGGTTCTGTAATAAACTATGAAGATAAAGGTGGTAGTTTAGTATCAGAATTAAGTATTGATGAATTTAATTCATTAGCTAATTATACGTTTATACCTGAAGTAATAGAATCTAAAGATAATAGGCTATTTGCTGCCAATCTTACTGAGGAAACATGGGATGTAGAGTATGATGCTAGAGCATTTAGAGCTAATTCTTCTGGCAATGTATTATTGTTATCTAACTCTGGTTCTTCGTTAAGCTTTGCTCTATCAGCATTAACTACTACAAATATACCTAAAGATCATGATTGTATATGCCCATTTAATGTAGATGGTAGTGCATACAAGTATACTACTTCTCCAACAGGAGGATACATACAAGGTGGAAAAGGCAAGAATGTATCATATAGATTTATTACTACAGATTTACTAGAAGATGCATCTACTACATCTAGAGGAATGATAAATGAAGAATTTACATTCAATGCTTCTTCAAGATCACTTACTAGTTTAGGTATTAACTATGAAGGTAACGATAAATCAAATACAATAAGTTTATCATCTGGTAACAAAATACCAAACTATTCTAATGCCGAAATAGAGTCCAAAGTAAAAGGATATATGAGGGATGAGATTTATAGATTTGGTATTGTACTATACAATAAACAAGGTTTAGCATCTCCTGTACATTGGATAGGTGATATAAGGATGCCATCTAATAAAGATTCTGGTTATAAGTTTTTTACTTCTAATGAGGCTAGTGATTATGGATCTAATTTATCAGTTGTTACCAAACCACTTGGTATTGAGTTTGAAGTAAAGAATTTACCATCAGATGTAGTAAGATATGAGATAGTTAGATGTGAAAGAACATTGTCCGATAGAACTATATTAGCTCAAGGTGTAGTAAGTTGTATTACAAATTATGACAGAGATTCTAACATCTTAACACCATTCCCATATCTAGCTTATTCAAATAAGCATGGCTATTATGCAAAGACCCGCAATAATGGAGATTTTCAATATACCTTTAACTTGTCAGATACACAATCTAACAATTATTTCATGTTTGTATCTCCAGAAATAGCAGTCAACAGAGAAAATGCTGATGCATTAATTGATAAGTTTCAAACAGTTGAAAAGGTAGGGGTTATGACGTCTCCTATTACTGCAGATGGTGACTGGGGTATTGTAGATGGTTCTCTAAAAGTATTAGCAAATGCTAGATCTATAAAGTATGATGGTTCCACAATAAAACCAACTAAATCATTAGGAGGTCAATCTAGTAATGGTTATGTGTCTAGTGGAGCAATAGTAATAAACAATGATGATTTTTATTCAGCATTGCTTGCTAAATACTATGGTTTATATGTTGAAAATGGTGTTCAATCTGCTGCAGTAGAAAGTGCAAAATATGCAGGGCCGAGCAGTCCTTGGTTAACGAATGGTGACCAGCCTTGGTATAATGCTGAAGCAGTAACCATTGGTGATAAAGTATATTATAACTGGGTATGGGATAATATTAGAACCGCAGGAGATGGTGAAGTAGATAAGACTGATGCAAACAATGTTAGAAAATATGGTCCACATGGGATTTGTGCTATATTCAAAAGTGATAATATGATCTCTAACATATCTTTAGCATCAGGATCTTCAAGTGCTAGATATTTAAATGCAGTAGTATTATGCAACATGAAACAAAGTGTAAATGCTTATGGTGGCAATTCCTACTCTGCTGTACAGAATTCTGTGTATATTACTACAGGAGCTAGTGCTGAATCTAGTGTTTCCACAGTGTTGTGTTATGGTGGCGATACTTATCTAAACATATTTGATTATAATAACTGTATGTTTAGTTACAATACAGATGATTATTATAATAATAAATCAAATAGATTATTTTTAGGTGCGTTCATACCATGTGAATCAAGTATTAATTTAGCATTAACCCATGCTGATTCATCTATAAATAGAACTTATCAAGCTGGTGATGGATATGCTAATCATTTTGTAGAAGACGATATAGTAACTGTTGGAGATTTATACACTCAAAATACTCCATCGTATGCATACAATGATGCTTACTCTGCTCAACCTAATGCAAAAAAGTTTGTAGCTAAATCTATTTACAATATAGATAATTTATTAACAGATACTCGTATCATATCTTCAGAGCTTAAAACAAATAATGAAGTTACTGATTCATGGACAAAATTCAAAGTAGCCAATTATCTTGATGTAGATACTAGATTTGGACCAATTAATGATATGAAGTTATTTAAAAACAATTTAGTATTCTGGCAAACAGACGCTTTTGGCACAGTTGCAGTAAATGAACGTTCTATTATAACTGATAATAACCCAGGTGCTCTTACTCTAGGTACTGGTGGTATACTAGACAGATATGATTACTTTACTACAATGAATGGTGAAAGTCCAAACCAGTTGAGAGCAAATACTCAATCAGATAGTACTGTATACTGGTATGATAGTAAACGTAATGAGATGTGTGGGTTTAATGGTCAATTACAAACAGTATCTAAATTAAAAGGAGTTCAATCTTATTTGAATAAGAATAAAGACTTGTTTAAAAAAGATCCTATTGCAGTTTATGATAAGAAATACAATGAAGTTCTGTTTACTCTAGGAGATAAAACATTAGCGTTTAATGAACAACTAGGAGTATTTACTTCATTCTATAACTATAATCCAGACTATTATGCAGAGTTTAGTGATAAACTATATTTATTTAAATCATTAAAACTGTTTAAATATAATGGTGGTGAACAAGCTGATTTAGATTCTGACAAAGCAAAGGTATCTGAAATAGAATTTGTAGTTAACAAAGATTATCCACAAACCAAAACATTTGATAATGTTGAATATAGTGGTGATTTTACTACAGATACTAATTTTGATTTGATCTTATTTACTACAAAAAGACAGACTAGTGAAACATTAACTAGTGAAGATATTGATTACAGGGAGGATACTTATAAATTTGCAATCCCTCGTAATTCTTTGAAGCTTAATGAAGTAGAACAACTGGCTAACAAATCATACAAAGATAGGATGAAAGGAAAATATCTTATCTGTAATTATAAGTATGATTGTAATGGTGGTAATGAATTTAAAGTACCATATATTAGCACAGCTTATAGATACTCAATGATATAATATGAAAAAGAAAAACAATAAAAAGACTATACCAGCATATGCGTTTGGCATGGATCAATTGTCAAACTACCTTGGTGGAGCTAATGTACTTGGTTCTGCCATTTCTGGTTTATCAGAAGAAGGTTCAACAGGTGATATTGCAGGTAGTACTATTGGCAGTGCAGCTTCGTTAGCCGGTGCTGGTCTCACTGTAGGTGGTCCTATTGGCGCCGCTGTTGGTGGTGGATTAGGATTGGTAAGTGGACTTATTGGTTCAATTAAACGTAAAAAGCAAATGCAAGCGTTAAGACGCAGAAAAGAAACTCTCAATAAAACTAAAATAGGTATGAATGCCGCAGCTGAAACTGAAGGAGAATATTGGGATGATAATGATCTTGCATATACATTTGAGAATGGTGGAATACTCCCAGACTTAGCTTACTTGGACAACAATGAAGTGGTTAGAGATGATTATGGAAATATTGTTCAAGTTCCAAACACACAACCTGGCACAGATAATCATCTAGTGGATGCATCTACTTTAGAATCTGTATTATCTGACAAGATTAAAAGACCAGGTACAAATCGTACATTTGCTAAGGAAGGACAAATATTATCTAAAATGACAAAACCTAGCAAAGGCAAAGATATATTTGCTGAAAATACAAACAGATTAAATAAAATAAATGCTAATAAAGCTTACAATAAATTATTAGCAGAACAAGAAGCAGTTAAAGCTGCTAAAGGAGTTAAACCCAAAGTAAAAGGAATACCTGCATATGCAGATGGTAAGGGTAAAACTGTAGACGATGTTAGAAGTAAGATGAACGCAGATACATACGCTGCATATTCTGATTTCTTCGATGAACTCGGTACAGGATTAAATAAATTTGGTGAAGCATTGGGGTATTTTCCAAAACGCATATTTGGTCCTCTTATAAATAACAAGGGTATAACTGACGCTGTAAAATCTGCAAGAGATACAAAACCTTCTGTCACTTCTACCAATTACACTGGTGACTCCAACGTTGGTAAAGTATTTAACAGAAGTACATCTATGAATCCTTTATCAATTGGTTCTCCTACTACTGGTGCTTGGTTTTCATATCCAACACAAACAGTAGATGCAATCACATATGCAAACGACGAGCCAATCTATGTTGACATACCTCTTCGACCGATTGAATCTGAACCAACTGTAACAAGCACGTACACAAATGCATCGAATAAACAAGTTACAAAAACCCCTAGTACTACTGGTTCTGTAACCACCAAACAGACAACCAAACCTAACATTACTAAAACTACTACTCAAAGATTATCTGAACCAACAATACCACTAGTAAACACTAGTATGGCAATAGATTGGGAGGATATTGTTACTCCAGTAAATATACCAACGTCTGCAGATGAAGCTACTAAGAAACGTGCACTTGGTAAACCAAAAAGTGGATATTCACCAGATTGGTTATCATTGGCTCCTACAGTGTATAATACTTTACAATCATTAAGAGGACTAGAAGAAGAACCATTAGTATTAAATCCATATGCTGGTGCAGTTAGAAGTACAATGGCTAGACGTAGAATGAATATTGAACCTGCAAGATTAGCTAACAGTAGATCAAGGGCCATTTCAAATTATAACTTAGCAAATATTAATGCTAATACTGGTGCTAATTTAGCAGCAAGAACTCAAGCTGCTGTTGATGAGTATGCTTCTAATGCAAACATGTACGCCACTAAACAAAATGCTGACAATGCTTACTTAGGAGAATACGCAAATACTCTTAATAATTTAGGACAACAATTTGTACAAAGTGAAAATATGTACAACGATCTTAATGCTAGAAACAGAGATGCTGCTAGAAACTTTGGAGCAACTGCAACTAGTCAACTTGGTAAATGGTCTCAAGTAAATAGACTAATGCAAAATCAATCTAGTAGGGATCAAATGACACTACCATTCTTAGCTGATTTCTTAAGTCAAGGATTTACTAAAGAACAAGTGGATAATTTATTAACAAGAACTAGAAATAGAGTTTAATATGGTAAATAGATATGATAATCCTGCACAAGCAGAGTTCATAAATACATACGTTCCAATTCCATTTGAACAATTGTATACACTTGGGAAGCAGGCAAAAGAAAACGTAGATCAAGCATTAAAAGATTATTCAACAGCTTTGGATAAATGGGCTGAATTTCAATCTCCATCCGCTGCTGACACAAAAGCATACTATGATGAAACTTATGGTAGAGCTTTGCCTGTGGCTGAAGAACTGTCTAAAAACTTAGACATGATAAAAACTGCAGAAGGTAGATCTAAGATATATTCAGCAATAAACAATGTAGACAGAGCTAAATTAAGTATGCTTCGTCAAAGTGCTGAAGGTTTAAGAGAGAGACAAAAAGTAAATCAACGTCTAATGCTAGAAGGTAAATATAATCCCTTGTGGCACGATGTTGATTTTACTGGTTATAACACACTTACTTCAGGCATTTATAATGATGTATCTCCACTAGGTTATCAATCAATAAAAGATCTTACAGATAAATATGTAAATAATCTTAAAGATAGCTATTTGGGTAGATCCAATGGTTTTATTCATACTGGTGTAACTGGGGATCAAATTAAAAAAATATTGGATGAAAATAAAAGTGGTATACTATCTACTCCTGAGGCTCAAATGCATATGCAAGTGTACTTAAAACAGAACCCTGGAGCAACTGCTGAAGATGCTGCAAATGCTTTTATGGAAAGAGCATATATAGATAATCAAGAATACATTAGAAATAATATTACAATAGACCCATATGCAATGCAAGCTTTGAAAGAACAACAAGCTTTAAGAGTTGCAGCTATACGAAAAGGAAAAAATGGTGAACAACCAACTGATTATCCAGATGCTTATACTAAATTGTATAATGACGCAGTAGTTCAAGAAAAGCGTCAAATGCAAAATAATCCAAATCTAACTAGAACAAGATCATTTATAGAAGGTCAAGCATCTATGATACAGACTTTGACAGACGCTGCTAATGCTCTAGAATTAGGTGCTATTACTCCAGAAGAATACAACACTATGTATAAGGCATACCAAGAATCTGCATCAAAGAACTATAGTAATGAAGCTATGGCAAATGCTTATGCAGAGGATGTTAGGGATATGTTTGCTAAACAATCTGATATATTCCCAGCAGTTGGAGTAAAACAAGAAAAATTACCATTGTACTATGATACTGCATCTAGAGTATTGAACGAACTTACTTATCCTACTTCAGGATTAGTTATGAACCGTTACAATAAAATAAAATCTTCTAAAGAAGTAGAAATTAACAGTAATGATGCCATAACTAATGGATTTACTATTCCAGATACTAATGGGTTAATATTGTCCACAGACTTTGTAAACAAAGTAATGAAGGTTCCTTCTATGAAATACACTGTTCAGGACAATTCAAGACTTAATAGAAACTTTGCAGAAGACCTAAAATCTGGAGTATTCCAAGATGTTATAAAGGTACCTAGAAACAAAATAATGGTAGGTGAATCCAATGGCCAACCACAATTATTTCAAAGGGTTAGTGTTAAGATACCTATTCAGTCTATAAGAAATGCTAACTATGATGTTGACAGTTTTAAAGAAATGGTTAATAAAACTATGGGTTTAACATCTGAAGTTGGTTTAAGTGTTAAGCCAATAAAAGGTGAAAGTGTGGAAGATGCGTGGGGTCACTCTGATACCAGAGGTGGTGCAGCTCTTACTGGAGAATACTTTACATTTGATGCAATGGAACCAATTGATCCACATGGTATGACAAGAATGACTTTTGATCAAGAAGTCAATAAAGAACATGGTGGGTCTAAACTACAAAATGATTTATATGATAGTTCATATAACGAATCATATTCTTCTGATATCGAACTTTATCAAACTATGCTTAATCTGTTACAATAATATATGGAAACATCTATATTAGACAAATACAATGCTGGTTTAATACCTTCTAAAACCAATGCTACTACTGCGGCTATACGACAAGTAAATGCACAGCATTCCCCTTTAACAAAAATTAAAACAGGGTACGATCGTGAATTGGAACAAACTCCAATTGATGATTATGAAGAAATGTATCTATTGGACAAAGAAAATCCAGAGGAAACTCTTAAAGATAAGAGCTACTTAAAAGATGCATGGACCACTTTTATGAATAGTAGAGATCAAATCAATCTAATGTCGGAAAGAGCTAAATTAGCTAAGGATATAAATCCCGTATTAGATGATATTGATTATGAATTGAATTTTCTTAGTGATAAGCAAAAGCTTAAAAATCTTGAAAATACTATTCCTACTTTGGATGAGAATTCTGAAGAATACAAAAATGCAATATCTGAATATTTTCAACTTCAAAGAACATTAGCAGATAGACAAGAGCAATACGATAGCATCTTGTCTAAATATGGTGAAAAAGAGGGTGATAACATTGATGCGAGAATTGAATATCTAAGTAATTCTAGAAAATCGTGGGAAGAAGAAAGATCTAAAGTAAATGAAGAAATAAATAATATATATTCTAACTTACGAGAAAGATCTGAAAATTATACACCGTCTTCTGAATTTAGAATAAAGGAACAAAGAGCTCAAGATAAACCTTGGTATTCCCCAGATTATTTCTTATACGCTGGTCCAGGTTTAACAGGTTCTTCTATGGCAACTGTTGGTGGTTATATCGCAGATGCTTTAGCTACCGGAGCTTTGTGGTTAGGTAGACACTATGCTACTACTGGGGCATTGAATGCTACTCCTGGAATTGGTGCTGCATCTAATTTAATTGGGTGGGGTAGTGCAATTGCAGCTACTGCAGCTAGTGTTGCTGGTAATATATACAGTAGACATAGAGAGTCTCTAGCTCAAGTATATGGTGCGTATAGATCTAGAATTGAAGATAGTTTAAAGGAACAAGGTATTGACATTAAACAATATGCTGAAATTGGTAGAAACCAGTTAAAACAACAAGACCCCAATATAGATGTTTCTAAGATCTCTGATGATGAGATAATAGATAGAGTTATATCTGGAGAGATAAACATAAATGATGCAACTCTAGCAAATGCTAAAAGATCTTTAAAAGATGGATTAGAAAGAGTTTATGATAACAACATGGCATTATCTGCTATGGATGTTGCTCAATCTGCTTTAGTATTTGCACCTCTTGGTAAAGCTATGGGTAAAATAATAACAGCTCCAATTAAAACTGCTTTAAATCCATTATTAAAAACAGGTACAAAATTAACTGAAGCTGCAGCAAGCAAATACAATAAGCTTGTAGATGCTTATACTGGGTTTAATGCCAGACTTGCATATAACTCTCCAGTAAAAAATGCTAGTTTACAAGCTGCTAAAGCACTTGGTAGATTAGGTTTCTCTGCTACTGGAGAAGCATTTGAAGAAGCTAACCAAGACATATTTGATTATGATTATATTTCTGGTAAGTATGATAAAAAGTCTAGTAGCATATTTCAATCTTTAATGGGCTTAGCTGATGCAAACTATCGTACTGCAAAAATATTATCTGGAATAGATACTGAATCTGAATTAGCAAATGATCCACAATTTTGGAATGATGTAAAAGGGGGATTTGCATTAGGTTTGTACATGGGGGGACCTACGATTGCTTATCATTCTGGATTGAAAACTTACAAAGATATGACTGCCAATTCTTTTGTAAGAGACGTAGTTGCAGATCACATTGGTAAAAAAGATGCAATGATCAAAGCTATGTCATACTCTGAAATGGCAAATAAAAAGTTGAATTATCAACAAAATGTACTTGATGTACTTGAAAATTATAAGTATAATTTACCAGAAGGTATTACTGAACAAGATTTAAATGATGAAATAGCTACTGCAAATAACATCTTCAGTTTGTCTAAATCCAAAGTAAACCAAAATATTGGTAAGACTATTGGATACAATCCTGGAACTACTGAATATAATACTTTAATTGGATTGCAACACTTGGCTACAATAGATGCACAAGAAGCGCTTGACAATGCCAATCAAGCACAAGAGGCAGACAATGCTTTCTATACTACTTTGGAAAATGATCAAATGTTAAATCATTATTCTCCAGAAGAGAAGCTTACTGCTGTTGCATTAACTAAGTTAAACATTCAAAAGCAAGCATTAGAACAATTAAAAACAGCACTCGAATCTAAGCCAGAAGAAAATCAACAAAAGTTTGGTATAACGAATGAGTCAAATGCTGTTGGTAAATCTATTTCAAAAGAAATACCTAATATATTAAAAGACATAGATGCTAAACTAAATCAATTATCAGAAGGTACTAGATTCAGTTCAAACTTCATAGCCACTCCAAATTTGGTTAACAAAGGTATTGATAGTTATGTCAACACAATGATTGCAAATCATGACCTTTTGGTAGCTGAGCATAAGATGAATGAAATATTCGGTAATACTTTGGAAGATGGTAAACTTATAAACTTCAACAACGCTTCTAATGAATCAAAAAAGAAGATAGGTAAAAAGATAAAAGAAAGAATTGATAATTATATAAACAATTCAGATGAATCATCAAAGATAGTAGAAGAAAATGCAAAGGATGTTGTTGAAGCAGAATCTGCAAAAGAAATGTCTAGAGAAGCAGCTAATCAAAGTGATGATCAACAACCTATTACTAACAACGAAACTCAAGTAGATAATCAAGTAGCTACTGAAGTAGAGCAAGAAAAGGCAACGTCTCCAAAAACTCCTATTATGGATGACAGGGCTACTTCTGACATTGATACTAAAATACCAGTAGTAGAGAAGGAAGTAAAAGAAGATGAAGAATTTCCTACTAAAGGATTAGAAGAGTTAAGTAAGGAGTTTGAAGAAACCTTAGCCAAAGTAAAAGAAAAAAAACAAGAAGATACTGAGAGGAAACCTAAACCTGAGCCTAAACCAGTTGTTGAAACTCAAGAAGACGAAGAGGATGAAATAGAATTTGAGCGAGCTGATGAAAAAGCTCTGATAGATCTTGCAAATTCTGAAGCTGTTTCAGACGAGGATGATAAAAAAGTATCTGAAACTTATGAAACTTCTAATCCTGAAGTAACTGAAGAATCTCAAGTAAAATGGGCCCGTAAGAAGATTGCTACAGAATCTAAAATGAACAAAAGAGCAGATATGGACTCTGAGACTAGAGATTTGGATGAATCTTTAGAAATTGAAGAAATGGTACAAGATAAAGTATCTCATACACTGTTCTTTAATCCTGATGCTACAACGCCTATTTATCCTGGTACCAAGCCAGGCAAGGAATTAGCAGAGAGAATAAAAGATCCAAACTTTTTTAATGATAGTTTCTGTGAGTTTGTTATAAATAAAGATTATACAGAAAAGGGGCATAAACCATATAAAGAAAATGATCCTAGTACATATGATTCTGCATCTATAATAATGTTAATTCATCATGGCACTGGCGATTATGCAATGGCTTTGAAAACTCCTTCTGGAGCTAGAACTTTCTTAGCAGCAAAATTAGCTAGCATACCTAAAGAAAGGCTTACAGAAGAGGATATTAATCTTATTAATAATGCTAATGATTTATCTATAGCAGATTTACGTAGATTTAGAAATGCAGTAATTTCTACAATAGAGTCTGCAACAAATGATGAAGCTGTAGTACCTAGCACAATAGTTAGAACCAAAGGAATACCTAATGTTGTTAGAAAAGATGGTAGAGCTGTATTCAGACCAATACACGAAGTAAAAGGCTTACAGATACCAACAGAAATTACTGATATTACTCCAGAAAAAGTAACATTTGGTATAAGTGATGGTATTGTAAAAGATTCTGATATAATAGGAGCCAATGGTGAAATGTTGCCAGGTAAAGGGGGTAGTGGACAATTATTTATTTATCCACCAAAATCTAGTACTTTATCAAATCAAATGTTGCCATTACAATTAACTCTTCAAAGATTTGACAGGAAGCAAGCTGAGTTTTTAGCTGACTTGTTAATCAATTATGGCACTAATCCTAACTCTGAATATAGAGATACAGGAGTTATTGCTGGAGAATTAATTGACTTTATGGTTAGATTTGGAGATGCTACCAAAGTAACCACTGCAGATAAAACATTTGATTGGTTAAAAGAAAAGCAATTGTATATTGATGATAAATCCAATCTAATAGTTGGTGAAAAAACATTCAATATAGGCAATTTATCTACTCAGGATAAAAAAGACATAGTTGAAGCTTTAATGGGATTCCATTGGCGTGTAGCTAGAAAGAATTTCTTCAGCCCAATAAAAGAAGCATTACCTTCTGTATATGATTATTTTAACAATAATTCTGTTGATTTGCTTGATGTCATTCCAGGTATATCTCTTACTAAGGATGATTTCGTTTCTTCTACCCCAGTTTATACTATGGGTGTGTTAGAAAAAGCTGGTATAATAAGAAGTGACTTAGATGATCAACTATTTAAAGATTCTTTCGCATATGCTGAAGACATTCAGAAAGTACCAAGAAAGATCAACAATACTGAAATAAAAGAAGCTGCTGAAAATAAAGCTAGTTCATTGCCAAATATTCCTAGTATCCCAGAACCACAGGCAGATATTACTAAAGATGTTACAACTTCTGAAGCCACTACTCAAGATGATTCTTATATAGATGAAATAACTAATGATGGAGAAATAGATCCTTTGAGCCTGGGTATTGATGAAGATTTTGATATACCTACTCGTAAAGTTACAGGTAACATATCAGAAGTAGTAACTCCAGAGGAAATTCAATGGTTTAGAAATAAATTAGGATTACCAGAAGATTCTTTACATATTGTTGAAGATGCTATTGCACTTGGTGGTAATGAATATGCTATGGGTCTTGTCAGAAAAGATTCTACTATACTATGGAAAGGTGCAGAACGTGGTACATTGTATCATGAAGCATTCCATAGAGTGTCATTGTTAACTATTTCTCCAAAGGAAAGAAAGAAAATCTATGAATTCTATAGAAATAGAACTGGTTTTGTTGGAAGTGATAAACAAGTAGAGGAAGCTTTAGCAGAAGACTTTAGGCAGTATATGCTGAATAAAGTAGATCCTGAATTAAATCTTCTTAAAAGAGCTTGGAAAGCTATTAAGAATTTCATAAGTAAATGGGTTTGGAGAACCGATACTAGTATTGATAATATTTTTAATAGAATTGATTCTGGTTATTATAATAGATCTAAACAAAATTCAGCTGCTGTAAATGAATTTCTTGCTGCATATAAAGGTGCAGGTGCCCCATTTAAGGTAAGAGGTCATAAATTTAAAAACATTAATAACACACAATTTAAAGAAACTGTAAATTCACTTGTAGGTGCTTTATTTACATTAAATAATGTAAGATTGCGTGATGATTTACAGAATCTTAATTACGGAGTGTTGAAAGCTGCATTAAAACCAGAAATAACAGCAAAGTTAGTTGAAAAAGGAACTATTACTAAGGAGCAAGGGGAAGTTAGAAATGAAATATACAATACATTTGATACTGTATTTAAACCAGAAATTATAAATAAATTAAATGAGTATCAAATAAGAGCAGTGGATAAGCAGGAAAATATTGATGCAGAGATTGATGAGAAAGCAGTTGGTAATGATGTAGGTGATCAGATGGCTAACTACATTCAAGAACAATTAGCTGTTTCAGTTAAAGATAATGCTCTTGCATCTATAAAAATTTTCATTGCGACAATGCCTAGAACAGAATTTGTAATGAAACAAAAAACAAATCCTGATGGCACTGTAACCCAAGTACAGGGTGTTGCTGCAATAAAGAGCCCTGTTACAGGTTTACCTCTAATGGTAGATTTTGATAAATCTTGGAATACTATTATTAATGAGATCCACTCTGAAAACACGTTCAAAGGGATGATGGACAAGAGTGCAAAACTTGCTAAAGTAGCACCGTTATTTAAAACTCTGTATAACGAGTTATACAAGGTTACAAACGAATACGTGCAGAAGAAAGGTATTCAAGAGGATGAAGCTCAAAAAATAGCAAGAGAAAACTTACAAACTCAGTTTAGAAATACGTTCCGTAAAGCTAGACATAAGTTAGTTGGTATTTTATCAGAAAAAGTTGAAGATGAGAATGGTAATGAACAAACTAACTTGTATGTTAAAGATGAGAATGCAAATAAAGTATCTAAAAATATATTAGAGGGTTGGAATTACAATTTAATAACAAACAGTGGTGTATTAGATACTTCTGATAACTTATTTAAAGCAAAAGTTAGTGAGTCTGAAGAATTCGTAGCTAGAGAAATCAACAATGAATTCAATAAAATAATAAAGATTGTAGAAAAATACAAAACTACACCTAACAAGAAACTAGTAAATGGTCAAACTTATAAAGAGTATGTACCAGAGAAGTTAATTACTATTAAGAACAAGATAGTTGATTTACTCAATAAAGTTGGAGTAGGAATTGATTTAGAGTCACTAAATTCTTTCCTTACTAAGGAATATTACAATTCAGATCCTACTGAAGCATTAGTTTCAATGTTATCAGATAGATCCAATAAGAGTATATACTTCTTCTTTAATTCCAAAGTAAAGGACTTAGCAAAGATTCAAGAAAGTGGCGTAGTTCCTGGTCAATACAATAGAAGTATTACAAAGTATTATGCTGATTCTAAATTCTTAGGAAGACTTGCTGAGACATATGCTATGTTACATCCTTCTTCTGACGAATTATCAGTATTAGCTACTGATGGTAAATTGTTATATCCTATATCAGAACACAATTATTTGTCTGATATGGTTCAAAGATTGGATAATGATCCAGTAACGGTAGAAGCACTTACCAAAGTGTTATACAATACTGGTAATAATGACAATCCTAATTATTTCAAGGGTTCTGTATTGTTAACAAATTTGTATAATAATGCGGATACTAAAGGTAAAATAGGGTTTGAAACACTTGTATACTTTAAGGAACAAGGTAGTGCAGATAAAGGACGTAAGTATACAGAAATATCCCCTCTTGAAGACTATATTGCTAAAATGACATTTACCAGAGCAGGTAGAATTATCTTACCTACTATGGGTGATTCTCAAACATATAATACGTTGTATGGTACTGCAATAAATAACTTCAAAAATCCATTTGATGTAAGCAATGGTGAAATAAAGTTCGATGCTCAAATTCTTAAAAGATTTATCAATTACTTTGAAACTGAATTAGATACCATTGAATTTAATTACAAGAATGAGAAGAATTTGACTGAAGAACAAAAAATAAAGAACTATGACACTGGAAACAGAAACGGTTATAGATTCAGATACTTCAACGGATTCTTTAAATTGAAAGAAAGACCTACATTAAATGGTATTGAATTTGAAAAAGATTTTTCAAACTTTAATGAAGCATTAGACCTAGCAGAAGATCTTGGTGGTAATGAATATGGAACTTCTATTATTTCTCAAATAAGAAATAATTGGAATAAGTTCAGTAATGCTGAGAAAGCAAATCTGATGAATAACTATCTATGGGATGCATTTAAAGATGAGTTAGATTATGCACAAGAATTAGGTATAATTAAATGGGATGGTAATAAAATAGCTAGTGTAACGAGTTTAGCATTACCACAGAAAGCATTAGAAGAAGCATCATCACATTATAAAAAATCTGCAACAGTTTCTAATTATAGCGAAAATCTTGGTGCTGCTGAAATGATTGGTAATTATTTTGCCAATACCATTTCTTCAGTAATTGAATTTGAGAAACTTTTTATAAAAGATCCAGCCTACTACAAAAATCCTGTAGATAAAATTAAACGTTTACGTGAGGTATTATCCACAGGTGTTACTCCAAGAATAGACTACGAAGAAGGAAATCCAATGGCAGATCTCACTGAAGTGAACGTAGGTACACTATCAGATAATGTTATCGTAAGTAGACAAGCTGATCAAATTGCAGAGTATGCTAAAAGATCTGCGGCTATACGATTACTTCAGGAAATGCATAACATGACATTAGATGAAGCAATTAGAACTTATGATAGTTCTGAAGCTTTACCTCAGGATGTAGAAGATGCAGCTAATCTTATAGTAAGAGATAAATTTGATGGTTATCTTAATCCAAAAGGTAAAGTAAATCAAACTGATGCCACAGTACTAATATCTCCAGAGTTTTACAAAGAACTAGTACGTAGAGTAGATGGATGGACACCACAAGTAGCAAAAGCATTTGATTTACTTAATGATCCAAATGCAGATCTCGAAGCAGATATGGATACATATGCCGAAGCATTAGCTGTTACATTGAAGCCTTTGAAATTCATGTATTTTGGTGATCACTACGATGTAGGTGCTAAAAGGGATATACCAGTGTTTGATAAGATGGCAATGTTCCCCGTACATCGTATCTTCTCTACTGGGGATATGGGTAAAGTGTTGGAAGTTATGCAATCACGTAATATCCACATGCTTGCTTTTGATTCCGCAGTAAAAGTAGGACAAAGGGCTAAAGAGGTTAAATCAAGAATCTATAAAGATAAGACTAATAAAGAAATAGACATGGACAGTCTGATGTCAATGCCTACTCACAAACAGTCTTTAACTAACTTTAGACGCCAGTTAATTACTGATCCTCACCATGCAGAAAGACAAATGTTTGTATCTCAAGCACAAAAAGCTGCTATGGGTAATATCAGAAGTGCATGGAAATATACCACACCAGATGGTAAAGTGTACAGTGGTGATGAATTAATTAACAATTTTAATGGTGCTCATAATGCTATTACTGAGGCTGGTAGAAAAGAGATAGAAAGAGATTTTGGTATTACTCCAGATAAACCCCAAGTAAGTGTACAAAGGTTTGCTGAAATTATGCAACGCAAAGCTCTAAGTTCAAACATGAATGACAATGTTATTAATGGTTTGGATGTTGAGAATGGTGAAACTGTTGCACCAATTTCTGGTTTATCTGATAACTCTTGGATAGAAAGCGGTCTTATATCAATGTTGAATAAATCAATTGTTGATACCAACTTACCTGGTGGTATGTTTATTCAAATGTCTTCGATATTGTACAATAGAATTGCTGTAACTTCAGATGTACAAAATGAAAGAAAGTTAAGATTCGCAAATACCGATGGTACTATGGATTGTGTTATTTCAATCAACTTATTGAAACACATAATTCCAGATTATGATAAAAAGACTTTTAGTGAAGCTAAGAAGTGGTTGATAGATCATGGTATCGTTGGTCCGAATTCTAAAGCTCTTGCAATGGGTTATCGTATTCCTGCTCAAGGTCAAGCATCAACTGCAGCTCTTAAAGTAGTAGATTTGTATCCTGAGCAAATTGGTGATACTATCACATTACCTGATGAATTTACATCTCTTACTGGTTCGGATAGACACATCATTGTTCGAACCAGTATAATCTAAAAAACTCCTTTAATTGCTGGAAACCCCTTAGAGCCTGAGGTACTAAGCGTAGTAAAAATCCAAAGGATTGGGCAACCAGCAGCCAAGCCGATCGTTATCTATATAACTAATCGGAAGGTTCAACGACTAATACTCAACTGAAGCTTCCTAAATGGATAGCAAATATGAAAACAAAAATAACAAAAGAATCTAGAAATTTGTTAATCGCTCTTTTACTTGGTGATGGAACAATAAGCAACAACAATGTATTTAAATTGAGTCATTGTGAAGAACAACGTGATTATCTTGAATGGAAAATAAAACAACTCAAAGATGCGGGACTTAGAAACAATGGTTTGAAAGAATACATTAGTGCAAGAGGTTTTAATATTAATAAAAAAGTATATTATACTCAATTAAGTATCATACCTTTTATAAAAGTCTTAAGAAGAGTTTTTTATAAACCTTATAAAAAACTAGGAAATAGAAAACTATTAAATAGACTTGATGCTAGAGGAATTGCAATTTGGTATATGGATGATGGTCATATAAACTATAGAAAAACCAATGGTAAAATTCATGGGTTTTATATAAAAATTGCAACTTGTTTACCAAAAGAAGAATTACAAATAATAATAGATTATTTTAAAGATGTTTGGAATATTGAATTTTATATGTTTCACGAAGGTAGAAAAAAAGATAGTTACTCTTTGTGTTGTGGAACAAAAGAAGGAATAAAATTTATAAACATAGTAAAACCATATGTAGAACAGGTTCCTTCGATGGCACACAAAATTCAATATGATTTGAGTCAGCGTACACACGCTGTGTAGCCGAAAGGCGAAATGGGGAGCACCGTAAGGTGAAGATATAGTCTAGTCTTTTATGAAAGTAAAAGTAGATCGTTTGATATTGATAAGTTATTTGTTGCTAGGTACAATTATGATAAGAATGGTAATAGAATCAAATTTGAGACTAAAGAAGATTACACCAACAGACTCAGAGAAGCTGGCTTAGATGATGAAACCATAGTTCGTAAAGTTTATGAAAGATATAATGGTAAAACTGACTTTGAAGCAAACTCAAAAGAAGCAAATGAAAACATGCTTCTTGATATGTATATATCAGTTATTTCTAACCCATTGAACTTTGCAGAAGCTAGACAACCACTAGATACAGTAACCGATTACTTAAAAGATACTATTCTTAAAGAAGTAGATACAATAACTGGTCAAGGTAAACGTACAAGCAAATCCCAACTGTATTATGCCACTCCAGCATTCCAGAGTAGAACTAAAGCAGAGTTGAATGGTGGTAAATTTGGTATTGGTCCATTTGCATTAGCAAATGCTCATCAAGTTCTTACTCAATTGGTCAAATTAAGATTTAAACCAAATAAAATTTTAAGAGACTATGGTATAAGTAATTTGTATGGTATCCAGAGTAATGATAGAAATAAGATTAATATCCTTGACTGGTTATCAGCATTAATCAATGCTCATGTGGACGTTGCAAAAGATCCATACATCATTCGATTGAATGTAAGGAAGTTAACATTTAATATGACTAACTTCTTGATTAGATCTGGTAAAGGCGAAAGTACATTTTATTTCTTGCCTCAACAGATATTAAAAGACTTTGCAATAGAATATGACAAATACTCTGGCTTTTATAATGTAGATACACAAAACAAAAATCCTGAAAGTCTAGCATATAGAACTATTTGGAATACATATTTTGAGAAAGCAAAATCTTTATCTAAAGGTAAATATGATCAGCTTTTAGACTTTTTGAATGATAAAGGTGTAGGTGTTAAACAAAGAGAAAAGATGTTCGATGTCAATTACTTAAAGAAGCAATTGAAAAAAGAAGAAACATTTGATTGGTACTACAATCAGTTGCTTATTATGAAGACTTATCAAGAACTTAATCCGTTCTCAAGATCTTTGTCTGAATTAACTACATTATCTCAAATTGATACTAAGCGCTTTGGTAATAATTTTGGTTTACAAAGTGCATTCTTGGATAAATGGAAACAATTCATGGTAGAGCAACAAGTATTTGAAGATCCTATAAAGGTATTCTCAAATACATTCTTAGGTAAGAAAATGCAAGATGCATTAATATTCCCTAGAATTGCCTTCCAAAATACAATGATTAGACTTACTCCAGAATTTGAAAACCTAAGAACATTAATAGAATTCTATACTAAAGGTTATGCAATTAGTGATGATACGTACATTAATAATATTACCAGAAGTATGGAAGCTACGTATAAAGCTGGTTTCTTTAATAAGTATTTAGCTGAAAATGGAATAAAGCTCAGTAGTTTGTTAGGTGGTCCAAATAGTATCTCTAAGAGATTGGATAGAATTAAATCTGATGTAAGAAGTGGTAAATATCCAGATTTATTAAGTAGTGATGGTTCATTTGAAAATGTACTTATTAATAACATCTTTAGTAGACCAAAGGAAGATACAACTGAATTAAATGGTCCTGATTTTATTGCTTACAAACCAAACAAGAGTGGTGATAATAACTTAGAAAATGAGATCATTAGAGCTTGGGAGGAATTGTGGGATAGTGATTATCAGGAAATAAGAGATTTTGCAAAAGATCTTGCATTGTATGCTTTCTATACTTCTGGTGATGCATTTGGTAAGAATAATATCTTTAGATATGTACCTAATTCAATTAGAGAAGAAATAGGTTATTTTGATTACATTAGAGATTTAGAACGAAATCCTGATGATGCAGTCAAGGATATTAAAGTATTCCAAGTAATAAAAGACTTATGGTGGAATGACCACGTAGTTCCTACTATTGATTATTATGTATTAGATTCTAGTAGAGAAACCATTGAAGAAGAAGGTAGACCTGTGTATAGGGCGTTACCTCACGAAGATAGTGGTTTTACTGTAGTAAACAAGAGAGGAGCAGAAGTACAGATTCCTGGTATTATATATGACAAGAAATCTCAATCTATAATTTCATTCAATCAGAATGGTCAACCTATATTTCCACCATTTAAAAAAGTAAAATTAGATAGAAACAATGATCCTAGAACAACATTCTTATATGAATATATAGGTATTAATGAAGATGAAGCTCCAGTATATCGATTAATTAATAAAAAGGGAATTGCATATAGAGGTAATGTATTAATAGAAAATGGTCGTAGTAAATCAGTTTTAAAGTACAATAATGTTGTACCAAAGGGTTATGAAATTATGCCAGAAGAACCAATAACTTGGGTTACTGATCTTACTCCGGTAAAAGCTAGTTTACAAGCAAAGGCATTTAATCAAGCTGGTGAGTTTAATACAGATATGCTTGCTAATATACAGCAAACAGTTAAAACTCAACAAGCAACTGAACCATTATCTTATCAAGAATGGGTTAAAGACTATCAAACTCAAAAAGGTGAAGCTGATACAGAAGCGGCATATCAACAATATCTGGATAATTTTGAATACAGTAAACCTAGTGCTATTCAGCGAAAGACTTATTCTGGTATGATCCAGAATCTTGCTCCAAATCAAGTATTTGTATTTGGTAGCAATACGCAAGGTAAACATGGTAAAGGTGCAGCGTTAACTGCTAAAAATAAATTTGGTGCAATATATGGTCAAGCAGAAGGGCCACAAGGACAATCCTATGCAATAATTACTAAAGATTTGACTAAGAATACGCATCCTTCTAGAACTCCGGAACAAATCAAAGAACAAATTCATAATTTGTATGAGTATGCTAGAGAGAATCCAGATAAAGAGTTCTTAGTAGCTTACTCTGGTAAGGGAACAAATTTAAATGCTTATTCAAATCAAGAAATGGCAGACATGTTTAGTAGTGAACCAATTCCCAATAACATTGTATTTGAACAAAAATTCAATGAACTAATTTCTACTACTAGAGAATCTAAAGCCGATGAACAGTCTCCAGTACAACTAAATGCATCTGAACAACCTATCACACCTGCATTTAGTACTTCTGATACCAAGGTAATTCCTTTAAGTGACAAAACATCAAAAACTTTGGGTAACTTTATAATAAGTGAGTCAACTAAAACTGATAAAAATGTAACTGTTACAAAAGATACATATGAAAATGGTTATGTAATTCAATTTGAAAATAAATCAAGAGACACACTAAGACAGGTTTACGACAATAATGACAAAAAGATTGGGGATGTAATGTTTAACTTAAGTGTTGGAAGTGAATCTGATTTTAATGAATTTATTGAAACAGGACCTCGTGGAGAGCTTCTAATAGATGATAAAAACATTACAAAATTATTCCTAAAGACTGCTGGAATAGCAAACAACACAAATGTAGAACAACCAGCAATTACTGATACTACTAAGGAATTCTTAGATTATGCTAATCAATTTGGTTTTACTGATGAAGCTGCTTCACTTGCAAAAGACTTACCAAAAGCAGCTGAAGAAGCTAAGAAAGTAGAAGAAGAGTACGTATTTACATTTAATGATGGGTTTAAGATCAATTTACCATTCTCATTAAATGACCAACAGAAATCAGCTCTATATGAATTAGAGAAGTTTATTGAAGATGGTGGAACCGAAATTACTTTATCTGGTTATGCTGGTACAGGTAAATCCACTATCATTGGTATATTTAGTAAGTGGTTAGATCACAGAATTGGTAGAGGCAACATTGTATATACTGCTCCTACTCATAGAGCAAATGTTATAACTAAACAAAATAATCCTAATGCTAATGTATATACGCTTTCTGCTCTATTTGGGTTTACTCCAGATACTGATATAGCAATGGAGCAAGGTTCATTGGATTTAAGAGAACTGGAGTTTAGAGCCAAGAATCAAATGAAATACGAACCAGGTCAATTAATTATCATTGATGAAGCTTCAATGGTACAAGATGGCTTGTATGAATATATTCAAGAAATTGTAGCTAAACATAGCGGTAGTGTAATATATGTTGGGGATTCTGCACAATTGAGACCTGTAAAATCAGATCATATTTCTAAAGTGTTTACATCTGATGGAGTACCTCAAATAACTTTAACCAAAGTAGAAAGAACTGGTGATAATCCTATTTTAAAAGAAGCCACCAGACTTAGACGAGGTGAAGGATTGAGTTACCAAACTGATATAAATGATAAAGGTCAAGGAGTATTGTACACTTCGGATGATGCAATTATAGATAAAAACCTGAAACAGATTGTTACTTCTGAAGAGTTCAATGCTGATCCTTTACATTTTAGAGTATTGACTGCTACAAATGCTGCAGCATCTACATATAATTCAAAGATTAGATCTTTGAGATATGGAAAATTTGCTAAACCATTTGTAAAAGGTGATATTATAATGGGGTATTCAAACAAACTCAGAAAACCCGATGGATCTTATAGACTAATAAACTCTGGAGATTATATAGTTCAAAGTGTAAAGGATACCAACATTAAATTCAAAACCGATAAAGGGGATATAGAATTTAAAGCATTCAATTTATCAATTAGACCGACTGGTGGTACTATTATGGATGACTTTCAACTTACTGTAATTGACAAAAATGAACCAGATTCTAAGCTATTTGAAGTAGTAGAATATAAAGACAGATTGTGGAGAATGGCTAAAGAAGCTAAACAGAATAAGCAAATATCTAAATATAGAGATTTGGTTCAAATGGCGTTTAACATTGATAATGAATTAAACATTACCAAGAATTTAGAAGATAATCAAGGTAGATTAAAAATTAGGAAAGCAATTGATTATGGATATGCACAAACTGTTTGGAAATCACAAGGTAGTACGTACAGTAAAGTTTTAATACTCTCTAATGAAATTGATACGTTTGGTTATGGTAAAGATGCAATGCAATTAAGAAACGAGTTGAGATATGTAGCTGTGTCACGTGCTAAAAACTTTGTTATAATAAATTCAGAAGCTGAAAATAAAAAGAAAGTTTCTATGAGAAACGAAATAGCTGAAGAGGATTTATTAGATGATATAGAATTTGAACCAGCTACAGAAGAACAAGCAATAAAAGCATCTTTACAGGATTCAATTGATGAGTTAACAGCAAATGGTAAACAACGTAGAAAAGAATGTGAATAATTATGCAGTGTTTAAATATTAAAAATAAAGAGGTTGCAGCTTTACTCAAGAAATATACAAAGATATTGGGTAATGAAAATGCTGCATATTATGTGTTATCAGAAAACAATGGTTATGGTTTAGATAAGGCTCCCAATGGGGAGCCATCTAAGCTATTTTCAGATTTAGTTAATCATTTTAATGGTAATAAGAAAGAAGCTATACGAACAAAGTCATTAATATATTCTGCACAATTTAGACAGATAAGAAACATTGTATTAAATAATGATGGAGAAGTATCTATAGATGTGTTATTAAATAATTCAGATAAAATAAATAATCCATCATACGTTCCAAAAAAAATACATGAAACGTATAATAAACTTATTCAAGCCTTGACAAGGCGAATAAAAGACATTCAATATGCGAAATATAGTGACAGTAAGAAAGTAGATGAACTAAGAGCATTGGAATTTAAATTAAACCAATTGGAAAACGATCAAGCTACTTTTGAATTTGTAGATTATATGGCAAGTGATGTAATATCTGCATTAAATGAAGTAAAGGCTTTACAAACCAAAGTAAATGAAAACCAAAAGTACAATAACCCGCTAGATATAACTTCTGCAGAATTAGATATGATAAAGAAAGGTTATATTGGTTTTTATGGTAACATTGCTACTAATATCCAGAACATGTTGGATGATGAATCTACGTTTGACTATTTAAATGATCCTCAATTAGTTGAGGATACAAAACAAAACTTAAAAAGGACTGTAGGTGACTACTATGAATTAGTAAGAAACTATAACAATTTAGCAGACATTGTTGCTAAAGATAATTTTATTAGAGAAGCAACTAAAGCCGGTTCATTTACTATAGATCATCTTAAAAAAATATTAGATGAAGGTGATGTGGATATAAATCTATGGGATCAGTGGGCAGGTAATACACAATATTCTAATAGTGAGTTAGTACGTATAATTCTTAACAAGATAGTTAATACTAAAAATAATGTTGCTGAAAAAGAACTAGAAGTAGGTAAAGAGCTTGTAGAAATACTATCACATGTAGATAAATCTAAGTTAGCTTATATGCATGAAAAAAATAAAGATGGTCATAAAACAGGCTTTATAACAAGAGACTTAAATTACGGTCAACACTATCAAGATTACTTGGAACATCAAAAAAAGTTAGCCGAAAAGTTAGGATTTGGAGATAAAGATATTGCTGAAGTGCCTGGTTTATTGAATCCAGAGCAACTAAAGAAATGGAATAAAGCAAATAATGATTGGGAAGCTAAGCATACAATTCGTAAGTTTACTCCAGAGTATTACGAGCTAACTAACAGTCTTAGTGAAGAAGCAAGATCTCGTAGAGATTCCATAAATATGGAAATAAACCTATTGTTAAGTACTACCGTTGATAAGAACGGAGATTACCACAGAGAAGATTTATCCGATGAAGATTATCTAAAATTACAAGAGTTAGAAACTAGACGTAGAAATTTAGCTAATCCATATTATCCAGATGGTTCAGTAAAAGTTGGATTAGATAAAGAAATAGCAATAGAAATGAGAGAGTATAATGAAAAATTAAGAGAGAAATTACATTATACTCCAAATATGGAAAAGTTTAATAAAGCTCTACAAAAGGCAAAGAAGAATTTAAGTCCAGAGAAATTTGCTAAGTGGGAACAACGCAATACAGTTGATCAAATAATTGAAGAATTCTGGGACGATATTAAAACTCTTTCATCAAACACAAATAAATCTGATGATCAAATACTATATGAAACGGCTAGAAAGAACATGTTAAGACTTTATACCAGAGAAGATGGTAAAGTAGATGTTGATAGCATGCCTGACCAAGTAAAGTCGTGGATTAATACTTATGATGAATTGATTTCTGAGGAAAGTTTGAAAACTCGTGATAAATCAAAGAAATCCAAAGTAATGGACATAGCTGAATGGGAAGTAAACCCTAGATTCTATGAAGAATTAGAAAGAGTTGAAAAATTAGGTCAAGCTGAATATAATGCGTGGGTTTCTATAAATGCTAGATATGACTATGAAGGAAATCTTGTACCAGCTTCCTTTTGGAAGAAATTAGTTCCGAAGAAAGAGTTAAGATCTAAATACATGCGCAAAGTACCTAATAGATCTTGGTCTGAAATCGATAAAGAATCACCTTTCTACGATAAAAGATTTACTAAATATGCAGATCGTGGAGAAACAAGAATTCCAAATCCTGAATTGTATGACAACAGTGCAAATTATCGTAAAATAACTTCTGATTCAAACTTAAAGAAGCTTTATGATAAACTTGTTGATGTAATGGAATTATCAAATTCTAAGATTCAATTCTTAAAGTATGAAAATAAATATAGACTACCACAAATAGAAGGTGGGGCATGGACACAAATCCGAAGTAAGGACAATATTTTAAAGGGGTTAGCGTATGCAATAGAAGATACTTACACTGTAAAGGATGATGATAATGCATATATGTTGGAAAATGCTAAACGATCAGATGGGTCACTTGTTAAACTTATACCTACTAGGTATATTAAGATGTTATCAAATCCAGACGCTTTAACAAACGATATAGTAGGATCTGTCATTGCTTATTACAAAATGGCAGAAAATTATGAACAAATGAGTGAAATTGCCCCAGAATTAGAAGTAGCTCTTGATTTTGTTAGTCGTACAGATTTTACCGATAAGAAGGGTGGTAGAATACAAGGTTTGGAAAGTAAGACATATGATAAATTAAAATCTGTACTAGATCAATTGGTATATGGTATGGAAAAGAATGCATTAGAATTAGATGTTCCTTTACCAAAAGGCAAACATGTGACAGTAAGTGTTGGTAAGTTAGCTGCTAATTTAGCTGCATACACTAGAATACAAGGCATAGCTCAAAATATGAATGTGATTCTTACTGGTTTTATTACAAACAAAATACAAAATAGACTCGAAGCAATCTCTGGTATATACTTTGGAAATAAGGAACTTGCACAAGCAACAAAATTAATTATACCGTCATATGCGAATGCAATAAAGAACATAGGTCATTCAAACAACAAAGACAAGGTTCTATGTTATATGGAGTATTTAGGTGTAGTAAGAGAAAATGCTCAAACCTTTAGTAAACTTAATCAATCTAGATTTTTAAGAGCATTAAATCAACACTTCTGGTATTTTGGACATGAAATGTCAGATTATGTAACAAAAGGTAAAATGGCATTGGCAATTGGTCTATACTATAAATATGATCCTGAATCTGGTAAATTCTTAAATAAAAACGAATTCCTAAGAAGATTTAAGAGTAAAAAGGAAGGCAATGCCAAATGGAATACTCTAAGTGTAACTTTTTATGATGCATTTGAAGTTAAAAACAACAAACTAGTAATAAAACCAGAGTACGCTAAATCTCTCGATAAAGCTACTATAAACAAAGTTAGAAATACGGCAAAACAAGTAGGTACCAGAATTGACACGCAATTAACAGACTTGGATAGAAGTAAATTACATGTAACTGTAATTGGACAATTATTACTTATCTTCCGTAACTTTATTTTGGTTAACTTACAAACTAAGTTCTTAACTAAACGTCAATTTAACTATTCTACAGGCATGTGGAGCGAAGCTCAAGTACCAGCTGCAGTTAAATATGTATATAGACATTACTTTAATCAGAATAAAATAGATCAATTAAAGGAACTATATCAAAATCATTATGATGAATTGGACGATTTCGAAAAAGGATGTCTTAAAAGAGTTACTTATGAAGTTTTATTTTCCACAGTAGGTTTTATGATCATTTCTTCTTTAGTAAGAGCGATGGCAGATGATGACAAACGTAATTGGTGGAAACAAGAAGCAGCGTATCTTACTCTAAGAGCTTCATTAGAGACACGTAGTAACATATTACCTATTGAAGTAATTAACTTACTTAATACTCCTACTGCTGCATGGTCTACTTTAAAATATTGGGGTGACTTAACTACAATGATGTTGAATGATCCTACACAGGAGATAAAAAAAGGTCCATACAAGGGTATGAACCGATTCCAACGATCCTTAATTAAGGCTACTCCTTTAAGAAGTATATGGGAAGCACAAGATCCAAGATCAAAAATGGAGTATTACGATAATATGATTTCAATATTTAACTTTTAAAGCCACAAAAATTTTAACGGCCATTACAATAAAGCCCCTTCAGTTTTTGCTGTTGGGGCTTTTCTATATTTTAAATCTTGTAGTGATATACTTTCACCTACCGGTTTTGTTACTTTTGCAAGAGGATTAAATAGGTATTCATGAACTTTACTATCAACACTAATATTCCAAAAATTTAATATTTGTAATTTAGCTTGATATCCTAAGCGTTCATATAAACCAAGATCTATCTTGTTTACTATGGAATGAATTGAATAGGCTTTATTAAAAGCATATACTCTATAATTAATTCCATAGAGAGTTAATGTATAATCACAATAATATAATCTGTGTTTCCTTAATCTCTCTATTAAGTAAGGCTTAGTATTATGGAATACTAAAAAAATATGATTTGAAAGTAATGGGTTATTCATATCACTTGTGTACATATTTACAAACTCACTATTTTTCAAATCATATTTTGTAAAGGTATCATAAAATATTTGAGGAAGTGAAAATATACTATGTTTTGTATATTTGTTAGTAATCATAATAATTCTGTTCCATCTCCTTCATAATATTCTTTTATATGATCCCATAAGTCATTATCTTTATGCCAAGCTATGCGTTTAATAGCATCTTCAATAACACATACTTTGGCTTCAATGTATTGATTTTCAATATTGAAAACCTTTACTTCATAACCATCATGACTCTGAACGGCTATTATATATGTTTCTCGTGTATATTCTTCTAAATCTAGTTTTAATTCATTTTTAAAATACCAATAAATTGCAAACCAGTAATAAGCTAATTGTCTACAATAGTCAAATTCTTCTATAGAATGTCTGAAATTATACACATCAGCTGTAGTTTTAATATCAACGAGTACTACTTTCTTATTTGTATGATCAATCATTACTCTATCGAGTAAAGATTTACAAGGAAAATCTCCTAACTTAGAAGCATTTGGAAATTCCCAATTTATATGAAATTCATTATGAACTTCAAACGTTTTTGGATAAGCAAATAAAATCTCATTTGCTTTTTTATGCTCTTGCATATTTTGCTTTATGGTCTTTAGAAGAGCCAAATCAGCAAAAGAAATAACTTTCTTACTATCTTTATTTCTAAAGTATTCAATGTAGTTTTTATATAATTCTACTAGTTCTCTTGCTTCTTGAATTCTTTTATCAATAGATTTATTATTACTATAAGCTGCGTTATAACTCATTAATAATATATCTTCTTCAGTAGCAAAAGGATCGGTTAATCTTGCAGTAGCATAAAATTCTAAAAGATCTTTTTGTTGCTTTACTTTAGGTACTGCAAAATCTAAAATAATATAATCATTCCAGAATTCTTCTGGTTGAAGAATATATTCATGAATCATAGTTCCTTTATCTAAGAAACTTGCTTTTAATCCTTCAATTTTTCCATCTAGCATATCTTTTAGATATCGGGGTCCCTTTTTAAGGAACCATCCGATATTTGAATTAGATATTCTAGACATATCCTCATAATAAGGTATGCTTATATCCATAATTACTCTTCTAACTTACTTAAACGATCTGCTTCCATTAACTCATTAACGAATGCAATGTCATTTAGTTCATCTGCTTCAAAATAAATATCTTGTTCAGTCTGAGACATTGTATCATTATTCATATTTTGCTCGTCTAATTGTAAATTAACTAATTCGTAATTCTTCATAATCGTAAATTTTTAAGTTATAGTTCAAATGTTAATGGTTTAAAATAAATCGAATAAGATTCATCAAGTATGCTTACGTTTGCTACACGTACATTAGTCCATTCTGTTTCCTCTTGAAATACATAATCATATACAGGACATGCTGTAATATTATGATTTCCAGTATGAACATGTCCACATAATGCGTACTTTGGTTTCTTTCGTCTAATTTCATCAGTTAATGCTGCACAACAATATTGGATTTCAGTTCCATTATCGTGTGTAGTTCCTACTTCTGCAAGATTAGACGCTTCGTGAGTTATCAATATATCTAAATCTTTTGGTATTTTTTCGTATTTCTTAGCTAATTCAGCATGATTAGCCATAAACGCCCATGGTCCACATTGTTTACACCAAGGTGTTCCATAGATTTTATACCATTTATCATCAGTACTGTTATATACTTTCATTTCTCCGTCAATCAATATAGTTAACTTGTTAAATAGATAAGTGTTTGATTGATTAATCATTTTCTCAAACCAAAAGTCATGATTACCTGGAGTAAGTATAATAGTAGGACAATCTATCTTCATTATCCATTCTCGAAATTCATTAAATATCCATTTTGTCATTTGGATGTAATCTCTTTGGATATCTAATGGAGATATATCACCACATATTAATAACAGATCACATGGTTCTATATCAATAAGGTTACCATGTAAATCACTAATTGCTGTTACTTTCATTTAGTTTCAATTTTTGTACTCTATCTTCGTGCTCTTTTAACATTTCATTGCATTTATCTCTTAAACATTCTACAAAGTAGAGATTTTCATGTCCTTCAAATTGTTTAAAAAACTGATCTGCAGCTTCTTTGTATATGTTTATATTATGATTTTGTTTATAATATTCTTCGTGATCACTTAGAATTATATCCTCAAAATCATCATCAGATTTCTCAAAGATGTGCATTAATATTGCAGTTCGATGAGATATCTGTATGAATTTTCTTTTATAGTTCTTGAATTCGTCTAATACATTCATCAGTTTCCTTATGATTATGTACTACAAATAACTTATACTTCTCAGCTAATCCTTTATTTAATAATGACCACATAAACCATTTCCATTTATATGGCCACACATCGTTAGGTCTTCCTTTAGCCTCTATGATAAAATTATCTCCAACAAAATCTGGAGTATAAGTCATTGCTCGAATCTTCTTACCACAAAATGTAAATGCTGGTATTAATTCAAATTTAATAGGCTCATATTCTGCTTTGAGATTATGAGCCTTTAACTGTTTATAAACATATGTTTCAAGTTTACTTTTAAATTCAATACCATCATATATATTTGGTGTGGCATTTTTAACTTTCTGATTTGTCGTTTTCTTTCTTTTTGTTTTTCTTTGCTTCATAACGATCAATATATGTACAAAGTATACTTCCACAAAGATTTCCAATAAAACTAATCAGAATTAATTGTAACCATGTTAGATTTGGTGTACTATTTAACCATTCCATGTTCATTGTCTTTTTCTATTTTTGTAAGATGATTTGCAAGTTTTTCTAAAGATATTAGATCATAATTAGCTAGATTTCCATCTATACCTACATCTACTCTTAATTCTTTAGAATCTGTATTTATTTTATCTACTTTTCCATGACAATGACCGTGTATCATAACAGATCCTTTATCTTTGTGTTCCCAACTTAACATCGGAAAATGACACATTATTACTTCTAGATCTTTATGTAAGAAATTATATACAGATTTCTTAAATTTAATATTCTTGATCTGAGTAATATGATTGAAATAGCATTTTAAATGATCTGGTACTTTATCATGATTACCAAGTATTAATACTTTATTCCCATTTAGTCTTTGAAATAGTTTCCTTTTATCTTCTACTTCACCAAATGCAAGATCACCTAAAATATATACAGTATCTTTCTTGTTTACTCTAGAATTCCATAACTGTATCATAGCTTCTTTAGCTTTTTCAACAGTATTCCCAAATATCTCTTTCCGCTTAGGATGAAATTCTAGTATACGATCGTGGAAGAAATGTAGATCTGAAGTAAACCATATCATAATGTTTCTTTTAACCAATTTTTAATTACTTCAAAGCCATTTAGTTTCACCGCATCAGATATATCTTTAGCTTTCCATTTTTTATGAATTAGAAAGCCATTTAAACCTGTTTTAAGGCTAATTTTACGCATATTTTTAACTCCAGAAATATCCCTATCGAAACATATTAAAATGCGCTTAAATCGAAGTTTAAGTGCATCTATAACATCTGGAGTAAGAAATGTACTTTCTGAAGCTGGTGATATAGCAGTATAACCCATTTCATATAAACACATAACATCTTTCATAGATTTAGTAATAATTAGTAAATCACCTTTTTTAGGTAATTGTTCATATCCCTGAATATCATATGGGGTTAAATTATTACGCCATTTAGTATATTTATCTGCTAAAGGTCTATAAATCTTGAATCTATCATATACTTTATATGCATACATAGGATTATTTTCCTTATACACTCCCTTTACTACACCATCACATAAATAATATTTTATACTACTTACACCAAATTTCTTTAAAGTCTTTAGAGAAATCCCAAATTGTGACCAATATTGTTTATCTATATCTGTCCAATCTTGTCTAACTACTCCAATAACTGTTTCAGTAGATTTCTCTACTTCTTTATTACTATGCAATACCGTATTATTAGTAATTTGCATATCCTTTACTATTTGATTTAGTAGATCATTATAATTAGTTATACCAGTATATAACTCTACGAATTTAATTATATCTCCGCATTCACCATTACCATGATCTTTAAATAGTAATTTTCCAGTCTTCTTACTTCGGAATATTCCAAATGAAGGATTCTTATCCTTTCTGAATGGACTATTATAAATAAATCCAACTTTAAATTGTCCTAGATATCTAGCATAAATATCATATTCTGTGACTTTTGATAAGATATAATCCAAAGTAATAGGATTATCTTGTTTTTTAATTCTTTTAGAGTCATACATATGATATAAATTTGAATAAGTGCAATGTGGGGTAACGATCCCCACGAATCTAACCATTAGACATTGCTCCACCTTTTACAATACCCCCTGTGTGGTCAGTGCCAGCCTACGATCTGGTATGCTTACATGATAAAATCAGAGGCCGCATAGTCTTCGTTCTATTGCGCAAATAGAATTTATATTTTTAAAATGGCAATCCGTTAGGATCGGCATTGTTTGTATTATCTAAAGTTCCATCTACTACGGTAAATGAATCATTAGATAATAGTGGATTTGGATTCGATTGTTCAAGATCAGCAATTACTGGCTTCTCAAATTGATCAATATTCAACTTGACAATAACAGACTCATTCTTATCAACAATCGTCATCGGTTCAATAAATCTATATTTTGCATACTTCGGTAGAGTAGTATAACCACTATTATTATATACTACTTTAATACGAAGCAATGTAGACTTATCTGCATTGTTAAGCTTTTCAGCTACCCAAGTAATAAATTCCTTAAAGCTTTCGCCATTAAAGACTCTATCTTCAGGATTTGGATAATAACATTCAAGAATCTGGTCAATTCTTGCAAACTGATTATCACATTTTCTTTGCAAATCTTCATCGGACATATTGTCTGATTTAGACGGTTCCCACTCTGTATGAGTCATAAATTTACCATCTTTTGCAACGAATTTAAACTCAATAAAATTATTACCATTGAGAGACTTATCTACTCTAATTGATTCTAATACTACATTGTCATGGATACCAGCTGCTAAATATGCAATATCTTTTTTCTGGATAGCTTGTGCTCTTTGTGAACTATAAATCATCTTCTTCTATGTTTTGGTTATTCTTGGTCTGGCAAATAAATTTTATCCCAATATACTGAGATTTTTCCTTCGTCATCACTTTCTGCGATAACAATATTTTGACCTCTTAGGTGTGGAGCTCTTGCTTCAATAGTAATATTCTCCCCACCTTTAAAGGATGCAATGGTTTGGTTCTTCTTTCTAGATATATATGCGATAGCATCTGCTTCTCCACATATTATATTACTTAACTTTCCAGCTAAGTCTAATTCCATTTCTGAAAGTTCTTCACCATCTTTGTTTACAAGTTTATCCTTAGTATGACCTATCAGGATAAAATTCTCGCAAAGTTCTCTAAACATATCTAATACTTTACGTACAGCTTGTCTTACATAAAACCAGCCACCGCCTTGCGGCAGTAATCGTACATCTCCCTTATAACTCTTCCCCATCGGAGTTTGATTATATAAAGTGAGAGCATATGATAACGTAATTTCTTCCAAACGTGTTGCGTTATCGATCGTGATATATTTGTAGAAATATCCATTACATTCTTTATTCTTTTGTCTAATTGCATTAGCTATTTCACCTAAATCATTAATATTTCTAGCTTGTACTGCTAAACAATCAATAAATTCAGATCCACCTTCTAAATCAATAATTAAATTATTTTCTAGATGTGCTGCTAATGTAGTTTTACCAGATTTCTCTTGTATTCTATACAATTCGCTACATTGTATACGTTCTCTTATGAACTGCTACATATCACTATGTAGGATAGACTATATCACCATCTTTATAATAAAGATGTTCCCCACTTCCATCTACAATCGCTTTAGATGTACTCTCTTTCGAGATAGTCGTTGAACTTTCTTTATGATTTAAATATATTTTTTTAATTTGTTCTAGAAAAAATGGTAGAGTTAAATCCATTTTCATTCTATTACAAGAACCACTATCATAAAGCTTAGCTGCTGATTGTTTTATAATATCCGTTTTTTGTTTTTAAAACGTAAAATATTATAAAAGATTCCAGCAATTCGAGGAATTTGCATAATATATTGCTATATTATGGCCCAAATTTCAGGCTTACCAAAAAAGATAAGAAATCTTGGATTTCTCACCTTTGCTTTAATTTTCTCAGTAGGTAATACTATCATAATGTTAGTCTATCTACTTCTCAGAAAAATTTGAAAGAATTTGATATAGTTTTTGAAAAGTTTTGTAAAAATTCTGAAAAGATTTGTTATAAGTTAAATTACGCTGCGATCTCTAATGAGTTAATATTCATTGAGATATTATAAAGAATAATACGATCCTTCTTAGGAATATCATTAAAGAATGATGAACTTGTAAACTTCGGGATCAATCGAGAACCTACTTGAATATAATTACCATGGATCTTAACTGGAATATCTCCAATCTTAAAATCATAGGAGGGATTCTCTGTATAGTAAATATAATCAAACAAGCGAGAAGCTGCTTTGTTCCATTCCAGATTCAATGCTTCCGGAGTAATATCCAAAATTGTATAATTCTCATACGGAGCATTATCCAATGTCAAAATTGTATACTTGTTATCATTCTTATTAGCCCACGGAAAGATAGATTTAATCTTATCCAAGATACTAATTGTATAATCATTCTTCTTAGAAGAAGTAGTTGTCGTAAAATACTTACTCAAATCAATCGTATAGTCAAGATTTGTGTTATTCTTTGCCGTGTTGTTTACTGTATTATATTTGTATGTCATAATTCGCCTTTATTTAACCAAGATTAATAAAAATCCTATCTATAACTCAATTAGGTTGTTATATTTCAGGTCATTCTCAAATTCAAGTATTGCCAATTCTCCTTCTCTTACTTTAAGAAAATGGAGATATACTTTATTTTGTACAGGTAGTCGTTGAGGACCATAAGCGGTTATCAATTGTTTTAACCATAAGCTCTTTATCTTATGCTCTACATCTTTATGTATACATGTAGTTTAGACTATTTTTTAATATAGTTCAAGATATTGTGAGCAAATGCTTCTAATTCTTCATTAGTAGCATTATTTTTCATAGTATTTGCTAGTCTAGAAATAACTCTTACATTACCTGGGATATATCCTTTAGAATTATCGATTCTATCTAAAGAATAATTATATTTATTATCTAATAATATAAAAGGTTTATTTAAAATTGGACATTTGTTTGGTATAATAATATCATCTGGAGTAATAGTAAACTCTAAATTTCTTTTCTTAGCGCTTTGTTTACTATGACTTATTAAATACATTTTGTAATGATATTCTTTGTCGTGTCTTAATCTATCCCAATGAATTATTTTATCTTTAGTTTGATTTTCATCAAACTTTCTACGTCGCATGTAATGATAAATTCTACTTTCTTTATTTCTACATTGTTTACAATTAGAACGAATGTTTATTTGATTTTTTAATTCAAATTCATTTAGTTCTTTAAATTGTTTACATTTTGTACAATAAAAATAAATTTTATCATTAATAATTTTAAATTTTCTATTTTTTGCAAATTCTATATAGATTCCTGAATAATCTATACAATATACTCTTCCTTTATCTATAAGTTCCATATAAAATATCTATAAATATTATTTATGGAACGTAATAAATAAGAAGTTGTTCTATACTCCCCGCTTTCGTGGTAGATTTATTGACTCATTGAGTCTCACTACTAGTCGTTAGACACTATATATATATCACTATATATACTTGGTACGGCGTTGTCCTAATATAGGATTTTCACCGTTTAACGGAGTTTTAATTAGGCATAAATTTACCTAAAGTTTCAGGTCGAGATAAAACCGCTATAACATCACTTCCTTGAAATACAGAGTCAGATGATGATAAATCGCTTCGCATCGGATAGTGACTCGATGGATTATTAATTCTATCAATATTTTCTATATTACGATTCATCTGAGATAATTGTATGATACTTGTCATACCAACTTTCTTTGCTTTGATAAATACTCTTTCAAGTTCAGATATAATCATTCTTTCATCTTTATAGTTATCACTATTTACTAATAAAGTATGATCCAGAATAACTATTAACCATTTATCCTTAGCAATCGTATTTTGAAAATATGTAATTGTATCGTCTATCTTTTGTACTGTAGCTGCATCATCCACATAATATATAGGATAATCTTTAAGAGATTCTGCAGTTTCCTCAACTAAATTAAGTTCAGCATCAGAAAGATCTTCTGATGCCGAGTACAATTGTGTAGTTGTTTGACGCAACTTGTTAGATAGTTTTCTTCCTACTTGTGCACGGCTAAGCATTTCAAATGAGAAAGAAAGTACGATCAATTCTTTGTTAGAATTAAGTTCAATTAAATCAGTTTCGAGTGTATTTACAAACGAAGACTTACCAGTTCCTGATGCTCCTACAATTGTATAAACACAACCAGGTTCAATCCCACCACAACACATTTCATTGAATTTATTCCACCTACTTTTAAGTGGTTCAATTTCATGATTTTTACGTCTTCGTATATATGTAACAGCTTCACTTGCAGCTGTAGATATATGTTTAAACGGTAGTGGATTAACGTAATTTTGTTCCATACAACATAGTAGTTTCAGGTTGGTTAATGTTCATTTGCTCTTCAATTAATTCCCATTCATGTGAAGTAAGCCATTTCCACATAGTTTTCATATAACCAAGCTTACCGGTCATTGCCTTATCGGAAAGTTCAAAGTTCAAAGCGGTTATGATCCTATTATGAAGATCAGGATTGCCTTTAACCAATTTGTTATAATACTCTCTACATTTCTTAACATTACTTCTAAGAAAGCCTTTAGTTCCATCTGGTCTACTAACCATTATTGGATATAATGTATAAAATTGCTCAAAAAGTACGTCTTTAGGAGTTAATTTATCTACTAATTCCTTAGTAGGTTTATACACTAACTTTTTACTATCATCTTTCTTCTGAATAAGATTTCTGTCGATTAAGTCTTGTATTTCACTATCACTGACCAGGCGAATAAGTGGTGTGATACCTTGATGGGATTTTTGATTCTTATCTAATACAAGACTTAAAAATACTAACTGATTAATTGATATATTGTCTATTATTTCTAATAAACTTGTATCTAGTTCAATGATCATGCTCTTAAAAATTTTAAAAGCTTGTCAAAGATTTGTTATTTTCTGCCAATTTTTGTTAAAAGTTAAACAAGCTTAACTGTCTAGGTTTTAACTGTTCAATCACTTTAACACATTGAGTAATATAATATTGATAATCAACATCATATATACTCTGGAATGTTTCTCCTTGAGAATATTTCCATTGAAGATCTTCATCAGAATATAATCGATTATGAAGTTTTACTCCATGACCTTTTAGCATATTATGATATGATCTTTTTCCAGTTTCATCTAATTTCCATTTCCACAAGTAATATCCACTATTACTAACGTAAAATCGATTAGTTCTCTGTTGAATTTGTTCATTATACTCAACTGTCCACTGTTTACCAGTCTTCTCAGCTTGTAAGAATTTACGTATATCTCTACATGATTTAATTGTATCTTCTACTGGAGTATTATAAACAAAATAGTTAATAATTGCTTCGGGTATTATTTTAGGTTGTAATCCTCTTCCTAATTCAATATCAGTCAGAAAGAATCCTTTCTTCTTAATATTTCCATCAGATTCTACTCCAAAATAATCATTTATTGCTAACTGATAAAATGAAGTAAACTGTTCTGTTTCTAGAGTAAGCTTAGTAAGCTCTTCCCATTCTTTTAGTACTTGTTGTAATTTATCATATTTGTCCTTTTTTATCTTATATAAGATACCATCAGTATTAATCTGATATAACTTACATCCTAGATTTAAAAGTCTCTCAGCAAGCATTAAAAGTAGCAATTGACCGTTAATTCGTACTTGCATAATAGAAAATGGTGCATATAACCAAGATACTTCTTGTTGCATTTTCCCAGTTACTCCATTAAGCATATACTTATACGTTTCATTTTTATTTTTTTGTTTTGTTCTCTTAAATTCTAGTCTTTCCTGAATAATTTCAGGATATACCTCTTTAAGAATGGATTTTAATTTGGGTGGATATAGTTCATATACTGCAATTAAACTTGGGTATAGTGAATTAACATCAGAATCTAATAATAATTCATCTTCATTACATTTAATTGAACAGCAACCATTGTCACCATGTATACCTCCGACTCCAATAGTTACTTCCATTCCACCAAATATAAAAGTATTAATATAACCTTTTCTACCTGGAGACACATTGTGTTGATTTTTCATATCTTGCAATGCTTTCTGAAGTACTGGAGTATTAAACTTTATAAAAGGAAATATAACTTTTTCTAGATCTATACGATCCATAGGAGATTTCATATTCTCTAACTGATCTCTAGTGAAACCAGATTTTTGCATTACCTTTAATTGTAATAATTTATCTCCTAAATTTACTCTATCCAGACTTAAACATGGTAATCCAAAATCTCTTTCAGTTTCTACTCGTATATCTAATAGTTTTTCACATCGATATAAAAGTTCTTCAGTAGATTCCACATCATTAATATTATATGATATTAATCTATCCATATCCTTCTCTAGGAGATCTTGTTTCCAATCGACTACAAATTCTTCTACGTTTTTGTATTGCATAGTCACTTGCATCTCTTTTAAAGATACACGTAATGCTTTAGAGAACAACATTGTTAATAAGTCAATTGATAGAAAATTCTTAGTATATTTATACTCTTTCCATAATTCAAAATTAGAGTTTTTGTCTATTACAATTTGACTCATTCTGAATATAGATTCTGTTATTTCTCTTGTACTGAAAAACTCAAAATATCTTTTTCTATATAATGAGAAGATATAATTCAATACTGGATTATCATAGTGATGATTATTATAACCAACAAAATAACAATCCTGAGTAAAGTAATCAAGGAGATCTTGAATATCTACTTTTCTAGAAGATATTTCAAATACTTTAATTACTCCTGTTTCTGTATTCTTACAAGTACAAGTAAATATGTTCTTAAGAACTTCAATATCAAAGACTATACAGGTTTTGTCTTTAATTTTCATAGCTATAATTTGTGTAACACGTCTTGGATTCGAACCAAGTTCCTATATAAGCGCTTATATAGACTACCAACTTTTCCCTTATAGTTTCGGATTATTTACGTGTTATATTGTGCGTTGAACAGACGCACCCCTGTTTCATAGACGAATATCAGCTTACGCTGCAGTTTTATCCTGTTTTTGTAAACGAGTAATAGTAACTCCGTCAATCTCTCGATATTTAGAGTTAACCATCTCCATGATACATACTTCAGGATTATCTGAATCATAAATAAAGTATCCTACTACTTTATCAGATTCTTTTTCCATCATTTTGTTGAAAGAATATTTTACGATATCCTTTAACTTATCTGGAAGACAGACAATAGCACCAACTCTATCCCCAGTAAGAGATGGTTGATCGATATATTGGGTTCTCACAATATAACGATGTTTACTACTATCTTGTTTTTTTGGTTGTTCGACAATAGGTCGAATTTCCACTTTGTTCTTTACTTTGGGTAATTGTATACCACCCTTAGAAAGGTACATTTGACGTCGTTCAAGTTTCTTTTTATTACGACGTTCTTGTGCCAGTTTAAAATGCTCAAGATCTTTTAATGTCTTTTGTTTCTGAGTAAGTTCTACTCGTTGAAGTTTATCCATACGAGCTTTACGTTTCTCAGCAAGCATATTTAAACGCTCTTGCTCTGATTTAGCTCTTTTCTCCTGCCGTACTTGATACGCTTTAGGATCTGCTGCAATTTCAGAAGCTTGTCTTTGCATTTCTGCTTTATAGGCTAAATAACCAGCTTTTCTAGCTTCTGCTGCTATTTTTTCTCTCTCTTCTTTTGTTGTATGTTTTATTTTATCCTTAATTTCCTTATGATGAATAAGCTTAATTGCACGCTTTCTATTACGTTCAATTCGCTCTTCCTTAGTAAGTTTCTGTTGCTTAGGATTAAAGTCTTCAAACTTTGTTTCCATAGCAATCATTTTTTCATCATGTTTTTTCTCGATCTCTTTATCGATGTCTTTTTGCTTTTTAGAAGTGTCCTTAGTAGGAATACTAGTATGAATCTGAATAAGCTTCTTTGCTTTTTCTTCCCGTTTCTTTAAAGCTGCCTCTTTACGCTTTTTAGCGGCTTCTGCTTTAAGCTCTTCTTTTCTAGTTTCCCAAGCTTTCTGTTGTTCTTCCTTAGCAATTGCTTTATTAAGAATACGATCTGCAAGTGCATTTGCATTTGCAATAATTTTCTCCTTAAGCGCTTTTACCTTATCTAAAGAAGATATTTTCTTTTCTGTAGATTTGATATCTTTTGTTTTCATAAATTTTGATAATTTTAGTGTTAATAAATAAGTTTTCGAGACTTGTGATTCGTCCGGGATTCGAACCCGACTTGCCAAACTCTTATTCCTACTTAAAGGGAGCGACAAATCTTCCTTTTATGCTGCCAAATACATGTATGCTCCGCTAGTATCTAACTCAGCTGCATCATTAAAGTCAGCAAGTTTCTTCTTTAGGCCGTTAATCTCCAACTGAAGATTGTTACGAAGTTTGTTTAGATAATCACGAGTAAGTTCCTCATTCTGTTTAAGATTCTTCTTGCCCTTCTTCATCTTTAGGGTAGGATTAATCGTTGACTTCTCAATAATAATACCTAATTGAACGAATTGTTCATTCTTCTCTGATAACTCAAAGATAATAGGATAAATACTATCTTTCGGAAAATCGCTACGTGATTTAAAACCGATATTGATACAAAACTGATCTAGTTTCGTCTGAATACGGTCTATAGCTTTTTTATTAATATCATCTAACAATGCTTTCATATCATAATGACGCTTGAACCCATTCTCAACTAAGTTCTCTGTTCGAATGATTATCCAGTTATTAGTGATATCTTTATTTAACTTCTCTAGCTTTGCCTTAATTTCTGTTGATTTAATTTTCATATACAAATTGATTTTAAATTGTTAAACATCTATTTATATACTTGAATTATCAACTACCTGTGAGGGCGTATTCATCATCGATAATGACATCCTCTTCTTATTCTCGAGGCTAGCCAACCCACTTAGCATGTTATTATACATACCGTATTACGCCCATGTTATGGTAGAGAAATTAACTCATCTCTTTCTCTACCAGGAAATATCTTGAGTAATGTGTAATATCTATTCATCATTCATCACAGAATATAATTACCATTACTTATGATTTTCGATTTTATGGACGACGGAATAATACTTGCGATGGATTTGAAAAATCCACTACAACAGCTTGACCAGAATTGTCTTTTACTAATACTCCATTTATTAAAACATTTTTTCGATTAGAAACTCCTTTCTCAACTGTAGAGTTCTCTTCAGTCATTGTTTTAATATCTGAAGCTAATACAAAACGATATGCAACAAAAATTGCAGATATAGCCAAACTATAATTTCCATCTTTATAATAATTTGAGAAACGATCACACATATCTTTATATGCATCATCATTTCGACCACTACCCATACCGGTTATTATCTTAATTAATCTAAGACAAATTGTCTCAGGATTAAGTACATATTCTCCACCAAATAGGCGATTTAACCATGAAATACTCGTTTTACCAAGTGTTATCGATCCATCTTTATTGACTTTCTTATATTTTGCTACTTGCTTTTCATCTGTAAGTAGCAATTGATCTACAAGAATAGGATCACTAAACATGTAAGTTAAATCTCTAAACGCCCACGGACTTATAGTAAATCCCTGCTCGGACATAGTAATTAGATATTAACGTCAATACCTAACTCTTTCATCCGAGTCCGACAAGCTGTAGCCTCAAGCTCATTTGCCTCGGCTAAAGTTCCACAGAACTTCATCTGAGCATTCAAGAAGCTCTGAAGTACGTTCTTCTCATCCCGGTTAAGGGCCATAACTTCCGGTACTAATTTAACATAATCTACAAAGATAGTAATTTCTTCTTTGTTAGACCGTTCATACTTCTCAATCGCTGCTTTAACAGTAGAAGCCGATGGTACCGGAATAACTTTCGTAATGTCGTCAATATTGGCGATATCGAGCCGTAATTTCGGATCTTTATTGAACTGAACTTTACGTTCGTTACTCATTGATTCTACTAACTCGACTGAAGTTACCTCTATCGGTCGAATTGAGTATAGATAAATAGGCCGACTTAAAGTCAATGCACCATTCTTTTTATCTTCTGAATAATTTGTATCTACTGGGTTCCGTTCTACTACTAAAATATATTTACCCAGAGTTGCGCCACATTGTGCGGCATTAATACGCATATAATCCATAATTTGTTTCCTCCTTGATTTCGTGGTTGATTCCACCAACGAAACATTTAAATTGTTTTTAAAAGATTAATAAACTCAAATAAAATAAAAGAACTTCTTTACTGGAGTATTTCCTAAATAGGGGATGTTGTTGCCCAGGTGCCTGTTATCTTATCGCCTACGTCAATTCAATGACTACTCCTTGAAATTATTCTTTATACTTGATAAGCTTATTGGATTCTATTTCACTCTGTAATTCTGCTATTGCTATTACTCTAGCACTCCATAGAGACACATTTAAATAGATACTTCCTCTTCTTAAATGACACTTTTTCATCTAGTGCATTATGGAACTAGTCTTACTCTAGAATTATCCAATTATACTTTTCATATTAACTAATGAAGGTTCGTGTCATGACTAACTGTCCCTCACGCTTGCCCAACATCAGACTAATGAGATCTTACGACATTAATTAATAAGTCACAAGATCAATACGTTTTTTACTATCTTCTACCGCTGTATATTGATAGGGATATGCACATGCTACTAGTTCTTATACATTTCTAGGCTTCTCTAGCAAACGTTATATCTTTGTCAATACAAATATACTATTACTAGTATGTGTGTCTTAAATTGGCTTAAACACACTGATAAGATATAATAAACCACATAGGATTACTTTATCGAATATTCCACATATACGGTCGTTTTAGGAACGTTACCAAACCCAACACTTCTAGTCTTTTCACCCTAAAGTGGTTGCCACTCTATTCTTTCATATGCAGTATACTGCCCATATGACCTTTTCGAGGATTTTTCTGTTTTACAAGCTCGAATATTGAGGACTTTCACCTACTTTCCATTTACTCTTACTTATGAAAGGTCTATAGTACTAATACTAAAGTTCTATAAGTTTCAATGAAACGCTTTATACCGATCATATGATTTATCATCATACTCTAGTACTCATGCACGAAGCAATAACGGTTGGCTTGTTGAGGGCGCAGTCAGAAAATGGTTTATCTTATCCTACAAATGATAGACTTTTCCTAGCGAGGACTTCCTCAAATTTACTTTAACTCGGGATTTTGGCCCCTACGGTGTTAAACATGTTAATAATCTCTAATATTCTTTATTTAAGAGGAAATATGACTCTCGGGCCAGTGGTGAGTCGTTGGACTCAGTAGCTCCATGTTAGTGGACTTGAACTTAGCCCATTGACTTTACAAAAGCCCTACTTTCGTTATATATTTTAAAGAAAGCATACTAAACTTTGCAGGTTTCTCGGATATCAACCGACGGACTCTGTTAGCCGACGTCAAAAACTTTGTATTAGGTAAGTCAGACCTGTTTTAGATATATACAGTGTTACCGTATTACAATCTTGCCAAGAGTTGTTCTAAAACTTGGATTAACGTTTTGGTACGCTTCACCAAACCTCTGCGTTTCCATTTATTATCGTGATATAACTCATGCAGTAAACACAATCACGTTGATACTAATAGTTCTATAAAGTATAGGTTTGGCACCTAATCCGGATAATCTGTCATACTATTTATAGAAATAAGTCTCGAATTCATTTCTATTTCCTAGTATGGATCATAGCCACTCAGCCATATGAATCCTTAGTAATAACACCAACTGTTGACCTTTACTTCTAAGAGTAAAAGTTGTAGTAATTGATTCTACTTTCTTCAGATTCGTAGCACCTTATAGCACCCTCTATTAAATATCTAATCTCCTTCATAACTACACTTCCCCTATATTCTTTCATATAGGTGTTTCAGCACTAATGTAGTGAACACTGAGATAGCAAATTTATTTAACCTATCCAAATTAATTAAAGTGGATTCAGTAAGGTAGCTTTGGACACTACCCGGAACTTAGTCAGTTCTTTGTTGAGTAATTCTATCACCCTTTGTGATAGTTGCAGTTGCTGTTTAAAGTCCCTTTTTGATTTCAGGATTGGTTTCCTCCACGGACTTCTAATGAAGTTTACTATTGTCTTTACTCTAAGACTTAATAATTACATTGTCACCTATAATTATTAATAGCTGCTGAAGCAGACTCCATATATCGTTTATCTTCTACGTTTCCCTACTTTATCGGTAAGCGTATCGAAGTGTCTTCTCTTAGTATATTCACCAGACGGTTCTCAATATCTATAGAATGGATTGATATCTACACTATTCCATTTTCTTATTAACTTTTCTAGAGTAAAAGGATATACTCATTAATAAGTTATCATATTACCTTTTGAATTGCGTGTTAGCGCTATCATATTCTCATATCCTGTTTTCCTTGTCTATATTATGCGATTCGTTGATCAGACTTGTCCAAACATAATATACGCTGTCTTATTGCTTTTTAAGTGTACAGCTACAATACCACTTTCCTTCTTCTTACTACGGGTAAGGAGTCGTTTGACCCGACAGCTTTTATCTTTAACTGTTATGTTATACACCATGCAAAAAGTAAACACATTATAAAGAAGATAATTAAGCCTACAAATGCTAATTTATCTAATGTATTATTATTTGCTTTCATCTCTCTACGCTTTTAGGAATCTGAACATCTGGTACGTGAAAGCGAGGAGTAGGTAGAGTAAACATCACTACTTTCTCCAGATATTCAGTTTTTGTTTCATATTCTTTCCTTTCTTTAACTGGTTTCTTTACTACCTTTTCCACGATTTTCGTGGGGTGATTAATGGTGACATCAATGTTAGCGATCGGCATATCGCTTTTTACATTGGAAACACCTTTATTAAGATCAATCTCTAAGGATAAATTATTCTTAGGATCGAACTTTAATGCGGGCAAGTCAAGTGGTTTTACTTGATCTGCCCGAACCTCTTCTACTTGAAAGAAGTTCGTATTATAGGATAATAATATACCTACAATAGCAAATGACACGTATGTAAGTAAATTGCCATGTCTACTCATTTTGATAATGATTTATAGTTATTTACTTCTTCTCTTCCACCGGTTTCTCGTCTTTCTTAGGATCTGCAGTTTCCTCAGATTTCGGAGTTTCCTTAGGATATTCGCTTTCTGTATATAGAGCGAAGGCTGCATCCTTGTCTACGTACATGTTACGAATTTCGATCATTTTATTTGTTGCATTGAGCATGAACTTCGGATCTGCCATAGGAACTTCGGTCTTATAGGCTTCATAGAATTTGTTCATGATCTTCTTAGCGAGTCCTACTTCATATGATTTAGGATCGTCAGTATTAACAACTAATTTACTTAGTTGCGGTACTTGTAAGAAGAAATCTCGAGTAGGCTCAAGGATTCCATTCTTAACTGCTGTAGTTTCGTCAATTGGCTGTTTAGAATCCGCATTACGAACACGAATAAACGCTTTAATTAAATCAACTACTTCATCCTCACTCAGAACTGGAAGATTATATTTTACAGTCGAATGAGCGAAAATTGGATTATGATCTGCTATAAGAGAACTAACAGTTCCCTGACATAGACCACGTACTAATGCTGTAGATTTATTACCTAACAGGGTAACAGCATCTTCGAATAATGCACCTAATCCAATCTTGTTCCAAGTTTCCTTTTTTGCTTCGTCTGGTTCTTGATTCTGTCGATATAATCGTACTTTCATCAATGCCTCGCTGAAACGATTTGGAAAAGGGGAGTTCTGCTGTGATAAGATATAGGATAATCCATTCTTTGCATCATTCTCATCCTTCCACTTAGCAGCATCTAGCTCAGGAACTACAGGAGCTTTTTTCTCTTGTTTAATTTCCTCTTTAGCTTCTTTCTCTGTTTCTGGAGTAATGTCCTTAAATGCTAAGGTCATTTGTTTACCATCCTCAGATACGTGATGCGGCAACATTGTAACACCAATATTATTAAATGTATTAATAACATCTTGAACAATGACATCATCGTTTGGAACTGCAAGACCTAATTCAAGTTTCTCTTCACGAGCTTGAATAGAAGCCTTAGTCATACCCCAAGCAAGATTATATGTGAAGGCTTGCTCCATCTTAATCGTTGCTGGTTCACCAGATTTCATTCCGGCTATATGACGCTGAGCTACTTCTAGTAGTCGAGCATAACCATCGCCAGACATTCTCTGATGTGGTTGTAACTTAATGTTGTTTAAGTCGATTTTTGAAGGAATCTCTTCCTTTGGCTCCGGCTTAACCTCTTCGGTTGCAACTGTTTCTACTGTAGGATCTACAGGTGGTGGAGTTTGTTTTCTCTCCTCTTTTTCTACCTCAGGCTTTTTTACTTCCTTTGGTTTTTGTGGATTATTTACTTGAGTTTGTTTTGTACTCTTATTATCCTTTACTTCAGTATCCTTTACAGGAGCTTGCTGAGTTGTTTTATTTTTCTTAGACATGATTCAATTGATTTGTTTACTGTCCTTTACAGTTTTAAATTATTAAAATAACTAATGATAGAAATAGTAATGATCCCGAAAATAGTTAGTAAGCTAACTTGAATCCTCGTGATCTGGTGACGCTCTGGTTCTAGTATGAACTAGAAGATTTTCTCCTTGTTGTTGGTCTCCTTGGTCTCTAATAAACCACATATAAGCCTTACTTACAGACTCAATTGTTGCAGTAATCATTGGTGTCACTCCAACGATTTGCAAAGCCTGTATGGGCATGTGGTTTACTACAGAGACCTTTTCTATTTGGTCCTTTTTAGGCTCGATATTACGAGTCTTACTTTGGATACCAAATCCAACAACAATCGCAAACGCTAGGGTCAATATCAAATTAATACCTAGCTTTGGGCTACCTTGTACTCTAGCGATTGCTACAATCACTAGAATTAAAGCAACAATCATAGAAATGAAAGTCATTGTTGTCATGTTCTGTTAATTTTTTGAAAGTTTATGAAAAATTTCTCTCAACCTACGTTTTGCTTTATTCAAATCGGACTTCACAGTACCGATAGGAATTCCAAGCTTAACACTCAGTTGATCGTAACTAAGACCTTGATAGTATCTTAACTCGAGTAAATTTCGATACTTAGATCTTAGGCGAGATAATGCTATTCTTAGAAGCTCAATATTCTCCGTTTTAATCATATCTGACTCGGGATCTGGAGCTGTCTCTTCTAATTGAATAGTATTTGTCTCATTATCTATGCTGAAGTTCTTACATAAATCCTTTGTGGCTCTTATATGATCAATAGTAGTATTAACTGCTATTGTCTTAAGCCACGCTTCGAAGCTAATAGGATTTACATAAGAACTAAGTTTACTAAAGGCTTTTATAAATGTGTTACTCAATAGATCTTGAGTAAGTTCATCATCTTTGACTATATCAAAGATAATATATCTTATCAGTCTATGATACCGTTCATATAACTGATTAAAAGCCTTATCATCACCGTGTTTTGCTTGTTCAATTAAGATTTTTTCTTCTTCTTTCATATAACAAGCATTAGTTAGTGGAAACTAGGGGAGTCGAACCCCTAGAATCCTTTGTTTAGAACGCCCTCTGCGACGACACAGCTATCTCGTCTGAAAGTAGGCAAATCTTATTACACTTCCTTATTTCTAAACTAAAATGGAATACCTAGTATGTACCTATAGTAATAGGTATCATATATATACTTGCGTATCCAATAACATTGAATTAAGTTATCAAATATTTCATCAGAATATATCCTAGGTAATTCTATTTTGTCTAACATTGCTACAGCAATTCTTAGTCTTACTAAGTCTGTAGTATGTTTGCTCCCTATCATCTTATTAGGATGAAAAAGACGTTGAGATATCCAAGCAATCCATTCTTTAATTTTTGCTTTTATCTCAATCCAAGTACGCCAGTCCATATTATCTGGACATACTGAACAAAATTTCCCATCTGGAGTTTTAATCCAACCAAAATATTTTTCATATTCTGATCCAATTATTCCCCAATCCATACAATAACCTTCATCTTCTCTAAATACTGGTAAAAAGTTTTCACATTTGCTAGTATTTTTAAAAAGATCTTTTATTGTATTACAGAGTTCGCCTCGTTGATCGAAGATTTTATCTCTATTTTCTTCCATTTATCGTCTTCTAAATAACGAATATTTATTATATCAAATAATTTTTCTGCTTCTTCCCAAGATATATGTAATTTACCTTGAATATCTGCAGTAACAGCAATTTTATTTAAATTACCATCTGGTTGAATATTCTTTATACTTATGAATTCTTTATATTGTTCATCAGTATATTGAATACTACTAGATTCTGTGTTTTCTTCTATTTTATTTGATTCAATTTCTTTAGATAGAAGAGTAAATTCAAATTTAGTAGGATCTTCCAAAATCTGTTCAACTGTTTTATGATCTCTTTCGATAAGACCATTGGCAAATGAACTTAGTGAAATACTATTTGTGATTCTTATAAATGGTTCCTTACCGTTTAAAGACAAAATGTATTTCTGTTCACTGAATAAATCTTTAACAATATATACTCCTGCTTTCATTTCTTAATTGATTTATAATATGTGTCAATAACTCGACTTGCTGTAAGCAAATCAACTCCAAACTCTTCTTGGATTAGACGATTCTTTTCGAAATCATCATATGGTTCATCCATTATCTTCTTCAATTTCTCCTTTTCACCGGGATTATCAAAGTATATCCAAAATGTTAGTCTCATATTACTCAGGAATTAAGAATGGAATGTTTTCAAGTTTTAGTATCTCATTATATACTTTATTCCATTGTTTTGGAATATTGTATGTTTTATAAGAACTTCTATGCTTTTTGGGATTGTGGTAATAATCCCACCAAGACCTACTTAATACAGTAATTTGAGGAAATTTCTTACTTTTTCCTTCATTCTTAAGTAGTAATACAATGTTCGATTTACTAGTTATCAAACTCTTTGCAGATGTTGCTTTTGTTACATCTGCTCCTAAGTTCATTAACATTTTAAGGAAACTAACGACACTTTGTCGTGGTCCTGCTAGTATACATTCTTTATTGAATGATACTAATCTTTTTTCAGCTATTTTCTCATCCATAAGCTTTTTAAAATAATTAAATAAATTGTTATCTAGGTGGGATTTGAACCCACAATCTCCTGATAAAATTCAGGGCTTTATCCAGTTAAGCTACTAGACACCCTCATTTTCGTAGTTAGCACGTTAGATTACGCTGCTATCGCAGTATAATCTGTGACAAAGTTATTGCCATTTAAATTTTAAATTGAACCTATTTTACCTTTCACTACTAGTCAAACCCGTTCATCCCCGTATATTTAATATCGAATGATAACTGTGGAAAACTATACGATAAACCAATTACAGAATATAATCGTAATATACGACTAAAAAGACATAATTTTTGTTCTAGATCTTGCGCAATTAAATATTCTAATAAGATAAATAAAAGAAAAGGTAATCCTCAATATTTAATTGCAGATAATCGTAAAGATGAATTTACACCTTTTAGATATTACTTAAGAAATGTAAGAAATAGATTTAAATTCTTTAATTTAACTTTAGAATATTTAAAAGAATTATGGGAAGAACAAAAAGGTATTTGTCCATATACTGGATTACAATTACAGTTAGCGACATATACTAAAAATCATAATAATCCTATTTATACTGCGTCTTTAGATAGAATAGATTCTTCTAAAGGATATGAAATTGGTAATGTTCAATTCATATCTACTGCAATAAATTATATGAAAAACACAATGTCTCACGAAGATACTCTTAAGCTATGTAAAATAATAGCTGAAAAGTATAGTGGAGATGGAGGCATACGATAGCCTCGTCCTAATAGTTTCCAATAAACCTAATAAGATACGACACAGTTCTTATATCGTAAATACTTTTTAATTTTTAATCCCAAATTATTAAGTGTAGATAAAGAGAGATCACTCTCTCTTTACCTTATAAACCTATAGTAATAGTAAGAATTCTTTTTTATACGAGTGTATTCCTCTAAGAGTGCGCAATGCGATTTATGTCTTACCTATAAATACATGTTTATCTCTTAAAAAGAATGGTCTTAGGCATGTAGCTCTCTACTACTATAGAAAATGCCTTTGATAGATCTACAGAATTTGAAGTTTTATCTTATCATCAAAAGATTATAAGCATTAACTTCGGCATATAGCTCTAATTCTATGTGTGATTTGATATCATTACTATACTTAACTTACTTACGTAAGCCTATCACTAGGTCTCGACTCAAGGTTCTAGCGATTCAGCAGTACATGCTTGTACTTTTTCAAGTGATAGTAATGATCTCAGGCACGTGATCAGTGGCTCAAAGTTTCCACTCTGGCTCAAGGCTCTTGAGTATCTTGTTAATTCAAGATAATCTATTCTACTCTAATTCGAATATTTGAATCGTGGTATTAATCTCTTTCTAGAACTAAATATACGGAAAGAGATTGGGAGGCCTCTCGGACACTCCCAACTCTGATTTCGGAGTTAAATTACTGGATTAATATCTCCAATAATCCTCACCGTAGATAGCACGCTTAGCGTCACTGACGGCTTTATCACGCTTCTCTTCGGCTTCCTCAACGGCTTTATCATATGCACGATAATCTCCGTCGGACTCAAATTTTGTTTTAGCTGTAGATACAGCTGTCAAAAATGCTTTTTGAGCTTCTTCTTTTTTACGAGCCATACGAAGTTCTTTTAATGCTCGATCTTCTGTAGACTCTGCGTTTGATAAACGACGTTCAACTTCACGGGTCTCTTGTTCCAACTTCTTTGCAGCGATATTCTCTTTTGCTTTATCTACTGCGGAAGTGTTAACTTTACCTTGATTGTTCTCTTGCTCTTGCATTTTTGCATCTAAATTGAAATCTGCTGCCATAATTTTGAAAATTTTTAATGGTTTATAAAATTGATTTTTAAAAAAGTTTTTATTCTATATTTTCTGCCATATTATATACATTGCTCCAGAAACTTGTTCCTTGATTAGTTTTACTCCAAATTAGAGTCTCATTGATTATTCTACGAATATCCTTTCTACACGTAATAGTATGCGCTATAGCACTTGGATCTTCTCTAAAAGAGTTTTTAATTTCTGTACAATATTTTACCGCAGAACTAACATATTTACCATATAAATGGTTTGCTTCTAAGAAGTGTTTAAAAGGTGGATTGTGATCTATTGCTTCTTTTATCATTTTCTTAGCTACAGATTTTCTCCTTTTAACTTCGTTCTCCTTTGGACCATCTCTTACTGGAGATCCAAAGACATACTCATCATTGGATATACTTCTCATTTTCATACTTTTATTTTTTAGTTAATACTTTGTATTCCTCTTTAAATATTTCTTTAAAGATGTTACATTGTTTCGGATATAACTCAACAAACTCTTTGTCTGTTAATTTACGTCCTACGGACCCATTATCAATTGTTTTTTTTACAATAACTCTACCTTTTTGTTCTTTTGGTATTATTACTGTATTGAATCTTGTTCCAACTTTTCCATTGGAGCCACAAATAACTTTGTAGCGAGTAATTTCAGGACAAAGTATTTGTTGGACTTTTCCATCAGCACCTTTTATCTCTTTCATTACTCCAGATTTTGTTTTACTTACGGATAGTATTGCAAGCATGCGAGTACTTACATCTCTATCCTGTACGAAATACAGAACCTCTTTTTCTTTTACTACAGCATTCGCTTTGCGAGTTCTTGTAGTTTCCATCTTTTTTCTACTTCACATTTTAATAAATTGATTTTATTTTGTTAAATACTTCTTCTGTGGACTCTTGCACCCATAGTTTATAGTGTTGTCCACAATTTCTACCTAGAAGAACCAATGTAAAATATTCCTCTTCAATTCTTTGTGAATCATTCTTTACAATTCCCACACTTTTAGCTGCGGTATTTATATTCTCAGCTGCTACAACTGCAATAATATCATCTACATCAACATAATGTAATTTATTATGAGAAGGATAATCTTTATTTTTCTCAAGATTTCTAGCGTAGGAATGTAATGTTATTGTTCTATTTGGATTCATAATTTCTGTTAAATAAAAGTCATGGTGTAATCTTTGTTGTCTTATCATACACTAGCCCCTTTACTTTATCAGCGTACTATACATCTTCATATAGCTTTGATTTGCCTTAGGACTCTGACTTATTCATGACTTTTTGGGGATAACCACCATATATGTAAAATTAAAAAATATCAATAACTGGCGAGAGATTAATATTCTTCTTTTACTTTTGTACTCTTTTTATAAGGAGTCATTTTTGGTTTAGGACGTCCTTTTTCAGAACGTCCTTGTTTTACTGCTTTACTTTCTTTCCACGTTTTAGACATAGCTCTTAAAAACTTTAACAATTTCAGGTAATGCCTCAATGTAGTTAATACAAAGATACTCTTTTTCCTCTTTTTTGAGAGGATTGTTAAATAAGAGAACTAAGTCTCTAGTAAAAGTAGGATTACGTAATAAGTAATTCTGTACTTCTACTTGCCATGTAAGACCTCCTCCTATAGATATTGGTGTACCTACATTCTGAAGTAAAACAGAAACTTGCTCGATTAACTTAGAATCGAATTTAGGAAATTGGTGTTTCAGTTCTTCTTCGTTTAATGAAGAAAGAAATTCTGGGTTATCTTTTTCCTGCATGAAAACAAGAAGTGCTCTTTCAAGCATTTCTTTTGCTTCTTGTTGGGACCAAGAAGTTGGAATCTGTACAAGACATAAATTATTTCCTGTAGTTCCAATAAGATGTAACTGTTTCATTTTTGATAAATTTTAAGTTATAACTTTTAATGACGTCTCTGTATGTACAACTACAGAGATAGTTTTGATTGAACGATTGTTGATTAACAACAACTCATATTGTACTATGAGTAACTAATAACAAGTGTCATCGTGAAGTTTTACGTCTGCAAAATAAATATTAAAAAACTCTTACATAAAACTTCTTATAATTGGCTATCTAACATATTTTACGTTGTAGCAGAATTGTATTGCCAGTACAATTCTTATTAACGGCATGATTTTAACGTCCGCACGATCATAGTATTTGCAATTATCAGTACTAATTAGAACAATTGCCATTCTTCTTCTCCTGCATAAAAATACTACTTACGCCCCACATGCTTGTCATCTTCTGATGATCTAATGAAAAATATGCACTACCTTCACAGGCAATGCATATAAATGAATTATAAGTCAGAAATTCAAAAAAGTTATTGCAATCATGATCATTTAATACTATCTATTACCGTAATTGGTACTTTGACAGCTTTCTCACTTTCTTTTTCTGGCCTACTTACTTCAGTCTTTATTTCCACTTTAGCATTCTTAGCATCTGGACCTGTTATTCCCGGCATAACTTCTTTTAACTGCATACTAATATAATAGTTTGTATTACGGAGATACTCTTCAGCAATCTCTTCATACGTTGCAGTTGTACCTATTCTATTAAGAATGGTACGTACAATTTGTTCTGGAAGTTCCATACATAAATTGTACAATTCCATGTCATGCTTTTCAACATTCCAGCCGTTAAGTCTTTCTTCCAAAGTAGGAATAATAACCTCATTTTTAGTTGATTCTGAAGCTTTTTGAGCTTCTGTACCATGGTACTTATCGTACCCATACCACAGGATTCCTCCTAATAGTACGATGCAAAGTAGCCCAATTGCTACGTCTCGAAACTTGTTCATAGAAATAATTGATTTATTAATAAAACTGTGCAATATTGCCTTATTGATTAATGACCATTGCTTGAATATCTAATTCAATTTTAATTGGTTCATTCTTCCAAGATATCATAGGAATATTTAATTGTATTCTATCTTCTTCAGATATCTGCGTATAATTAAAATTTCCTGCAAACTCATCCTCATTAGGACAGTTTAAATTAATCCAGTAATTTGAATCACCTTCAACATATCTTTTTGGCTTACTTGTAAAAAGATATTGTCTTCCATCTTCATCTACTGCGTACCAAACTTCTACTTTCATGAATCTTGTTGTTTTTGTTCTTCTTCATATAAATACTTTTCTATTCTCTGAGATTCTTTATTAATTAAAATAAAGAGTAAACCTAGTATAGCACCCATACCTAATGAGACTGTTATTAGTTCTCCTATAATAGCTATGGTGTAAATACCCCCAACTATTACTACCAATAGTAGTAACACATATAAAAGACATTTTAATGAAGATTTATTTAAAGGATTCATAAGCTTGTAGAAATTGTTTATATGTACCTAACATATCCATTAATAAACCACGACATTTATAAAGATGGTTGTATTCTTCTTCAGTAAGAATATATACCGAACCTACTTTTATTACATTTGGTGTAATTTCTTGAAAATTTTTGTTTGTTGTTGTCATACTGATTATATTTTATTGTTAATAATTCAACATAAATAATCCTGAGTAAACCATAAGCCACTAACACCGCCAAGCTGTTACATGTATTTACTCAGGATTTAAATTTAATCAGTATGTGTTTCACAACAGATACCGAAAATAGAGTTATTTGAGTTAACAAGTAGTCTATTTAAAGGGGGAATAAATCCCCCTACCTGATTTTTAATAGATTTCTAATCTAGAATCTATTAAACCGGGCTTTAAAGAAATAAAGACTCTATAACCACCTTTAATAATTATTTGTTTATAATCTTTTAGTGGCATTTGTTGCCCACATCCTTCAATACCAATTTTCCATTGAGTATCATAGAATCTGTGTAACTTACTATGGATGTCACTCATCATGAGCATCATCCCTTGGTCTTTACTAGCCATGATTGTATTGATTACAATTCCATAGCCTTTATTCAATTTATAAGCTAATTTAATTGCTTTAAAATAACTTATATTGAATGTATCATGGAGCATCCTCACTCTTTGTAAGAAAGAATGTGCAGATGGTACTCTCCTTTGCGCTATAACTCGAATCATATTTAATATATTTAAATGATCAAGTTTTAAAGACATTAGCTTCGACAGCTGAAAGGCATTCGTTCAGTCCCAGCATATTAAGTCTACTAGACTCCAGAACCCGCTAACAAATAGAAATAAACTAGATATAGAAATGGATAATGCAGATAATAAAGCATGTTAGCTACGATGAGGTTGTCTTTACTCTGGAGAATCTACATGCGTATTTCACAATAGGCATGTAGTGCTTTTAAAACTATTCTTTCAAATACTCTCAGAACTTACTTCGTTGTTGTTATGTCAAATGGTAAGAAAATATACCCACGTGTTTCACAACAGATGGGTACAAGCTGAAAGCTATCAAGAGTTGTTGCTCTGAATTTCCTTTCTAACTTCATCTAAAATACCATGAAAAACACTAATACTCAGTTTATCCTTACATTCAATATATGTAAATAGTATTACACATATTGGATAAAGGATGGGATCATCCAACAGAAAGAGTAATGTTATTATATAAATAGTTACTCTTATAGTTGTCCAAATGAATGATAATACTTTTTTCATAACTTGAATGATTTAATTTGATCTCCTAGATAGAATCGAACTATCAATCTCTGGTGCATGTACTACCAGTGTTTTTCCATTAAACTATAGGAGTATATAAGTTGTGTATCACTTCATACACTGGATACGTATACATATCATTTGTTTTTATACTTTTTGTTAAACATATCTACTGCTTGTTCTCTCTTAGGAAATGTAGTTATTACTAATCTTTCTTCTTTTTCGAGAATAATAGACCATTCGAAAGCGTGCTTTCCAACTAGGATTACTTTACGTCCTAGTGCATCTGTTACGATTGCTCGTACTGTTGCATCACAATTTGATTTGTGATATTTTCTCTTGCTCATAGATTCTTATTTATTAAATGAGTTTATTGCTAAAAAACATATTCCAATAAATATCCAATAAGCTAATGACCATTCGAGTGTCATATCTAATATTGCTGAGAATTTCGCTTTTGGATCTAATCCTATTGATAATAGGTATAAACATGACATTATGTAAAATCCTATTGTTGCTTTTGTTCCGTTACTCATTTGTTTCTATTTTTGAATTATTTATAACTGCAACGCAAGAAAGATCAATGAGTACTTTATACTCACACTTATTCTTCCTACTTAGGATAGCTGCTAATTCAAAAGCATCTTTTTGTGTTTGTTCATCATGACCTTCAAATACTTCTACTACTAATGGTTTTATGTTGTGCTTATAGCACTTTACTACTGCTATCATAATATATAATTTTATTGATTAATGATCATACTAAACCATGTAGTTCTGTACTATACTTAGATAATACAGTATTACTACATGGCAAGGTAGGCTATTTTATAGCCTTGTTAAGACAGTTTACTCCCTAAAACTTATTATTACTTGGCGGGTAATTTCAGTGCCTGACGAATATCTTTAGCACGCCACTGGTTTATCGTCCTAACTCTGCGAATAAGAAACTGGTGTCTTCAACGTCTTGGAAAGTTGTTGAGTTTTTTGAATTTCGCTATATATTATATAAATTACTAATGGGCTTGATGTGAAAAAGAGTGAAAATGAGGGGAGAGAATGGTGTTTACCACTCCCTCCCACTTACTCATTACAACTCATCGTCGTCTATTTCCTCAGCCTCTAACAATGGATTAGGCTTCTTCTCCCCAGCTGCCTTAGCTGCTTCTTTAGCTGCCTTAGCCTTCTCTTTCTGTATCTTGTAGTCCTCCATAGTAATAATACGTTTGGAGTTATTGAACAAGTTCTCACCACGCTTGATGAGACTTGCATCAGACTTGATACATTCGCCTTCGTCAGTACACAGTGTATAGATGAAGACAGAGTTATAGATGGAAGCTACTTTTACTTGCTTACCATCTCTTTCCTTAGTCTCAGTGATGATTTTACCGTCGTTGTCCTTACGAACAAAGTCAGGAAAACCTGCTACTTCAACACGACAGATGGGAAAAACTTCACCAATAGTTTCCTCTATTGCCTTGAAGTACTCATCTTCATGTTCCTTAGTACTACCATATGCAGCCATTAACTGCATCACAACAGGTCTAGTTTGCTCTTGCAGCACCTTTCTTAGACCTGATTGTCTGAACTCACATACTGCGTAACGTGAGTTCCCATCTTTAGAGGTCTTAACCTCTACTTTCGTAAGTTCGTAGTTCTTTACGTCTTTATCTTTGATAGACAAATCCATAGCATTTTACGGTTACCTATACACCATAAGGTTCTATTAACACATTAACTCTTTGACGGGGGATTTCCCCTACTTGTTAGGAGAGGGGACTTGATATTGTACTGGTCCTCACTCTCACTAATACCTCCCAATTTTTATTTAGAAAAATTTTTATCAGTTCTCACTCTCAATTGCACACTATCAAAATTTTTATAATATTTTATTTTGGTCCTCGCTTTCAATTATACATTGTCCAAAAATTTTTTATAAAATTTTTTACAACATTACCTTGGTATGCACGTTACTATATTGTGGTCATACCACACTGAAAATAAGGAATTAGGTTAATATAACTTAATCAATAAGTTTAATCATTAAAATCAATTATTATGTTTAGGAAATACCTATATGAGTTAATCGAAGATGATAGACTCAAAGAAACAGAAATGTTTAGGGAGTATGAAGATTGGTGTGAAGAGTCTAATTTAGTATCTAAAGCTGCATTTTGTGCAGGATTCGATGCTGCATTAGCTTGGATTGAAGAAATCATCATGAAACGTACTACAGAACAAAAAATGACTATGGAAAATAGACGTTAAATTAAGGGGTATTTCGGTACCCCTTTTTATTTTATATATTATGATATTTGAACAAGAATTAAAAGATAAAGGATTTGAAATCAGAGACAACCAGCTTTACTACGAGTTTAGTGATTTTGAGCTATTAAGAGCTAGAGTAAGTGAATGGGATTGCGCTGATGGTACTAAAGCTTTGAAAGTATCAGATCTGAGATTAATGAATCCTATGGAGGAAGGTATGGCTCACATGATGATTTCATATTCATTATATTTTAGGGATATTAACAAATTTTATGAATTATTAACACTTTTAGGTTATAAGATACGTTAAAAATAGTTAAATTATGTTAAAAGAATTAACAGTTAAAGAGGTAGAAACTATCCTAAGTAAGGATAATAATGTGTATGGTATACATAGTATTGGTGATCATGTATATAAAATACCAGGTTTAGGGTATACAGGACCTAAAGGAGCTACTAGATTTGTAAATGAATTAAGGCAACAAGTTAATGGATTAACTACGAAACTCTCGTAGATATGTTAAATAATCATAAATAATGTTAAAATTATTTTTATTTTACTAATATTGGAACAAAATTAGATTGTAATACGTTCCTACATCCAGAGTAGGATATAATAGTAGTTTAAAATGCAATTAGTAGTAATATAAACCATTACTCTTACTCTAGATAACTGCAGTATATAATATATATTATCAAACTATATCATGATGAATGAACCAAGATACTTAGAAATGATTAGACAAGGAGTTGTTAACATAAATGGTGACGATTTTAAAATAATCAGAGCATATGATGGATGCAGAGGGTGTTATTTTAGACAATTTGAAAATTTTAGTGGATGTCTAAACAATGTTGCACAGGGTATTTGTTGTAGTGCTGGTGGTCATATTCTAAGAAAAATTTCAGAGTAATAGAACAAAAATTAATTAAGTACGTTTAGCCAGTATGGAAAATCAACAGGACATATTAAAAACCGTTATAGACGGTTTAGTGTATATCCCTACTAAGGATATGATAGTTAAACCCTTAGAGGATGAATACGTAGAGAAAGAAATTATTAAGCCAGTAGAGACTGGTAAAAAGGACGAAAATGGTTATGATATCAATGACACTGAAACAGTTAAAGAAAAAGTGTTAACTACATTCAGAAAAGGTATTGTGTTACGTCTGCCATCTGGGTATCAATGGCAAGATGAAAACAATCATCCTGAAGTAGGTGATGTGGTAGCATATCCTAGGAAAGCATCAATTGATTTTGATTTGTTCAAAGATAGTCAATTAATAAATCCTTATAATGTAGTAGCCTTTGTTAAAGGAGAAAAATATTTTAAAGACTAAGCGTAGTCTTAATTAATCGTGGTTGTAGTTGGATGTACTAGGGGTTAGCATAAAGTTAACCCCTTTTTTATTGTATAAAATATGCAACGTTTTTTGAATATTTGCGTTATGTGGGTATGATTAAAGAAATGATAAATAACATGTTGGGTGAGTACTCAAAGTTCATTCAAATACAAGATGATGGTACAGTTAAGGTATTTGTTCCAGAAGACGTTAATAATCCTTCTATGGAAAATGCTACAGAATTAACATTATCCAAGAATGAAGCAATTAGTCTAATGGGTTTAGTAACCCAACCCAAACAATACGAAGTATGTGATTCTTCAAACAATTGCAGAATCATATCTGAAAAAGATCCTGATTTTGACGTAAACAAGTGGATTAAATTAGCACTTGGAACTATTAAAAAATAAATACTATGTCAGATTACCGAGTTACTATTACAACAGTCAGGGAAAAATGCCCATTTGATGCTAAACGGAAAAGCAAAGAATACTGCAAAGTGTGTAAAGCTTGGAAAGATCCTTGCTCAGGATTAGGTATAGAAACTACTATTTCTTCAAGAAAGATTGGAGAAGATAAAATGAAACAAATAATAAATATCATTAAATAATTATGATTACAGAATATAAAGTTATTAAACCTTTTGGTGTATTAAAATCAGGTGATATCCTTACTTTGGATAATGATATGTATACGTTCTCTGATGAGAAATCTTCTGACTCACAAAATTATTATTCCCAAGTAAACGTAGCTGTATCATGTGATATGATTGAGGAATATGCTAAAAGTGGTTTAGTTGAGCCAATTGAAAATGTTACTGTTGAATCTAATGATGAGAAGAAAATCAGACAGATTCGTACTATTATTGCTCAATTGAAGAATACTTACAATCAACGTAAGAACAATATTGAGAAAAAGTATCAGGAAGGTAAAATTCAAACTTGTGTGAAAGTAGAGCATGATACTGTATATTTCAATATGATGAAATTGTTAAATAAACTCGAGGCAATCATAAATGAATAAACTAGTAAAAACCGTATCAAATGAAGAATTGATACCAGAGTTTTTACAAGCGCTTAATGGAATACTTAGGTTAACTGATAGGGAACTTGAATTAATGGCTACACTTATTAAAATGGATATGGAATACGTTAAGGAACCTAATACAAATAAGAATGTAGCAAACAGATATAATAGAAAATATATCATTGAGAATTTAGGTATTACTAAGGATAACCTAAGTAGATACATTAAGTCTTTCAAAGAGAAGGGTATTTTGATAGCTGGACCTGCTGAAGACGAACTTAGCGTAAATAAGGCTCTGATACCAGTTGTTATTGGAGATCGTTTGCAACTAACGATAATACTGAGAATAAAATGAAATGTTTAGATATAAAATCAGGTTCCATTCTTATCTATAAGAAATATGGTTTACTAAAATGTTGGTGGAATAAATTAATGAGAAAAGAGTTACCATTTAATGAGTATACTCTTTACTTTGGAAATTCTTCTATGTTTGTAGAAACCACGAACATCAAAGTAAAAGAAAAAGATAGATATATAATTTTAGAACCTATCAAACCATATAGTAAAAAGGAAGAAAAAGCTCTTAAGTTAGAAGTAGTAGAACACGTTATGATGAACAACGACACAAAGGATGTGTTTAGTGTGATAAATATAATTAGACCTTCTACAATAGACGTAGAATCATTTACAATCGATGGTTTGCTTAAAAATAAATACTATAGAATAGTATATGATTCAAAAGGAAAAAACTTCTAATATCTATATACAATTAGCAAATAAATATAATATTCCACATCAAGTAGTAGAAGTAATTTGTAATCACCCGTTCAAATTTGCAAATAGAGTTATTTCAAATGATGAAGATATTAAGACAATAATGTTTGGATATCTGTTCAAAATCAAACCAAAAAGAAAGTATGAAAAAACCAGAGAGAATGAAAAACAAAACAACTAAAGCTTTTTTATATCAAAATCTATATCCTGTAAATCTTTATGTTACTACTCTGGATGATTGGGAAGATGCTTGTGATTTTTTTGATTTCTTTCTTACTACCAAAGAACTTAGAAATGATGAACCAGAAAGAGATCGTCCCAAACTAAGTAGTGTAATGGGAGCTACGTTCTTGGTCAGAGAGAAATATTCTAGAGCTGTTGGTATATTAATAGTACTAGATGATTTACATTGTTCTACTTTAGCTCATGAATCAATCCATTATGCAGATGCTGTATATGATTATTTATCAATGAATGCAGAAGGATATAATGAAGGAAATGAACAATATGCTTATTTAGTTACTTGGTGTGTGGAACAACTTGAAGATTTTATAGAATGCAAAAGGAAGGAAAAAAGAATGACAAGAAAGATGACAAGACAAGATGGGAATTAATGCCTCTTGATTGTCTTGAAGATATTGCCAGAGTATTTACAGAAGGAGCTAAGAAGTATGGAGACAATACTTGGCAGAATCTAGAGAATGGGTATCAAAGATATAAAGCGGCTTTGTTACGTCATCTGTGTGAATTCGAAAAAGGAAATGAAATAGATTCAGAAACAGGCTGCCACCATCTTGCGCATATGTGTTGGAATAGTCTAGCAATGTTATATTATGCAAAACATGGAAGAAAAACTAGACCAAATACTACTGAATCAACAAGTGATACTACTGTATCTAAGACAGATACTACAGGACACGAATCGTAGTCAATTTGCAGAAGATTATGCTGCAAACTTAGCAGCTCAAATGACAGAAATAATATTAGGACACAATATAGTAAGAAAATAATATGGAATTAAAATTTAAGAAATTACAAGAAGACGCAGTATTACCTAGTTATGCTAACCCTAATGATGCTGGTTTAGATTTAACAGCAGTATCCTTTACTCAGGAATTTGATAAGAGTGGTAAGTTAGTATTAGTATATCACACAGGTTTGTCAGTAGAGATTCCTGAAGGTCATATGGGTTTAATCTTTATGAGATCTTCTGTTGCTCAAAAATCCATGTCAATGTGTAACTCTGTGGGCGTATTAGACCATGGATACAAAAATGAGATTCTTGTTAAGTTTAAGATTACTACAGATGCTCTTCCTACAATCTATCAACCAGGTGAAAAGATTGCTCAGTTAGTAGTAATGCCTTATCCGAAGATGGAGCCTGTAATTGTAGAGGAATTAGCAGGCGAAGATCGTGGTGGTGGATTTGGTTCAACTGATAATAAAGAAGAAAATGAGAATGCAGAACAGGGACGAGAAAGCGGAGCAACTGAAGGAGATAATCAATCAGTACAGTAAAAATCCAGAGTATGTTAATGCATTTTATACTAAACAAGAAGCAGTAGATGCATTGAATAGACATTACAAAAACAGATACATTAAAATAAATTTAGATTAATATGAATACGTATATTTATACAGGTAGTGGCTCATTGTTAAAAATGAAGGATAACGATATTAAGAATTTTGATACTATTAGTAATCATTACTTAAATATTGATTTGGCTTGGGTAATTGAGGAAGATGGTACCTTTGTAGCTAATGAAAAAGAATATGATGTAAAAGCTGGTGATGTAATCTTGGTTCTCTATGCTGGTTATAGAGAAAAAGAAGTACCGGTTAAAGATAGAAGAAAAGTTAAAGATTTTGTTATTATAAGAAATGAAGATTTTTATAATAATTATAAATTGAATAAAGAATACGAGCAAAATCGTAATATGAAGGATTACAATTGTTGCGAAGCTTGTGTTAAGGAAGCTTAAAGATGAATTTAGCAGATATAGTTGGTGGACAAGTGGTCATACATCCAGACATGTTGGCCATTCCACCATTTAAAAAACTTTGGGATTCATTTAAAGATAAAGATTTAGCAACAAAATACTTATGGTACATAGTACTTAAAAACAAATATGATTCTCCTTATGTAGAAACTATGGAAAGAGATCTAATAGAACCTACATTAAAAAAGGAATTATTTGGAAATGAAAACTATGAATTACCAGAGATAGTAACACAAGCAGAAGATAGTTGGAAAAGCAGAACATACTCCTTACTTGAGTATATGTTAGATGGATTACTATTGAAACTTGAAGGTGCTGCTAAATACTATCACTTATCTAAAGATGACGAAATGGATTTAGATTCTATTAAAAAGCTTACAGATGGTGCTAAGAATATGGCTGGAGTAATAGAATCTATTGTGAAACTTAAATCTCAAGTAAGAGCAGAAGAGATTAAGAATAGCAAAGTTAGAGGCGGTGGAGAAATGAACCCATTTGAATTACCAAAAAAGAAGTTGTAGAAAATACGACACAATAAAAGACATTATAAAAACCTGCCCGTTAAGGGCTTAAAGAAATTGCAATTATGGCTAAGACTAAAACTAGTAAAAAGAATACTAAACCAACAATGATTATTTTTGATTTTACTGAAGTATATAACAATATGAAAGCAGAGCAAGAAAGAGATTTGGCTGAAGCTGCTGCTTATGCTATATCACACATTGATGAAAAATCAGAAAATAATCACACTACTAAAACTAGTTTATGGCAGAAAATTAAGAACCTGTTTAAACGAAGAAAGTAATTTATGATTGATTTCACAAAGAGAATCAAAAATAGTGATAAATTTAGACGCTCGGCTCTTGCTTATATAGAGTCGGGCTCTTATTGTAATTACCCTAAAGGTACATCAGAGTATTTCAATTTTTGGGAAACAGAGGCTGATAGATGCATCAATGGTTATACTGCAGATGATGGAGATTACATCACTGGGTATAACTATTTTTATTTGAACTACTGTCCAATTCAAAGAATTGTATACAAAAATAAAAAGAATAAACAAGGGCAAGAAGAGCTAATTAAAGTAAGAGAGTTAGCATTTCCTGACTTTTATGATTATGACTATTACTATTTTCAAGCTATTGAAAGCGCACAGGATCAAGGCAAACACTTATGTGTAGCAAAAGCTAGACGTAAAGGCTATTCTTACAAAGGCGCAGCTATGCTTTGTCGTAATTTCTTTTTGATACCTGGTTCTAAGTCTTATGTATATGCATCAAATAAACAGTATCTTACTGATGATGGTATCCTTACCAAGGCTTGGGATTACATGGACTTTATAGATGAAAGCACAGCATGGGGTAAGAAACGACAAGCTGTAAATACTAGCGTACGTCGTAGAGCTTCTATGATTGTAACTGATAACTTTGGTAATAAAATTGAAGTTGGTTATAAATCAGAGATAATAGGTGTATCATTGAAAGATAACCCAGATGCTGTACGTGGTAAAGCAGGTATGTTAATACTTTGGGAAGAGGCAGGTACTTTCCCAGAACTTAAAGCAGCATGGCAAATTGCTAGACCATCCGTAGAACAAGATGGTGTTGCCTTTGGTCTCATGATTATGTTCGGTACTGGTGGTGACGAAGGTCCTGCAGTAATGACATTACGTGAAGCATTTTATAACCCTAAATCGTACAATTGCATAGGTTTTGAAAATATATGGGATGATGGCATCCAGAGTAAAGAATGTGGGTTCTTTATACCTCAACATACTAATTTGGATATACGTGATGAGACTGGTAAACGATTGTATATGGATGAGGATGGTAATACTCTTCATGACAAAGCAAGACAGTTTATTTTAAATCTACGTGAAGAAGAATTAAAAGAAGCTACTAGTTCTCAACAAATAGATAGATACGTAGCAGAACACTCTGAATCTCCTGCAGAAGCATTTACTGAATTATCTGGTAACATATTCCCAAAGAAAGAATTACAAAAACAATTAGCAAGTATAAGAACTAACACTAAGTTACAGAATCATAAACAAGTAGGTACTCTTACTCTAGTTAATGGAGAGATAATTTGGAATATACAGAAAACAGGAGACATAACCGAATTCCCATTACCAAAGAATTCTGACCCTACTGGTAAAATAGTTATATGGGAACACCCAGTTAAAGATGCACCATTTGGTTTATATATAGCTGGTATTGACCCATATGATCACGATCAATCAGGTACTAATTCATTAGGTTCTTGTTTTATATATAAACGTTTTCAAGACTTTGAATCATATTCAGATATCATTGTAGCAGAATATACAGGTAGGCCAAAAACTGCTGAAGAGTTTTATGAAAATGTTCGTAAGTTACTTATTTACTATAATGCAAAAGCAATGGTAGAAAACCAGAACACTGGTTTATTTACTTATTTCAATAACAAACATTGTAGTCATTTACTTGCTGATCAACCAGACATCATTAAAGATATTGTTAATAATTCTACAGTAAATAGACGAAAAGGATGTCATATGAATAGAGAGATCAAACTTTGGGGAGAAGGTAAGATTAAAGAATGGCTAGAAGAACTTAGGGATCAAAAACAATTAGGTTTAAATACTGTACTATCTGAACCATTCCTTGAAGAACTTATTCAATATAATGACAAAGGAAACTTTGATAGGGTTATGGCATTTATGCAGGTAATGGTCTATAGAGAACAATTGTATAATATACAAGTAAAGAAGAAAGAGGATGTTGAAAAGAAAATGAGATTGTTTGATAAACCATTGTTTAAAAATACAGATGATTCATTTACATTCATGCCTTTAAATAATAATACAACCACATTTATGTTTACTAATTAATATGGAAAGAACAGTCAACTCGTTTCCTATCCAAAGATTACCACTCAGCAAGAAAACTGAAGAATGGCGTAAAGATTGCGTAGATTATATCATTGGAATATCCGGTATAGCTTCATCTGATAGTATACCAGACGAAGAAGAAATGCAAAGCTATTATGATTTATATAATAGTATTTATAATGAAAAAGATCTAAAGTATGTTACTAATCCTTTTAATCAGGATGATGGTTTTCCAGCAATGGCACAGGATTATAATATAATACGACCAAAAGTAGACTTACTATTAGGTGAAGAAACAAAACGTCCATTTAACTTTAGAGTGTGTCGTACTAGTGATATTGCTAGTAGTGAAGTACAGGATAAAGCTAAACAGATGTTATTAAATTATATGCAAGCTGCCATGCTTGCTAAATTAAGCCCAGAGGATCAAGCTAGATTCCAAGAAGGATTACAAACAGGTGAAATTCAAACACCAGAACAAATACAAAAGTATTTAACAAAGGATTACAAAGATGCAGCAGAAACAACAGCATATCAAAGCTTATTATTCTTACTTAAGAAAGAAAACATTTCTCATGAATTTATGAAAGGCTTTAAAGATGCACTTGTTGCAGGACTTGAAGAGTATTACATAGGAATTAGAAATGGCGAACCAGTTATTAAAAGAATCAATCCTAAAGATTTTAAATATCCTGCAGAAGAAGGTATTGAATTCATTCACGATGCATCTTGGTGTTGTTATAGATCATTAATGTCCTGGAGTCAAATATACGATCAGTTTTATGATAAACTAGATGAAAAGCAATTGAATGAATTGTTAGAAATAGTAGATCAAAAACCTACATCGGGATTTGGTCCAGACAAAAGTCCAGTAGATGATTTTGTTCATTATAACTTAAAATCATACAATAAATTACCAGACCATAATCCTTATGGAGATCCAGATAACATTGTAGTTTATCATGTATGCTGGAAATCACTTAAAAAGATAGGGTTTGTTACAATAATAGATCCTGAGACAGGTGTGCCAAATGAAATACAGGTAGATGAATATTATAAACCTACTGGTGAAGAAATCAATGTTGAATGGAAATGGATTATTGAAGCATGGGAAGGATACAGAGCAGGTGATGATCTTTACTTTGGTATGCAACCATTAGAGTACCAATTCCGTAGAGGAGACAATTTAAATAGTGCTAAATTACCATACACTGGCGCAGCTTATAGTAATACAAATACTAAAGCCAAGTCATTAGTTGCTATTATGAAACCACTACAATACATGTATATCATACTCTGGTATCGTCTTGAAATGGCAATAGCTAGAGACAAAGGAAAAATACCTGTAATAGATGTTACTCAAATACCTAAGAGTATGGGTATAGATGTAGATAAGTGGATGCATTACTTAGGGGCACTTGGCGTAGCATTTGTCAATCCATACGAAGAAGGTTGGTGCTTTGCTAAGGGTACTAAAGTAATAATGGCAGACGGCAGTTTGAAAAATATAGAAGATATAAACATCTTTGATGAAGTATTAGATTCTTGTGGGAATAAACAAAGCGTAACAAATCTGTTTAGAGGTGAATCTGAAATGTATGAGATTGTGCCATCGATAGGTTCTAATAACCAAACTGTTACTGCTGACCATTTAGTAAGATACATTTACAGAACTAGTGATGGAAAAGAAGAATTACGGTTGGATAAAGCAAAAGACTTAATAGTGAAGTTTAAAAGCAATCCTTATTATAGTTCTAGATGCTATTTAGAAAGAGCAGAAAATATAGATAATTGGAATTCTGAAGTAATTTTAGATCCGTATATTTTGGGGTTGTGGCTCGGAGATGGAACCACTGGTCAACCTGAATTTGAATCTATGGACCCAGAAGTAATAGAATATTTGTGCAATTATGCGGATTCCCATGATTTAAAAATAACAACAAGATATAATAGAAATAGTAAATCAAATACATATTATTTAAGTTCTATTAATAATTTTAAAAAAGGTCAATGCAACAATAATCCGTTAATAGACCAATTAAAAACTTTACAAATATATAATAACAAAGATATACCAGATAAATACATTTACACAAGTAAAGAAAACCGTTTAAAATTATTAGCAGGTTTGATCGATACAGATGGATCTGTTTATAAAGGCAAAGGCAATCATAAAGGATATATAGAATTCACTCAGTGTGAAAAAAGAAAATCAATAATAGATAAATTTGTGTTTATTGCTAGAAGTTTAGGTTTTAAAGTTTCAATAAAAAAAATAGAAGCTAAAACGATAAAGATACACAAAAATAAAAATCATTCAGTCACACAGCCGTATTATAGAGTTAGAATACTGGATGGTACTTTTGAAATACCAACTCTAATAAAAAGAAAACAATACAAATTCAGTTCTAAAAGATGTGTAAATAAAAACTATACTCATTTTAGTATTTCATACAAAGATGTAGAACAGTATTATGGAATCGCTGTTAGTGGTAAGAACCATGAATTTCTATTAGACGATTTTACTATTGTTCATAATTGTATTCCTGGTAGAGAAGGTGGTAAACCATCACCATATAATCAATGGACTTCTATTGATGCAAGTATGTCTAATACCATTAATACATATATTCAATTACTTGCAAAGATTGAAGAAATGGTATCAGAATTATCTGGAGTAACAAAACAAAGGCAAGGTTCTATTTCTAGTAATGAGTTAGTGGGTAATGTAGAAAGATCTGTAGTTCAATCTGCTCATATCACTGAACCGTGGTTTTGGTTGCATAATCAGGTTAAGACACATGTGTTGTCTATGCTATTAGACAGTGCTAAGTTTGCATGGAAGGATGATAAAAAGTATTTAAATTATATATTTGATGAGGGTACTAGAACATTCTTGCAAATGGATGACAATTGGTCATATGAAGACTTTGATATTTTTGTAACTGACAGTACCAAAGAAAGTCAAGCCATTGAACAACTTAAGAGTCTTGTACAGCCAGCTATGCAAAATGGTGCATCATTATTAGATGCTGCTGAAATATTTACCAGTGATAATCTAAGTGTAATCAAATCTAAATTACAAGATATAGAAAACAATAGATTGGAACAGCAGCAAGCAATGCAAGAGCAAGAAAATCAACAGCAGCAGCAGCTTATTGAAATGCAAAATCAAGTTAAGGAAGAAGAGCTTATGCTTAAAGAAGCTGAACTTGATCTTAATAAATATAAAATTGATCAAGATAATGCTACTAAGATTACTGTGGCTCAGTTGAATGCTTATAGAGGATCTGAGAATATGGATCAAGATATGAATGGTATACCAGATCCTATTGAAATCGGTAATCAAGAAATAGCTAGACAAAAAGCTGTATCTGATGCTATGAGCAAACAAATGGATTTAGCAAACAAAGCCAGAGCTGAAGAAAATAAGAAAGAACTTGAAAAGCGTAAAATTGCTGCACAAGAAAAAGCTGACAAATTAAAGGCCACCATCGAGAAAGAGAAAATAGCTCTTGAAAATAGAAAATTACAAGAAGCTAAAAGATTGCAGAAGATGAAAGATGATGCAGCTTATAAGAGAGAACAATTAAAAGCAAAGACTGCTCTTAAAAACAAAACAAATGCTGAAGCAGCTAGATCTAAAAAGAAATGAAGAATATAAGAACAAATCTAAAAAATAGGAGAACTAATTATGGGATGTAAAGGAGGCTCTAAAAAGGGCGGAAAAGGTAAACCAGGTAAGACAGGTAAGTAAATATTACTAGTATGAAATGGAAAGATCTATCTCTTAAAGAGAGAAAACAAATATACGATAGTGTCAGGGTGAATAACCCTGATGCTACGTATCTTGATATTAAAGAGCAATTTGATTCTATTCCAGAGTATGAAGATGGAAAAGCTGGTTATACTCCAGAAGAAAGGGCGTGGGTTGCTAGACGTACAGTAGAATTAGGAATGGAAGGAAAACCTGCACCACAAGATTCTTTGTACACTATTGTAGATCGTGCAAAAGTTCAAAACAAACCTAAAAAATATGATCCTACAGATTCAGCTATAGAACAAGGAAAACAAGTATTATCAGGATTAAATAAAACAGTAGGAACTGCACTTACTGGCGCTTCATTAGCTACAATGGGCTTATGGAATGCTGCTAGATTACTTAATGTCGGTACAGGTTCTAGTTGGAGATTATGGGCAGCTAAAAATGCATTAACTGGAGCAAACGCTGGTTTGGCTGCAGATGTTGGGAGTTTTATAGAGGACCCGAGTATAACAAACGCAGTACAAGTAGGATTATCTAAAGTAGGGTCTAAAGATTTAACTACGACTTCTAATAAAATTGTAAACACTATATCTTCTGGTTTCGATTTTGATGATCTTACAAAAGTTCCTGCATATCAAGATGGTAAAGGTAAAACTGTAGTAGACGAAGTAAACAAATCTGATGCTAACTTTGTACAAAGATTAAAATCACCTACAAGACAGACTATCCCTAATTGGGCAGATCAGTATAGAGTATTACCTTGGGAAAAATCTGTTTCAACACATAAATTATCAGTATGGGATAATGCAAACGGAGGCGGTACTATTGTACCAGATGTTCAAGAAGTAAATGGCAAATTAATAGATTTTACTAGACCTCCGTATAACAACAGAGCAGCTTTAGAGAATGCCTTAAAAACTGGGGATTATGTTGATTTACCAAAATTCGAAGATGCTTTGTGGTATACTGAGAATTATAAAAGATATTATCCTAGATTTGAAGACGGCGGTAAAAACAAAAATGTACCAGTATTACCAAAAGAGTTAGGTCTTACTCCAGGTACTCCAGAGTATTTGGAAAGACAGAAAAGAATATCAGGATCAGCAAACGTAGTTCAACCGGAAGCCTATATAACTCCAGCTGGATATATTAAAGATGCAGTTAACTTAATTGAAGATTTAGGCAAAGGAGATTATGCTGGTGCAGCTATGGATGCAGTATTGAACTTGATTCCTTGGGGAGTTGGAAAAGGTATCAAAAAACTAAAATCCAAAGTAGGAAGAATTATAGAAGGTACTGAAGTTGATGGGGCTAGTGTTCACAGTTTTGCTCCTACTCAAACTAAAAAGAAAACTAGAAAGAAAACAGAAGAGGATTATGATTCTGAATTTTCTGAAGTATTAAGAAAAGATAGAAATTCTAAGAAGTACCAACAAGAAATTTCTAGAATAATAGAACAAGCAATTTTTCCAGATGAAAGAACTCGTGAATTAGTAGAAAATGTAGACAAAACATATGGAACTAATTATAAACGAGCTTATTCTAACAGAAGCTAAAAGTCATATGTTAACTCTAAAGAGATCATTAAAAGACTCTGGTAAAATTACAAACTGAAGTACTCCTGTAGACGAAAAGATGATTTTGGAATATATGAGAAATCCAACATCAAATAAAATGGTTAAGAATCAATATGATTTGTATAGAAATAAAAACGAGTATATTGATAGATTGAACAAACTAATTCCTATGGAAATTTTAATGCCATTAGGTGGTGCTGGATTTGTAGGTCATGAACTAAATAAAGAATAATCAATGTGGAAAATTTATACCCAGTATACCCAATTCCATCTTATAAAGATGGAGGTATACATATCAAGAAAAAGAACCGTGGTAAGTTTACGGCAGCAGCTAAAAGAGCAGGGATGGGTGTTCAAGCGTATGCCAAAAAAGTATTAAAAGACCCAAATGCAAGCCCAACTTTAAAGAAGAGGGCAAATTTTGCTAGAAATTTTGGAGGCAGAAAGAAAAAATAACAATTACAATCTAATTATAATTAATTATGGAAAACAATAGTAACGATACACTATTTGGATTTACAGCTATAACTGATATGTTTACTGAACAAGTTGGCAACAACATTCATCAAGATGATGATATTGATGATGAAGAATTAGAGAGACTGAAACAAGAGTCTGCTAAAGCTAGACCTGCTACTCCTGGATCTAAAAATAAAAAGACAGAAGAAATAGAAGAGGAAGAAGAGGAAGAGGAAACTGAAGACATCGAAGAGGAAGAAGTAGAAGAGTCTAAAAAATCTAAAAAAGCTTCTAAGAAAAAGGATAAAGAAGAGATTGAAGAGGAGGAGACTGAAGAAGAGATTGAAGAAGAATCTGAAGAAGATGAGGTTGAATCTAAACAAGTATCTGCTTTATTTGATGCAATCGCTGAAGAATTAGAATGGGATTTTGATGAAGAAGAGGAAGAAGAAAAACCAAAGACTGTAGAAGAATTGGTTAAGTATTTTAAAGAAGTAATCGAAGAACAATCTACTCCAGAATATGCAAGCGAAGATGTTGCAAAATTAGATGAATTTGTTCGTAATGGGGGTAAGTTAGAAGATTATTTCTCTATTACTCCGGACATTGATGTTGACAATGTTGATATTGAAAATGAAAATGAGCAAAAGATAGTATTGAGAGAGTTACTAGCTAGAAAAGGTTACAGTGACAAACAAATTGCTAAGAAAATCGAAAGATTTGAAGATGCTGGAGTATTAGAAGATGAGGCTAGAGATGCGGTTGAGGAACTTCAAGAGATTGTTGCAAAAGAGAAAGAAGAGCTATTAGAGCAACAAAGAATCAAAAAGGAGGAAATGGTGCAGCGCCAACAAAAGTTTTTTGATGACGTTGTCGGTGAAATAAAGTCCTTGGACAATATACGTGGTATCAAAATACCAGCTAAGGACAAGAAAGAATTATTGGCTTATATATTTAAAGCCGACGCTAGTGGAAAGACCCAGTACCAAAAAGACTATTCCAAGAGCGTAAAGAATTTAATAGAGTCAGCTTATTTTACAATGCGAGGTGACACTTTGTTAGATGCTGCCAAAAAACAGGGTACTAGCTCTGCTATTAAAAATCTGAAAAATAGTCTCAGATCAACAGGCGTTAGTAAAGGTACTAAGAGAATTAATACAAGTTCATCTAACTCTATTTTTAGTCGTGCAGTACAACTACTTTAATTAAAAATAAATTACTAACATTTATATGGATAACGGAATTTTAAATAATTTACAGATCGGTAGAGGTAAATGGTTCTCAGATCTTGTTGATGAGAATATGATTTCAAATGCAATGCTTACTAGACCGTATGAAGTAACCCGTGTTATTTCTTACGTATTCGGTTCTAAAGATGATGGTTATAGCACTTCTTTGGATGCAATTACTGGTGGTCTTGGTAATGTAATGACAATTGACCAAAGAGACTACGAATGGTCTGTAATGATCGATAGTGATAGAGCTGTGACGATTCGCTCTGCAAAATGGCAGGGAACAGAAATCACTGCTGCAAATGCTAGCACAGTTATGGCAGGTTTGGGTAACACACCTATCATGTTGTGGTTAGAGGACAAATGGTTTGGTCCTGGTGCAATTTTGGAATTTGATAATAGAGAGTATCAAGTACGTGTTTCTGGTGCTCCTTATCAAGATGGTAATGAATGGGTTTATACTTGTTTCATTGCAGATGGTCAATCTAACTCTTATATTCCTGGTGAATATTTGTTAGCTGGTCGTCAAGTATCTCGTTTAGCTTCTGCTTACGAAGAGTACAGTGAAGAGGGGGATA
>OJMN01000014.1_pt1 | contig 100814 bp, 117 predicted proteins | sample 1597261 | NCBI WGS metagenome assembly OJMN01 (sample SAMEA2452130, study PRJEB22498) | human gut metagenome | biome: human feces; feature: human gut; material: feces | place: Australia | collected 2012 | reverse complement strand
GACCAGTGACTGTCATGGAATGTCTGAAAAGTATCAATAGACATATCATCATAGACAACAAGGCATATTATCTGCTGTTCTTACAGGATATGTACCCTTACTTTGACAAATATCTGGATACCGATTATCCGTCGGAGCTGGTAGAACGTATAGAATATGTGATGAATCTTATGAGTGATTCGGGCAAGTCGGATGAAACGAGTAAATCGTGTAATTCAGATAAATCAGGCACACCGGATATTTCAGAAGAAATCAACCAGATTTCTGCCTGTGACAAAGCATTATTGCTGGATTACAAGGCACAGCTCCTGTTTCCACGCAAGGAATATGATAATGCCATCAAGAAATACAAGAAAGCCATTGCCCTCATGGAGGATTACCATAAGACAAATACTGCGGATGCCCGTTCTGCCAACCTATTATCAAACCTGCACAACAACCTCTCTACTGCTTATCTGTTCCGGAAGAAACGTGAAGAAGCTGTTACCGAGTTAAAAACTGCTTTCGCTGTCCGCCGTGAATATGTCGGTCTTGGACTCATTGAAAATAATGATACCCTGCAGCAGACACTTACACTTGCAAATATGCTGGTGCAGAATAAGGAATATGTTTCTGCTCTGGAAATCATTGATTTCTGTGAATCCACCATTGATGAAGTTATGGGTAGGAATAACCTTGATTATGGACTGTGTGAGTTCTACCGTGGTGTTATCGCTTATACTCGTTCTCAGCCTGTGATAGCAGAACAGCACCTGCTTAACGCAGATGCCGTCTTTCCCATTTTTTCGGCAAAATATTGCAGAATCTTCTGGGAAATCCCGTTGATGGTACGAAATTCCAACCGCTCTCCCATCGCTTCCCCAAAGGTTTCCCCGAACCGCCTCTTCATATCTCTGGTGGCTGCCACCGTATAGGTAATCGTCAGAATATTTTCCGGCAGAATCCCCCGGCAGAAAATCAGATATCCCAGCCTTGCGACAAGCACCGTGGTCTTTCCGCTGCCCGGAACAGCCAAAAGCAGTACAGACCCCTCTGCGGTCCGTACTGCCCTTTCCTGCTGTTCATTCAACTTTATGGAAAACTGCTGCTTCCACCCTTCGTAGTTCCCGTTTTCCTGTAAACTCATTCCCCAATCCAGCCTTCCAGCACTTTTTCCATGGAATACTGCTCCGCCTCTTCTCTGGTAAGCTGATGGGAAAAATCCGCTCTCGTTTCAGGACTTGCCCCGGGGCCATAGGAATTGTACTCTCCGTAATAGAAATGTCCGTGGGTCTTTCCCCAGTCCCACCAGCCCTGAGGATGAATATGTTCTCCCAGTTCGCACTCCAGAAATACCGTTTTTGCCCATTCTTTCCAGGGACGTCCCAGATAGACGCTTCCCTTCGGGCAGTCACTTGTCAGCTTACATTTATGCAGCACGTACCCATAAGGAAATTCCGGATGAGTGGATGCCGCTGTCACATAACCATAGACAGAGGTATCTCTGTCCTCCAGGGAACGGTCCCCGGGCTTTTTGGAAAAAATAGTACACTCCTCAAAATAAGCGGTGCCGGAGCCGAAAATAAAATCCACATCCCCCTGCAAAAAGCAGTTCCGGTATAAATGTCTGCCACGGATTCTTGGCTTATGCTCTCCCGGTCCCTTTCCATTTGGCTTTACCGGGTCAAGGGGAAGGGGCGCATCAAAAAGAGTATCCTGGCTTCCCAGCATGGCGCAGTCCTCAAAATAGCACCTGTCCCCATCCACATAAAGGGCAAGCGCCTGTCCTACTGTATGTCCATAGCCCGCATCATTCTGAAAGGTCAGATGTCTGGCTGTAAAATCAGGCGTGTCAATCCGCAGAGTAGCAGTACGGAAGGTTCCCCTTTTTTCTCCGTCCTCCTCAATCTCATTTGCTCCATCCCCGAAAACAAGCACAGTCTTATCCCTGCCTTCTCCCAGAAACGTGACATTTGGTCTGGACAACACCAGCTTTTCCCGGTATTCTCCTGCCCCGATATGTACCACAAAAGGTGTGACCTCATAAACCGGCGAGGGATAAATCCTGCCCTTTTCCAGCTCTGCCGCAATTTCCTCCGGCACAGGTGCAATCCGCTCCATGGCTTCTATGGCTTCCCCGATGGTGGAAAAACATTTTTCCCTTGCTGCCCCTTCTTTTTTTACATATAAATCAATCGTCTTTTCCATACTGCTCCTCATTTCTGCGCACGTCCTTTTCGCCGTATACCACAACCCGGTTTCTGCCGTCATTTTTTTGCCTGATATAATGCCTTGTCTGCACACTGTACCGCCAGCTGATAATTGTCCCTGCCGTTATACCGGGTCACACCGATGGAAATTGTCATAGGACAGACTCCCGTATCCATCGCCTCCACCTGCTGCCGCAGTTCCTCCGCAAAGGCTTTTGCCCCCGCAAGACTCTGCCCATACAGCAGCATGGCAAACTCCTCTCCGCCCCAGCTCCTTTTCCGTCTTATAATGCTGGGCGTACAGCCGCTGCATGCAGTAATGCACCGCACAGATTGCCACAACGCAGGGAATCCCCAGTGACAGCGTAATGTCCAGATTGACATAATGGTTGAAGCTGTTGGAAATCAGAATATCCGCAATCAACAGCACATGTGCCACCGTGGAATAGGAAAAAGGCTCCTTACTCTCTCTGTACTACTATAAGCTTTTCGGAGAGTGATTGCAAGGAAAAATACAGAAAAGCTACCAGATGCATCCCCGTTCCGCTCTCCCCACATACTTGCCTACTAATCTGTTAAAATGCTTCTCTTTCGTAGGTCTTTTTCCTGCTTTCCATTGAAAAAGGCATGTATTTTATACTTATAAAACCTACCAAAAAGGGTTCTTCTGCCTGATTAGTAGGTTTTGTTACTATCAATTATCTTAAATATGTGTTGACGCGACCTACTATATTTATAATAATTTCTTAATTAATAGGTTTCCATGCTTACTCCCACAATTCATCAATAAAATTAATCCCATCTCTTTAATTAACTTACTTTTCAGATTGCGTATTTCACGATTAATTCGTCTGTAGCCATTCCTGTCCACAGCACACCTTTAACCCCTATATGTCTGTGCTCCTGATACAAAAACATCAACAAAATCCAAGCCTTTCTACATTTCCCTCAAATGTTTTAAAAAGTGCAAAATAATCAGAACACATGTTTGTTTTGTGTTATAATACTTATAGTTATTTCAGATATCATTATTTCAGCATATGATAACTATATTTTTCAATATAATGATTATCTGAATAATCCGAATGACTAGAAGAAACAAAATAAGAATATCACACTCAGAAACTTATTTTCCATAATGGTACCTTACTACTTGTTCCAATAATTTAATATTATATCATGTATAATTAAGCACGTACCTTGGCAATCCGATTGATTTTGTAATTTCAATCCGACAGTTTTTCGATTTCCAATCCGACAGATTTCTAATTTCCAACCCGATTGTTTTTGCAACATTATTCCCTTATAACAAATATTTTAGTCTCAACCCACATTTTTCTTGACCTAAACCTGACTTTAGGTGCTATCATATAAAATGTATTAAAATCAAAGATAAGGAGTATCAGAAAACATGTATATTGAGAATATTAACAGTCCTGCTGATGTGAAGAAACTTAACATCATGCAGCTTAATGTCCTTGCAGAAGAAATGCGTCATGCCCTTCTTACAAGGGCCAGCAAACACGGCGGACATTTCGGTCCTAACTTCGGTATGGTAGAAGCAATCATTGCCATGCATTATGTATTTGATTCGCCTAAAGATAAAATCGTATTTGATGTATCACACCAGTGCTATCCTCACAAAATGCTCACTGGAAGAAAAGACGCATATCTTTATGAGGAGCATTATGATGATGTGTCAGGATATACTAATCCTCACGAAAGCGAGCATGATTTCTTTACTGTAGGTCATACTTCAACTTCTATAAGTCTTGCCTGCGGTCTTGCCAAAGCAAGAGATTTAAACGGTGAAGCCGGCAATGTAATCGCTGTTATAGGTGATGGTTCTTTAAGCGGAGGCGAGGCTTTAGAAGGTCTTGATTTTGCTTCTGAATTAAATAGCAACATGATTATTGTTGCTAACGATAACGACATGTCTATTGCTGAAAATCACGGTGGTCTTTATGCCAACTTAAAGCTTCTTCGTGAAACAAATGGACAGGCTGAATGTAATCTTTTCAAAGCAATGAACCTTGATTACATCTATGTTGATAAGGGTAATGATATTGCATCTTTAATTGAAGCATTTGAAAAGGTTAAAGACACTAAAAAAGCTGTTGTTGTTCACATTAATACGCTTAAAGGCAAGGGTTATGCACCTGCTGAACAGAATAAGGAAGAATGGCACTGGCATATGCCTTTTGATATTGCAACCGGTGAATCTCTTTTCAAGGGCGGAGAGCCTGATTTCTCTGACGCTTCTTTAGAGTATCTCTTAAAGAAGATGTCCGAGGATAAGAGTGTTGTTGCAATCACTGCCGGAACTCCTACTGTTATGGGATTTACTGCTGACATGAGAGCTAAAGCAGGAAAACAGTTTGTTGATGTTGGTATCGCAGAGGAAACCGCTGTTGCATTAGCTTCCGGTATCGCTGCTAACGGCGGAAAGCCTGTATTTGGTGTTTACAGCTCATTTATACAGAGAGCCTATGACCAGATTACTCAGGATGTATGTATCAATGGCAATGCTGTGACATTTACAATATTTGCAGGCTCTGTGTACGGAATGAATGATGTTACACATCTCGGGCTTCAGGATATTCCTATGCTCAACAGCATTCCGGGACTTGTATATCTTGCGCCTGTTACTAAGGAAGATTATATTGCAATGCTTGACTGGTCTTTATCTCAGAATGACTACCCTGTTGCTATTAAAGTTCCAGGCGGCAGCATGATTTCAACTGGTGTACCTGTAACTAAAGATTTCAGCAATCTGGATTCTTACGAGATTACTAAAAAGGGAAGCAGAGTTGCTATTCTCGGACTTGGAACTTTCTATGAAAATGCTGTTAAAGCCGCTGATATTCTTAAGGCTTCACACGGAATTGACGCAACTGTTATCAATCCTTACTATATCTCAGGTATTGACGCAGACACTCTTAATGAATTAAAGAAAGACCACGCTGTAGTTGCTACTCTTGAGGACGGCTACCTTGAAGGCGGCTTCGGTGCTAAGATTGCAGCATTCTATGGTTCTTCTGACATGAAGGTGTTAAACTTCGGTATTAAGAAAGAATTTATTGACAGATACGATGTCGCAGAAGTATTAAAGGATAACCACCTTACTCCTGAACAGATTGCTGAAGATATTGCAGCATTATTATAAATATATAGTTTCATTATAAGCAAAAAGACATGGCAATCATCTTAATGACTGTCATGTCTTTTTTAGATTAATAACCGGTAAAATATTATTTTACGCAGCCTATAAGTTCTTTAATATCTTTTACATTATTCTTCTCCATATACTCTCTGATTCCGTCAATAACCTTAATAGTTGTATATGGATCATTAAAATTCGCTGTTCCGACAGCAACTGCACTTGCACCAACCATAATCATCTCAAGAGCATCCTCTGCTGTTCTGATTCCACCCATTCCGATAATAGGAAGATTAATTGCATTGGCAACCTGATAAACCATTCTTACTGCGATTGGATGAATGGCAGGTCCTGATACACCGGCTGTCTTGTTAGCTACTGCAAATGTTCTTCTGTTCACATCAATCTTCATACCTGTAAGAGTATTGATAAGTGAAACCGCATCTGCACCACCAGCCTCTACAGCCTTTGCCATCTCTGTAATATCAGTAACATTAGGGCTTAACTTCATAATAACTGGCTGCTTTGCAACCTTCTTAACTGCCTTAGTAATAGCCTCTGCAGAAGATGGAACCTGTCCGAAAGCAATTCCACCCTCTTTGACATTAGGGCATGAGATATTAATTTCAAGAAGGTCAACCGGCTGTTCGCCAAGCTTTTCAACAGCGTCTACATAATCTGCCTCAGATTTTCCACAAACATTAACAATAATCTTAGTATCGTACTGTTTAAGGAATGGAATATCTCTTTTTACAAATGTATCAAGTCCCGGATTCTGTAATCCGATAGCATTCATCATTCCACCATAAGTCTCAGCAATTCTTGGTGTAGGATTGCCCGGCCATGGAATATTAGCAACACCCTTGGTTGTTACTGCACCGAGTCTGTTAAGATCAACATATTCTCCGTACTCCATGCCTGAACCGAATGTTCCGGAAGCAACTGTCACAGGATTCTTTAATTCAACTCCTGCAATATTGACTGACATATTAATATCGCTCATTACAGTTCTACCTCCTTAACATTAAATACTGGTCCTTCCTTGCACACTCTCTTATTCTTAACCTGAGAATGGTCGTCAATCTCAGTTGATTTACATACACATGCAAGGCATGCACCAATTCCGCATGCCATCTTCTCTTCTAATGAAACATAACACGGAATATCATTCTCAAGTGCATATGCCTTAATTGCACGAAGCATAGGAGTTGGTCCACATGCAAATATAACATCTGCCTCAACCTTTTCCTGTTTTACAGCATCTAATACATTACCCTTCGCTCCAACGCTTCCATCTTCTGTTGCAATATACACATCTGTATCAGCAACTGCTTCAAAATCTTCCTTAAGAAAAGTCTGGCTGTTTCTGTAACCAACTACAACATTCTTGTGGCAGTCTAATCTTCTTGCAAGCTCAAGCATAGGAGGAACACCTATTCCACCACCGAAAAGAATAGCCTTATCAAAGCTTCTGCCCTCTGCCTTAAGCTCTGCAGCAATTTTTTCCAAGTCATAGCCATTGCCAAGAGGTCCCTGAATATCAAGATATTCTCCTGCTTTCATCTTAGAAAACTCTTCTGTTCCCTTGCCGGCAACTCTGAATACAATTCTTAAATTATTATCCTCAACCTTACATATACTGATAGGTCTTGGTAACATTCTTGAACCATCATTAGAATATACTGATATAAACTGTCCTGCCTTAGCAGCCTTAGCAATATCCTTTGTTTCAAACCATATTTCATAGACTCCGTCAGCAAGACAATCCGCCTTAAGAATCTTCGCATTTTCTCTGTACGCCATAATAATCTCCATTATTAACCTGTGTGTAAATATGTATAATTACTTGCCAAGTGCTCCGTTGATATCAGCAATCATATCAAGAGCAGCCTGTCTTGAAGCTTCTCCAAAGTTCTTCTCACCAAACTTCGCATACTGCTCCTTAGTATATGCTGCAATAATTCCTCTTGAGCTGTTTACAATAGCTCCAAGTCCGTCAGGATTAAAGAAATCAACAAGATCCTTGCCCTGTCCGCCCTGTGCACCATATCCTGGTACAAGGATATACGCCTTAGGCATAACCTTTCTTAATACTCTTCCCATCTCTGGGTAAGTAGCTCCAACAACCGCACCGACATTACTGTAATCTCCGTCCATGCTTGAAGCTCCCCACTCATTAACCTTCTCACCAACTAACTCGTATAATGGTCTTCCGTTAATAAGCTGATCCTGGAATTCTCCACTTGAAGGATTAGATGTCTTAACAAGTATAAATATACCTCTGTCCTGCTCATTACAAACCTTAATAAATGGATTGATACCATCAGAGCCAAGATATGGATTAACAGTTGCAAAATCTTCGTCAAAAGGAGTAATTGCCTTAGAGCCAACATTCACCTTTCCAAGATGTGCTACCGCATAAGCCTCAGAAGTTGAACCAATATCGCCTCTCTTAACATCACCGATAACAATCATGCCTTTCTCGTGACAGTAATCAACTGTTTTCTTGAATGCCTTAAGTCCTTCGATTCCAAACTGCTCATACATTGCAATCTGTGGTTTAACAGCTGGAACAATGTCATATATATTATCTATAATGCCTTTGTTATACTGCCATATAGCCTCTGCTGCTCCTTCAAGTGTCTCACCATACTGCTCAAATGCAGCATCTGCAAGATGCTTTGGAAGATACTTCATCATCGGATCAAGTCCTACAACTATTGGCGCATTAGTCTCTACAATCTTATCAACAAGCTTCTTAATCATTAATCTACTTTAGCCTCCTTAATTCATACGCAAAATCACTTTATTTTACAACTTTGGGACTTCTCTTTCAATAAGAATTTCAGTTCCATTATGATCTGAATATACAACTCTTCCATTAACAAGTGTATATAACACTTTTCCATACACATGCTTTCCTTCAAATGGAGTATTCTTTCCCTTTGAAGCAAATCTGTTGCTGTCAATATCATATTCCGCTGTAGGATCAACAACTGCGATATCTGCCACCTTTCCTGGTGCCAATACACCTCTGTCAATTCCTATAATCTTAGCCGGATTATAACTCATTTTCTCTACCATCTGTAATGGAGTAAGTATGCCTGTTCTTACAAGTTCCGTAATAGTAACAGGAATTGCTGTCTCAAGGCCTACAACTCCGAATGGAGCTTCATCAAAAGGCCTTGCTTTCTCAGTCGGATGATGTGGTGCATGATCAGTTGCAATAGCATCAATTACACCTGAAGCAAGTGCCTCCTTAATTGCCTTAACATCATCAGCTCTTCTTAATGGAGGATTAATCTTAAAATTAGCATCATCACCATTAACTGCTTCTTCAGTAAGGGTAAAATGATGTGGTGCAACCTCTGCTGTCACATTAATCCCCTGCTCCCTGGCTGTCTTAATAATGAATACAGACTCCTTATTAGACACATGGCTGATATGTAGCTTTGCCCCTGTATTCTTGGCAAGAAGAATATCTCTTGCAACAATAACATCTTCTACCGCATCCATTATTCCGAAAAGACCGAGTTCCTTGGCTCTCTCGCCCGCATTCATTACACCTCTCGCTGCAAGGTTAGTATCCTCGCAATGTGCAAATACAGGGATATCAACCTCTGCGGCCTGTCTCATAGCCTGTCTTGCAGTTCTCGCGTTCATGATAGTTCCACCATTATCACTGACTGCAATAGCCCCTGCATCTTTAAGTGCCTCGAAATCAGTAAGATATTCTCCCTCCTGACCCGCAGTCATGGCTGCTATTGTATACAGATTAAGGTCAGTAACCTCTTCCGCCTTATCGGTTACATACTGTAACATATCAACATTATCAATTACAGGTTTCGTATTAGGCATCATGCACACAGTTGTGTAGCCACCTCTTGCTGCAGCTCTTGAACCTGTTCTTATAGTCTCCTTATGTTCAAGTCCCGGTTCTCTGAAATGTGCATTAAGGTCAACCAGTCCTGGCATAACCATGCATCCTGATGCGTCAATTACATCATCCGCCTGTGATTCGTCAATGTTCTCCTCCATAGATGCAACAAATCCATCTTTGATAAGTACATCCATAACTTTGTCTGTTTTACTTGCAGGATCAAGTACTCTGCCTTGTTTAATCAATATGTTCATTCGCCCAATCTCCCCTCTAAGTTATTTTCTTCAAAGACTTTAGCTGGTACAGGTTTACCAAAGTAATATCCCTGTATGTAATCTACTCCAAGTCTTTTGAGCAAATCATACTGCTCCTTATGTTCAACGCCCTCAACAACTATCTTAGTTCCAATAGTCTTCGAGAGATCAACTATAAGCTTTACAAATGCCTGTGCATAATCATCTTCCACAATATCGTCTATAAATGTTTTGTCAACCTTAATAATATCAAGAGGAAGCTGCTTTATATAATTAAGTGAAGAATATCCTGTGCCGAAATCGTCCAGTGCTATTCTAGGTCCCAGTTTCTTGAGACCTGTGATAATTTCCATAACTCTATGCATATCATTAATTGCAAATGATTCTGTTATCTCAAGTACAATATTCTTAGGATTAACTCCTGTTTTTTCTAGAATTTTCTTGATATTCTCTACAACATCCTTCTGTAACAGCTGTACAACCGATAGATTAACATTAACATAGAAAGCCGGATGTCCATTATCATTCCACAGTTTACAGCGTCTGCATGCTTCCTCTAGAACGTAATCACCAATTGATGTAATTAGCCCAAGATATTCTGCAAGTGGGATAAACTCTCCAGGCCCCATAAAACCCAGTGCCTTGCTATCCCATCTGACAAGTGCTTCACATGATGTACACTGCTGCGTATCAGCATTCACAACCGGCTGATAGAATACTACGAATTCGTCTATTCCTGTAGAAACCGCCTGTCTCATACTGTTCTCAATATCAAGACGCTGGGCAGTTGCACTCTCTACTTCACTGCTATAATATACATATCTGTTCTTTCCTGAACGCTTGGCTGCATACATCGCAACATCTGCCATTCTTGTTATCTCATGTACATCCACGCTGTTGTCAGGAAAGAATGCTATTCCCATACTCATTGTGCAGAAATACTCTGTTTCCATAAGATACCATTGTTTATTGAATAATAATGTTATATTGTTAATAACCTTATCCAGATCCCCAAAAAGCTCCGGTTCAACAATTATTACAAATTCATCTCCACCCATTCTGTAACAATGTCCCCGAAGTCCTGGAATACCTGCAATCCCCGCTGCTATCTGCTGTAACAGGATATCGCCATACTGATGTCCAAGCCCATCATTGATATGTTTGAAATCATCCAGATCTATAAATAATACAGCTCCCTTATTACCGTTCTGCACTGAATCTTTTATTGCTTTCCTTAAATCAACCTCGCATTTCATCCTGTTGTATAAGCCTGTAAGAAAATCATTGTGTGCCTGATATTCTATCTTCTGCTGGTTCTTTTTCTTCTGTGTAATATCAGCTGCTGATGCAGCAATTGCATTAATCCCACTAATCCACACCAGCTGTGTGAACTTCACCTCAAACCACAGACCTGATTCCGTATTATATCTTTCCATCGGTGTACCAATTCTACCCTGTACATCACCACTTTCCAGAGCATTGTGTATACAATCCATAATTGTTCTATGGATTTCCGGCACTCTTGCCGCAATTCTGTTCTCAAAAAGCACCTCTCCTGAGTCCGTAGCACACACAACAATTCCAGAATCTATATTATCAAGAATTTTCTGTACAACCTCATAGGAAGACTTCCCTTTATAAATAATTGTTCCACTATCCGTTATGCCTTGAAGCCCCATACCTATGCCCTTACCCCTTCTCAAAACATTACTTTTACGCCATATAAATATTAATAATATTATAGCTTATTACGAGCCTTTTGAAAACTCATATTTTTAATTTAACAGATAATTAATTGTTTTATATCAGATGGGGTGTTATTATATCTTTATATCAATTTATTTATGAGGATTATTATGGATATTATTAAATTCAACACAACACTAAAAGCTTCTGGAAAAGATTATTCCAGAATAGTTTTCTGGAACAGATTCGTACGAAACCCTATCGAACTTATATTGTCATGGACACCTGCAGTTATATCTATCGTGCTTCTGTGTCTGCATTTTTACTCAAGCTTTCTGTTGATTCTTTATGCTGTATGTTGGTTTTATCCGTTATATATATTCGGATACCAGTTCAAGTCAAGCGTGAACTATCACCTGAAACACAGAGATCCATCTGAGGAAGCGCCTTGTACTATAACTCTTATGGATAATGCTATCATGGCTGATATTCCTGACCATAACCTTGTATATACATACGAATGGAATCAGTTCACTAATGTTTACAACAAATTCGGCTATTACATGTTATTTAACAAAGGACGCATGATTGTCATGTTAAGCCAGAAGGACATGCCAGATGACATTAAAGCTGCTGTTCCTGCCTACATCAAGTCACATGTTGATAGAAACATTTGCAAAATCAATTTCTAGGAACTATAAAAAAAGCGTTTCAACCAGTTAAAGTTGAAACGCTTTTTTATTCTTAATTATCTTGCAAGCCACCCACCATCAACAGCAAGTGTAAATCCATTAACATAATCTGATGCAGCTGATGCAAGGAACACAACTGCTCCCTTCATATCATCAGGAGTTCCCCAGCGTCCTGCCGGAATTCTGTCTATAATAGCTTCACTTCTGTCAGAATCACTCCTTAATTGTGCTGTATTATTAGTAGCCATATATCCTGGTGCAATAGCATTGACATTAATATTATGGCTTGCCCATTCATTACACATAGCCTTTGTAAGCCCCATTCCTGCGCTCTTACTTGCTGTATAAGAAGGAACTCTTATTCCACCCTGATATGAAAGCATAGAATTAATATTAATAATCTTACCACCATGTCCCTGCTTAATATACTGCTTTGCAAATGCCTGACTTAAAAAGAATACCATCTTCTGATTAACCTGAATAACACTGTCCCATTCATCTTCCGTAAAATCAATAGCATCATTTCTCTTAATAAGTCCTGCATTATTAACAAGAATATCAACTTGTCCATATGCAGCAAGTGCTCCATTAACAATAGTCTCAATCGCTGCCATATCCGAAAGATCTGCTATAACCTCTGTGAATTCTCCTCCATCAGCTTCTATAAGCTTCTTAGTGTCTTCGCATGATCTTCTCGCAACTCCTACAACTTTAGCTCCTGCCTGTGCAAGTGCAACAGACATTCCCTGTCCAAGTCCTGTATTAGCACCTGTAACAACTGCAACCTTTCCATCTAGTCTGAATGTATCAATTATAGACATATTTTATTCTCCTCTTAACATATTAATTAAAACCTATTATATTATTAGCTATCTTATATCCCTGCTTAGATACCCATCTTCCTGCAGCAGTCGGAATATTAACAGACCAGCCTAAAAGGCTGTGTCTTAACTTCTTGTAAAGTGCCTCATCCTTATCCTTGGCATACTGCCACAAAGCCTTTTTCTTTTCAAGATGTTCCTTTGTTCCTGATACAATCAGGAATATAGACGATACCTCCATCATAATTCTTAAATAGTTAATCATATATTTCCTACAGTTAATATTCTGAGGATTTTCTGAAATGAACGAATCAATCATTCTCTTATTAACAGATAGCTGCTGGTCAATACGCGAAATCATGACACTTTCATTAACCGACTGATCTTCTCTTCCAATAAAATATCTGTAGAAATTCGTATTAACATAATACATTTTCTTAACATATGGAAGCGGCTCAAATACAAATATGTTATCAACATAAAATGTATGCTTAGGGAGCTGTAATCCGCAATCCTTTAAAAGCTGCGTTCTGTATACTACAGTATGCATAAGAATGTACTGGTCAACCTTAAAATCACCAATATTAATGTCATCCCATGTAAACATCTGTCCAACTGGAAATACATTCTCATAATGAATAACTTTCTTTCTCTTTGCTCCAACCTTCTCATACACATAGTTAGCGATAACCATATCTGGCTCTTCACCCTCTTCAAAACTCCTAAGAGTCGCAAGCATCCTCTTATAGCTCTTGGAATCTACCCAGTCATCACTGTCAACAACCTTAAAAAACTTACCTGTAGCATGCTTAAGCCCCGTATTAACAGCATCACCATGTCCACCATTCTCCTGATGTACAGCTTTAACTATTTCTGGATATTCCTGCTCATAACGCTTTGCTATCTCATATGTATTATCCTTTGTTGAACCATCATCAACTATAATAACTTCAACCTCATCCCCTCCAGCAATCACTGTATTAATACAATGCTCCATATACTCTGCTGAGTTATAACATGGTATTGCAAATGATAATAATTTATCCATCAAATTTCTCCTTTACATTCTGTCAGGGCATTCAATTGCAAGTAAATCAATACACTGCTCAAGAATGCTCTTGGTAAGGCTGATAAGCGCAATATAACTTGCCTTCTTAACCTCATCCGGTTCTGAAAGTATCTTATTATTATGATAAAAACCATTAAATGCATTAGATACTTCATATATGAACTGACATATCTTATGTGGTGCGTTATCCTTATATGCTCCATCAATCATATCTGCAAACTTAATAAGTGATAACGACAGATTCTTCTCACTTTCTTCTTTTGCGCCCATAATCTTAAGATTCTCAAGACTTCCGTCATTCTCCTTGTATTTGTTAAGGATAGACTTAATTCTTACAATTGTATACAGAATATATGGACCCGTATTACCTTCAAATGAAGAAAATCTGTCAATATCGAATACATAATCTTTAGATGCCTGATTAGAAAGGTCACCATACTTTAAAGCTGCAAGGCCAACTATCTTAGCTGTATCTCTTGCTTCTGATTCCTCAACAGTTCTGTTAGACATAATCTTCTCATATACTGCTTCATCAATATCAGCTATAAGATGTTCAAGTCTCATGACACCACCCGAACGTGTCTTGAATGGCTTGCCATCCTGACCATTCATAGTACCAAAACCTACGAATCTCATATCCGCATCAGGTGCTACAATTCCGGCCTTCTTGGCAGTTCTGAATACCTGTGTAAAATGCAGTTCCTGTCTCTTATCTGCAAGATAAATGTATGTATCCGGCTTATATAACTTTTCTCTTTCAACAATAGTAGCAAGATCAGATGTAGCATAAAGGGCTGCTCCGTCAGACTTTCTTACGATACATGGAGGAAGTTCTTTGGTATCTCCTTGCTGCTGTATGTCAACAACAGTTGCTCCCTGACTCTCATGAGCGATTCCATCATCAATCATCTTATTAACCATATCATCAATGTATGGCTGTGCATCAGACTCTCCCTTCCATAAGTCAAAATGTACATTAAGATTGTCATAATTCTTCTTAAGATCAGCCTTAGAAACATTCATAATATGATGCCATATAGCACGGCAAGCCTTGTCTCCGCTCTGTAACTTAAGTGTTGCCTCATGAGCTCTCCCTGCAAATGCTTCATCCACCTTAGACTTAGCTGAAGCAGCCGGATAAATCTCTTCAAGCTCTGAAATTGTAAATGGTGCTTCCTCTGGATACTCACCGGTAAAACTGTCATCAAAATATGGCAGTTCCGGTTTTCTGTCTCTTAACTCTTCAATGATAAGTCCCATCTGAAGCCCCCAGTCTCCAAGATGAACATCACCAATAGTCTTATTACCAACAAATGTGTTAATTCTCTTAACACTCTCTCCGATAACTGCTGAACGAAGATGTCCCACATGGAGAGGCTTTGCCGCATTAGCTCCACCGTAATCTACGATAACAGTCTTATTGCCCTCTGAATTAACATATCCAAACTTCTCTGTTTCAGACATCTCATTAAGATATCCAGCCAGATAATCTTCACATATATTAATATTGATAAATCCCGGCTTTACGCTTTCAATCTTAGAAAACATCTTGTTGTCTGCAAGCTTTGCAACAATCTCATCTGCTATCATAAATGGTGCTTTCTTGTAAGCCTTGGCTGCCGCCATTGCACCATTACACTGGAATTCACACAAGTCAGGTCTGTTAGATACAGTTACCCTTGCATATGATTCATCATAGCCACACTCTGTGAACACACTCTTAAGTTCATCTGTAATTAATTCAATAATTGTCTTCATTATTCTCCACCTTTAATATTATCTAGTAAATCACCTTAACAAGGAACAGACCATAGCTCTCTGCTGGAAGTGACATCTGGACATTCTCTCCGTCAAGACATCTCCTGACATCTTCCGGTTTCTTTAATCCGTTACCTACATCAAGCAGCATTCCTACCATATATCTTGCCATGTTATGAAGAAAATCATCCGCTTCAATTCTTATGTATGCTCTTGTTCCTTCATACTCGATACTTATTCTCTTAATTGTTCTTTCTGTACTCTTGCTCTTCTTAGCTGTTGTAAATGCTTTAAAATCATGCCTGCCTTCAAAATATCCTGCAGCTTTTCTCATCGCATCAAAATCAGGCATATCAAATGTATGATAAGCATATTTCCTTCGGAACACATTGGCTACATTGCCTGTATCCAGCCTGTATTCATATATCCTGAGTCTGGCATTCAACTGGCTATGAAATCTTTCATCAACCTCTGTCACTGACATAACTGCAATATCTCTTGGCAGATATCTGTTAAGATAATTCTTCAGTTCAAATGCTTTAACTTCTTTCTCAAGCTTGAAATTAGCAGTCTGGCAAAGTGCATGCACACCCTTCTCAGTTCTTGAACCGGCATACATATCAACTGTTTCTCCAGTCATTCTACTTATTATCTCTGTAAGCTTACTCTCTATTGTATTGGTGCTGGCATCTTTTCCAAGTCTCTGCCATCCATCATATCTTCCACCATCATACTCTGCTTCAATACGGTAATTATACATTATTCGTTGTCCATAACCTTTTCTATATCATTCACATTAAAATATATTATATTCAATTTATTATACATCATATAGTTATTTAATAGCAATAATTTCAGAAGAAAATACATTTTGCTTCTGAAAAAAAACACCGGGCAGAATAATCTGCCCGGATGACAATTCTTACTGATAATTACTTATCCTCAACTGAATAGTTAGGAGCTTCCTTAGTGATATGAATATCATGTGGATGACTCTCTCTTAAAGCTGCTGAAGACATCTTAATAAACTGAGCTGTTTCCTGAAGTACTGGAATAGTAGGTGCTCCACAATATCCCATACCTGAACGAAGACCGCCCATAAGCTGGAATATAGTATCCTCAACAAGACCCTTATAAGCAACACGTCCTTCAACACCCTCAGGGACAAGCTTCTTGGCACCAGTCTGGAAATATCTGTCCTTGCTTCCGTTCTCCATGGCAGCGATAGAACCCATTCCTCTGTATACCTTGTACTTTCTTCCCTGGAATAACTCGAATGTACCAGGAGCCTCATCACAACCTGCAAGAAGGCTTCCTAACATGCAGACATTACCACCTGCTGCGATAGCCTTAACGATATCTCCTGAATACTTGATACCACCATCAGCAATTACAGGAATACCATACTTCTTAGCCTCTGCGTAAGCGTCCATAACAGCTGTAACCTGTGGTACACCAATACCTGCAACAACTCTTGTTGTACAGATAGAACCAGGTCCGATACCAACCTTAACAGCATCTACACCAGCCTCACAAAGAGCCTTTGCAGCTGCACCTGTTGCAATATTACCGGCAATAACCTGAAGATCAGGGAATGCTGACTTAATCTCTTTAAGAGTTGTAATAATATTCTTAGAATGACCATGAGCTGAATCAATTACAATACAGTCAACACTTGAATTAACAAGTGCCTGGACTCTGTCCATAACATTAGCTGTGATACCAACAGCAGCACCTGCTAAAAGTCTGCCCTGTGAATCATGTGCTGAAGACGGATACTTAACGCTCTTCTCGATATCCTTAATTGTAATAAGTCCTCTTAATTTATAATCATCATCAACGATAGGAAGCTTCTCTTTTCTTGCCTTACCTAATATCTTCTTAGCCTCTTCAAGAGTAGTTCCAACAGGAGCAGTGATAAGATTCTCGCTTGTCATGCACTCCTTGATTGGTCTTTCAAAATGCTCCTCAAACTTAAGGTCTCTGTTAGTAATGATACCAACAAGCTTGCCATTATCATCTGTGATAGGTACTCCGGAGATTCTGAACTTACCCATAAGGTCATTAGCTTCCTGTAATGTATTATCTGGATGTAAGAAAAATGGGTCTGTGATAACACCATTCTCTGAACGCTTAACCTTGTCTACTTCTTCTGCCTGAGCTTCTACTGACATATTCTTATGAATAATACCAATACCGCCCTGTCTAGCCATTGCGATTGCCATTCTGTGTTCTGTAACTGTGTCCATACCTGCACTCATTAAAGGAATGTTAAGTTTAATATTCTTAGTGAGCTGTGTTGAGAGGTCAATCATATTAGGTGTTACTTCTGAATACTGTGGAACTAAAAGTACGTCGTCAAATGTAATGCCTTCACCAATAATTTTACCCATTTTGCTAAAATCCTCGCTTTCTGTTGTGTTTTAATATATAGAAAAAATCCGAATAAATAAATTAATCCGGATGTTTCTACGAGTCTCTGACATCTTAGTCAGTTTATAAATATGTTACAAGAGAATATAACAAAACTGCCGCTAAAAGTCAAACATTTTTTATAAATGTGCAACCCCATTACCAACAGCACTTACTATTGCTTCTTTCATTGAATCATCAGGAAGCATAAACAGTCTTATCATCTCATTGCTGTCATTGTCATATGTGTATATTACAATATCATCAGGGTCATCTACTCCTGATGAACAATTGTATGTCCTTAACTGCTGTCTCGCCTTACCCAAAGCTTCCTGACTGTTTACTTTCGCAACCAGAGTTGCTCTTGTAAGGTCAAAACTTCCCACATTCTTTCTCACAGACTTAGCCATAATCTTATCTATAGTGAGATTTCCGTTAACATATGAATATTCATATTCAGCGTTATAATATTCAAATACAAATACCGTAAAGAATATAAATACAACAAGAACTATTACACCCAGCCATCCTGTCTGCACAATTGTTGTCGCTGCAAGCAGACATGCAATCACAAGTATTATTCTGTAAAAAATTGAAATCTTAGGAGCGGTAACTTTAACAATCTGCTCTACTGTTCCTTCTATCATAATTCAATAACCTTTCTTTAAAGCAATTTGCCCGGCGGGAAATTACCCACCGGGCTGTAAGTTTTAATTATTCTGTGGAATTACATCATTCCGCCCATACCTGCACCACCTGCTGGCATAGCTGGAGCATCTTCCTTAATATTAGCAACAACTGATTCTGTTGTAAGAAGTGTTGAAGCAACGCTTGTAGCATTCTGTAATGCACTTCTTGTAACCTTAGCCGGATCAAGAATACCAGCATCAATCATATTGACATACTCTTCCTTGTATGCATCAAATCCTGTACCAACTTCTGACTCTCTTACCTTGTTAATGATAACAGCACCTTCAAGACCTGCATTGTATGCAATGTGGAATAATGGAGCTTCAAGAGCCTTTAAGATAATCTGGGCACCAATCTTCTCATCCCCGCTAAGTTCCTTAACAAGCTCTGAAACCTTCTTAGAAGCATGGATGTAAGCAGAACCACCACCTGATACTACACCTTCTTCAACAGCAGCTCTTGTTGCATTAAGCGCATCTTCCATACGAAGCTTAGCTTCCTTCATCTCTGTTTCTGTTGCAGCACCAACTCTGATAACAGCTACACCACCTGCAAGCTTAGCAAGTCTTTCCTGTAACTTTTCTTTATCAAATTCAGAAGTTGTCTCTTCAAGCTGTGCCTTAATCTGGGCAACTCTTGCATCGATATCTTCCTTAGCGCCTTCGCCATCAACGATAACTGTGTTCTCTTTCTGAACCTTAACAGACTTAGCTCTACCAAGCATATCCATTGTTGTATCCTTAAGTTCAAGTCCAAGTTCCTCAGAAATAACCTGACCACCTGTAAGAATTGCAATATCCTTAAGCATCTCTTTACGTCTGTCACCATATCCAGGAGCTTTAACAGCAACAACATTGAATGTTCCTCTTAACTTATTAACAATAAGTGTTGTAAGAGCCTCACCCTCAACATCCTCTGCTATAATAAGAAGTTTAGCACCACTCTGAACAATCTGCTCAAGAACTGGTAAAATTTCCTGAATATTAGAAATCTTCTTGTCTGTAATAAGGATATATGGATTATCAAGAACTGCTTCCATCTTATCCATATCTGTAGCCATATATGCTGAAATGTATCCTCTGTCGAACTGCATACCTTCTACAAGATCAAGCTCTGTCTTCATTGTCTTAGATTCCTCGATTGTGATAACACCATCGTTAGAAACCTTCTCCATAGCATCAGCTACCATCTGTCCAACTTCTTCATCTCCTGCTGAAATAGCCGCAACCTTGGCAATCTGATCCTTGCCTGTTACCTTTTCGCTCATATGTGCGATAGCTTCAACAGCACAATCAGTAGCCTTCTTCATTCCCTTTCTTAATACGATTGGGTTAGCGCCTGCTGCAAGGTTCTTCATACCTTCATTAATCATAGCCTGTGCAAGAACAGTAGCTGTTGTTGTACCATCACCTGCAACATCATTAGTCTTAGCTGCTACTTCCTTAACAAGCTGTGCACCCATATTCTCAAATGCATCTTCAAGTTCGATATCCTTAGCAATAGTAACACCATCGTTAGTGATAAGTGGCGCACCATATGACTTATCAAGAACAACGTTACGTCCCTTAGGTCCGATTGTTACTCTTACTGTATTAGCTAACTTATTAACGCCTTCCTCTAAAGCCTTTCTAGCTTCAATTCCATATTTAATTTCCTTTGCCATAATAATAGCCTCCTAAATAAATATACTTCTTATATGTTCAAACCGCCATCATCTGTAACTGACTTTGTCAATTATTCAATGATAGCAAGAATATCAGACTGCTTTACAATGATAAGATTCTCATCTTCATCAAGCTTAACTTCTGTTCCAGAATACTTAGAATAGATAACTTTATCACCAGGCTTAACCTGCATAACAACTTCCTTACCATCAACAACACCGCCAGGTCCTACAGCAATAACCTCTGCCTGCTGTGGCTTCTCCTTAGCCTGTCCAGGAAGGACGATTCCTGATTTAGTAGTCTCCTCTGCAACTAATGCTTTAATAACAACTCTGTCTCCTAATGGTACTAATTTCATTATATATTCCTCCATTCCGCTGTCTTCACATGAGAGTGAACCCTTCATGGCAGCATTCATATCTCTGTTAGCACTCATTCTTTCCGAGTGCTAACCACTGCACATAATGTAACACTTCATACTTTTATTTGTCAACAACTAATTCAAATATATTATACTTTTTAGATTTTATTAATAATTATTTCTTTATACCCATTTTTATAGTTTTTCCGTAATAGAACAGATACTGCTGTGCGAAACCGCCAAGGCCGCCAAACCGCTCCTTTGCAAATGCAGAAATCTTATCCTTAGGGGTATCCTCACCGTCAAAATACATTGTCTCCATTATTCTCTTAATCCACACGTCAACAGGAAATGCTTCTTTCTTTCCAAGTCCGAAAAGACTTACGCAGTTGGCAACCTTCTCTCCAACTCCTTTTATTGTCATAAGCTCCTTAATACATGAGTCATACTCCATGTTCTTAAGTTCATTCTCATCAAACTGTCCTGCCATGTTTCTTCTTATTGCATCCATAATATAAGGTGCGCGGAATCCTGTCTTTAACTCTTTAAAATCTTCTTCACTCGCATTGGTAAGCTGTTCAAGCGTTGGAAATGTATACATATCTACTCCGCCATATGTCCCCTTATATGAACCAAACTTAGCAGATATATCAGCTACAATCTTCTTAATATGAGGTATCTGCTTATTCTGCGATATAATAAACGATATAAGAGTTTCAAAAAAATCCTGATTAAGAATTCTCACACCCCACATGCTTTCAATTGCATCCTTTAACTTATCATCCTTTTCCAGCAGTTTATTCTTAATTTCCGAATAATCCCTGTCCATGTCAAAATAATCTTTCCATACATTTACATATTCATCCTCTTCCGTGTCATAGAATGTAACTGTATCCGCCTGCTGCGAAACATGCAGCAAACGTCCCTTTGCTGTCAGTACATAATCATTCTCATCAAGCTTTACAAAATGAAAACACTGACCACATTCCAATGTCTGAGCCAGGTCGAAATCACATATATTTTTTAATTTATAATCCGACATAAAATTCCTCCATAAATATGCTTTACATTTGCAATTATCTCGTTATACAATCGTATATGATTATAACAGAATTTTCAGGAGACCACACATGAAACACATAAAATATTGGGCGTCTCTTTTAACCGGAGTCGTAATTCTTGCATCCCTGTATGGCTGCACATTACCGTTTACGAATGATAACAGCTCTGACAGTTCTACAGAGATTTCATATACAGCATTTGATAATAAAGCAACTGACACAGAAGATATTATTAATTTCATTATAGAAGCTATGTCAGATAACCAGACTTCATGTAATATATTTGTTCCCGACTCTGACCTTATAGATGCCAATGAATGGCTGACAAGAATAAGCGGAATTGAGCAGATAAAATGTGAATACCGCAGAATTAAAGATGGTTATAACCTTGTTGTAACATTTGAATGCTGGGATAATTATGCAATTATTAAAGCTTTTAATTCAGGAAACACTTCCCAGTTAAACAGCCGTCAGGTTGAACTCTATAACAAATACATAGAAGTTCTTGCCAAAGTAACCTCCCCTGCCAGGAGCGATTATGAAAATGAACTGGCAATCCACGACTATCTTGTATCACATATAACATACATTGATAATGGTGGTTCGACATTCAACGCATACGATGCCATGATTAACGGAAAGGCTGTCTGCAGCGGTTATACAGAAAGTTTCAAAACATTTATGGATATGTTAGGAATCGAGAATTACACTATTTCAGGAAAAGCCGGTAACGACCAGCATATATGGAATGTCGTAAAAATTAACGGCGACTGGTATCAGGTAGATGTAACATGGGATGATCCTGTTGGCGGTTCACCGGAATATATTGACCACAGCTATTTCAATATATCTGATTCAGATATGGCAATCGACCATACCTGGACGTCTGATATCAACGATGCCAATCCTGCCAATGGATATATATATACATATCCTGTTCAGGCAAAGCTTCATTCTGTCGGAACACAGTATGACCTTGACAGATATATACTACGCTGCATCAAAAGCCGCTCAGACCATATTGAGTTTACAACTATATCAGACCTTGATTTAAAATCAGCCGTATCTAATGCAGGTGTCCAGCTTTCTTATTCATACAAAGCAACCGAGCGAACAGGTTATACACTGTATTCTGTTACTTTTACGTATTAAGGCACATTTATAATGCAAGAAAGAAGCCCCACAGTCTTACTTGAGCTGTGGGGCCTTTATTATCTTATATTCTTCTTTCCAGGTTCATCCGCTATATACGAACCGTCCTTTATCATGGCTCTGACAAGAGAATCCTTTGCATTCTTCCATGGCTCATCAATATACTTGTGGTCGAACTTATTAATAAACCACTCTACATCATTCCTTACCCGCTTCATATTTTCTATATAGAGACTGTTAGTCGTCTTTATGAACTCATCTAACATATCACCCTTTAAAGAATTAGCTGCACGCTCAATAAGAATTCCATAATGTTTGGTACAGAAGCCTTTACTTTCGCTATATTTCTGTCTGAACTCAGCATCATGCTTATACATGTGAAATATAGTATCAAGATATCTTTCAAATGTATCCTCAATCCTCTCGCATACAAAGCAGGTGCTTTCAAGCTGCTCGGTATATGCAGTCACCGCTGGCTTATCAGCCTTCTTAAACATTGACTTTCCTGCAACCTTACCATCCTGCAGACCTTCAATATCGTTAATCACCTTGTCAAGATGTGTCTTCATAACAAGTGCAAATCCTAGTCTGTTCTCACAGTCATACACTTTCTTAAGATGCTTCTGACAGAAACCCTTCTTGTCTGTCATGGCTCTTATATCATCCTCCATGTAGCTGGGTCCCATTGTATAACTTACTGCATCATCCTCTAACGCCTTATACATTGAACAAATCGGACACTCGCAATCTGATGAAAATGCATCATTAACAGGTATTGTATATATCTTTTCTTTCATAAGTACTCCTTTAATCAGTCTTTTATAAATGTATTCTATCATAATATTTTATTAATATCATTCTATTTCTTATTTTTTAAATTCCGGGTTATATGCATAGAAGTTCTTAGAATCCAGCTTGCTCTGTATAATTGACATTGCTTCACCAAATCTCTGGAAATGTACAACTTCTCTTTCTCTTAAGAACTTCAACGGCTCATAAACATCCGGATCATCTCGGCAGAGTCTTAACAGATTATCATAAGTACTTCTTGCTTTCTGCTCTGCTGCCATATCCTCTGCAATATCAGTTATTGCATCCCCCTTTGACTGGAATTCAATTGCGCAGAAAGGTACACCTCCTGCAGCCTGCGGCCATACTCCAACCGTATGATCAACATAATATGCCTCAAACGGAGTTCCTTTTATCTGTTCCATTGTAAGATTTCTTGTAAGCTGATGAACCATTGTACTAACCATTTCCAGATGTCCAAGTTCTTCCGTGCCGATATCTGTCAACAGTCCGGCAACCTCCCTGTATGGCATGGAATATCTCTGTGAAAGATATCTCATTGATGCTCCCAACTCGCCGTCAGGTCCACCATACTTCAATAAGATATACAGTTTTTCTACCTATTTATATATGTATGCTATCACAATACTGTTATATGTGCAATCCAGTATGATATACACTGTTGTATAAGTGAGTAATTAGTTGGGAAGTCTTAACTCCATACCTGCATAAAGCGTATCATCAAGTGTCATTCCATTATGCTCTGCAAGTTCTGCTGCTCTGCCTTCATCTCCAAGGTAATCTCTTGCAATCTGGCAGAAACTTCCTCCTGGTTCTACAACTGCCACTCTTTCTTCTGCATCCTGCGATGTTTCCTCTTCCGGCTCTTCCTCACTTTCTGCTGGTGTATTATCTTTAGGATAATACTTAGCTTCCATGGCGGCCTGATAATCTGCATAGTTGTAACCTGCAGCTTCGAGCTTCTGTCTGCGTTCTTCTCCATCACCGTACTCACCACGGTAAATTGCATCAATAACACTCTCATTAAGTTTTTCTGAAGGCTGTTCTATCTCTTCTGTATCATCTGTTTCATTAACAACTGACCATACATAATCATTAAATGCTTTAAGGTCAAAGTCGTTAATAATAGCAAGTGTTGTCTCATAGTAATCTGGAGCAGTTGCATAGTTATATCCAACCCAGTTGCCTTCTGCATCTCTGTCTGTATTGTTCACAGCATTTGTAAGACCATAAAGCTCTCCTTCGACTGTATTTGCTGCTGTTGCATCATCATAATTATTCCACTGCATCAGATCAAGATATCCATATACAGCACCCATTACATCAGGATACTTTTCAAAGGAATCTTTAATGTTTACATATTCTCCATCTATGTACTCTGTTGTATCATATTCTGCATCGCTTCCCTTAATTCCAAAAAGTGAAGCAGCCCCTAAATTCCAACCAGATTCTTTAGCAGCCTGTGCAAGAATTACAGCTGGGCTTATTGTTTTCTTTTCTTCTCTTCTGTATTTAATCCATGCATTGCACACCACTGGTGCAAGAGTGTTAATAAAGTTGTTTACATGCTCATACTTTGTGCTAATCACTGGAAATGTTCTCATATTACTTATCCTCTCTTTCTTCTATATCTGCTTTCTTTTCTACCTGTGACTTAAGATTCTTCACTATTGGCTGCAAAAATGGTGGAAGTGTTACTCCAATGTCATTGATATTTTCTAATATGCTTATGATTTCGTTGCATATAAGCCAGATTGCTACGACACATGCTACAAGAAATGTAAAAGGTAATGTTATTCCTACAACTCCTGCAGAATAAGAAAGGAGCTGGTCTATTATCACACCAACTCCTACCAAAAGCCACATACATATTTTCTTTGCAATTCCTTTTATTCCTTTGTAGCTGTCAATTTCCTGCTTCCTGAATTTTGACGCTGCAACACCTGTGAAATAATCTATTAGATTACATGTTACCAGTAATAACACTGGAACTGCTAAGATTCCCAGAGCACTTAATATAATGCTCCACACCGCTGTTACAATCACTTTTAATTTTTCCATATTTATCCTTTCCGTTGCACCAGTGCAACTTTAACTTTTTATTCCAGTCTTTCAGTTATTGCTTTATATACTTCTGCTTCAAATGTTGCAACATCTGCATCGCACGCTTTCTTATTTGCGATATAGCCTTTAACATTAACAACTGTCTTACTTACCGTTGGCTGTCCCTGCTGTGGTATGTTTGCATACATATTAACAACATTTGTCTCGCTTTCATCTACCTTTGCTGTTATAGATGCATTTAATGTTACATTTTTCTGTATTTCCATAATTTACCTCTTTCTACCGCTGTGCGGATTTATTATTGCCCTGTACCCCATCCAACATCATTATTAAATAGTGCCTGTACAGAGTACGTTATTGTCTTTTTTCCATTCTTTGTGCTTCCACCTATTCCCGATAGCGTATGTGCTTCGTTGTCACTAAAATACCATACATATGTCGCCCCTGCTGATAATTCTATTGCATTTGTCGTCTCTAATCTATGTTGATTTTCTGTTACGCAATATCCGTCCAAATACAATCCACATTTTATTGTGCCATAATCACTTGTATCATCTGTCCATATGCTTACATTTGCGATTATTAAACATGGCCCATGGAATGTTCTTATAAATAACGTTGTATTTAAGTTGTTTTCATATGTTGCCCACCTGTAATTCGGCTGATACGTTGTGTAAGGCGTTGAAAAGCATCTGCAATACAAATCTCCTTCGCTTGTTACATAGAATGTCGCTATTCCATTTTTTTGAACTGAATATACCCATGCATTTTCTCTTGTGTTTCCTACAACATAGTCTGGATTTTGTAGATAAGCTGTATACACTTTGTCTGCTGTCTCACAATATATTGCTTTACTATCTACATTCCATTCGCCAAGCTTTGCATTGACAGTTTGAAGATATCCGGTGTTAGAAATTTTTGTACCCGAACTATCCAGAGAAAAAGTATTACCTCTGATATTAACACTCTTGTTGCCACTAATATTAATAGAACCGCCAGCAGTTAAGTTAATATCGTCTGCAATTGCTTCAATGCAGCTCTTTAATGCTCCTGTATCTGTTTTTGCTATATATGCACTCAGGCTTGCCGTTGTTGCATAATTGTTAAATTTAGCATTAACATCTTCTGGTGCCGGTGAATAGTCTGTAGCTTTTGTACCTTTCTCTATTTTTAGCTTATCTATATCTACATGTGCATAACTAAATCTCATGTACGCCGCGCCTGTTGGAATCGGTAATGAATGTCTTGCAGAAGTATTATTGCCAGCAACACCACTGATAAATTTCTTATTGCTATCGTAGAAGCATGTGGCTGGGGCATTTCCTAGATTAGTCCATCCACTTGCTATATAATGTGTCCACTGTGATACATCAATGTAGTCCGTTAAATCCCAGTAATTCCCACCAGCTGTTATTGTGCCAGTGGCTGTTATATACTTATTAATGGTTGCAGTACTCTTTATGAACCTATTAACTCCACCGATTTGAAGATTATTTATATCGTTTTTAGTTGCATAAGTTCCTGATACTTCAAGCTTAATACTGTTACTTTCCGCACTAACAGCTTGCGTAATCGCGTTATTCATCTGTACAGTTGTAGAGTAATGGTCTGTTATATTGTCCTCTATGGTTTGACACCAATCCTGGGCCGCACTGGCTTTATCATCAACATTATTTATGTTGTCTCCAAGCCAGTCTATTTCTTTTGCGTATTCTGTTTTAGTTACATAGGTTGCTGAAATAGACTGCTTTATTCCACTTAAATCTGCCGTTAATGTTGTTACTCTATTATTAATTTCAGTAACTGTACTATTATCCGCTTTTTTGCTTATGGCTGTCGTGTTACTGTTAACCGTAGCTTTAAGACTTGTAAACGATTGATTCAGCGTTGTGTACTGATTGCTTACTGTTGTTATTTTACCTTCTACAGAAGAGATATTCGCGTCAATATCCTCTGGTGCTGGTGTCCAGTCTGTAGCTATGTTGCCCGATTCTATTTTAATATCCCAGAAGCTTGTAACTTTACTATAACCGTTGATTCTTATTTCACAATTCTGAGTCGCTGATGTATGAACAAATGTCCATGTATATCGTCCCGATGTTTTACCATCTCCACAAAATACTCTGTGAAATCCATCTCCTAAACCATGAAGCCATATCGTTGCTTTACCAGTTTGACCACCATGCCCTGTAGCCCATACGGAATCGCTAACCGCTTGCAAAGTATATGTTTTACCATTTTCAAGATATGCTCTTCCACCGATATATGCATAGCCATCCGGTGCATTTGTACTTTTTGCTGGATTAGCTTTAGTCCAACCTGCGGAACCGGTTAACAGGTTTCTTCCACCAATCTGCAGATTAGTTACAGCTGTCGTTATATCCTGTTGCCACACTTTAGAACTTATCTGCCCCTGTACTGTAGATAACTGTGTTCCCTGTGAAGATACCGTATTAGTTACCGTGTGCAATGAGGAGTAAAGATTGTTCAGGTCTGTCGCAAGCTGTGGGGTAGATGCTGTAACACTGCCATCTGTCCACTGTATGTAGTCTCTCGTCCAGTAATATCTTCCTGCAACCCATGAAGGTCTTGTGTTACCCCAAGAGCCACCACTCTGTGTTGTGTTAGATGTAGACAGATAATACTGTGGTGTTATCTGCTTTACTCCATTTCCTGTTTCGCCTTTATCTCCGGTCGCTCCTTTGTCACCTTTGTCGCCTTTAGCTCCAGTGTCACCTTTAATTTTAGTCCAAGAATATTTAGTCGGATCTGTACTATCACTTTGAACAAAATCAGTATATTGACCAATATACATTTTCCCAGTCGAATTACTTACATCGAATCCAGTTTTACCATCTGCACTATTAGCATATGCTATATGCAAATAAGAGGTCTTACCGTTCGTGCCATTCGTACCAGGTATACCTTGGTCTCCTTTTTCGCCCTGAAGACCTTGCAGTCCCCTCGGACCCTGTTCTCCTTGGTCTCCTTTTGCTCCAGTGTCTCCCTTATCTCCTTTAAATTCTCCGGCATTTGCTTTGTTTACAACACTCTGCGCTTTTGCGTCTGCAGAATTTGCAGCAGAAAGAGCATTGTTAGCACTTTCCGCTGCCTTGTTTGCTGCTTCAACTGCTGTATTCGTCTTAGTGGTTATCGTCTTAAAAGAAACATCAAGCGTCTGGTTGTCAACGTCTACATATATCTTGCTGCTTTTAAGCGTATGGCTTCCATCTTCATTTATAACATCAAACAAGCTTCCTATGTCCAGTTTTTCAGCTGATATATTAGCGTCCTGAGATACCATATCATTGCGGATAATCTCTCTCTGAATGCCTTTTGCTGTAAGTCCTAACGCGTCAAACATCAGGTTGCCGGCTTTATCCCAAATATACATGTTGTAATCAGCACTGGCATCTTTTCCTAGTTGGACTCGTGTGCGCGTTCCATCACTAATTACAATTGTATTATCCTCCCAATAGGATAGTCCACTCTCGCTGTGTACTTTCATACTTGTGGTGTTTATATCAAGTGCAGTTATCTTCTTTGCATCTAAAGAATCTATCATAGAATCCTTTATTTGTGCTGTACCTATCATACTCACAACACTGTTTGCAAAGTCTGTAGTAATGCTTTCACCTGTGGCAGAGCCAAACATCAGTGTATTTACTTTTTCTACCCCAACAGTAAGGTCATTAACCTTTCCTGTTATTGCAGTGAAATCATTTGTCTTGAATTTTTCAAATTCTCCAGAAAGGCCTTTTAAATTTTCTATTGTTGCATATGTAATCCTTGCCGTTTCTGAATCAAGTTTATTGGTTTCAAGTTTTCCGATTTTACCTAATGCACTCTGTAACTCACCTGTAACAGTTAACACTTCTGTCTTAATACTCTTAAAGCTTTCCGTTTTAGATACTACATCATCAACATTTGTTAGTTTATTGGCATCCATATTATCTATAGAGCTGCCATCTACTGTTCCATTGTCAGTTGTAATATTATTTACTGTGTCTGCTGCATCGTTAAGTTTCTGCTGCATCTCAGTAAATGTGAGCTTAAGGTTAGCGATTTCACATGTATCTTTACTAGGATCATCAGGATATCTTGATATCTTTTTTATTCGCTGCTTAATCTTCGTCTTAGAAAAGCTGTCTATTAATACAACTTCATCTCCAATATTGTAATTCTTATATTTCTTGCTGTTCTGAGACAAATCAAGTATTGAACAGCTATATGCAATATATGGCTGTGCCATATCTGCCAGCTTCTCGGCAGCGTCTTCTTTCAGACTTTGCGGATCCGTATATCTTTCATCCTTCCATATATATGTCTTATTTTTAGAACTATATATATAATTTTCCAATACGGTACTGCCATTATTTACACTTTCAATTGTCAGTCCATCTTTTCCCAGCGGATAAATCCTTGTATAAAAATCATTCGTATTTGCCTGGCTCTCTAAAGATATCAAGTTGATCTGGTCTGTAAAATATGCTCCCTTATACGAACCAATTTTTTCCTTTAATATGATAGTCTTATTTATACTGTCAATTTGCATTTCCAGCATATAAGTATCAACTATCTTTTTTAATATTTCCCATGATGAGGCATTTGTCATCCTTATGGTACGCTTCTTTTTTACATCACATTCGCATGTCCACCCAGTACCAGCAAGAGCTAACTGAGATGCCTCCAGTGCTGTTTTTTCAGTGGTATCAAAAGATATAAAAGGAGTCCCTTCCAGCTCGTCAATATTAAGCTTTGCTGTTACTGTATATGTACCGTCATCAGCCGGCCCATTTTTCTGCTTTATTACATATTCATCGGTTCTGGTTCTGATTATATCCTCCAGTGCCACAGAACATTTCACAGAAACATTACATGTTAGAGTCTTATCTCCATAGTCAAGCACCTCTTCAATACACAGATTCGAATATTCAATTAGCGGCTTTTTCTTGCCATTTTTATCAATGTATTTCAGCATAGCCGCTCCTCCTCTTATTTAATCATGAATAATAATGCCGACATATCCTGTGCAGTAAGAATATCATACTTAGGTTCTGTTTCTGTAAGCTCAATAACATTCATCGTTACTGTTCTTATGTCAAAATCTTCATCAAGCTCATAAAGTTCTTCTACCTTAGAAATTGCCTCTTTCTTTATCGCATCTGTTTCAAATGTATATTCTTCAGTGCCGGTCTTCTCATTTTTTAACATAATCGGTACACCGCCATCATCTTTCAGACAAATCTCTTTGAATATCTTTTCGCGGTGTTCCTCAACTTCTTTATACTTTTCAAGCAGCATCTTCTCATTGCTCGCTATAGAATAGCTTAATGCCACCGGAAGCTTCTTATCATAGACCTTCCGTAATCCAATTATCGTATCTTTTATTTCGCCTAACTTAAGTTTCATATTGCCTCCTTAAATATATCTTGGATAATAGCTTAATTTTGCACTGCACGTGCTTCCCAGCTTAATTGTAATATTTCCAGGTCTTGCCCTTGGAAAGCTCCATAAATCAACTTTATCAAATATATCCTCACCATTTTCAGTTATCACACATGATTCTCCGTCAATCAGAATATTTGTGTTTCTTCCAACATTGGAAATAGTAATAGTATCTTCCGTTAATCCTTCTACTGTAAGGCTTCCTAGAGCAATATCTGATGTTAAAGAAAGCACAGCAGGGGTTTCTGCTGTGCCTTTAATAGTTGTTGTGTATTCTGTTCCTGTGAATCTCTCATTAACTGGCTTTCCAAGTTTTGCATGACCTGTTAATGTCAATTCATAATGATATAACCATCTTTTCTTTAATTCTCTCTGCTCCTTGGCCATATCAAACTTATATAAGAATTCCATGTCATCCAGCTGAACAATTCCCGATTCAAAGTCTGCCATCATAGAACTCATTAACTTTTCACAATCTTCTTTACTTTCAGATTTAACAAGCATTTCAATGTATATCTCAAATTCAGTATACTTTGTTTTCTTATATTTAGCTGGGTCTATTGCACCATCAAGCCAATTATTATACACATTCACTGTCCGAGGGTTCACCGTCTGACTAAGCCATGTAACATCTGAACCATATTTAGCTCTTAAATCTGTACCATTAACTATCATCGTGCTCCTTTCAGTCTAAGCGCCGCCTGATTCATAAAATAATCAATATCAGACTTGTCATTAAACTTATAATTCCCATTAAATACATTTGTGGTGTTACTTGTTGTATTAGATGCCCCTGCTATAGCTGGTGTAAATTTCATCTCACCCGCCATGCTCTGTACAGCATTAGTTATTTTTCCCTTCTGTTGCTCTATCTGCTCTGCCATTCTTCCTATAAAATCAGGCATCCAAGTTTCGTAATCGCGCAAAGGACCTTCGTCTGGTCTTGAAAAATGAAGAAAGCTCTTAATTTTATTGCCTATACCTATAACAGCATTTTCAACATTACTTACTTTTGATTTTATTCCTGCTACAAATCCATCAATCATGTCTTTGCCCCACTCTGTCATTTTGTGTGGTAAATCACGAATATAATCTATTGCAACTTCAATTCCATCTGTAATATGTGTTCCTATGCTAACTGCTTTCTCTTTTATCTTAGATACAAATCCTGTAAACGCATCCACCACTTTTTCTATAAAGCCATTCACAAAATTTCTGAAGCCTTCGCAATTATCATATAATAATTTAAAAGCTCCGGCGAACGGATTCACTAAAAGGAGCAAAAGGCCTTGCCAGTTATCTTTAAACCATGCTATTACAGTGTCAAAAACATTTGGAATAGTTTCCGTAAAAAATGTGCTTATCTTTTCCCAAACATCTTTTGCAAAATCCACAATTGTTCCCACTATAGCATTAACGCCATCTCTAAACCACTCACACTTATTGTACAAAAGTATAATTGCAGCAATCAGAGCAGTTATTCCAGCAATTATTAATATTATAGGATTCGCCGCTAATACAGCATTTAAAGAACTCACTATAGGTATCAGCACTTGAACAACTTTTATTATTGCCGAGACTCCACTAGCCATTTTACCAATGAATATAAAAAGTGGTCCTATTGCTGCTACTAATGTGGCAATTATCAATATAATATTTTTTTGTTCATCCGATAAACTTCTGAACCATTGTGCAAAATTTTTAACTGCTTCAACCGTACTATTTATTTTAGGTGTTAATGTTTCCAATAAAGTTGAACCTAAATCTGCTCCGGCAAGTTTGAGATTATTAGTGGCAATTGTTGCCTCGTCCCATGGGTCTTGTGTCTCTTCAAATGTTTCTGATACTACAGAACCATAGCTTTGTAATGATGCTGCTAAATCGTTTATATCTAACCTTCCATCTCTTATAGCTTTCGACATTTCAGCAGCACCTTTACTTCCAAAGGTTGATGACGCAATATTTAATGCTTCCGTATCACTTTTTGCATTTTTTATTGATGATATAACTTCTGACAATGCTGTATTTAATGGTTTCCCACTGTCAGTAAGATTAGTAACAGCCTTCTTTAATGATGTTATACCAATTGTTGTATCCACACCGCTTGCTTCCATCTGAGCAAGTAACATGGTAGACTGCGTAAGGCTAAAGCCTAGTTCCTGCAATGATGCACCATTAGTTTGCAAGCTGTTTAATAATGTGTCCATTGATATTCCCGTATCTTGACCAACCTTAGTAAATAGCCCTAGAACATTAGATGTTCTTGATGTGTCAATACCAAACTTGGTCATTATTGCATCGGTTGTATCTATAGAAGCATTCAGATCTGTTCCATTAATTTGTGCAAATTTTAAAAATTCCTCTGATAAATCCTGAAGTTGTTTTCCAGTTGCCTGAAATCTTGTATTAACTTCACCAACTGCTATTCCCACATCGTCCATTGATACAGCCATTGAGCTATATATATCATCCGCGACATCATTCAGTTCTTGCAGTGCCTTTCCTGTTGCGCCTGTTTTTGTAATAATCGTATCATATCCATCATCCAGCGACATAGCCGCACCTATTCCTGCAGCTCCTACTCCTGCAACAGTGGCTGTTAATTTCGACATATTTTTGCCAACACCGCTTGTCTTTTGGCTTATACCATCAAATGCCTGTCCCGCTTTTACTAAACTGACATTGCTCTGTGCCGCCTGTTTCTCCAAGTCTTTCAAACTCGTTTCACAACTCACTATTTCCCTTTTTAAGGCATCATAAGCTTCTTTCGATGTAGTAACCTTGCCACTATCTATTTTATCCTGTGTTTCTTTTAATGTCTTAAGTTTATCCTTAGTCTCTGTAACAGCCTCTTTAAGAAGTTTATGCTTCTGTGTAAGAAGTTCTGTATTACTTGGATCTAATTTTAATAATCTCTCAACATCTTTTAACTGAGATTGGGTGCTTTTTATCTGCGAATTAACCGAACCAAGTGCTTTATTAAGACCTGATGTATCGCCGCCAATCTCTATTGTTATTCCTCTTATTTTTGTTCCAGCCATACTTATCTCCTATAAAGCGTCTATATCCTCCTGCGTTGCTTTTCTTGCATACTCACAATCATCGTTGTTATATTCAATAAACATATCATTCACCAATCCTATGCTTAACAGCTCTAAATCTGATATTGATATCCCTAACTGAACAACCCTAAGCAAATACAAAGGAGTATTAAGTTCTCTGTCAATCTCGCCTACACTTTTTTTGGTTCTGATTCCTGATGTGTTTCAATTTTCCACATGTCTAATATCTGAGGTAAAATCTCATAAATATCAAACATTTCAAATTGATCCAGCCACTCCTCTATATTATCTGGCTGTGACGGGTCTCCATGTTTAGCCATAACATATGCGATGTTCTCAAACATTTCCAAAGATGAAAGAGGCAGAGTGCTTGACTTAACATAAGCCCTGCCCTCTGCTTCCGCCTTTTTCTTTTCTTTCTCTTCCAGTCTGTTTGATTTATCCAATTCATCTGCCAGCTTTGACATGTCTTTAAACAAATCCCTTGAAAACATCAGTCGATATATTCTTGGTACTGCTGCTGAGCTTCTAAAGTGGCATACTATACCACCAATTTCTATATTTCTTTTTGTTGCCATAATTATTCTCCTTATGCAGCTTCAACCGGTGAAACAACATTTTCAAACCATGTTTCCAGTGAAGTAGTGGTTTCCTCTGTTGACTTGGCTCTTACCAGTCGTTTCTTCTTTCCACCAACAGTAAAATCATCACCGGCAACAGATATTGTGAGCTTATCCGTCTGCGGTGTTTTCTTATCCTCATTGGTCTGTGCATCAACATTCGGTCTTGTTGCTGTACAGCCATAAAACCAGAACATTGTCTCTTTCACATCTCCATCGATTTGACAGCCGAGCGCAAATTCTACTGTCGGTGCATCTGCATCTTCAAACATAACTTTATTGTTATCTGTGTACTCTTTAAATATCTGTGTTCTGAATTCATCCGTAACAAGAGCAATCTCAAGATCTCCTTCATATCCATTATTAGTCGAACTGACAGAATACTTGATACCATCCGCATAAAATGGTTCAAGTCCTCCCTGTGGACTAAGTGACATATTTACCGCTCCGGGTAACTCAAATGGTGTGTCATATGTCCCAGATGCCTTTTTTACTGCAATATGTACATTTTTAAGATTGTACTTAACCTTATTCTTTCCCATATCATACCTCCATACTAAATATTTGCTCATAACACTTTTCTGATTCAATGTATACCTCCGTCTGCTGCCATGGTATCTCGTTATCATTAAGTGCCTTTTTTACTTTGTTTTCCGTTTCTATATCTTTACTCTTCGTATACAGCTCAATATTAACTGCATGAATTTCATGCCATACCTTGCCATCTGCAAAAAAATTATCTGTATCTGCATCAACTATACATATAAAGGGAAGCCCTGGCGACTTCCCTTCTTCAAACGCTCTGTATGTTGTTGGAATACTTGTTGTACTTAATATTTTTATTAAATCTCCAAGCTTCATTTTCCTAATCTCACCTTCACTCTGTTAAACAAGCTTTCGCTTGCTTTTTCTTCTGCCGGAGCAATATGCGGATATGCTTTTACTCTTCCTCCGCCAACCTTCGCATGTCCATTCTCAAGAAGATGTGTTAAGCTTGCTCCTGTTCCCTTTGAATATACAACTGTCCGGATATCATCTTCACTTTCATATTGAACCTTGGATGTCCAGCTCTTCTTATATGCTCCCGTATCCTCTGGAGCAGCCTCCCTGATATCTTTAACACATTGCTTAGTTGTTGTTTTCACCTCATCTCGCAGAGTCTTATTTACTTCTCTTGAATAATTGCTTAATTCCTGTGCTACGGTTTCTGACAAACTATCTATTCCTATCTTCACATTATTCCCACCTTTTCTTCAAGATAAAGTTCAATCGTCTCATTATCAGACTTATATGTACGATATATGCTGTATGCTTTCTTGCAAAATCTGCATTCACTCTGACCATTATAGTTTGCTGAGGCTGTCTTAAATGCTAACTGTGCTTTATGCCCGCTATTACCGGCATTATAGAACTCACTCCGTGTAACAGATATTTCTTCAACCCATACAGAATCAACCTTTTCTCCTGTCTTAATGCTTTGGTTCAGTTCATCATTTTCATATACAGGCGTTATAAGTTCAAGATATCCCTCCATCACTTAACTCCTTCCTGCTTAATTTTCGGTTATTAAGTGCCAGCCTTAACATTCTCGGCATAGGTTTATCCTCTTTCCTGTTTCGGTACAGATATGATGCATACATTTCAACAAGCATACCGTCCTCAATATTATCAAGAACGGTTATGCCTTCCCTTGCGATGGCAGCTCTGGCCAACTCAATATAATTAGTCAAAAATACTTCTCTTTCTGGTGGAAGTTCAACTGATATGCCTATATCCTGTTTCATGATTTCCAATATGCTTGCGTTGTCCAAAGCTTATCACCTCTCTTACTTAGCTGTATCTGTTGGAAATGTTACCGTTGTTGTCGGTGCTGCTGATGAAATTGTGAGTACACCAAATGCCTCAGCAATTGCAGGCTTTCCATCATATCTCGCAGTTCCCTTAAATACAGTCTGGTCCTGAATGAATTTTACATGCTCTGACTGGCCTATTTCTGTGCCTGCTCTCTGTGCAAGTAAATATGCTGGTAAATATCCAAATACAATATTGTCATCTGGTACAAATGAAAGTTCAATGATATCTCCATTGATAAGCGGCATTGTATTATTCATACCAGCAACAATAAGAGCGTTAGTATTCTTATCAAGGGACTGAATCTTAATCTTATCATGTGTTTTCTTATTCATCAGCCATGCCAGACCATCTTCAATATAATCATTTTCAATTACACCTGAATTAGTGAGTATTTCTTTGAAAAGATTAAGTCCTGTAGCACCTGTTCCTGTAATTATATGTGATTTATGTAAATCAGCCCATGGTCTTGCTGTTGCGCTATATGTTTCAGGCTGTGCAGCCTGTGCTAATCTTGTAACTATACCTAATGGCATCTTTGTTCCTGTTCCATACACAATAGCTTTATCAAGTGCTTTTCCAATTGCCTTACCTAATGCATCAATGATAGTAGAAGCAAGGTCTACATCATTATCTTCAAGTATAGAATTAGGCACTGGAATAAATCCTCCCACCTTATAGCCATCAACTTCGTCATCGTAAAACTTAAGATCAAGTTCATTAAGTGTTCCAACCATTTCTGTCCATATTGCTTCCGGTATTGTGCCAATGATTCTTGTCCTTGCTTTACCACTCACTGTAGCAAGATTTACCCTTCCGACAAGCTTAGATGTTTCCTCTACCTTAGTCCTGATAAGTGGAAGCATTACCTCTGGTACTGTTAATCCAACATTGGTTAATGCTCTCTTTTCCTTGATACATGATCTGATTTCGCCAAGGAAATTCTTAACTCCATCATCGGCGAAGAACCTGTCTCTTTCCTGCATATCCATTCCATAGAATTTTCTTGTTGTCATTGTCTTTCTTTCTCCTCTCTCTTCTGGCTTTGCCGCTGGTTTTGGCTGTTCAGCCTCTGTATCTGCAAGATCTTTTTCTATAGCAGCTACATCGTTTTCCAGCTTAGAAACCTCTTCATCATGTTCCTTCTTCTCTGTTTCAAACTTTTCAACTTCCTCTTCTACAGCCTGCTTTTCCTCATCAGTTTCAGCTTCACTTATAGCCTGTTCAAGCTCTGCTTCTCTAGTCTCAAAAGTGGCTGTCTTCGCTCTTGCTTCATCAAGAGCCTTCTTTGCGTCTGTGAGCTTCTTACGAAGCATTAATGCCTTTAATGCCATTATTTTCCTCCTTTAATTCGTGCAGTCATCTGTGTTTTCCACAATTCTGATCTTCTCTTTTTGATATCCTCGTAATCCTTCTTACGAGCTGACACCGAAGTGTCCTCATATGCCGGGAATGTGCATACTGATACTTCATACAGCTTTACGCTCTTGATTGTCCAATGAACTGTTCCATCTTCCCGGTACTCGGTCTCCTGGTCAAGAATGTCAAATCCAAAAGAACACTGGTCAACATCTCCACGCTTCACTCTTTCATACAGGTTCATTGCATCAGAATCTTTCGGATTAATTCTGATTTTTCCCCATAATCCGCGCGAATCAATTTTCAATTCAAGTGTGCCTGCTTTGTTCCTTGCTAGCACCAAATGCGTGTCGTGGTCAACCAATGCCCGGATATCATCACCAAGCGCATTGTCGAAAGCGTGAGAATCAATAGATTCTGTTGCTCCCTGCCATAATTCATAGTTGCTATTAAAAACGGAGAAGTATCCTTCAATGTAAAGGTCTTCTCCGTCTTCCCTCGTATTAAATTTACTTTCTGCAGAGCGAATCTGCATTCCTATATCTTTAATTTCCATCCGTATCTCCTTCCTGTATAAGTTTTTTCTGGTCTCCTATCTTATCCAGTGGAATATAATTTTCTAAAAGGACAAGTTCATCAAGTCCCTCCATAGGAGATGCCCCAAGCTTATCTCTTACCTCATTTCCCGTAAACAGACCTCTTACATAGAGATTGCTGTATACATCACTGATTGTTTTAATATCATACGCATAAAGGCTCTGGACATTGAATTTCCAATACCAGTTAGGACTTATCAGCAATTTTCTAGTTAATTCCTGTTCAATTTCTTCTGCAATTGCCTTTATTTTCCGCGATATAAAATTGTTATATTCGTCTTTATTGTAATTTCCTACACCTAAAAGAAATGCTGGTATTCCAACAATAGATGCAACCGTCTTTTTATCAAGAACAACAGAATCGTTTAATGCTAAATCTCCTAGAGTCAATGGTCTTATCTCTTTTATATCAATCATTTCTCCAGGCAGCATCCAAGGTCTTCCCTGTTCTACCCCCGCTGTGTAATCCTCTAATAACTTTTCTCTGCCTTCTGGCGACTGGAACTCCTCTACAGAGGCATCTACTTTAACAATCAGGCTTGGTTGAAACTTATTTGACATAAATGCATTCTTTGTGTCTGATGCCTGTTTAAGATTCTGAGCTACATCTTTAAGCTCAACCGTTATCCCACGGCCTTTCCATGGATAATTTTCATCCGGGTTATATACGAAATGCAGTACATTATCAGGATCATAATATTGTCCATTTATCCCTATCTGATATCCATATCCATCCTGCAGAAATGATGTCTGACTTGGTGGGATTAATATCATATCTCCTAATATGCCATCGTCCGTTGTAGGATATACAACTGCATTCCCTTTTCCGCCAAGCAACATATTCATTACAATCCACTTTACCCATGTATGTCTCGTCATGAATCTGTTAGGGTTAATGTCAAGCTTCCTGCTTAATTCATTCTTAATCCTTATGTCGCCATTGTCTGTATTACACATCAGATAAATTGTCATTGACGCAATCAGTTCTGCTATTACTCCACATGCTGTCACTACTTCCGGATTTTTGTTTAATGGAGTATATCCATCACCACATAGCGTCGTATATGCATCTCCAGAAAGAAGGAATCCAACTGAAGCATCTCTTTTTACATTTTGTTTCTTTCTTCTTTTACTCACTTTTTACTTCCTCCAAACCAGCCTGACGCGATGCTGGATTTTTCCAGATTTTCCAAATACCTTATGCACGCAAAAACAGAGCAGTCAAATATATCTATTCGCTGCTCCGGCTGAACCTTATCATATTGAATCATGTCATCTGTTTTTTCTATTGCGCTCACATTTTCAACGCAATATTCATAAGCTTCTGAGTGAAGGTAGTACAATTTACCATCTTTAACAGCTTTTTCTATGTGTCTGAAACCTTCTGATTTCTTGTAAAAATACTGTGGCTGGTCAACAATCTTAAAGCCGGCTCTTTTCATTCCAATAAAATATTCCCTGCAGAATTTTCTGTCATGTCCAACTTCAACAATCTTGAATCCTTTCTTTCTCATGCTTATAAACCAATTAACTATATCCGCATGATTAACAGTTGCACTGTTGCACATATCCAGCCAACCATTATCTTTCCAGCCAAACAGAGGAATATTATCCTCATCCGCTTTTTTATATGCTGCCGTAACAGGAAACCATGCATGAGGTATTATTATGTCTGTCCCGTTATAATTACCATATAGCGATGCAGCCGTAAGATCGTGCATCTTTGACAGGTCTGCGCCACCATACCATTTTATTGGGAGCTTTGCCAACTGTTCAAGTGTCCAACTGTACTTAGAATCGGACCTTCTAAATTCTTCAATGTCAAAATATGCTTTAATAGCAGATGTATATACATTTAACGACTTTGCAAAGAAATCCTTTCTCTGCTGTGGGTCATTCTGTGCCTGTAACGAATCATTCATCAGCTCTTCTGGGCGAATGGATACACCGTAAGCAGGGTTGGCCATTTCATGTACCTCTGGATTCGTATAATCAATATCACCATTCTCATCAGGATTAGCACAGCACATAAATATAAAGTACTGTTCATCTTTAACAGTCCCATCTAACACTTTTCTGCAATACTTCAATCTGTTTCCCAAAAATGAATTCTCATTATCTCCTGCCGTTGATATACCTATAATAAGCTTATTGGTGTATGCCTTCATAGCTTCTTTGAACAGATTGTATTGCTTGGGCTTTTTTAAGGCATGTATTTCATCAACAATTGCAATATTGCAATTAAGAGAATCCTGTGCATCCGGATTTGCTGCTAATGCTCTTATATAAAAGCTCCCATCCGGGAGGGTGGCTTCCATACTGTGCTCATTGTTGTTATCAATAACATTTACGCTTCCCCCTTTCTTTCCTCTTACTTTCTTTTCCCCCATTGCTGTGACATTGTAATCAAGGAAATTAAAGCTTTCAAGCGACTGCATTAATGCCGCTGAAGCAATATAAACCTTTGACCCTGAACGCCTGTACCATAATGACAACGCCCATGCTAATGCAGCTGCAAAAGAAGTCTTTATGTTCTTTCGCGGTATAAATATAAGAGCCTCATGAAATCTTACAATGCCTGTACCCTTGTGATAAAAACCAACAAGGTTATATATTATAAATTTATGAAATGGCTCTAATAAAAAAGGAGTGCCTCTCAATGGTGTTCCATCGATACGCTCTCCCTGCTGATGCTTTATTGTTTTTTCAATTATCTGTATGCAGAATTCTGGAGCTTTTGGATTGACTTCATATTCTGGATTGTCCAGATCACGAAAGAATCTGTCTACTGCCTGCTTAAGTTCCAAACAAGCTACTTTCTTTCCATCTCGTATTGATTCTGCATATTCAATTACTGTACTCCAGTTCTTAGCTTTCAATTGAAGCAAGTGCTGCTGCAAGACCTGTCGGCTTCTCCTCTGGTCTTGCCCCTCCAATCTTCTTTAAGCTGGAAGGTGTCAATCCAAGTTCCTTCCAATACGACAATGCTGTCTTGTTAAGCTCATTCCATAATATAATCTTAGGATTTGTAACCATGTTAGTCTTGCCTGCTTTGTTGGTATACTCAACAATCATGTCTTCGTCATTTTTCTTATAATTTCCGTAAACTTTATCGCGCTGTTCCAGGGTATCTGCCAGGGTATTTATGACAGAGTTATAAGCAGCGTCATAAGTGCCTAATTTCTTGAGATTGTCCTTGATTTTTCTTCTCCATTTTTCAGACTCCATTTTGGCATTCCCCCTCCCTGATAATTTTTTGCAGAGTTGGAAACGTCTCCCCTCCCCGGTCCCAGACGGCTTAAAAATTTTTCATTTAAACAGGGGGGCTATGCTTTATGTCCGCCCTTTTCAGGGTGCATCTTATTGTGACAAGCATTGCACAGACTCTCAAGGTTAGAATCTATGTAGGCAAGCTCTGGGTATTCATCTACATGTTTGATGTGATGAACCGTGACTGCTTCTCTCTGTCGTCCATACTTCCTGCATTCAACACACATATACTTGTCCCGCCTTAATATCTTGGCTCTCTTCTGTTTCCATCTCTTACTGTTGTAATCAAATTCCATTGCAATTAAAAAGGGAATCCGTTTAAGATTCCCTTGCTCTTTCTGTAGTTTATACTATAACACATTTAAAACTGCAATTTACTGCAATCTTTTATAAATACATAATATCACATTTAAAACTGCAATTCACTGCAATCTTTTATCTGCTGCCAGTATATTGTTAATATACGTTGTACCGGTGCAACTTAGCGCTTTTTACTTATGTATTCATTCATAAGCCTTGTTATAACTTCCGCCTGACTCTCTCCGTTCTCTTTGCATTTGTCAGCAAATGCTTCAACTATATCTTTCTTAAGCTTATATGACTTAGATATATACCCTGCCTTTTTCTGATACTTGGCAGATGCTATTGTCTGCTTATTAGGTTCTCCTACTGGCATCTATTACTCCTCGCTTTCTTTACCGTGTATATAATCATCTTTGCTATTCCTATCGCTATAAAAAATATTCCTAACTTACCTAACATACATTTGCTCCTTTCCTGAAACTATGTTATATTATTAAGTGGAACAGGGCTTTCGCCCCATTCCTTGTTTTCTAAGCTAACTTAGAAGCTTATCGAGAATAAGAAGTATTATTCCGATAACCAAGTCCGTTGATGCACCGACCAGCCAAGTCTTTAATGCGTCTTCGGACTTTTCTTTTTTGTCTGACATATGTATCACCTCCTTACAAGTATATATTATCATATGGTGTACCATATGTCAAGCTTATTATTCTAAATTTCTAAGATATTTTTAGATTTCTAAGTGCTTCGCCATGTATATTATATATCTGTCGCATTGAATACGCTTCCCCTGCTTCTCTCATTTTTATTAATACTTCTGACCAATCATTGTTATCTGATGTGATATATCTATATATCAAAACCATCTGCTGCCTGCTATCTGGCAGTAGATATATAGCACTTATTATTTCATCACAAATTTTAATGTAACTTTCTTTGGCTTTCTCATATTCCTTTTCTTTATCTTCCAGTTTTACTACATAATCACTTAAATCGGAACTGTTATTTTTCCCTTTAGGCATTCCATCATTGCCCTTTGCTCCCATTATCTGTGCTGCTTTCAATTCCTTTACTGCAAGTTCGGTTACTATCAGATTCCTTTTGGTTCTACGATATCTTTTTAACCATTTCTTTTTATCCTCATTTTCTTTAGTCACTCACGAATCACCTGCCTTCTGTAATATAGTCTTATCTGCTGCCAGTTTTTCAACACTCAGGATTTCTAAAACATAATACTGTTTGTCTGGCGAAGCGCCCCACTCTGGTCTCCCTTTTCCAATCCTTAATCTACATCTTGCTTTTATTTCTTTAGAATTCTTTGAATAGCCATTACGGAAAATAATCTCCTGAATGCCTTCTTTTCTTATCTCCTCTGGTACTGCTTCTCCTTGCAACAGTTCATATTTGCTTCTATCTGAAAAGAAACTTGATGGATATATAGTTATTGCTCCGAACAGATTCTGAAATCTTGTCTCATAGTATTCTTTTATTTCCCGATACTCTTCTTTCTTCTCTCCAGAAAGAATCATGTCGAACCACTTTTTCTTTATTGGCAATGTTAGCACTATGAATCCCCCTTTAACTTATTTAGTATTTCCGTAGCTGATTCCAAATCGTTTGTTTCAATTGCTTCGAGATATTTATTTTCTAATCTTTTATGATATCCAATTGCTTCGGATCGTGCCATTTTCTTCAAATATGTATCCGCATAAGTGCCTGTAGGGACTGCCGGCAATTGTTTTGTAACTTTATCCCGGCTGAATTCTGCAGGCATATTCTTAATAGTATCTATAACCATTTTTCTATATGCCTGTATTGCATCTTGCATTAATGTGGCAAAATCGTCTAAATCAACATTTTCTCCAAGCATTTCTTCTACAGGAATATCAAGTGTAATATTTGTTCCTGTACTATTTAGCTTGTTTATGAGCTGTTTCCTGCTGATTAAATCACTCATTTCAGTATTGTCCTCCTTAATACTTAATATGCATGTTCCCGTGTTCATTAATCCAATCAATAGCCTCTGCGTATGTGACGCCGTTATTTTTTAGAACATGCAACAAATCATGAAATTTAGGGTGCGTTTCTTTTAGTCTCATAAATCTGCTTTCTTTTTCTAGGTGACAACCAAAACCGCACAGCACGCAACCTGTTCTTTGACAACCTGTTGTTTTTAATAATAATCTTTCATCATCAAAAATTCCAAAATCTGCAAGTGACATCTGATTTTCGCATTGCCCCATAGCTTCATAATCTGTTACCACATCGCCATATACGGAGCATATTGGCAAATAAAACTCTTTATCTTTAACGGTTGCACCTGTTTTTTTTGAAACAATCCTATCTCCATAAAACATCACAAATTTATTTTCATTTATTCTTGACTTGCACATGCTTTCAGCATTTTCTTTTATGTAAAGTAATACATCTTGTTCCGTCCAGAATGCCATAGGATTACTTGTTGGGATTTTCAAATCAAATCCATTACAGCCATTTTGCAACCATTGTGAAGTCCTTAATTTGCTTTCACTAGCCATTTGAGCGGTAATAGGTACTCTGCCTGTATCCTTGTGATATTGGTGCATGGGCTGTTTCTTCATCACTTTACAACATTGATTAGACACCTCGAATGGTGCATTTAACATAAACAGATACTTTGACCTGTCGTACATACTACCAAACTCATCACATTTAACACCAAATAGCTGTTTCACTCTTATAGGTGATTTCAAAACTTCGCTAGGGATATTTCCCATCTTCAAATTTGTAAATAATTTGTTTTCTTTGTCTGCTCTCCTGTCTATTCCTGTCAAGTCGGCTATTCGATAAGCAAACGGAACCTCTGCCTGTCTGTCTGGCTGGCTGGCTGGCTGGCTGGCTGGCTGGCTGTAATGATTCTAATGTACTTTCTGCTATCAGCAATACATTCTGATATTTCTTTTGAAAATATTGGAAAACCATACCTTTCACAAACCTGTGCAAATGAGATTTTGGGTTTCAAAATCACAAGATTGTCAAATGTCTTGGCGAACTGCTTCAACTCCGGATACTGTGTCGGAACATCTGCGAACACGAATGGAATATTTTTATACCCGCAAACTTCTCTGATTATATGCCCTAGAACCGTGCTATCCTTGCCGGCGCTGAACGACAGATACACGCCTTCTTCGCCAAATTCGTTTACCCAGTCCCTTATTCTCTCTGCCGTCATCATAATTTTTATTTTCAGCGGTAACGCTTGCCACTGATGTAATTCTTGTTTTGTGTGCTTTGCCATATTTCTTTCCTAGTTCAGCAGATTTATTCTGCTCATTGATTTATTACCTCTCAATTAATCCACTTATTATGTATTCGGACTTGAAATTCTTTTCCTGTAACTTCTACCGTTCCTGTTTCTTTCATTTTTTCGAAGTAAAATTTTATTGGCTCTCGTTTTTCCTGAACCATACCAAACCTCATAGCGATATTGTAAGTACACACATCCCTTTTTAGCCTGTCTGGTATTTTTTGTAGTTGTTCCCTAAATGTCTCTAAATCCATCGTTGCCTTGTATCGATTGCAGGAGCCGCAGGCTGGCATCATATTGCTTATATCATGTACATCTATACCCGTGAATTCTTCGGTATACTCATAATTTCTTAAGCAATGCAGATGGTCTACATTAAATCCTTTTTCCGGTATCTCGCAACCACAATATGCACAATGGCCATTGTATTTTTGATACACAATTTTTCTGATTTTTTTAGGAATAGTTTTCCGCATTATCTATTCCTTCTTTCTGCTGCCATCTCTATTGTATTTATCCGCCGGCTTATAGAATGGGCAAGGCTTATCCTCCTTGGCGCAATATAACTCAATAAGCCCCTTACAATCTTTCTGCTCCAGATTAATCATAATACAATCTCTATTCATCCCAGTTTCCCCTTCCTGCATTACATAATGCTGATATTACCCATGCCGTTATAAAGCCGGCTATAAAACCTATTATTCCTGCTGCCATACTACCTCCATATACCCATGCTTTTTAGTATCATATCTGCAAGTTTCTCTGCTTTTTCATCCAAAGTCTTCTCCTTCTCTTTTTCAAATTCTTCATCCGTCATCAAGGCAATTTCCTGTATATGCTCTATTTTGCTCTTAGCAAAATTCTCCGAGTGTCCTGCTCTAATCATGCCTCTATACACTTCCCTTGTTATTACTCCTAATTCTGCTGTTAATAGTGCTGGTGTTCCCTCCATTTTGATTCTTCCTTTATCACATTTAATCATAATCATTCTCCTTATTATTTTATTAGGCAAATCTTAATTGCCCTGTCTTTTCCTCGTTTATACTGCAGTTAGGCATTCTCTGCGCTATGCATAATTCTTTAAGATTAGCTCTTACCAGTGCATTAGGTACCATTGGACTAACAGAATTGCCACATCTCTTAACCTGCTCAGCTCTTGGGTATGTCTTTCCTGTGTAATCGTGGTCAATTATGTAATCTGCCGGAAATCCCTGGCATCCATACAGTTCTCTAGGTTCCAACATTCGCAAACCAATATCTACAATTTGATAATCCACACCTTCTATCGTTACTAAACCAAATCTATCCTTTGTTGTAACTGTATCAAGTGGTTGCTCTATATCCTGCCCTGTTGCAACCCCGTAATATTTAATTAAAAACGCTCTGACTTCTCCAAAATGCCCTGGTGATGTGGTTATGGTATGTAATGGTTCTCTTAAATCCTGTCCTGTGCCGCTTTTATAAAATTTGCTCAAAAATGATGCAACCAGTCCGTACCGGTTTGAACCATCCACAGTCATGATTGGATTTCTAATCGTCTGCCCTCTTACTTCTCCTTGTGCTGTCTCGGAATGGTACTGGATTAGTGTTGGCACCACCAGCCTGTTATGATCTACTGTAGTGATTGTGTCTATTGGTTCATCGACTCTGCTACCACTTCCTTGATAATTACCACCATATGCCTTATCGATAATCGGTGTAAGCGTTGGTTCAACAATCCCATATCCATGTTTACCTGTAATTGTTGGCAATGGTTCTTTAGTATCCAGCGGTCTTCTGTCTCCACCATGATTACACTGAACAATAAAAGGTTCTGGATTATCTAAAACAAATTTCTTCAAACCTCTTGCGATTCTCTCCATTGTCTTGGGTGCTAATGGTCTTACCGCTTTTATTCCATATTTCTCTTTTATCTGTTCAGATGTATCAAAGATACTGGGGCATGGTCTGCTAAAATCTATCTGCGTATATGCTCCAACATAAGGTTTTAGCAGTCCCTCTTTCACAGCTTCGCTGTCTGCTGGTGCATGTGTAGGCTCTGGCCATATAATAGGTCTCTTGTCACATCTTGCAACCATAAAGAATCTCTTTCTCATGGTTGGCGCTCCGTAATCTGCTGCCACAAGCTCCCTGAACTGCACTTCATATCCTAAATCCTGCAACTGGCTTACAAATTTATTAAATGTCTTGCCCTGCTTTGTTTTGATTGGATGATGCCCCCTGTTCAATGGTCCCCATGTTTTGAATTCTTCCACATTTTCCAACATGATTACTCTAGGTCTTACCAGTCCAGCCCACCTGCATGCTACCCATGCAAGACCTCTTATATTCTTATCCTTTGGCTTGCCGCCTTTTGCCTTGCTGAAATGTTTACAGTCCGGAGAGAACCAGGCAAGCCCCACAGGATGCCCATTACATGCCTGCACTGGGTCTACCTGCCATACATCTTCACAATAATGCTTTGTATTCGGATGGTTTGCTTTATGCATTGCAATAGCCTTAGGATCATGGTTAATTGCTATATCCACACTAAAGCCGGTAGCTTCTTCTATTCCGGTGGAGGCTCCGCCCCCACCAGCGAAATTATCAACTATTAATTCTCCATTTATCATATCTCAGCACCTCAATCTTTTATCCGTACTTCTGATATGAAACTCAATCCCGGTCTCTTCCGTCATTTGCTCCGCTATCTCCTGCCACTGCATGTACCCACCTGATAAGCTTTCTGTATATTCAGAAAACTTATTCTTAAAATCCATAAGTCTTTTATTTCCAAAACCGAATGCATCTCGTAATGAGTAGCAGCTCATCAGCAGAATAGTGTCAAACATGGTCTGTTTTGTTTCTTCAACAAATGCTTCAACCTGCCCTTTTGATACCTTAATAGGAATATTGGTTATATTTCTGAATTCAAGCTCCTTTTCAAGAGCTTCAACCCCTTTTTCCTTTGCAATCTGCAAAGCGTAAGCCATGCCTTCCCTTCTTGCAGATTCTTCCTTGTTGTTTCCCATTTCCTTTCACCTCTTAAATATAATTCTTTCCGAACGCACTCATCCACTCTTCATGGCTGTATAGCTGTTCGAATCTCGCTTGTCCTTTTCGTATTAAATACAAATCCATATCCCGGCATCTATGTACTGCGTTATCTCCTGTACGGTGATGTGGTATGCATAAATACACTTTTAACCCATATCTTTCAGATACTTTTCTGTTTGCTGTGCCGTGCATTATGTGATGTTCTTCGAGATTGTACGGTGTAAGCTGCTTAAATATGCCCTGTTCATTAAGAAGCTGTCTGCATATATAGCACTCTTTTGTACCTTGCATTATACTTTTGCTCATGCGTCTCCTTTCCCCGCCCCGCGCACAGGGCGGAACTGCTGCCAGATTGTACCGTGATATATTCTTAACCGCGTACACGGATAAGTATGTAGATATTTTCAGAGTAAAATGCTACTCCTATTCTGATTTTATGCGGCTTTGCGCCGTTTCATATTAAACATAGCTGTCTACTTCAGGATGCCGGATAAGATAGAGCTGCCTTTCAAGTTGTGCCAGCCTGCCTGTTATCTCTGTCAGATTAGTTACTCTCTGATGTACATCACTTGTCTTTTTCCTCTTATCCGCTTCAACAGCCTGTCTTAACCATGTGAGCTTATCAATCTCCTGTTCAATGCGTTCCTCTGGTGTCAATACTATTGCTTCCACGATTCCACCATCTTTCTCAACTCGTATTCCAATAACTTTGTAAATGTATGTGGCTGGTCTGACCAGCTTATAGCATGTCCCCGGCTTACATTAAGAAACTCCTGCCATAACTCTTTATTTTTAACCTCTTTGCCGTTAGTTTTAACCCAGCCTGCCTTTTCCCACTGCTGTGGCCATACATTTCGACAGCTGTTCAATACATGTTCACATTCTGTATGTATGCATATATCGCAGGATTCGTGAAAACGCATAAGTGCATGAATAACAGCTTCAAGTGCAATCTGATTTTCAGTGACATTTTCCAGAGTCGCCCCGCCTTTTTTAGTAAAGAATTTTCCGTTGAGCGTGATTCCTATAACATACTCATAAGCCGCTTTTTTCTTTATTGCCGGTCCTTTTGCTGTTGTCTTGATATATATATCTACTTTCTGCATTTATCCACACTTCCCTTCTTTCTTCCGTCGCCGGAACTTAACTTCGTAGAATCTGAATCCCATTTCCGAATATCCTGATATTTCACTGCCGGATACCATATAAAAGCCTTTGTCCTCGTACTTTCTTATCGTTGACCTTCTTGTTTTGTTAGCAAATGTATTAGCGTTTACTACCTCTTTTATTACGACAGGCTTTTTTAGATTCCTTGAAGCGTTATAGCGTTTTCCGATTCTTTCTCCTGTCGTTTCCTCTGTCTTTTGCGAATACTTGATAAAATATTCAGCAATTCTTGTATAATCGTTATCGCTGTCGAGTGGCTTTACATGTACAAAGCCATTATTCCAGCATTTTTTTAAAGTGTTTAAGTCGCATATATCCATAATCATGTGAATATGGCATGCTCCCTTGCTTCCTATTTCCTTGACATAAATATATTTCACATTAGGTATATATTTACGCAATTTCTTTAGCAGGTTGCGTATATCTTTATTCAAATCATCAATAGTAGGTGGTCTTTTATCCTTTGCGTAGGTCCATGTAACCAGCATTCCCGTGTTATCTGTAAAATTAGCATTCATCAGTCCTGCAAGTTTTCTTCTTGCCGCTCTGATATTTAATTCCCGTTGGAATTCTGTTGTTACATTTTCCCTCTGTCCTCTCTTTTCACCTTTACAGTTATATCTCAGAGTGTGATATCTCCTTATCGTTATTACGCTACCTGCCACACATGTCTCTTTTATGTACGGCATTAATATCTCCCTGGTTCTTAAGTTAATTATTTCAATCAAGATTTTATGGGGATTTCTCCCCATTATTTTTATGATATTATTTACGATTTCTCGTTTAATTCTTGACTTTATTCTTAGAATGATTTATTATGTATACAAGTTGTTACGCAACTTGTTCTTTGGTTCGAGCCGCTGGTCCAAGCGGCTCTTTTTTATTTATTCCGTCTTATCTTCGGTGACCTTATGTTCTCTACGGACATGAAGTCGTTCATCACTATCAAGATACACACTGTAGGTAACCCCCCCGTCTTTAATTGTGAGTTTATCAAACTCGCTTCTCATAACAGGTCTTACTGCAGCTTTCAGCACCTCTCCTATCTGTTCACTATTGGCAAGCTTCAGGCACTCGTCTTCTGCCTTACGCACCCGCCTTTCCACATTCCACCATGCCCTTGCACCTTCGCATTTACATAGCTTTGTTGCTTCTTCTGAAATATATGTATCCCAGTCGTCTGGTCTGTCTTCATATGTAGCTGCAACATCATCAGTAATCTCAAGCATTGCCTGCTGTCCGCAATACATGCATCTTCCAAAATATGTACTTTTTGTCATTTATACCTCCCTGAGTCTGAAGCTTCCTGCCGGCACCTTGTTCTTATGTTCCAGCTTGTGAAGCCTGCACATCCACTTAGCCGCGTCTCTTATGCGTCTATCGTCTACCGCCGCATTAATGCGCCTGTTGTATGCAATTATCAAACCTATGTCTCTCATTTTGCCTCCTTACTACGGACATACCCCATTGCACTAAGAGCCTGCTCATTGAGGCGCTGTCCGTATTCTTTTTTTGTATTTTTATCAAGTTCTGAAAATTCAACCACTTTCTCTCCCTCAATAATTTTTATAACTATATTCATCAGTTCACCTCATGCCCTTTTATGTTTTATATGCTACTTACGCTTTTTATGTTCATTGCATAAAAGCACAATTATCATGCAGATAATAATGATCATTACTCTTGCCGTATAATCCATTTACTCCTCCTTCGTCTTCACCCAGTCTTCTACATCTTTCTGTGTCATCTTCATAGGAGCAAGCTTGGCTCCCCAGTATTCCGACTCTACTGTTACAACCTCAATGTTTTCTTCCTGCATATAACGGAGTAAATCTTCCGGTTTGCCAAAATTGGCATATTTGGTTCTTATAATCATTGCCTGCTCCTTTCTTAAAGTGCTTATAAATATCCTTGTTAAACTCTTCTTTTGCTTTTATACTTATTTATTAGGAATCCGACATTCCCTAATAAATACAAAAGGAGTTTTCTATGGAATTTTCAACATCTGATATCATTCAATTAATAAGCATACTTATATCTTCACTTATAAGTATCATTGCTGTTATCATCTCAGCGGTTTCCATTCACCAAAACACAAAATCTTTAGAAGAATCTGTCAAGCCCTGTATCTCTATTTATGTTGAGCAAATAACTATATGTGAACAGCAATCATATTTTGTAATAAAAAACTTTGGTGCAAGTGCTGGCATAATTACTGATTTCCAATTTCTTAATCCACCCGATAAAATGTCACAATCACTGTCAGTAAATCTTAATAGACTTAAGGGCATAATTTTAGCTCCTGGACAATCAAAATTAATTTCCCTTGATTGTCAAATATTCAAGCCTGATACAATTTACACATTCATCATTACTTATAAGAATGGTAAAAAAACTTATACTGACAGATATGATATAAACGTCAGAAATTACACTCAGATTCCAACCAGCCGACCTGAAAGCAATTCTCAATATGTACTAAGCAATTCTTTAAGAGAAATAATTGAACGAATGATTTAACCAGGAACAATATTCTTTTTTACATCTTCCATCATTTGCTTAAAGAAGCTTTCTAAATCTGCTATTGATAAGCTGTGTTGATTTGTTAAATGTAATATTTCACTAACCAGTTCGTTGTACTCATCAGTTTCCATTGACTTGCTTGCCAGTGTTACTGAGATGTATCTATTGGGATTAACCCATTTGACATAATTAACCTGTTCCTTCACTCTCTCACCTCCTCAATAGATAATGTCACATATCGTGTCATTGTTAGTCAAAAAAAATAGACTGAACCGACTTTCCGTAATACTGTGCCAGCTTAATCTTTATAGAATCTCTTGGGATTCTTTCACCACATTCATACATAGACAAAGCCGAATCACTTATGCCTATTGCTTTCGCAACTTCACTCTGTGGCTTATTTCCTCTTAACATTGTTAGCCTGTTGCCTATTTCCTTGGGTTGCAAATTATCACTCCTTTCATGCCACATTTTGTGGCTCAACTGTAATATATCACTTGCCACATATCGTGTCAACACACTTTGTGGAATTTTTTCTTGATTTTTCCACATTTCGTGTTATTATATATTTAAAGTAACATAAGGAGTTGAATTATATGGGTGATTTTCCTAACATATTCAGAAAAATAAGAGAACAAAGTGGACTTACTCAACAGCAAATGGCTGATAAACTTGGTGTATCCAGAAGCGCTATTGGAATGTATGAAAATGGTGAAAGAGAACCAAATTTTGAAACTTTGGAACTAATTGCTGATACATTTAATGTTGATATGAACTATTTACTAGGTAAAAAACCTACTACTGAGGTTATTCCCGATAGGTATTACCTTGATGATGATGCCAGAGATATGGCTCAGTTTATGTATGAGAATCCTGAATACAAAGTTCTCTTTGACGCTTCTCGCAAGGTTAAGAAAGAAGATATCGACTTTGTTAAACAGATGATAGATAGAATGTCAAATAAAGGGGATGATTAATATTACTACTAATGTTATTTATGCAGATATGCCTCCTACAATAAAGGCATACACTGTTAATAATAATGATGATTCTTTTACAATCGTGCTTAATTCCCGGCTAAACCGAGAACAACATCTTAAATCATATCATCATGAATTAACACACATTGAAAATGGAGATTACGACAGACAATGCAAAGATGTTGATTTTGTTGAAATCTTTGCACATCAAAACTAAGGAGGGTTACTATGAGAGAGCAAAAAGGTAATAGTTTATTGCTTTTCCCAAATGATTATACAGTAATTGATATTGAAACAACTGGTTTATCACCAGAATATGATGAAATAATAGAAATCTGCGCATTAAAATATCGTAACAAAACATTAATTGATAAATTCTGCAGCTTGGTAAAACCAACCTCACCTGTTGATGAATATATAACATCTTTAACAGGAATTACAAATGATATGTTAATATCTGCTCCTGTAATATCAGATGTTATTCCTTTATTATTCAATTATATTGGAAATGATATTATTGTCGGACACTCTGTAAATTTCGATATTAATTTTATATACGATTCATGTATTCAACATTTATCTAAACCTTTTACAAATGATTATATTGATACCCTACGAATCGCAAAACTTTTACATAAAGAAGAACCTCATAACAGGTTGAAAGATTTATCTCAAAGATACAATTTATCATACGATAATGCACATAGAGCTGAATTTGATTGTTTACTTACCAACAAAATATTATCAATATTTAATGATGAATTTATTAATAAATATGGCAATAATGAAACTCTAAGTCATATATTCAGCACCCCAAAATCCAAGTTAAAATCATGTGATATTTCAACTAATAATACAGACTTTGATATAAGCAATCCTATTTATGGTAAAACTGTCGTATTCACTGGCACATTAGAGAAAATGCCACGAAAAGAAGCTATGCAAATGGTTGCGGATTTAGGCGGAATTAATGGTGATGGTGTAACAAAAAACACCAATTTCTTGGTATTAGGAAATAATGATTACTGTACTTCAATTAAAAATGGTAAAAGCAATAAACAAAAAAAGGCTGAGTCATATAAATTAAAAGGATACGATATAGATATTATTTCAGAAAATGTTTTTTATGATATGTTAAATTTATAATAGGGTGACAATTTGTATCCACTCTCATGTTTTCAAGTACATTACTATCAAGCTATCAAATAGAAATTGCTACTGAAGAAATTACAAAAATTCAATAAATACTTCTCATTCTTCAATAACCACAAAAATGAATGATATATCAATTGTTAATTTCTTTGAAAGCTTTGCACATGGATTATAAATTACAAAATATTAAGGAGAAATACTTATGAATTTATACAATGTTATCAGAATCTTAGATTCTTATTCTGTTTTAATTAATTATGGTCGAAATGATGGTGCAAAAGTCGGTCAAAATGTTCAAATTATAGAAGTCGGTCCAACTGTAAAAGACAATAATTCTGGATTAGATTTAGGTTCATTTGATTATGTAAAAGCTGAGTTGCAAATAACTGAGGTTTTTGATGGATTTTCTTTATGCAAAAAACAAGAAGAGGTAGTTATCCCTACATTTGTTAATCCTTTAGCTCCAAACACAAAAATTATGACTGAAAAAAAATTAAATGTCAATGAAGAACAGATTCAAGCTCTAGAAAGACCTGTTAATAACACTATTAATCTTGGTGATTCTGTAAAAATATTATAATTTATTGTTGACAATTTCACTGCTTACAAATATAATGTAGACAAGTTAAATAGCTGATACTTAAATGGACAGCGAAGAAAAGACCTTGTTACATGTATTTGTAACAAGGTCTTTTTGATTTTACTAATATGGAGAACTTAATTTTGGATAAACCTTTTTTAACATTTGAACAGCAAATAACAAAGCTTATTAATGAGAAAAATCTTACAATATCAAATAAAAACTATGCCTTAGAGGTTTTATCTTCTATATCATATTTTGACCTTATTAATGGCTATAAGAATTTGTATCAAACAAATAACCAATTTATTTCTGGAATGACAATTGAGCAGTTATTTACAACTCATGTATTAAACAAAAATATACAGGGTGCAATAATTAAATATGCCAGTTATGTTGAAAATTCCTTCAAAACAATACTTTCATATGTTATTGCTCAAAATATATCTGAGATAGAGACTGTATATCTAGATCCTCATAAGTACAAAAGAGCTAGAGGTATTATAGAAAGGCAGCATTTTTCAAAAACTCTTAATGAGATTTCAGATTTTTGTAAGACCACAACAGAAACCCCAACTTCTCACTATAGGGATACTAAAGACCATATCCCACCGTGGATACTCTTTAAAAATATTTCTTTTTCTTCTGCAACAGACATATATATGGCGTTAAAGAAAGAAGATAAAGAAAAATTATTTACATATTTTCGTTTGATGTCATTCTCAGGTTTAGATTACAGTAAATTATCAGCTATTATGCCTACAGCATTAAGAATTGTGCGCAAATTCAGAAATAAAGCAGCTCATAATCTCAATTTTATGGATTATAGATTACCTCTTAACAATGATGTAAACATTATTTTCTCTGGAACATTATTGCATTCTGATGAAATGGATAAAACATTTAACGATATTTGGGCATTAATATTATCTGTCATTCTTTTATTAAATAATAGGTATATCGAATATAGCTTTTTATCTGAGATAAGCTCTTATCTACAATCATATGGAAAAGATATGGAAACTTTATATTGTAATATAACTGGAATTCCAATTGATTATCTTGAAAGATTTAAGTTATATATTGATACCTTAAAAATTGAAAACAATGTTTCTGCTCCTGAATCTGATAAAAAATCGTTTGATAATTCTTATTCAGAAGTTGCAGCGACATTGGAAATTACTGATAAAGACTTTATACTAAAATATAATTATAAAAAGCAACGCAAACGCTCCAATGTAAAAACTTGGAGGAAAAGAAATAACATTAAGAGATAAAATAAAAGCCCCTGTGCTACCAACACAAGAGCTTTTACCCGCGACTTACAATTAAGCTGTGCTCAATGATATAATCGCCTTCAGCAAGCCATATTATATCATTCTGAACATCGCTTTTGCAAGTAGGTGTTATTTTTATACCCATTTTTAGAGTTGTACTGGTGCAACTCGCATATATTTTACAGAAAGGATGGTTAATATGGCTACAAATATTGCAAACATGAAAGTAGCATGCGCTTATATTCGTGTATCTACAGACAAGCAAGAAGAACTCTCTCCTGATGCACAGAAGAGGCTCTTGATAGATTATGCCAAAAAACATAACATGTCTCTTCTTGCTGAAAATATTTATATAGACAATGGTATCTCTGGGAAAAAAGCTGATAAGCGACCTGAATTTATGAAAATGATTAGTCTTGCCAAAAGCAAGGAACACCCTTTTGATATTATTCTTGTTTGGAAATTCAGCAGATTTGCCCGTAATCAGGAAGAATCTATTGTTTATAAGTCATTGTTAAAAAAGAACAATGTAGAGGTCGTGAGTATATCAGAACCATTAATTGACGGTCCTTTTGGAAGCCTTATTGAAAGAATAATTGAATGGATGGACGAATATTATTCTATCCGTCTATCTGGTGAAGTTCTGAGGGGTATGACTGAAAAAGCTCTAAGAGGTGGTTACCAATCTTCTCTTCCTCTCGGTTATAAAATGAATAAGGATACCGGCATACCATACATATATGAGCCTGAAGCTATTATTGTAAGAAAGATATTTAAAGATTACATTGCCGGACACAGCTATTTGGAGATTGCAAGAGAACTTAATACCCTGGGATATAAAACAAAGCGTGGTGCAGCATTTGAAGGCCGTACTGTTGAATACATTTTAAGTAATCCATTTTACTACGGTGCTATTCGTTGGAATCGTCAGAAGCATGACGACCATACTATTAAAGATATTAGTGAGTGGATTATCGTTATGGGTAAACACCCAGCTATTATTGATAAAGAAACATGGGACGAAGTGCAGCACCTTATGGCTTTAAGAAGTCGTCCATACAAAGCAAGAGCTGCAGGACACATGAAACACTGGCTCGGTGGCATTGTAAAATGTTCAGTCTGTGGAGCTTCTCTTATGGCCGGTCTTAATGCTACAAGATATCAGTGTGGTAATTACAATAAAGGGAAATGTTCACACAGCCACTACATTAAAACTGCTGCCCTTGAGCAAGCCATATATGAAGCATTTGAGCGTGTTTTAGATGGCAGCATGGATTTACACTATGAGTTAAAGAAATCTCCAAATGAGAGCAATACAACAGACAGAGACATGATTCTAAACCAGATATCAAAACTTGGCGATAAGGAAGCCAGAATAAAACAGGCATATAGAGATGGCATTGATACCATAGAAGAGTATAAAGAAAACAAACAGCTAATTGAAAATGAGAGAAAATCACTGGAAGAACAGCTTGATTCTCTAAAATCATCTGAAGCTGATTCTTCTGATGAAATGTTGCAACACATAACATCTGTTCTTAATATTATTAAGGATACTTCTAAAGATACTCTTACAAGAGCTAATGCTATAAGGAGTGTTGTGGATCATTGTGTGTATGATAAAGAGAATGACAAGTTGGAAGTGTATTTCTTCTTGCAAAAATAGAAGGGAACTTTCCCTTCTATTTTTAATCAGTATATATTGTATCATTATTTTCTTCTATTGTTTGAACTTGATCTACATCTATTCTATCGTCTTTGTTATAACAATAAAATGCTGCCAATGCAATTATTATTAAAGCGATAGAAAAAGCAATAATAACCCTATATTTCCTATCTAATTGTCCATGAATACTTCTTATAAAATCCATTAACAACCACATCATAAACATAAATATTAGTCCTACAATACAGGCAATGATTATAAGCTTGTAAACAGATGCATGATGAATATTATTTAAAACAGAAGCCGAAAGCGTCATACCGCCAGTAAAGGCTAATACAATTGCTGCAAATATTCCTAAAATTGAAATATATTGTGTCTGCATTTCCTTTTCACTTTGTTTAAAATCTTTAATATATGGCTCCATATATGATTTAAATTGATTATTTAGTGACTCTTGCGTATTCTTATTTAATTCCTTCTGTTTATATGCTAAATTACAATGATCCCAAAATTTGCAAATCATTCTATAACATCTAATATCGTCTTCATTTTCATTCATATTAGCATCTGCATAATCAACAAGTTTTTCAGCATTAGATAATATTGTACCATCTTCCTTGTCATCTATATCAAATATTCTATTTGTTATCTCAGAGTACAATATTCGCTCTTTTTTTGATATTTTCTTAAATTCCAAATATGTATTTTGCACCTGTTCATCAAATTTATCACTTGGTGTCTGTAACATATTTAATATATTATTTATCCGTTCTTTTTGTTTTGATGTAATAGAAGTGTAATCAGATCCTTCAATAATAGATTCAGATTCTAAATTACTATTCTTAACTAAACTTTCAAAGTCACTTTTTGAAGATTTTTTCTTTATTATGTCCTTTATTATTTCCCTTATCATCATGCTGAAAAATACTTTTTTATATCCTCCTTATATATTGTTTTGTCAAATGAGTTATATGCATTTATCCATGGCTCCTGACCATGTGTTATTGACACAAGTTTTGATGTACTAACATTTCTAAACAAATCAATGACATGGGCTATATTATTTTTATCTGCTTTTGATATAATATTATTGTCATACTTTACAAGCTTCACACCTTTGAAAAATCTATTTATTTTAGGTATATTGCTTCCACCAAATGCTTTATATTCCTGATAAACGCATGGAATAACCGGTCCAAAATCCCAAGCTTCAAAATCCTCTTTAAATACAGGCATTTTATTTTTTAAGCCCAAATAATATGCCTGTATAAAATATAATAACTTTTGTAATCTCAAGTTGCTTATATCATACTCCCTATCATTGCAGTAGTTAATTACAAACCTTGCAATATCCAGAACGTCATACATACAACCATCTCCTATTTATTTCCCTTTGTTTTTATATATTATATCATACAATGTATGAAATAAATCAAAAATTTTAAACTTTTTTATATTGTATACCTTATTGAAGTATAGTCCACCATACTGCGAAATAATCATTGCTGCCAGTGTAGGATTACAATTCTTTATATTAATCGGATACTGAAGTCTTTTCTCATAATTCCACATATCACATACCTCCCTTGTATTCCCATGGCATAGGTGTTGCCACCCACATCCAGTAATTATCATTTACCATATATTCCATACTAAGAGGTCCATAATAATCTGAATATTTTTTCATAAACTGTACATATTTATCCTTAATTTCTGCATAATATTCAATAGCTGCAGTATCATCCGGATGGGTATCAAGATAAAGCATAGTTTCAACAAGTGCAAAGCCAAGTTCATAAATATTCTTCATAATCATAGCTTTTTCATTTCTTATATTATTACAACAATTCATGCCCTGCCTCCTGTAAATGGTTTATCAAGTACAGGAAACATAGTCCCCCGCATAATTGCCCTCGAAGGCTCATATAATTCATCCCAGCGCTGCCACGGTACATAGCACATCGCCGGAACCTGTTGTGTCATCATCATAAAATAAGCTCCATATACATGTATCACTACAGTATATGGAGCTTATCACTTATTGTTGTATGTCCTGTCAGGATAGATGTAGCCATGTTTTTATATATCCGGTGACTCCGGCATTAGTGTATAGTCAGAACCCGTTAGGAATTACTAATTTAGCAGGTAGGGATTTCGGCTTCTTTTATTGTCTGTGTTCATTCGACAGCTGTACACTTGCAACCTAAGGTTCGCCTACGGCATACGCTCGATTTATTACGAGCTGTGCGGGAGTTAATGCCGCTATATACATAAGAGCGGTGCTGGGAAACTCGTTCAAGCGCAGCGCGTTTGTTTCCCAGCACCGTAATAAACTTTGTAGATAGCGGCATTTACTCCCGCTAAGCGCAGTACTCATGAGAGCGTATGCCGTAGACGGACATTGGGCTGAAAGTGTTCATTTGCGAATGTACACAAACTTTTAATAGCTCATCACCTCATATCCGTCCTCAGTCACATGCACCATTATTTCCCACTGTGCTGAGTACGAATCATCATCTGTATATATTGTCCAGTTATTGCCCTCATCTATGTATATGTCAGGAAGTCCCGCATTAATCATAGGCTCGATTGTGAAGACCATCCCCGGTGCCATAACCATGCCAGTTCCCTTCTTGATTACATAACTTACAAATGGTGTTTCATGGAATTCAAGACCTATTCCATGTCCGCCAACTTCTCTTACTACTGAATATCCGTTAGCCCTGGCATGATCATTGATTGCTGCGGCAACATCTCCAAGATGTCCCCATGGCTTTACCTGTGCAAGACCTAACTCTACACATTCTTTGGCAACATCTACCAGCTTCTTGTGTTCAGGTGAAACATTGCCTATGCAGAACATTCTTGATGAATCTGAGAAATATCCGTTGAGTATTGTTGAACAGTCAACATTAATTATATCTCCATCAAGTAACTGGATATTTCTAGATGGTATTCCGTGACATACCTGCTCATTAATTGAAGTGCAGACGCTCTTAGGGAATCCCTCATAGTTAAGTGGTGCCGGAATTCCGCCCATCTCGGTTGTCTTCTGATATACCAGGTCATCTATATCCTGTGTTGTCATTCCTGCATGAATATTCTCTGCAACATAATCAAGTACCGCAATATTAATCTTGCTGCTTTCTCTCATTCCTGCAAGCTGTTCTTCATTCTTAATAATACTTCTTGGTGGTATTTTGTGGAACTTTCTCTTGAAATTATCTAACTTTCTGTCAAATTCCATATGGCAGTCACAATACTGCTTTCCACTATTACACCAGCAAGGATCATTCTTTCGTAATGCCTTCATCACTATTCTCCATTTTCTCTACTGTTCCATAGCTTCCATTATGGCTGGAAGAAACTGTTTCTTTCTTGAAACAACGTTCTTTAGTATATATGTATCTTTCTGTTTGTCAACTCCGAATGAAAGAGTCATTATCGTATCAGCATTCTTTCCTGAACACAGTACATAAGAGCACTCTGCAGATATGTCTGTCATAAGGAAATATACAACATCAAGTCCGCCATCTCCTACAACTGTATCAATAAACGGCAGCTCTTTTAACTTTATTTTCTCTATATCCTCAGGTCCCATTGCATTAGCCTGACCAATGCCTATAGTAACATCATTAATCGTGAACTTCTTAAAATCCTGATAGAATATCTCTCTGTCAGTCTTCTCGTCAAGATTACTTCCTGCACCAAACATTTCCCTTCCATATACTTCAGGGTCGATACCTGCAATCCTTGCAAGTTCTGTTGCCGCCTCTATATCATCTGTTGTACATGTTGGTGATTTGAATATTAATGTATCAGATATAATTGCAGAACACATAAGTCCTGCTATAACAGGTTCTATCTCAATCCCTGCTTCCTGATACATCTTATAAATGATTGTACCAGTACAGCCAAGTGGCTGATTTCTAAAAAATACCGGCGTGATAGTCTGGATAGGTCCTAATCTGTGATGGTCAATTATCTCAAGAATCTCTGTATCTTCTATTCCGTTAACCGCCTGGTTCTTCTCATTGTGATCAACAAGAATAACCTTCTTTCTTCCTGAACGGAGGAGATTTCTTCTTGAAATAGTTCCTACATAATTACCATTTTCATCCTCAATAGGGAAATCCCTGAACCTTTTCTTAGTCATGATTTCCTGTATATCTTCAACATAATCTGTTGTCTTAAAGCACACTATCCTGTCTCTTGGTGTCATAAAGAAGCCTACAGGAATAGCCTGATTCATAAGTCTTGCAACAGTATATGTATCATAATCAGTCTCAATAATAATACAGTCGTGACTCTTAGCAACCTTGGCGATTGTATTGGATACCCTGGCACCTTCACATATTATAAGGCATTTTGCCTCCATCTCTATTGCACAGAGCTGCGATTCATATCTGTTACCAAGAATTACAATATCTCCTTCATCTATCATACTTTCCATCATATCAGGATTAGCTGCTGCAATAAGCATCTTACCTTTGTCAAATATCTCACTGGCATCGCCTGTTATCACTCTTCCTTCAAGTGTCTCAACGATATTAGCGAAGCTTGTCTTAGCATTGGATAAAACCCTGTTATCAAATGATTCAAAATATGACTTGGCAATATCATCAATAGACACAAGTCCTGTCAGTTCCCGGCCTTCTGTGATTGGCAATGTCACAATATTAAGTGTATCCATGAGCTTCCATGCATTGCGGACTGAAAGATTCTTATCGATGCCAGGAGTCTGTCTTATCTCAATATTCATTACCTGAGGACGTACATCTTTAATGTATTCCGGTGCCTTCACTCCGAATCTGTTAAGTACAAAATGTGTCTCCTCATTAATATGTCCAGCACGCTTTGGAACATAATTATCTGTTCCTGTTATCTTATTTTTTAAGTTTGCATAGCATATCGCTGAACATATTGAATCCGTATCCGGATTCTTATGGCCTATAACCATAACGTCCTTTACTTTTTCTTTATATTTTTCCATAAGCTATTCACTCTCCATATTACAACTATTTTAGCAAATCCAATAATTAATGACAATATCTTTGTTTCTTTTTTGTAACCAAACGCCGCCGCCATAATACTATAACAATAAAAGCATCTACAACGGAGATTTACATTGAGACATCTTAAAAAATATATATCTTTGCTCCTCACCCTTACTATTATTGTAACACTTTGTCTCCCTATGACTGCCTGCAACAAAGAAAAAGCAGACAATTCTGTTAAAAAAATCACTCTCTGCGAAGTTACACACTCTATATTCTATGCACCACAATATGTTGCCATTGAAAATGGATATTTTGCCGACGAAGGGCTTGAGCTTACCGTAACTAATGGTTTTGGTGCTGACAAGGTAATGACAGCCTTAATATCCGGTGATGCAGATATTGGATTCATGGGTTCTGAATCATCAATCTATGTATATGCTGAAGGCTCTGATGACTATGCTGTCAACTTTGCCGGACTTACACAGCGTGCCGGCAATTTCCTTGTCGGAAGGGAAGCCAATGATAATTTTGACTGGGCTGAACTTAAAGGAAAAACTGTTATCGGCGGCAGAGCCGGCGGTATGCCTCAGATGCTGTTTGAATATATTCTGAAGAAGAATAATATTGAGCCTGAAACAGACCTTGAAATCCTTCAAAATGTTGATTTTGGTTCAACATCTGCCGCATTTACATCTGGAATAGGTGATTACACAGTTGAATTTGAGCCTTCTGCAACTTTACTTGAACAGCAGGGCGAAGGCCATGTTATCGCCTCACTCGGTGTAGAAAGCGGCTATGTTCCTTACACAGCATATTGTGCAAAGAAAAGCTATATCCAGAAGCATCCTGATGTAATCCAGAAATTCACTAACGCTACACAGAAGGGGCTTGATTATGTCAATACACATTCATCAGCAGAAATTGCGGCCATCATTGCACCTCAGTTTAAAGAAACCGATATTGCAACAATAACCGCAATTGTTGAAAGATATAAATCACAGGATACATGGAAAACCTCCACTGTATTCACCGAAGACAGTTTTAATCTTTTACAGGACATTCTTACACAGGCTGGCGAGCTTAAATCTCCAGTTCCTTACAACAGCCTTGTAACAACTGAATTCTCTGAAAAAGCTCTAAATAAGCAGTAATACATTTTAATATATTAACCTTTAAGCAGGTGTCTGAAATGACGGTTATGGTTCTCAAGGAAATCTATCAGCCACGCCGTCATCCTGCATACATATCTGTACAGAGGCAGCGACAGAACCATCATAATAACAGTAAGATTAAGTGCCAGCCCCTTTAATACAACCATTGCAAACAATGAGCGTAAAAATATCATTGAAAATACAATTCCGCATGCCATTGCAACGCATACACATACTCTTATTATATCGAATGGCTTACATACTCTTACCAGTGCTGCCATACCCACCGTAAGAAGCACAAGTGTTGCTGCAGTCGCCGTCTGCTCATGCGGTGTGCCTGTGCAATTGCCATATATTGTTATAATTGTAACTACAATAAAATCGGTCAGGCCTGTAGGCAACGCCTTTAGTACTACATTAAGCAGGAAATCACCCTTTATAAGACTCTTATTAGGCTGTAATGCCAGAAAGAAAGCCGGTACACCTATCGTAAATATTCCTAAGAATGATAACTGTGTCGGATATAAGGGGTACAGATTAACCGATATAAGTGTGAATATCGTAAGAAGCATTGAGAATATATTTTTAGCAAGAAACAGTGATGCTGAACGCTTAATATTATTGACCACTCTTCTTCCTTCTCCAACAACATCAGGCATCTTTGAAAAATCTGAGTCCAGAAGAACTATCTGTGCCGCATTGCTGGCAGCCTCACTTCCTGATGCCATTGCAACACTGCAGTCAGCACATTTTAATGCAAGTACGTCATTAACTCCGTCACCTGTCATCGCCACAACATTGCCTGCCATCTTAAATGCTTCTATAATCTTTTTCTTCTGCTCCGGAATAACCCTTCCAAAAACAGTATATTTCTGAACTGCATATGCTATATCCTTATCTGTCTTAAGCGTCGTCGCATCTATGTAATGTGTGGCATCATCTATCCCTGCCCGTATTGCAACCTTTGATGCAGTCAGCGGATTATCTCCAGATATAACTTTGATTGCGACCCCCTGCTTTTTAAAATATTCAAATGTTTCTTTTGCAGTTTCTCTTATCTCATTCTCAAGGATTATAAAAGCCATAGGAGTTATCGCCTTTGTGACAGCCTCTCCTGTTATCTGCTCATTTGCCAGCCCAAACACGACAATTCTCTCTCCATTGCATGAATACTTATCAATAATATTCCTATAATCCGGATATGAATCAAGAAGCAGATATTCAGGTGCTCCTAACAGATATACATCTTTCCCATATCTTGCACCACTGTATTTATTCTGAGAAGAAAATGGAAATACCTGATCACATTCACATTCCTCTTCAATTCCATAATACGAATGTATTGCTTCCATTGTTGCATTGTCAGAGCTGATTGCCGCCACTACATTTTTTATAATTCTCTCTGTTTCATGGTAATCAGTATGCTTTCCATAAACATCTGTGTAATCCAATATCTCAACATGAGTAACTGACATATCTGGTCTGGTTATTGTTCCAGTTTTATCAACACACAACACATTAACTCTCGCCAGTGTTTCTACACAGTTCATCTCATGTACAATAACATTTTTCTTTCCAAGTCTCATAACGCTGACAACCAGTGCAACACTTGCAAGCAGATACAGTCCTTCTGGAATCATTCCGACAAGAGAGGCTACCATTGAATCTATACTGCTCTTTATTGAGCCCCCGACTGCGAATCTGCTCTGTAAAAACAGTCCTGCTCCTATAGGTATTATAAGGACACCGATTGTCTTAACAAGCTTATCAAGAGATTGCATCATATCTGTTTTGTGTTTCTTTCGTCCTGCCTTTGCTTCTATTGCAAGTTTTGCTGCATATGCATCAAGACCGACATTTGTAAGCACAGCCTTACATTCTCCGGATACAATAAAACTGCCGGAGAGTAATATATCCCCGGCATTCTTGACAACCTCGTCAGACTCACCAGTAACTAATGATTCATTGACACGAACAAACCCATCAACAAGAATTGCATCTGCACTCAGCTGGTTTCCAGCTGAAAATACGCACAAATCTCCCTTAACCAGAGTCTCCGAAGCTATAGTATGTAATTGTCCATCTCTTATAACCGATGTCTTAGGTGCATTAACCACCGTAAGTTTATCAAGAACCTTCTTAGCTCTTATCTCCTGAATTATTCCAATAAACATATTAGAAATAATTACCGGAAGAAATGTCATATTATTATATGACCTCACAAGAGCCAGAAGAACAGCAAATACAGCAAATATCAGGTTAAAATATGTAAATACATTGCCCGCAACAATCTGGCCAATGGTCTTGGATTGTTTTCCAACTGACACATTGACCATGCCATCATTTGTTAACTGCTCTACTTCATCTGCTGTTAGTCCTTTTTTCACATCAGTCATTTGAGTATTTTATCTCCTTCATAATGAATTGCTTGATAAATAAAACTATTCCTCCTACAATCACAAGCTTTACAATAAACAAAACAATAATATTAGTAAGTGAAAATGCATTATATAACTGGAACATTATATTAGAAACAAACTGTGCAATTATCGCATAATATGCATACATATAATTAACCTGTTTCCTTACCACGCCATATACAACCATAAACAGCATTATATTAAGTGCAATATCAAGAACTGCAGATACAGCAATTAAAAACCACAGAATCGCAGGCGAATCAACCAGCTGTGACACATTTGAAGTATACAATGTAATTACATCACTCTCAGCCATTCCGCTGTTAAACATATCCGAGATAAATTTTTCTAATCCATTAGCTGATATTGCCTGTGCATATACAAAAAATGTAAACATTGACAATGCATAAGTAATAACGGTATCCCCAATTGCAAGCCCCGTTCCTGCCATAAGCACATCCCCGGATCTGTTATATCTGTCAGTCATCATCTTTGCCGTGAACCATCTTGCAATACCAAAACCTGTAGCAAACAGAATATTATATATAACCACATATGCATTGGTATTATACGTAAATGACTGGTCAACATTAGGTATAAGCGAAAGAACACTCATTAAAAGCTGTGAAAACATAAACCCAAACACAGCATACGAAAGAACACCTAATGCCAAAGGTATAAATCTTCCCTTCCATCTCTTAATTACCAGCACAAGAAGAACTATCAGAACAGATATAACAAGTATTGCACCTGCCGATATCATACTGACAGTTGCATTACTCACTGTCTTGTCATAATTAATATTTAAATTCTCCATAAAACCTCCAGATTATATTATTAAAAAAGGCGGTCCAATATTAATTGTGACCGCCCCCATAATCCTATTGTGTTACAATATATCTTTCTATATATAATATAAAAAAGGCACACTGAAAAACAACCGATTATAATTTTGTTACGTTAGTAGCCTGAGGACCCTTTGCGCCATCTGTTACATCAAACTCAACCTGAGCGCCTTCCTCTAAAGACTTGAAGCCTTCCATGTTAAGTCCAGAGTAATGTACAAATACATCCTTTCCTGACTCATCACTGATAAAGCCGTAACCCTTCTGGTTGTTGAACCACTTAACTGTACCCTTCATTTCAAGTACCTCCAAAAAAAATCTTGATGTTTGAAACACCTTACTAATATTACCATTTCAGGTACCTGCTGTCAATTAAAGATAGCACATTTACTGTTGTTGTGCGTTTTTCTTACTCTGTTGTTTTACTGTAAAAGTTGTACGGCTGAGTTCAACTTTGTCATCACCCTTCTGTGCGACAACAACTACATCGTCCTTCTTTACATTAATACCATTAACTCTTAAAAGACGGTCACTCACCTTTTCCGTGGTATATTCTTTTCCGTTAATCAGAACACAACTGTAATCGTTAAAACTACTGCCCTCTATAAACACTGCATTATTATAATTATAGACATCTGTTATCTCAATATCATCAATACCCATCTTAAGATCAGTAGCCTCATATGGTGTTTCTCCACCATAAATTTCCTTTTTACCATACAGAATGTCATATTCCAGAATTTTGAGTTTCTTCAAATACTCATTCTCTGGAAGTTCCTGCTTTGACTGATGATATTTCATGATATATCCTTCAGATATACCAAGCCTTTTCATTACATACGCAGACAACTGATATGCCTGAATATTCTTTTCCTGCCTGTCCATATCAAAGTTACTCCAGATTACATACTGTGTCTGGAATTTATCTCCATTAGTAAGCATTTCATCTGTAAAATCAAATGTAGGTAAATGATCTCCATAAAGTACAAGTACAGTTTCTTCATCTCTCTCTGATAAAGACTGTATAAGCTCACCTATGAAATTATCCATCTCATGAATCTGATTTACATAATATTCAAATGATGCCTGCTGTTCTGCAACTGGAAAGTTAGTCACTTTAATCTCTGGTGTGTATCCTTCCATTGGTGTAGACGGGTAATCACCATGTCCCTGTACAGATATTGTAAACACATAGTCAGTTCCAGCTGTTGAATCAAGTGCCTTAGTAATCTCTCCTGTAAGAATATAATCCTTAGCCCATCCCATAGGCGTTTCTTCAACCCCATCCATATATTCAATTGAAGTAAATGTTTCATATCCCAGATGTGAAAACACCAGATTTCTATCATAGAATGTTCCATCATTATTGTGTATTGCATGAGTTGAATAACCAAGCTTCTTAAGGTCATAGGCCATAGACTCACATACCTTAGACTTCATAATTGTTCTATATGGGTATTCACCTGGTCCAAAATCATCGATATTAATTCCTGTCTGTACTTCAAACTCTGTATTACATGTTCCTGCTCCAAAGCACGGAACTGAGAGATATCCAGAAGAACATTCAGATATAAGTTTTTGATAATTAGGCAGCGGATTCTCTGATAAAGTTATTCCTTTTACATGCGTAGGATCAAAAAAAGATTCCAGTTGTACAAATATAATATTAGGAGTCTTTTCACTCGCTTCAACATCAACATTATCCAGATCATTCTTAAGTGAATCCATATATTCTTCCGAATAATCTCCTGATTTCTTAATTCCCCGGTCAAGCACACTGCTCACAAAGCAGTGACTGAATCCGTATTTCTTATATGCCTGGGCAAGATTACCAAAGTGACCTTCAACAGTTCCTGTAAACAGAAGGGTGATTCCCATTCCATATGCTACAAGAAATACAAGTATCATCTGTACTGCTGCATATGCAACAAACTTTGTTTTCTTAATTGTCACTTCAAGCTTTGGAGCTTTCCGCCACAAAAAAACAAGTCCTGCAATAACCGCTATAACCAGCAATGCAATAAGAATAATCTGTATAACACTCACATATAATCCTGCAACCTTTATAGCATCTTTTATAAGATAAAAATCCATTGCTGTAAATGGCGTTTTTCTTGAAGAAAGTATTATAAAATTAGTAATTGCCAATCCAATCCATACAACAGAAATTACACTGTATACAAACATTCTTCTCTTAAAGAATAATGCAAGTGTCATGCTTGTCATTATTATAAGTGTATTGTATATAAAAATAACCGGATGCATAAATGGAAATGCAAGTCCCATTATTCCTCTTCTGTTAAAGCATTCAACTATTAGTTCAAGAACAATAGAATAAACTGCTGTGTGAACCAGATCATAGGTCCATATCTTCTGTACAAAAGTTTTAACCCTGTTCATAATGATTATACGCCCCTTTAGTGCTAATTCTTTTTAATAGCCTCCAATACATCTTTATTTCTATAACTTAAACGAACTCTTAAGTGAAACTATCCTGTTAAATATAGGCTTACCTGGTTCTGAATCTTTATTATCAACGCAGAAATAGCCATTTCTTACAAACTGGAACTTATCTTCACTTACAGCTTTCATAAGCTCTGGTTCAAGATAGCATTCTGTAAGAACTGTCTTAGAGTTAGGGTTAATATTCATAGAACCATCTTCTTCGTTATAAACACCCTTTTCTTCATCTACAATATTCTCGTATAATCTGACTTCTGCTTTGCAACCTTCTGTAGCAGAAACCCAGTGAATAGTTCCCTTAACCTTACGTCCTGTGAAGTTACCACCCTTAGTCTCAGGGTCATAAGTACAATGAACTTCAGTAACCTTTCCGTCCTCATCCTTAACAAAATCAGTACATGTAACAAAATATGCATTCATAAGACGTACTTCGTTGCCAGGGAAAAGTCTGAAATATTTCTTAGGAGGTTCTTCCATGAAGTCCTCTCTCTCAATATAAAGTTCCTTGGTAAATGGAACCTTTCTTGTTCCCATCTCTGGATTCTCCTGATTATTAGCCACTTCCATATATTCAACCTGACCTTCAGGATAATTATCAATAACAAGCTTAACAGGATCAAGAACAGCCATCATTCTCTTAACCTTAAGCTTTAAATCTTCTCTTATACAATATTCAAGCATTGGATATTCAACTGAACCCTGTGCCTTAGTAACACCAACAAGCTCTACGAACATCTTAATAGCCTCTGGAGTAAATCCTCTTCTTCTTAAAGCTGCAATAGATACAAGTCTTGGATCATCCCATCCGTCAACAATTCCATCTTCTACAAGCTTCTTGATATATCTCTTACCTGTTACAACATTAGTAAGATATAACTTTGCAAATTCAATCTGCTTAGGATTCTCCTCTGGAGATGTCTTATATCCTGTCTCAATTACAACCCAGTCATAAAGAGGTCTGTGATCTTCGAACTCAAGTGTACAGATAGAATGTGTAATTCCCTCTACTGCATCTTCAATAGGATGTGCAAAATCATACATAGGATATATGCACCACTGATCTCCTGTTCTGTGATGTGTCATATGAGCTACTCTGTAAATAATAGGATCTCTCATGTTAATATTAGGAGATGCCATATCAATCTTAGCTCTTAAAACCTTAGTTCCATCTGCATATTTGCCTTCCTTCATCTCCTCAAAAAGCTGAAGATTCTCTTCAACAGAACGATTTCTGTATGGACTTTCCTTACCTGGTTCAGTAAGTGTTCCTCTGTACTGTCTTATCTCATCAGCAGACAAATCATCAACATAAGCCTTGCCATTCTTAATAAGTCTGATTGCTGCTTCATACATCTGTGGAAAATAATCAGATGCAAAAAGAACGTCTCCGTTCCACTCTGCTCCAAGCCATTCAACATCTGCCTTAATAGAGTCTACGAATTCAACTTTTTCCTTAGTAGGATTAGTATCATCAAATCTCATATTAAACTGTCCGCCATATTCCTTTGCAAGTCCATAATTTAATAATATAGACTTGGCATGTCCAATATGAAGATATCCATTAGGTTCTGGTGGAAATCTTGTAATGACCTTCTTACAATGGCCACTCTCAATATCCTTATCTATAATCTGCTCAATAAAGTTCTTAGAAAGAGCTTCGTTTTCCATGGTATTCCTCCTTGTTTTCGTATTTAAAAGGGTAAAAGTTATTTTACCCTAAATTCTTACATAGTTCAACCAGTTGTTTAATTATACTGATCTTTATTAATTATAATATCATACAGCATCTCCACAGTTTCTCTTATCTGCTTTCCCTGCTCATTAAGTGTAATATCTGCATATTTCTTATAAAGTGCAACCCTGTCAGCATATATTTCTTCTACAGTTGTCTTTCCATTAGACACAACCCCACGCTCTTTAAGGCTTCCAAGTCTTTCCTCAAGTGATTCTGGTGGAAGTTCAAGATAAACCACAGTACCAATATCTTTAAAATGTTCCATTGCTTCTTTTCCGTATACAGCACTCCCACCTGTTGCAATAACTGTGTGGTGTGGATTGATTGAACAATTCACTTCATTTTCAATCTGTATAAATCCTGCATCTCCATGCTTTTCAATTATTCTTTCAAGAGTCATTCCCTCTCTTCCCTGAATAACAAGATCAGAATCAATGAATCCAAATCCTATCTTCTTGGCAAGCACTACTCCAAGCGAGCTTTTTCCGCTTCCCGGCATGCCTATAAGTATAATATTATTCATGTGTACCTCCATAAGCCTGAGATTCATCTTGTACAGCAGTCGTACATTTCCTTAAGCTCATCAACTGTAAATGTATAATGTGAATTACAGAAGTGGCAGTTGACCTCAATTGGCTCACCATCATCAATCATCTTCTGGATTTCTTCTTTTCCTACACTGATAACAGCTTTGCTCACTCTGTCCTTCGAACAGTTACAGTAAAACTTTGTTGGAATAGTATCAAGAATCTCAAGCTCCATATCACCAAGAATATGTTCCAGAATCTGTTCAGGAGTCATCCCTTCCTCCAGCATGGCTGTAACAGACTTAATCTCCTTAATTCTTGCCTCAAGCTTATCTATAAATTCATCCGTTGCCCCTGGCATAAGCTGAATAATAAATCCTCCAGCCTGCTCAACAGTATTGTCTTTATTCATAAGAACACCCAGTCCTACCGAAGATGGAACCTGTTCACTATTTGCAAAATAATAAGTAAGATCATCTGCAATCTCACTTGTAATAAGAATAGTATCACCAACATATGGCTCTTTAAGTCCAATATCCTTAATTACACTTAATACACCAATTCCTACTGCGTCTGCAATATCAAGCTTTCCATCCTTAAGTGGAAGCATAACCTGTGGATTGCCAACGAACCCCTTAACTTCTCCCTTAGGATTAGCTGTAACAGTCATACTTCCGATTGGACCATTACCCTTAATCTGCACAGTAAGAATATCTGCGTCATTCTTCATCATTGCGCCCATCATCGCACCACCTGTAAGAAGTCTTCCAAGTGCAACAGTTGCAATAGGGCTCATGTTATGTCTTTCTTTTGCTTCTTCAACAAGACCTTTAGTCGTAGCAGCAAATGCTCTTACCTGTCCGCCTGCTGCCGTGGCTCTAACAATATAATCACCCATAATTATCTCCTTATCATTTTTCAATCACAAAATATAATCTCTCTGACTCATCGTCAGGTTCATCCTTAGTAAATGCATTATACACATTTTTCACGGTAAGTCCAGCCTTCCTGGCCGCCCCTGTTACCTCATCTATAGTAAAGCCATGCTGATAGTGCTGTTCTTCGAATCTGTCAAATGCACCAGTTTCATTCTTAACAAACACAGCAAGCTCATATTCATTGTTACGCTCTTCCTCATCATAATAGTTATCCCATATAAATGCAGAATCTTCCCTGTTCTCAGCATATGTATTCTCAGCAAGTATATCCTTAAAAAAATGTATCGTCTTTAAATCAAATATAAACACTCCACCTTTTTTAAGGTTCTCACTTACACATCTGAATACACATTCAAGGTCAGGAACAGATGTAATATAATTCATAGAATCACCTATACTTATCATTGCATCAGATTCATAAGGTACTTCAAAATCTCTCATATCCTGACATGTATATATAACCTGTGTTCCCTCTTCAAATGTTTTCTCAGAAGCAATGGACAACATGTCCTCAGACATATCAAGTCCAACACATTCATAACCTTCCTTAGCAAGCATTCTTGTTACAGTTCCTGTTCCACAGCCCAATTCAAGCACCGATGCATCAGCATGCACGCCATTCTCCTTAAGGAGAGCAATCATGTACTGTCCCCATTCTTCATATGGAATATTATCCATATACTCATCATAAACATATGCAAAACCTGTATATGCGTCCATTATAATTACCTCTTATCATTAAAATGACCTGCCATATAATGGCAGGTCTTAGTGTTTAAAAGCTATGCATTCTTTCCACAGCACTGCTTATATTTCTTGCCACTACCACATGGGCATGGATCATTTCTTCCAATCTTCTTTCCCTTAACAACAGTTCCAGAAAGCTTCTGTTTCTTGTAAAGATCCTTTCTTGTCTGCTCATCAAGGAGGTTATCCCACTGTGGTAATTCATAAAGCCAGTCAGCCTTACATCCTACCATGTTGTAATAAAGTTTTTCTTTATCATAATCAAGACTAACTTCTGTATCCTCATCCATAGTCTCAATTGGATTAGGAGTCTTTAAGCTGTCGTTGATACCATCAAGGAATCCAGTCATAAGAAGTACTTCTACGCCAAACTTCTCTGCTAATTCCTTAACTGTTCCTTTAACTACTGTATCAGGATCTGAAAGAATCTGCTCATAGATAGCCTTCTCCTGATTAAAATATGAGCCCCAGAATTCTGAAGCATTCTTCTGATCCATCTCTGTCTCGTATGCGAGTTTTCTCCATGTTTCTAATAATGCCATGTCTGATTGTTACCTTTCAAATAAATATTATTAATAATGTGTATCGTCATTCAATTATAACATTTTTTATCTGTTACGCAACATTTTTATAAATAACTTGAGCGGCATGCCAATGTAATGTATATTATTAAGTATCTGACATTGGAGGTCTTATTCATGAAACGATTAAAACGATTTGCTGCATTAACTGCAGTCATACTCTGGGGCATAATGATAATCGCCACTTTAATATTTGCATTCATAGACAATGAGGCATGTCATAAAGTATTTACAGGTCTGCTCTTCACAGACATTGTATTTCCTGTTGTAATATATGCAATGACACTTGTATACAAGATTCTTTCAGGAAGGAATAAGCAGTAATTTTACTGCCTTCCTTCCATAATCTTAATTGTAGCGCTTGTTCCGAGCCTGTCAGCTCCGGCATCTATCATGGCAGCTGCTGTGTTGTAATCTCTTATTCCGCCTGCCGCTTTAACCTTACACTTTCCTTCCACATGGGCTTTCATAAGTGCAACATCACTTATTGTTGCACCTCCTGTAGAGAATCCTGTTGAAGTCTTGACATAATCAGCTCCTGCCTTAACAGACAGTTCGCACGCCTTAATCTTCTCCTCATCAGTCAGAAGACAGTTCTCGAATATAATCTTTAAAATCTTTCCTGCACATGCATCCCTTACTGCCTTAATATCCTCATACACAGCATCGTATTGACCTGCTTTAAGAAGTCCTACAGGAATAACCATGTCAATCTCATCCGCACCATCTTCTACGGCTTTCTTAGTCTCGTAAGCCTTTACGTCTGTACTCATAGCTCCCAGCGGAAATCCAACAACAACACATGTCTTAACATCACTTCCAGAAAGACATTCTTTTGTAAATGCTGTATATACCCCATTAACACATACTGATGCAAAATCATACTTTTTTGCTTCTTCACATAATGTACGGATATCATCCTTAGTTGCATCCGGCTTTAAATTCGTATGGTCAAAATATTTATTAAACTTCATATATTCCTCCAATTACCTATAAAAAGACCGTATCTGCAAAACTGTTGTACTGCAGATACGGTAATATTAATTGTTATTATTTAGAAAAATTACTCTTTCTGTGGATAATCTCATGTCTTCCAGGACCATTAGATACCATTGTGATAGGAGCTTCAATTTCCTGCTCAATAGCTTCAATATAGTTACGGCACTCAACAGGAAGTTCTTCATAGTTAGTAATTCCTCTGATATCTGACTTCCAGCCTGGCATAGTCTTTAATACCGGCTTAGCCTTCTCAAGCTGTGGAGTAGTTGGGAAATCCTTAGTAATCTTTCCATCTATCTCATATCCAACACACATTGGAATCTCATCAAGATATCCAAGTACATCAAGAACTGTAAGAGCAACCTCTGTTGTTCCCTGCATTCTTACACCATAACGTGTAGCAACTGCATCGAACCATCCCATTCTTCTAGGACGTCCTGTAGTAGCTCCGAATTCACCACCGTCTCCACCTCTGCGTCTGAGTTCATCTGCCTCATCACCAAAGATTTCGCTTACAAATGCTCCGGCACCAACTGCTGAAGAATATGCCTTAACAACTGTAACAACATCTGTAATTGATGCAGCCGGAATACCAGCACCAATAGCACCATAAGGAGCTAATGTTGATGATGAAGTTACCATTGGATATATACCATGGTCAGTATCCTTAAGAGAACCTAACTGACCCTCAAGTAAAATCTTCTTTCCGTCTTTAAGTGCCTGATGTAAAAATGCTGATGTATCACATACATATGGCTCAATCATCTCTTTATATTCCATAAGAGTATTGAATATCTCTTCTTCATTAAGAAGTGGCTGATGATAGAGATGCTCAAGCATAACATTCTTTAATGTACATACATTGGCAATCTTTTCCTTAAGTTCCTGCTCGTCTCCGAATAATTCATTAACCTGGAAACCAATCTTAGCATACTTATCTGAATAGAATGGAGCAATACCTGACTTGGTAGAACCAAATGATTTACCAGCAAGTCTTGCTTCTTCATATGTATCAAATGCAACATGATAAGGCATAAGAATCTGTGCCCTGTCTGATACAAGAATCTTAGGCATTGGTACATTACGGTCTGTAAGGCTCTTTAATTCCTTAACAAGATATGGAATATTAAGAGCTACGCCGTTGCCAATGACACTTGTTGTATGGTTATAGAAAACTCCCGAAGGTAAAAGATGAAGCGCGAACTTTCCATAATCATTAATAATAGTATGTCCCGCATTAGCTCCTCCCTGGAATCTTACGATGATGTCTGATTCTTCGGCAAGCATATCAGTAATCTTACCCTTTCCTTCATCACCCCAGTTAGCACCTACAATAGCTTTTACCATAGCGTCCTCCAATCTGTTTTAAAAAACACAAACATTAAATTAAGCTATTGACGGGAATTGAACCCGTGACCTCTTCATTACCAATGAAGTGCTCTACCCCTGAGCTACAATAGCATGTGTCTTAACACACCTATTCATAATATTATAGGTTGGTTATTTTGTCAACTTTATTCCTTATCCTTTGTATAGCATTATCTATAGATTTTGGCGGCTTATCAAGCATCTGCGCAATAGCTATATAATCTTTGCCAGACATATATAATTCCAGCACATTTTTCTCAAAATCACTCAGCACACTGTACAATTTATCTTCTAAACTTTCAGCATTTTCCTGATCAATAAAAAGTCTTTCCGGATTCTGTTCCTTATCAGACTTTAGTACATCCACCAGCTTTACCTGAGAATCATCTTCTGGATTGACCGGCTCATCAAAAGAAACATATGTATTAAGTGGTGTATTCTTCTTTCTGTTAGAAGCTGTAACCGCATTAAGAATCTGCCTGTTTATGCACATTCCTGCAAATGTCATGAAAGATGCATCCTTTTTCTTATCATAGTCACGGACAGCCTTATAAAGGCCTATCATTCCCTCCTGGATTAAATCATCACTGTCTCCTCCGGCAAGAAACATGGCTTTTGCTTTCTTTCGCACTATATACTTATATCTCTCAAATATGTACTCAATTGCCTGCTCATTACCTGCCCTGTACATATCAATAAGTTCTTCATCAGGATACTCTTCCAAATGCTTCATAAAAAACTCCCTAATTAAGTCTCTGACGGACTATTTCATATGCAAGAACACCTGCTGCAACTGAGGCATTTAAGGAATCAATATCACCCTTCATAGGAATTGATGCGATGAAATCACATTTGTCCTTAACAAGACGGCTTACTCCATTGCCCTCATTACCTATAACAAGGCCGATAGGTCCTTTGAGATTAAGATTATACATTGTCTCCCCGCCCATATCAGCGCATACAAACCAGAGTCCCTGCTTCTTAAGTTCCTCGATTGTCTGTGAAATATTAGTAACCTTGGCTACAGGTGTGTAATTAATCGCGCCTGCTGATGTCTTGGCTACAGTTGCTGTAAGTCCGACAGCTCTTCTCTTAGGAATAATAACTCCATGTGCACCTGCAAGGTTGGCAGTTCTTATAATAGCACCAAGATTGTGAGGATCCTCTATCTCATCAAGAATGAATATAAATGGATCTTCTCCCTTTTCCTTAGCTGCTGCAAGTATATCCTCAACCTCTGCATATTCATAAGCTGCGCCAATGGCAACAACTCCCTGATGATGTCCTGTTCCTGCAAGTCTGTCGAGTCTTTCCTTATCAACATAATTGATAATTGCATCTGTTTTCTTTGCTTCTCTGACAATACTCTTTATTGGTCCATCCTGACAGCCGTCAAGAATAAAAAGCTTATCAATAGTTTTACCAGAGCGGAATGCCTCTAATACAGCATTTCTTCCCTGAAATGTTAATTCATTGTATCTCATATATTTCTCCTTAATATTAACAAAGCAGAATCCAGTTATCCATTACAGATATGGATTCTGCTTTGCCGGCTCTACTTTAACTCAAGGCTTTCCAGTCCTGCTTTAACCAGTTCCATCATCCGCTCATACTGCCCGCTAAGATACAGATATCCCATAAGAGCCTCAAAACCCGTTGCTCTTCTGTAATCTCCAATGCTTGCATTCTTGGCAGATGTGTATGACTTTGCATTACGTCCTCTCTTATACACAGCTTCCTCATGTTCACTGAGCATTGGCTCTATTACACCTATCATGGCAGATTGGGATTCAGCCTTAACAATACTGCTCGTTTTCTTGTTAAGCTTATTAACCTGCATATTCCCCTGTTCTATAACCCATGTCTTAATGACAAGGTCATATATGCTGTCCCCGATATATGCAAGGACAAGAGGTGATAACTGCGAAGGCTCTGTATGCTTCATATCCAGGCCTTCATATATGCATTTTACAAGGTCGTTATCTAGGCTCTGCTCCATCTTACGCCCTCTCTTGTATCCTTAAGAATAATTCCCTTTGCTAATAACTCATCTCGAATTTCATCAGCTCTTGCAAAATTCTTATCTTTTCTTGCCTGCTGTCTCTCGGCAATAAGTGCCTCGATATCCTCATCAAGCATTTCTTCCTTCTTGTCTGTCTTAAGTCCAAGAATATCTGTGAGAGTTGTAATCTTCTTCATAAGAGTATCGATGTATTCCTTGGAATTATCTGAGCTTGAATTAGAGTTAGCAAGCTTTACAAGTTCAAATATAGCTGATATTGCGTCTGCTGTATTGAAATCATCGTCCATTGAATCTTCGAATTTCTTATAAATGTCATCTATAGAAGCTATTATCTTCTTCTCATCCTCTGTCATTGTAACATCTTTGGCATTCTCTGACAGATGTCTTAAATTATCAACTGCAGTTAAGATTCTGTCTAATCCGTTCTTTGCTGATTCCATAAGGTCATGGCTGAAATTAACAGGATTGCGGTAATGTGCGCTTAACATGAAGAATCTTAACACTTCAAGGTCATATTCCCTGCTTATATCTCTTACTGTAAAGAAATTGCCTAAAGACTTAGACATCTTCTTGTTATCAATATTAAGAAACGCATTGTGCATCCAGTACTTAGAGAATGGTACTCCATTAGCTGCCTCTGACTGTGCAATCTCATTCTCATGGTGAGGGAATATTAAATCCTCTCCACCTGCATGAATATCGATTTCGTCAGCAAGATACTTCTTAGACATAACAGAGCATTCAATATGCCAGCCTGGTCTTCCGTCACTCCAAGGTGATGGCCAAGATGGCTCTCCTTCTTTCTTAGGCTTCCAGAGAACGAAATCAAGTGGGTCTTCCTTCTCATCCTCACCTGTAACCTTAAGACTATGTGCCTCATCTCTGTGTCCTGCCTCCAAGTCGTCAATATTCTTCTTAGATAACTTTCCGTATTCTGCAAACTTTCTTGTTCTGTAGTATACAGTTCCATTGACTTCATAAGCATAACCCTTGTCAATAAGAGTCTGTATCATATCAATCATTCCGCCGATTTCCTGAGTTGCAAGAGGATGTGTTGTTGCGGGCTTAATATTCATGCCCTCCATATCCTTCTTACATTCAGCAATGTATCTTGTTGAAATCTCCTCAGCAGATACACCTTCTTCATTAGCTTTCTTAATAATCTTGTCGTCTACATCTGTAAAGTTAGATACATAATTAACATCATATCCCTTGTACTCAAGATATCTTCTTACTGTATCAAATACAATCATAGGTCTTGCGTTACCAATATGAATAAGGTTGTATACAGTAGGTCCGCAGACATACATTTTAACCTTACCTTCTTCTAATGGCTTAAACTCTTCTTTTCTTCTGGATAAAGTATTATAAATCCTCATGTCAGATTTCCTTTCATAATCACACTTTAGTTATCATCATACGAGCTGCGACTTTCATTGACGCTGTTCTCAAGGTGTGCAAGTCTCTTCTTAAGTCTTGCATTCTCCTGCTTTAAGTTCTCGATATCCTGCATAACAGGATCTGGAAGATGTATCTGGTCTAAATCATCAAACAGTCTTACGCTGTCCTGAATAACAACTCTTCCTGGAACACCAACCACTGTAGAATTCGCTGGCACATCCTTTAATACAACAGAACCCGCACCAATCTTGCAGTTATCACCTATGGTAACTGAGCCAAGAATCTTTGCTCCTGCTCCTACCATAATATTATCTCCAAGAGTAGGATGTCTCTTACCCTGCTCCTTGCCTGTTCCTCCAAGTGTAACGCCCTGATAAAGTGTTACATTGTTACCGATAATAGCTGTCTCCCCGATAACAACTCCATGTCCATGGTCAATAAAAAGTCCTTCGCCAATCTGCGCTCCCGGATGTATCTCAATTCCAGTCTGTCTTGCAGTTTTCTGTGAAATCTTTCTCGCCTTGTAATATTCGCCCTTAAGATATAACTTATGGGCTTTTCTATATTTAAGTATTGCCTTAAAACTAGGATAAAGATATACCTCTTTATCCGACTTAATAGCAGGGTCTCTGTCCTTTATTACTGCTATTTCCTGCTTTACATAATCTCTATATTTCATAATCTGTTAATCCTGACTTTTCTATTCTTAATTATATTATATGAATTAAAGCTGCGAATGTATTGTCAGTTCTATTTGTTCTGACAGCCCATGCAGCCACCACAGTCAGGTCTACAGTTTGTCATATCAGCCGCGCCGTATATATAATTAGAAACAGAATTAAGTGAGCATATTGCCTGTGAAGAAATACCCTCTCCACTTCCAGTAAATCCAAGTCCCTCTTCTGTAGTAGCCTTAACATTGACTCTGTCAACATCAATCTTTAAAGCATCTGCGATATTCTTTCTCATATCATCAATATATGGGCGCATCTTAGGCTTTTGTGCAATAATAGTAGCATCAATATTTTCTATAATATAATTAGCCTCATCTATCTTCTTTCCAACCTCTTCCAGAAGCTTGATACTTGATATTCCCTTGTATCTGTCATCTGTATCCGGGAAATGCTTTCCTATATCTCCAAGTGCAGCCGCACCCAGTAATGCATCCATAATGGCATGAAGAAGCACATCTGCATCAGAGTGTCCAAGCAGACCTAATTCATATGGAATCTCAACTCCGCCCATGATAAGCTTACGGTCTTTAACCAGTTTATGAACATCATATCCCATTCCAACTCTCATATAGCTCCTCCTTAATCTTGATTGCAACATTAATTGTTTACCTAGTCCATATAAGTAAAGCACATTTTAGCTGGATTATCAAGTGAAATTGACACCAGCTCACTTTACCTTCTTATATCCACCAGCCGCCTCAATATCCACCACTTCAAAGACAGTCAGCACATCCCCATGCACCTTGAATCTGATATCAAAGCCTGAAAATGTTACCCCATAAGCCCTTGTCTCGTCTGTATCATAAGCTGGTCTTGGGTCCTGCTCTAATATTTTGACCGCTGCTGTCTGTTTGTTTTCCGGCATTATTGCAAGCAGGTCTGATGGAAATATCACTTTAAGATTTCTGTTATAAGTGGCTGCCGTAAATCCTTCTTTTGCCTCTGGGTGTGAGTCTGTGAATTTTACATACGGCTTGATATCGTATATCGGCGTGCCATCAACCATATCCACCCCTGAAACGAATAGTACCGGTCCTTTATCTGCCGTATATTCTATGTGCTCTAATTTCACACATGACATCCCAATATCATTCGGTCTGAACGGTGACCTTGTTGCAAACACTCCCATTCGTACTTTCCCTCCAAGTCTTGGAGGAGTTACCGTTGACGCTATAGTTTTCTTCTGCGACTTGGAAAACTGCCATAAAACCCATATATGTGAAAAATCCTCCAATCCCCTGAAAGCCTCTGGTTGTCTGTATTCTGGTTCAAATGTTATGACACCTTTTAATTCCTCTATCAATCCACTCTGTCTTGGAATCCCAAATTTTGTTGGAAAATCTGTTGAAATGTGACCTATTATGTTCATTTTATACCTCCGGATTATCACTTTTTTTATTGACCTGCCCCATAAAAAGAACTAATATTAATTTATTATAGAAAAATATGAGGTCTTTAGTCACAATGAAAATCAATAATCTTATTGTTAAAATATTTTTGGGTATATATCTTGTAATAATTATAGCCGGAGTTGTCATCTTTGAAAACATCGGTTTTGCCGGTGGAGGTCTTGAAAAAAACATTCACACTGCCAGCAATTCTGAAACCCAGCCAGTTACTGTTAAAGATGTAAGTTCAGAAACTGTGTCTAAGACAACGCCTGCTGTAACAGTTAAAGAAACTGCTTCTTCTCAGGATGTAACAAAACAGGAATCCACCGTCGTGACTGAAACTGAGGCAACAACTGTAGCATCTGAAACATCCTGTGAATCCTCCGAGCCAGAAACCGTTCAGACTGAAGTCCAAAGCACACAGCCTGAAACAGCCGCCCAGCCATCGTATACATTTGCAAATGGACGCATAACCAATACATCTGCTCTTAAAAGTTACCGTGTGACAGGTGCTTCCTATGTCAATATGCATAAAGACAAAAACGGCAGCCACTCCTTTGCAGTTGTGCCAGGAGGGACTACCGGTTCTATATTATCTGTTGGTGCTTATTACACCCTTATTGATTATAATGGTACAAGCGGTTATGTATACAATTCATACCTTGAAGTGTATTAGAATTAAAACAATACAAAGCTGAGTGCAATAACTGCTATACCAAGAATTATTCTGTACACACCGAACACCTTGAAATCATGCTTCTTGATGTATCCCATAAGGAACTTGATTACGAATACTGATACAAAGAACGCAACAAGGCAGCCTACAATGAGGACAACCCACTCTGTTCCTGTCATAGCCATTCCCACAGCAGCATATTTAGCAATCTTTAAAAGACTTGCTCCGAACATTACAGGTACCGCAAGGAAAAATGTAAATTCAGCCGCAACGCTTCTTGATACTCCGATTATGAGTGCTCCGATAATTGTTGCACCTGATCTTGATGTACCTGGAAATACTGCTGCTATAAGCTGGAACAGACCTATTATTATTGCTGCCTTATAAGTTATCTCACCTATACTTCCGATTGCTGGCCTGCTGCCTTTCTTTGCATTCTCCACAACTATAAAAACTATACCTACAGCGATAAGTGCAATAGCAACAGGGATTGGATGATAGAATAATTCATCTATCTTATCATCGAAAATCAATCCGACAATCGCTGCCGGAATACATGCAATAATAATCTTAATCCACATTGCAAGTGCGCCATCTTTCCAAGCTGCTTTCTTACCACTCTTAGTCTTCTTCATATAAAAAGGCCATAATTTATTCCAGAATAATATAACTACGGCCATTATTGCTCCAAGCTGGATAACTACCTGAAACATCTTATAAAAATCTGCGGATACATTAAGTTTGACTACCTGGTCAAGCAGAATCATATGCCCTGTGCTGCTTATAGGCAACCATTCTGTAATTCCTTCGACTATACCGAAAAGAATTGCCTTTAAAATCTCTAGTAACATGACTATCTCCTTAATATTTAATTATTATGCTTCATTCTTACCAGTCGCCTCTGCAAGTTCTCTCTTATATCTTGCAAGCTGCCCCTCAGTGTTCATTATCCTTCTGCTCTGTTCAGATACTGTCTGGTTAAGCTGTTCTATTGTTTCTGTCTGGTCATCTTTCTTTCCTGCAACAACAACCATTCCAAGACACACAATAACAAAAAGCCCTACACCAGCCATGGTACATATACTCTGTCCTATGAATATAAATATTCCGGTTCCAATAAGAATAAGTAATCCAGTTATTCCAAGAATAACTATCTTTAGTCTGTCTGATTTCTTCAAAGCATTCCCCTTCTTTCCTGAAGCATTTGCTTTGTATTATATACCACTTATGCCTTTCTGCCAAGACTAATGCCTAAGCTTTCAGCCTGTCTTATAAGTTCATTATCTACGTTAACCATCTTCGTTTTACCTGCAACCTCTTCAAGTGGTATCTTAGAGAACTTTCCATCTTTGATGCATACCATATTGCCATAATCTTTTCTTAATATAAGTCCTGCAGCCTCAACGCCTATTCTTGTTGCCAGTGTTCTGTCAGATGCACTTGGAATTCCGCCACGCTGAACATGTCCGGGAATTGTTACTCTTACCTCCTGACCAGCTTTTTTCTGCAGCTCATCACTCAACTGATATGCTACCGATGGAAATGTATATGTCTTTCTCTTTTCTTTCAGCTCTTTCTTTGACAGCTTTGCATCCTCATCTGATATTGCACCCTCAGCCATTGCGATTATAGTAAATTTCTTACCCTGCTTTTCACGCTTTCTGATTGTATTCAACACCTCATCAACATTATATGGAATTTCAGGTATAAGTATGATATCAGCACCGCCTGCAATTCCTGAATGCAATGTCAGCCAGCCTGTTTTATGTCCCATAATCTCAACAATAAACACTCTGCTGTGTGAGGCTACCGTTGTATGAATCTCATCTATAGTTCTTGTCGCAACATCTATAGCTGACTGAAATCCAAAGCTCATCTCAGTTCCTTCTATATCATTATCAATAGTCTTAGGAAGAGTAACGACATTTAAACCCTTCTGCGATAAAAGAGCCGCAGTCTTATGTGAACCGTTTCCGCCAAGCATTACCAGGCAGTCGAGTTTTAAATCCTTATAAGTCTTAATCATGCCTGCAACCTTATCGCGTCCTTCCTCATCAGGCTCATTGATATATTTGAAAGGTGTTCTGGAAGTTCCAAGAATTGTTCCTCCCTCTGTGAGAATCCCACTGAAATCCTCTTCTTTCATCAGTTTGTAATTCTTAGTAATCATTCCTTTGTAACCATCAAGAAATCCGTATATTTCAACATCATTTGTATTATTATACAAAGTTTTGGCAACACCTCTCATTGCCGCATTAAGAGACTGGCAGTCTCCACCACTTGTAAGCATACCTATCTTCATACCTGTTAGCCTCCATTTTCTTAATTATTCTGCACTGGCTGCCGCTTCATAGCTTTCTTCATATAGAGTTTCCTGTGAATCAATCTTAGGATTATTAATATGTCTGTCACAGTATACCCCATCACTATTCTGCTCTTTGCCTTTCTCGTCATCCTGCATAATAAGATCAAATATATGAATTATGCGTTCCTGACAATGCTTATCAAGCACAGGTGCAGCAACCTCAACACGTCTTGTCGTATTTCTTGTCATAAAATCTGCCGATGCAATATATATCTTCTGGTCATCTCCTCTTCCAAAACGATATATTCTTGAATGCTCAAGGAAACGTCCAACAACACTTACCACGCGGATATTATCTGTATAGCCTTTAACTCCCGGCTTTATACAGCATATTCCTCTTACTTCAAGATCTATTTTAACACCTGCCTGTGAAGCTTCAATTAATTTCTCAATAATAATCTTGTCTGTAAGGGAATTAATCTTAACTCCAACATATCCCTCTTCACCGTTCTTTACCTTATCAATCTGCTCATCTATCATTGAAAGAATTCTGTTCTGCAGGCAGTTTGGTGCAACAAGAAGCTGGTTAGAACTATCCACCGTTTCTCCCTTCTGCAAAGCAGCAAATACTGCAGCCGCATCCGCACCTATCTCCTCATTAGCTGTAACAAGTGACAGATCTGTATATAATCTTGAAGTCTTTTCATTATAATTGCCTGTTCCTATCTGTGTTATATATGAAAATGTATTATTAACCGAACGTGTTATAAGGCATAACTTTGAGTGCACCTTATACTCACCCAGACCATATAAAAGCTGGCATCCAGCCTCCTCGAGCCTCTTAGACATTTCAATATTATTAGCCTCATCAAATCTGGCTCTCAGCTCCACAAGAACAATAACTTCTTTACCATTTTCAGCCGCTTCAATAAGAGTCTCAACTATCTTACTTCTGTCAGCAACTCTGTAAAGAGTCATCTTTATTGATACAACAGTCGGGTCACTGGCTGCTTCCTCTAACATAGATATGAATGGTCTCATACTCTCAAATGGGTATGAAAGAACAACATCCTTCTTCTCAATCTGCGGAATTATCTTTTCATTCATACTGATTTCTTTACTTGGCTGTGGAACTCTTTTCTTATAAAAAAGCTCAGGCTTATTCTTTAACACATTCTGCAGCTGGAATACAAATGACATATCCAGTGGAGTTCTCTCTTCAATCAGGTGTTTTGCACCTATTTCAAGATAATCTGTGAGCTTTTTCTTTGCTTTGTCGTTTATTTTTCTGTTTAACTGGACACATACCGGATTAAGCCTGTTTCTCTGCTTAACCATATGTTCCATCATATTTCTGTAATCAAGGTCCTCATCATCAAATGAACCAGCATCTATATCTGCATTTCTAATAACTCTCATAACTGATTTTTCCAGTATTTCATACTTCTCATACAGCTTTGATACAAAATGCAGAATCAATTCTTCAGAAAGCATAAATGTTCCTGGTCTTGTAGGAATTTCTATAAGTCTCTTAAATACACTGTTTGAACAAGGTACTATTCCTATTTTATTCTTACCCTTCTTAGTCTTCATAAGCACAATTGCATATAACTGCTTATTTGCAAGAAAAGGAAATGGCTGCTGCTGTCCTATTATCATAGGTGAAAGAAATGGTGCTATATGCATATCAAAATATTCCTCCAGCATTGCACCTTCATCATTAGACAGCTTATTAAAATTAATTATTCTTATCCCGGCTGTCTCAAGTTCTCCCATAAGCTGTTCATACACTCTGCCCTTTTTCTTCTCAAGCTCACTAACCTTATCAAGAATAGCTTTTACCTGCTCTTCGCTTGTCATTCCGGTTTTATTGTCTCTTTCCTTTTCCTGAAGCTGCATCTGCATCATAAGCGTTCCAACGCGTACCATAAAGAATTCATCCAGATTAGTCTGGTATATTGATGCAAATGTAAGTCTTTCCGCAAGTGGAACTTTAGGATTAGCTGCTTCATTTAACACTCTCTCATTAAATGCAAGCCATGACAGCTCCCTGTTTGTGTAACATGCTCTCTGTGTTGTTTCTTTAGTGTTTATGCTCATTGCCCCGTTCTCCTTTTCCCGAAAATAGTCAAAAAACTTTTTCTTAATTTCTGTGAATTTCATATCATTCCTCATTTTTTCTTTTAACCACATCTTTTCTTTGGCAATAATTTTATTGTCACACTGGTATGTAAAATCCACTATCGGGGTTATGTAAAACATATGTAAAGTAATTGTAATAAAAACAGCCTCAAGGCATAAAAAAAGCAGCTTACGCTGCGAATGCTTTAAGGCTGTTTCTTATTATCTGCGCCTTATCCTCATCATCATGAATAATCATCATCATTGGCTTCATAATGTTAAGACTAAATATTCCAAGTATCGACTTCGCATCTACCATTGTATGTCCGCTTACTAAATCAATGTCGCAGTCAAATCTTGATACAATATCTACAAACTTTCTCACCTTGTCTATGTTGTTTATAGCTACTTCCATATGATTACCACCTTTCTTCATTCATGGTTAATAGGCTTACATGTCAGGGAATCACAGCCATCCCCGTCTTTTGGCTGTCCACCCCTTCAATGCATACTTATAATAACCATATCATGTAAAAGGTGTAATCATATTCATGTATAATTCTTGTAAAATTCTAACTCCAGTATCCTAGTTCTACACCTTTCTTGTATACACCAATTCCCTTTGAATAATATCCATAACAGTTAAAATGTGTCCAGTCATATCTTAATTGTTCAGATATATTACCTTTCTTGAAATTCTCAAGGTCATCTGTTGTTGTATCAAGTCCGCAGTCACTTAATCCATTCTGAATCATATATGTTCTCGTATTAAAAAAATGCTCGCCATATGCTTCTCTTAAGGCTGCTTCCCATGCTGTATCACCGATTCCCACATAATTACCGTCTTCTCCATACTCTCCCTGATTAACATCTACTGAATCAGCCGGATCATCCGTATCTCCGAGTACTATATAATATTTGCATCCAGAATTAAGTATTATATTATCATATTGAAGAATAAGCTGCTGATAATCATTTTCCCAGCCGCCATTACTTCCCATTTCGAGTATCAATATATCTTTGGCACTTCTTTCCTGTGATGCCCTTGTCATTGCCTGTGTTCCGCCAGAAATTGTAACTTTTTCCATACCAGAAGTATCTGTTGGTTTCTCCGTTGGTTTTTCGGTCACATTTTCTGTTGGTTTCTCCATTGGTTTTTCACCAGATGTTTGTGACTCTGTTTCTTTTATCACTGTGTCATATTCTGTTACTATATCACTCTCTGCTTTTATATCTGCTCCCTGTCTTGAATATGTATCAGTTTCACTTTCATATATAACAACGCTATAATCTGCCCTATTATCATATGCCGCATATCCCTTTGTAAGCTTTATACTTACATATCCATCTTCTGCATTATCAACATCACATAAATAACCATTTATATACATATCTCCTGGATAAGGATCATAATCAAATCCGTATCCACTATAATCATCCGCTTTAAACACATTTCCATCTTCATCTATAATACGTGCTATTGCTGAGTCAGTCTCACTTATTGTAATATCCCTGTCTATATACACTTTAGTTCCGCCAGCACGGAAAGTAATATAACTGGAATCTTCTCCTGACCCTCCAAGATTATGTGTTGGTATATTAGTCATTTTTTCTATTGTAACAGGTGTAGTCCACCCATATATATCAATGCCATTTACTTTTCCTTCAGTTGCACTTCCTGCTCCAGCCATCATACTATCCCCATAGCATGTTATTTCTCTCTTCTGTCCATCATATGGGATAAACTCGTCCGTAAGCTGCCTTGGCGGAAGTTGAAATGCCTCCTCATTTTCTGTTGATATCTCATTTTCAAAAAATTCTTCAACCACTTCCCTGTCTACTACTTCTGCACTCTCTTCCTGCGTTGTATCCTCTTCTGGAGTCTCTTGCACTGTAGTTTCCTGCACCATCATTGTATGCACAGTTGTTTCTTCCACATTTTTCTTTTTATTCTTACTATACTTTAATTGCACAGCTATTATCGAAACAGTTATTAACGCTATAACTAAGACTGCAGTCGCGCTTATAATTATATATTTTTTTCTATCATTATTACCTAGTCTTAACATGTCTTTCATATAATTTTCTGCCCTTTCTTTAGTTCTATATATTATTATACGAAATGAAGTTTAAATAAGTTTAAAAAAGAAAAACTTCTGCGAAATTATATCACAGAAGTTTTTCTTTGTCTATTATATTAATTATGTTGCATAAACCATGACATCATACATCCGCCATCTGCACCGGCTTCAAGCACTTTTTTAATGTTATCAGGCTTAATTCCTCCAATCGCAAACACTTTTACTGTGGGATTAACAGTATGAGCCGCTCTACTCACTTCTTTAAGAAAACTAAGTCCTGCTCCCATCTTCCCCGGCTTGCACTGTGTCTCAAATATCGTTCCAAGCACAATCTGGTCTGCTCCTGCGCGGACAGCATTCACTGCCTCTTCCATACTGTGACACGATACACTCACACAATCAAGCCTCTTTATCACATCTGCCTGTTCTTCACACATTTGTTTAAAATGTTCCATTGAAAAATGTACATTTCCACAGTCTGCATACTTTGCCGCACTGATATCACTGTGAACAAACATTTTAACAGAAGCTTTCCTGCACATTACCTGTATGTGTCTGGCAAGTTCCCTGTAGTCCTGCCTGTCCATATCCTTTTCACGAAGTATCATGGCATATGGGTGCAGTGCCACACATTTTTCAAGTTGCATAATGTACTCCTCCATGGTACACTCTGCGCCACCGCTGCCGTTCACCAGATGTCTGTTCGTTATACATATATATTTTCTATACATAAATGTATTCATTCACGACTGGCTGAAGCCCGCCATCCTCCATATCCTTATACATTCTGTCAAATGAACGGTTATCATTGATTTCAAACTGTTCATCTCCGGCATCACCATCTTCTTTTCCTGTATATTTAGATTCATGGTCGCCGATTCCTGTTGAAACACCTGCTGAAACTTTAGTGGCACATATCTTGGTTATACCATTTCTAAACTGCGCACTCTCACGACTTGAAACTGTTATTCCAACGAATGGCAGAAATAATCTGTACGCACAAAGCACCTGACACAACTGCTTTTCGCCGACATCTCTTGGATTAATCTTATCATTGTTGATTATCGGACGGAGTCTCGGACAGCTAAGACTCAGTTCTGCATGTGGGTATTTTCTGTTAAGATAATATACATGCAGTGCTGTTGCCAGTGCGTCTTTTCTGAAATCATCAAGTCCTAACAATGCTGAAAAGCCTGCACCTCTCATACCTGCCATAAGTGCTCTTTCCTGTGCATCAAATCTGTATGGCCATACTCTCTTATGACCTAACAAATGTAATGTCTCATACTTTACAGGATTATATGTCTCCTGAAATACTGTTACATAATCAACTCCGCACTCATGAAGATAGCGGTATTCATCCACATTTACAGGATATATCTCTATGCCGATATTCTTGAAATATTTTCTTGCAATCTTAACTGATTCACCAATGTATTCAACGTCTGAATATTTTCTGCTCTCTCCTGTCAGTATCAGGATTTCTTCCATTCCTGTATCTGCAATAACTTTCATCTCATGCTCAATTTCCTCGAATGAAAGTTTCTTTCTATGAATATTATTGTAGCAGTTGAAGCCACAGTATATGCAGTAATTCTGGCAGTAATTAGCTATATAGATAGGTGTAAATATATACACTGTATTGCCAAAATGTTTCTTAGTTTCATTCTCTGCTTTTCTTGCCATCTGCTCTAAGTAAGGTGCCGCAGCCGGTGAAAGCAATGCCTTAAAATCCTCTATACTGCATGTTTCCTTACTTAACGCTCTCTCTACATCTGCGGCTGTGTATGAGTCATAGTCATACTCATCCATTGCCTTTAAGACTTTATCCTTAATATCTGAATCAATTATTTCCATGTCATCAAGATATTTCATATAATCTGTTCTGAATGACGGGTCCTGCTCTAACTTATGTTTTCTCTCTAACGCAGCCGGTGGAAGCTGGTCACTGTCTATAAAATACACCTGATTTTCTTCGTTCATTATTCTGCCTTCTTTTCTATTTTATTTTTTAATACCACAATTCCTCTTGCAGATTGCTCTCCACATTTAACGTAAGAATCCTGTTAATGGGTCAGATGCACTTCCACCTCTTGCAAGAACTCTTCCCATTCCTGTAAGATATGCACTTCTTCCTGCCTCTATAGCCTTCTTAAACGCCTCTGCCATTGCTGGAACATTTCCTGCGGTCGCAATCGCTGTATTAGCCATAACCGCAGCAGCTCCCATCTCCATTGCCTCACATGCCTGCGAAGGCTTGCCAATTCCTGCATCCACGATAATTGGCAGATCAATCTCATCAATAAGTATCTGTATAAATGCTTTGGTTGAAAGTCCGTTATTGCTTCCAATCGGTGAAGCAAGCGGCATAACGCAGGCAGCTCCGGCATTCTGTAAATCTCTTGCCACATTCAGATCAGGATACATGTATGGCATTACAACAAATCCTTCCTTAGCAAGTATTTCTGTTGCTTTCACTGTCTCATAGTTATCTGGGAGAAGATACTTTGCATCATGCATAATCTCAATCTTTACAAAATCTCCACATCCCATCTCACGGCTGAGTCTCGCAATTCTTACCGCTTCCTCTGCATTTCTTGCTCCTGAAGTATTAGGAAGAAGAGTTACTCCCTTCGGTATGAAATCAAGAATATTCTCTTTATTCTCTGTATTGGCACGTCTAAGAGCAAGTGTGATAATTTCAGCACCGCCCTGCTCAACTGCCGCCTTAATAAGATTCACATTGTACTTTCCTGAACCTAATATGAATCTGCTGTTGAACTCATGTCCTCCTAATATTAACTTATCTTCTTTCTTGTCCTGTGCCTTATTTTCCATCTTTGCTTCCTCCTGTTATCTTTTTTATTATGTTTCTGATGACTGTTCTTTTTCTGGCAATACTTCCTGCACCTATAGTCTGTCCTGCCTCTCTTTTATGTTCTCAATCTTGTAATTGCTGATTGAATTTGTCCTCTTACCGCTAGAAAACCTATAAAAAATGTATTTTCTGTCTTTTAGTAGGTTCGCGTCAGCTCTCTTATTTTCAGAAAACCTACTAATCAAACTCTTATAAAGCTTCTTATAGGTCTTTCTTTACTCTCATGTTTTAATACGACCTATAAATACCTTGTTTATCTCGCTTTTATAGGCTGTCAGCTATCACAAAAGCCTACTAAATCTTGATTTTCTCACGCCTTGTAGGTTTCTTAATATTTCCCTGCCAAATATTAACCTACTCAATTTCAAATTCTGTAATTGTAGTAGGTCTTTGCCTATTATTAACCGCTCTGACATTGCTTATAAGCAGCCAGACTCCCTGCTCTCAGACTAAACTCATATTAAAACTGTCCGCCGCCAACAAAATGCAATATCTCAATCACATCTTCATCAGCAATATTAACCTTGTCAAAGTCTTCCCTGTGAATTATTTCCATATTCTTCTCAATCACAATGCCTACAGGGTCATACCCTGCCTCTGTTACATAAGCAAGAAGTGTTTTCCCCACAACCTTTGAAGCTTCAACCTGCTCTCCGTTAATCTGTACCATAGACTCTCCTTTCCCTTCGTTGTTCATTATGGGCATTCGCCGTATAAGCTGGAATTTGTGCAAGCACATTCCAGCTTGCACGGCTCATTGCTTCGCGAGCAGCTCATATGCCAGAATTTCATTCTGGCATTGTCGCGGCGCTCCTTGAGAACCCATATAAAGTTCACAGCTCGTGCAAGCACGACTGTGAACTTTCCATGCCTTCTCTCATCGCTGCTCGCGCAAAAAAGGCAGAACCGCTTTCCAGCTGGTTCTGCCTTTAAAATCATAATATAAACACGCCGGAAATCTTTTATTACCGACGCCTGTTGTATGTTCGCTGACATGATTCATTCATATAATCCTGTCTGCTGGTCTTGAAAAGTGGTGTCCCCAATTCAACGCCTCAATTAATATAACATAAGCTGGCTTAATTTACAACTACCAGCCCTGTATATTAATCTCTGACAGTCTCACTTCTTTGTATTCCTGATTAATATACATTCTTATCTGTTCCACCTCATCATCTGAAAATGACGCAGCTTTTTCATTATAATACACATCGATTGTGTAACTGTCATCTTCGTTACTTTCTGCTGTCACATAGAATTCTGCTGGTCCGAACATTGTTTCAAGTTCTTTTGTGGCTTCACCGCATAAGCTGCCAACATAATTCTCGTCAATATCTACATCATCATGCTCATCATAAGCAAAATCCATCTGTGGATTATAACCTTTTCTCATCACTGGCTGTCCCTCTAAAGAAGTGGCTGCATCTGTTCCAATACCAGACTGTAAAACGTAAGTGCTTTCCTCAACACCTGTGTTACTGATTTTGCTTGCATTACCCTCACACGCGCAAAGAAACGCCACCCATGTACACAAGAATACAACACATAAACATATACGCAAAACAAAAGACATAGAACATAAGCCTCCGTGTTTCATAGCAAATTTCATAACAATCACCTCTGCCTATATTCTATGCCTTTTTTAATATAAATAAAAGTCCCGTTACCGCTCATTCCTCCAGACCTCAACAACCCCTCCGATAAAGCCGGGAATAAGTCCAAAATATCCAACGAATGTAAACATCCATTCCGTTCCTTTGAATGCAAATATGCTTACAACCGCCCACACTACAAAGCCGATTGCACACCATGCAAGGGTGTTAAGAAGAAGAAACAGATATTCATATTTCTTTTCAGTTAAATTAGTATTTTTACAAATGTTCAGAAGCATTTTCATCAAAACCTCCCTTCGTATCAAGAGCAAATATTACCCATTCTGCAATGTTAGTTGCATGGTCTCCTATTCTCTCAAAATACTTGGCAACCATAAGAAGATCTGCAGCCTGCTCACCATTGGCTGAATCTGCCTGTATCATTGCAATAAGGTCATCTCTTACCTTTTCAAAAAGGTCATCTACCACATCATCATATGCTATAACTTTTCTTGCCTTGTCCATGTCTTTCTCAACATAAGCTTCAATACTTCTGATTAACATAAGCATTGTCTCAGAAGCCATCTGGTTGATGTGCTCTAACTTCTTTATGTATGGCTGGTTGGCAAGTTTAATAGTTATCTCGCCGATATCTGCTGCCTGGTCACCAATTCTTTCCATATCAGTAACCATCTTTAAAGCTGCTGTAATTGTTCTTAAATCCTTAGCAACCGGCTGTTGCTGGATAAGAAGATTAAAGCAGATACTCTCAATAGTCTTCTGCTCCCTGTCAATCTCCTCGTCCTGAATCATAACCTTTTTAGCAAGCTCTGCGTCCTGTTTTACAAGCGCATCAACTGCCTTTCGTATAGAATCTTCAATTGCAGAGCCCATCTTCATCATTTCTTTATTAAGTCTGTCAAGCTGTTCGTCAAATTTACTTCTCATCATCCAAACCTTCCTGTGATATAATCTTCTGTCCTCTTATCCTGCGGGTAAGAGAATATCTGCTTAGTATCTCCAAACTCCACCATCTCCCCTACAAGGAAAAATGCTGTCTGATCCGAAACTCTCGTTGCCTGCTGCATGTTATGTGTTACCACGATTACTGTGTATTTCTTCTTTAAGTCTTCCATCAGTTCCTCAATCTTGGCTGTAGATATAGGGTCAAGAGCTGATGTCGGCTCATCCATAAGAAGAACTTCAGGCTGTACCGCAAGAGCTCTTGCTATACAGATTCTTTGCTGCTGTCCGCCTGAAAGACCCATGGCCGATTTTTTCAATCTGTCCTTAACCTCATCAAATATAGCTGCTCCACGGAGACTCTCCTCGACTATCTGGTCAAGTCTTTTCTTATCTCTTATTCCATGAACTCTTGGGCCATAAGCGATGTTATCGTATATGCTCATAGGAAAAGGATTAGGCTGCTGGAATACCATTCCAACCTTCTTTCGAAGGATTGTAGTATCAACTGATGGATCATATATATCCTCACCATCAAGAAGCACCTTGCCATCTATTCTTACACCGTCAACCAAGTCGTTCATACGGTTTAATGTCTTTAAAAATGTTGATTTACCACAGCCAGATGGTCCGATAAATGCTGTCACTGCATTTTCCTGTATATCCATGTTCACATCCTTAAGGGCATGATTTTCACCGTAATACAGGTTCAGATTTTCAACTTTAACTTTAATCTTATTACTCATATATTCCTCCCAATTAGTGCTTTTCGAGCTTCTTAGCGAGCCTCTTTGTACCAAAATTAATAAGAAGTACAATTACAAGAAGTACAACCGCTATGCCGAATGCCACCTCAAATTCACCCTTGCTTGCGCTTAAATAAAGCTGGATTGTAAGTGTTCCGCCCGAATGAAATATTTTCTCAAGAAATGCATCGAAAGTCTTTGGAAGAAGATGTGCACTTCCTGCTGTAAAAAGCAATGCTGCTGATTCACCAATAATTCTTCCTATTGCAAGGATTACTCCTGTTACAATTCCAGGCATTGCTGACGGAAGAAGAATTGTTCTGATTGTGTACCATTTACCTGCGCCTAAACCTACCGCTCCTGTTCTGAAACTGTCAGGTACAGTCTTTAACGCTTCCTGTGTATTTCTCGTAACAAGCGGAAGCACCATTAATGTAAGTGTAAGAGAACCTGTCAGAAGTGAATATCCCATGTGACATAACTGTCCGAAGAAAAGCATTCCAAACAAGCCAAATATAATTGATGGAATTCCTGCAAGTGTCTCTGTTGCAAATATTATAACTGTAACAAGCTTTCCCGGTTTGGCGTACTCATTTAAATAAATAGCAGCACCTACACCGATTGGCGTTGTAATTATCATAGTAAGTAATATTATTATCAATGTGTTCAGAATATTACCGGCAATTCCCACAGTTCCGTGAAGAATTGATGTAACACCTGTAAGAAATGCCCAGTTTACACGCCTTGCGCCCTTTGCGAACACATATATAATAATTCCTAAAAGCAGGAGAACTGAAAATGCTGCACACACATATATCGCTGAGTATACTGCAATCTCTTCCGGATGCCTTTTTTTAGCTTTAAGATTATCCATTTGCTTTCTCCCCTTTCTTCTGCATTAAAGTAATTATCAGGTTAATAATCATTATGAAAATGTAAAGAACAAGTCCTACTGTGAAAAGAACCTGTCTGTGTACTCCATCTGCGTAACTCATCTCACTTACAATCTGTGTTGTAAGAAATCTGACTGAGTTGAATGGAAGCGGCAGATTTACTGAACCACCGGCTACCAGATTAATAGCCATTGCCTCACCTAAGGCTCTTCCTATACCTAAAACGATTCCTGTTATAATTCCTGACTTGGCTGCCGGAACTACAACCTTGAATATTGTCTGTATCTTAGTTGCACCAAGAGCAAGCGATGTTGCTCTTAAATTCATTGGAACTGCCCTGATTGCTGACGCGCTCATATTGATAACTGTTGGAAGTATCATAATTGCAAGCACCAGCACTGCAGCCAGGAGGTTGGCTCCTCCTGTGTACTGATGTGTTGTGGAATTCGCGAATACATGCTTTTCTAATTTATAAAGGAGGGGGTTTAATAGCATTAATCCGAGAAGTCCGTATATAACAGAAGGAATTGCTGCAAGCAGTTCAACTGCCGGCTGAACTACTGCTGCAAGTTTTTTTCCTGCTATCTCTGTCAAAAAAACTGCTGTTAATAATCCAATTGGAACTCCGATAAGAATCGCAAGTGTTGTTCCTACTATTGATGAAAGAATTATGTATACAATTCCATATGCAGGCGGTGTAGCAGTTGGCGCCCATACTGTTTTAAAGAGCAAGTCTGCTATTCCGACACTTTTAAGACTCTCTGTTCCTTTTATAAACATATAGATGGTAATGGAGCAGACTGCCAGGATAGCTACTACCGCACATATAAGGAATATAAACCGTGCCACGCTTTCACTTGCATGCTTTGACTTTTTATTACCCTTTAACGAACTGTTTGCTGTTGCCTTAACAGCTTCTGGCGTTTTATTTATTTTATTCATACCAACATTTATAACCTCATCCATGTCAATCTCTCCATTCAGAATCTATATTAACCGCGGCTTACTCTGGGAGGATTAAGCCTACACCCTTGATAACCTTCTTGCCTGCGTCAGACTTTACGAAGTTGAACCATGTCTGAACAAGTTCACTCTGTGATGAAACAGAACCCTTAGTAGCCATTACAAACGGTCTTGAAAGTGTATACTTACCAGCCTTAATGTTATCCTCTGTTGCATCTACACCATCAAGCTTTAAAGCTGCAACTGTCTTATCAACTACATCTAATGAAACATATCCGATTGCACCTGGAGTTGCTGCTACCTTGGCAAGTACAGCGCCTGTACTGTCAAGTTCCTGTGCATATGCACATTTATTCTTAACTTCAAGAAGTTCCTCAAATGCTCCTCTTGTACCAGAAGCTGCCTCTCTGCCGATTACTACGATAGCTTCGTCTGAACCGCCAAGGTCCTTCCAGTTAGTAATCTTTCCTGTGTAGATATCTGTAAGCTGCTGCTTTGTTACATTAGTAACCTTGTTGTTCTTATCAGTAATCATTGCGATACCATCAATTGCTACGATATTCTCCTCAATACCTGCTGACTTTTCTTTATCTGATAAAGCTCTTGAAGCGTTACCAATATCAACTGCTCCGGATGTTACTGACTCGATACCTGCGCCTGAACCTGTATATTCTGTTGTTACTGTTACATTAGGATATTCTTCCATGAATGCTTCCATGAGAGCGCCGCACATCTTTTCCATTGATGTACTTCCTGCTAACTGAATCTTTCCTGAAAGCTCCTTAGTTGTGCCTCCGTTTGCTGAGCCATCTCCATTTGATGATGTACCTGTTCCACAGCCTGCTAATGCTGCAAGACCTAATGTTGCTGTTAATGCAACTGTAAGTAACTTTTTAATTCCTTTTCTCATAACTTTCGTTACCTTCCTCTTTTTTTATTTGCAAGCATTAACAGAAGATTTTCATAGGGGCTTGAATCAGTTTCCTGACCGAATGATATGTGAGTCGTCTCAAAAAAGAAAACCCTCTGCATCTGCTTGCAGAGGGTATGTTATCAATGTTATGTAAAATGCATAATCTCGTGTTCGTAAAGTTTTTGTAAAATGTATGTGATTATCTCAAAGTCTTTCTATATATAATTATAAAATACACCGTTCCTATAATAGATGTAAATGCCCACGCACTCGCATACACAAGATAGAGTGACATCAGTGTATGTATACTTGCAAATATTGTACACACCCATATGATTCTAAATACAACAGAACCCATTATAACTATTATTGTAGGTATAACGCTTCTGCCAAGTCCTCTTGCTCCCGCTGCCGCATTATCCATAAATGCGGATACAAAATAAGAGCATCCCATTATTCCCAGTCTTATTGAGCCGTAATGCAGCACATCCGGATCACTTGTAAACAGACTAAGAAACTGTGTCCTGAAAACTACAAGCAATGCACCAAGCACTGCTCCTATAATAAATGAATACATCTGTGTAACAAGATATGCTTTCCTAATCCTGTCACGCTTTCTTGCTCCTAGATTCTGCGCTATAAAGCTTGTACATGCAGTATAGAATGCCGCCATCATATCATACACAATGTTATCAGCATTAGCCGCAGCCGAATTGCCCTCAACAACTACATGGTCAAATGAATTAACTGCCGTCTGTATGTACAGATTGGCAACTGCAAAAAGTGAATACTGTACTGCTGCAGGCAATCCAATCTTTAACACTCTCGCTGCTATATGCGAATCCATTCCTATATTTGTTATATAAAGTCCGTAATCCTTGCCACAGCCAAACAGGAATTTAAGTATCAGAAATGCTGATATATACTGTGATATTATACTTGCCAGTGCAACACCGACAACTCCAAGCCTGCATACTATTACAAAGAACAGATTAAGTACCACATTAATTATCCCCGCTGTAATAAGATACATAAGTGGCCTTTTGGTATCTCCAACTGCACTTAACACTGCGTTACCATAGTTATACATGGCAAGTGCCGGTGAACCAAGAAGATATATTGTAAGATATATAACTGCACCATCTATCAGTTCTTTCTTAGTTCCTATAAGATTCAGCACCGGTCTTGAAAGGAACAGTCCAGACAAAAGCAGCAGCAGTCCCGCAATCATGCATATTACAATTGAAGTGTGGACTGCTTTCTTTACATTTGCACTATTCTTAGCCCCCACAAACAGCGCGACTACAGCGTTGACACCACCTGCTAGTCCTAGCAGGATGCCGGTTGTCAATGTAATAATTATACTCGTTGAACCTACCGCACCAAGTGCCAGTGGTCCTACAAATTTACCAACTACCGCCACATCACACAGGTTGAACATAACCTGCAGTACATTTGACAACATAAGCGGCACTGAATACATTAATATTTTCTTTGGCAGGGAACCTGTCGTCATATCTATTTCATTTGATTTCATAACCTTATCTTAAACCCTTTAAATAATCCTTCTGCTCTGGTGTAATGCGGTAACTCTCTACAGCCTTCTGTATTGACTTTCTGTGTACCCATTCAGAAAGCCTGTGTTCCTGTATATAAGGAATCGCCGCATCCCACTGTTTAGCAAGTGCTGTAGCCATATACCATGCAATCATCATATTTACATAGTACTCCTCTGACTTAACACCTGCAACAAGCTGTATATATTCTTCCTTAAAATCCTCGTCAAGGAACAGGCGCATCATAACGCCCATTCCGTATCTTTTAACATATGTGGTATCTGCTGCAATCCACTTCTTCGCCCTTTCAAGAATATCTTCTTTATTCTTATCAAAACATTTTGGAAGCGGTGAATCACAGGTTGCCCAGTTATCAATATATGGAAGGAACTTTTCAAGCTCACTTATGCACTCAGCATAATCCTTAATCTGCCCAATTAACATCATGTGAAGATTATTCTCCTCATAATACTTATGTGGCAGCTCACGCATAAACTGCTCAGTTTCTCCGCTCTTTGCATATTCCTTTGCAAATTTTCTTAAAACCGGAGTCCTTACTCCTATAACTGTCTCTTTCTCAATTCCCGGAATCAGACTGCTGTTAAAATCCCTGTACTCTGTGTCCTGCAGCTTAAACAATTCTTCCTGTAAATGTGTCATTATTCCCCTCCTGTGTGAGCTGGCTCATCGCCGCGGGTTGCGCGAGCAGCTCATACTCCAGAACTTCGTTCTGTCGTTGTCGCGGTGCTCCTCGTAAAACCATACAAAGTTCCAAGTCCGTGCAAGCACGGCTGTAAACTTTCCATGGCTTCTCTCATCGCTACTCGCGCAAAAAAAGTGGAAGCATCGCCTGCTTCCACTTCTTAGATAGTAGCGAGAGAGGGATTTGAACCCACGACACCACG